>Ga0183099_1000028_pt1 | contig 167457 bp, 112 predicted proteins | sample Biomet1_FD_127788 | JGI IMG/M metagenome (GOLD analysis project Ga0183099, IMG submission 127788) | Microbial communities from bioreactor (seeded with anoxic lake sediment) at LBNL, California, USA - Biofuel metagenome 1 | ecosystem: Engineered > Bioreactor > Anaerobic > Unclassified ...
GTTCTTCCTGTGTTCTACAGTGACAACTATTGCACGATTGTTCCGGGTGGAGAGAAGAAGATTGAAATCGAATATAATGCATCTTCCCAATCGCGTCAGGTAATTACTGTTGCCGGATGGAATGTAGAATTACAAGAGATAACTATACCTAAAATTAAATAGAAAGATATTATGACTTCACGTAGAGATTTTTTAAAAAAAGGGGGACTGGGATTAGCCTCTCTGGCTCTTGGAGGAACGCTGGATTCTTATGGAAAAGCAGTATCCGGAATATTTGCTGAAAAGAACTATATTTCTCAACGTCCGGAACTGGCAAAGCGTCAATTCACTTCTAAGGCTGTTGAAGAAGCTATCGTTCGGGTAAAAAAGAAAATCAAAGATCCAAAATTGGCTTGGATGTTTGAAAACTGTTATCCTAATACATTAGATACTACTGTTCATTTTAAAATGATAGGCAACAGACCTGATACAGTTGTATATACGGGTGACATTCATGCTATGTGGTTGCGTGATTCAGTAGGACAAACACTTCCTTATTTGCAGTTAGTAGAAAAAGATCCACAATTGAAACTGATGTTTCAGGGACTTATAAATCGCCAAAATCAATGTATTTTGATTGATCCGTATGCAAACGCTTTCAATGAAGGACCAACCGGAAGTGAATGGGAAAGCGACCTGACGAATATGAAACCAGAACTCCATGAACGTAAATGGGAAATCGATTCTTTATGTTTTCCAATTCGTTTGGCTTATAATTACTGGAAGAAAACGGGTGATATATCGGTTTTTGATTCCACCTGGGAAAAAGCAATGCATGCTGTAGTTCGTACTTTCAAAGAGCAGCAGCGTAAAGATGGTTTAGGTCCATATAAGTTCCAGCGTAAAACAGAGAAACAATTAGATACACAATCTAATGATGGATATGGTTCACCTGTGAAACCTGTTGGACTTATAGTTTCAACTTTCCGTCCTTCGGATGATGCTTCTACCTTTGGATTCCTGATTCCTTCTAATCTTTTTGCAGTAAGATCATTAAATCAATTAGCTGAAATATTGCGCAGTGTGAAAAATGATACAACTTTTGCAAATGAATGTGAGGCTTTGGCGGACGAAGTAATGTCTGCAATTAACAAATATGCAATCATAGAACATCCTAAATATGGAAAGATATATGCTTATGAAGTAGATGGCTTTGGTGGCGTTTTGCTAATGGACGATGCTAATGTTCCAGGATTACTTTCTTTGCCTTATCTTGATTGCGTATCTGTAAATGATGACATTTATCAGAATACTCGTAAATTTGTATGGAGTGAAGATAATCCTTACTTCTTTAAAGGTACTGCAGGAGAAGGTATTGGTGGTCCTCACGTTTCACATGTGGGACTTAGTATGATTTGGCCATTAAGCATTATCATAAAAGCTATGACTACTTCAGATGATAACGAGATTAAAACATGTATAAGAATGTTGCGCGATACAGATGCCGATACCGGTTTTATGCATGAATCTTTTGATAAAAATGATCCTAAGAACTATACAAGAAGTTGGTTCGCATGGTTAAACTCAACCTTTGGTGAATTGATTATGAAACTGGATAAAGAAAATAAATTGTATTTACTTTCCTAAAGTATTAAGGAATTGGTTATATAATTAGTAATTTGTTATCGAGTAAACAGTCTGTGAAAAGGTGTTTACTCGATTTCATTTTTACGATCCTGAAATTCTTCTTTTGGGAATTTTACAAGAGAAGTAATAAGTTCTTTCTTTTTATATCTTTGATAGGCAATAGCTTTATTGCAAATATATATAGTAATTATATCTGTAATAAATATAATATTAATGTCTATGTATTTTGCTCCCCAATAATTAGATATAGCTATTGTTGTTGCAGCAGCTACTAGTATAAGCATAGCACTTCGTTGAGAAATGCCTATATCAACTAATCTATGATGTATATGTCTTCTATCTGGACAAAACAGACTTCGATGAATACACAGTCTGGCGTACATTACTTTTACAGCATCAAACATTGGGATAAAAAGAGCAGAACCTGCTGTAAGAATCTTATTTGAAGGATCGTTTTCTGATAATTCAGGAATATTCATAGCTAATCTAATTCCTAGAAAAGACAACAAAAAACCTAATAAAAGTGATCCTGTATCTCCCATAAATATTTTGTTCTTACTAAATACATTGTAATAGAAAAATGGGACCAATATACCAAGCATTGAAAAACATATAATAGAAAAACTCCATTGTCTGCTGTTATAAAACATATATCCATAAACAATTAAAGCTAATGCACTTATTCCGGCAGCTAACCCATCTATTCCATCAATTAGGTTAATAGAATTAGTTATAAAAACACATAGCAGCATTGTAAAAGGAATGCCTATTGCAATTGGAATTTCATATATTCCAAATAAGCCATAGAAATTATTTATATATGTACCACTGGAAACTAAAAAAGCAGAAGCAATAAATTGCATGATGAATTTTTTCTGGTAGCTAACTCCTGATAAATCGTCTTTTATACCTGTTATATATAAAATCAGCATGCCACAAACTAGCATCATAAGAATGCCCAATGTCTCTAATTGAAAGTTCCACACATTAACTTTAATGTAAAGTACGATTAATATAACAAGAAGAAGTACTGGTAAAAAAGAAACTCCTCCTAATCGTGGTACTGGATTTTCATGTAGTTTTCTTTCGTCCGGAATATCAAATAAGCTCTTTTTTCTCGAAATTAATATGATCTTTGGTAGAATTATACTTTCAATTATTAGCGAAAGGATGAATCCCAAAGCTATAAATGCAATACAAACTTTATAGTCTTCCATAGTCTCAGTTATATAGTTGTTAGTAAAGCTTTTTTAGCAAAAGTCTATTATAAATTAAGTCGCAGAAAAGTGGGGCTATGACTAACTTTCAAATATAGAACACGTAGAGTTGCTTAAAAGTTCTCGTTTTAAGAATAGGGCTATTAAAAAATACACTATTTAACCCAAAAAGTACACAGATATATAGTACATAGTTTCTATTTTTGTGTCTGTAATCAATGTAATACCATAGAAATCAATAATGATGATTAAAACAAATTTAAAGGCTGCTCTTTTAGGCACTCTATTGTGTGCTTCACAGTTATTTGCTCAGGTAAAGGTGTCTAATACTTTGCCATGGTCTGTACGTATGACAGAATCCGAAATGATTCGTTGTCCGCAATCTTGGCAATTAGACTTTCAGCCAAAGTTGAAATGGGACTATTGTCATGGATTGGAACTTGGAGCAATACTTGATGTGTATGATATGTATGGTGATAAAAAGTTTTTTAACTATACATTGTCTTATGCTGATACAATGACTTACGAAGATGGTAGCATTGAAACTTATAATCCAAATGAACTTAGTTTGGATCGTATTAATACCGGTAAATTTTATTTTCGTATCTATGAGCAAACTAAAAATGAAAAATACAAGAAAGCACTTGATCTCTTAAGAAAGCAATTCGATAGCCAACCTCGAACTTCAGAAGGAGGCTTTTGGCACAAGAAAGTTTACCCTCATCAGATGTGGCTGGATGGCATTTATATGGGATCTCCTTTTTATGCAGAATATGCTTTCCGCAATAACCGCCCACAGGATTATGCTGACATAATTAAGCAGTTTGTTGTAATTGCCAAACATACTTACGATCCTGCAACAGGTCTTTATCGTCATGCATGGGATGAAAGCCGTGAACAGAAATGGGCAGACAAGAAAACTGGTCAGAGCGCTCATTGTTGGGGACGTGCTATGGGATGGTATGCTATGGCACTTGTAGATGCTCTTGATTATATTCCAAAGCACGAAGCCGGCCGAGATTCAATGCTAAACATACTTAATAATGTTGCAACTCAGATAAAAAAATATCAGGATAAGAAAACAGGACTTTGGTATCAGGTAATAGATAGAAGTGGTGATAAGGGAAACTATCTGGAATCTTCTTGCTCTACTATGTTTGTCTATACATTGTTCAAAGCTGTTAGAATGGGATATATTGATAAGTCTTATCTGCAGGTAGCCGAAAAAGGATATAAAGGAATTCTCCGTGATTTTATTGAAGTTGATAAACAAGGGGTTGTTTCAATAACAAAAGCTTGTGCCGTTGCAGGATTGGGTGGTAATCCTTATCGTGCGGGAGACTATGAATATTATATCAATGAAAAGATTCGTTCTAACGATCCTAAAGCTGTAGGCCCGTTTATCCTGTCTAGTCTTGAATGGGAAAGACTTCATAAGTAATTAAATAAAAACAAGATAAATCATGTTTGCGAAACTAATTAAGACATTTATTTTAATGGTTGTCTTTTGTACTACAGCTCAGGCTCAGGTGCAGGATACAATAGTTGTAGCCCGTGATGGGAGCGGTAAGTATAGAAATATTCAGGAAGCAGTAGAGAGTGTGCGTGCTTTTATGGATTACACGGTTACTATTTATATAAAGAAGGGTATATATAAAGAAAAAGTAGTTATTCCTTCCTGGATAAAAAATGTAGTATTTGTTGGCGAAGATGCAAATAATACAATTATTACTTATGATGATCATGCAAATATTAATAAGATGGGTACATTCCGTACTTATACACTAAAGGTGGAAGGTAATAATATTACTTTCAAGAACCTGACCATTGAAAATAATGCAGAACAGTTAGGACAAGCAGTTGCTCTTCATACAGAAGGAGATAAACTAGCGTTTATTAATTGTCGATTCCTAGGTAATCAAGATACTATATATACTGGTGCAGAAGGTACTCGTCTTTTATTTGCCGATTGTTATATAGAAGGAACTACAGATTTTATTTTTGGCCCTTCGACTGCATTATTTGAACGATGTACCATTTACAGCAAACGAAACTCATATATTACTGCTGCATCTACACCAAAAGATATAAAGTTTGGTTATGTATTTAAAGAATGCAAACTTACTGCGGCTCCCGAAGTTACAAAAGTATATTTGGGCCGTCCATGGAGACCTTATGCTGCTACTGTTTTTATGAACTGCGAATTTGGAAAACATATTCTTCCTGTGGGATGGCATAACTGGAACAATACTGAAAATGAAAAAACAGTGCGTTATTCAGAGTATATGAATGCCGGTGAAGGTGCTTCTACTCAAAGTCGGGTCGGCTGGAGCAAGCAATTAACAAAGAAAGAAGCTGTTGAATATTCTGTAGAGAAGATATTTAAGAAGAGTGACGAGTGGTGTTGTTACAAATAGCAGAGTTGTTTAAAATATGAAAATAGAATTGGAGTGGATAGTATACTTACTGTCTGCTCCTTTTTTATTATCAGAATTTCTACATTATAGATCAAAATGTCAACATAGTATTCTTTATAAACGGTATACATTTGCTTTAAACTTAAAAGTTGTTATTAATATCTTTAATTTATAACTGTAAAAAACGCATTAATCTTATGAGTAGAAAAACGCTAGCCAGAATGGCAATTGCATCTCTCTTGTTGAGTATCTTTTGCTTATCTTCTTTTGCACAGAGTCGTTTGGTCTCCGGTGTTGTCACAGATTCAAGTAACAGCCCGTTAATTGGAGTAAATGTTTCTATCGTGGGTACATCAAGCGGAACAATGACCGATCTTGACGGACAATATTCACTCTCTGTCCCAGCAAACGCAAAACTAAAATTCTCTTTTATTGGTTTTGTAACACAAACCGTAGTTGTAGGTAATCAGACTAAAATCAACATTAAACTTGTTGAGGATGCACAAAGTCTTGATGAGGTTGTAGTAATTGGTTATGGTACTGTAAAGAAGCGTGACTTAACCGGATCTGTATCTTCTGTGAAAGCAGATGAAATAGCAAAGGTTTCAACAAGTAATGCTATTCAGGCCATGCAGGCTAAGGTGCCGGGGTTAGATATTCAGCAATCAGACGGTCAGGCTGGTTCTGGTTTATCAATGACTCTTCGTGGTAATCGTTCTATTTCAGCATCAAATAGTCCTCTGATTCTAGTGGATGGAGTTGAATATGGATCGACTCTTGATCTAAGCCCATCTGATATTGAATCAATGGAAGTATTAAAAGATGCTTCTTCTACAGCAATCTATGGTACTAAGGGAGCAAATGGTGTAATCATTATTACAACAAAACGTGGTAAGGCAGGTAGAACACAGGTAAACCTGAATGCTTATGTATCTTCAAACAGACCTACAAATGTTCCGCAAGTTATGTATGGAAGAAAAGAAGTACAACGTTTGATTGACAAGTCAAACTATCAGGCAGACTTAGCCTCAGGTAATTGGGGATCAAGTAACCTTACTCCGGAAAATGTATTGACTGAAAGTCTTGAGGATTTCACAGAATTAGGAATCTATCAGGATAATTCATATACAGACTGGGCAGATATGATTCTTAAGAATGGTTTGACTCAGAATTATGAAGCTTCAGTATCCGGTGGAAACGAAAATACAAATTTCAGTCTTTCTCTAGGTGCTATGTATGAAGAAGGCTTGTTGAAGAATGATGATCAGGACCGTTATAATGTGAAAGCAAATGTTGATCATAGAATCAGCAAGATGTTCAAAGTAGGTACCAGCTTACTATATACATATAAAAACCACAATGCACGCCAATCAAGTGTATTCTCACAAGCGATGAAAATGACTACTATTACCCATGCTTATACAGCTGATGGAACATTAATAGCAACTCCTAATCCTCGTTATGCTGCACATTGTAATCCTTTACTTGATGAGGTTGAGGGCGCTTATCAAAAAAATGTAGAAACAACACGTTTCTTTGGTAATGCATACCTTGAAGCAACTCCTTTAAAGAATTTAATTTTAAAATCAATGTTTGCGGTTGATCGTAGCAACGTTCGTGATGGTGTTTATCAAGATTTTCAGAGTGTAGCCCGCTACCAATCTCCAGGCACTGGTTATATTTCATCTGATTATTCAAATTCAACCAAATTTACTTGGGAAAACACGATGAACTATAATACAAACTTTGGTGGAACAAAACATGACCTTTCCGGTTTATTAGGACATAGTATGACTCAAAGTGTATATGAAGCGACTTCTACTTATGGTGATTGCGGCAAAGAACACTATTATAAAAGTGCTTTCTATGATTTATCTAAGATTTCTGCGTCTACTACTACTAGCTCTTATATAAAATCTTCAATGTTATCATTCTTTGGACGTTTGAACTATAAATTTGATGAAAAATATTTGCTTACGGCTTCTGTACGTGCAGATGGTTCTTCTGCTTTAGCTGATGGTCATAAATGGGGCTATTTCCCTTCAGTTGCCGGTGCATGGAGAGTTATTGATGAATCATTTTTGAAAAATACAAAAGACTGGATGTCAAACTTAAAGCTTCGTGCATCTTGGGGACTTTCAGGTAATGCTGCTGTTGATGCTTATAGCACATTGACTTCATTAAGTCGTGATAATGTTTATTATTACTTAGGTGGAACAGACATCGCAGGAAAAGTTCCTAGTACAATGGGTAATACTAATTTGACTTGGGAAAAGACTTCTGCATTCGATTTTGGTCTCGATTTTGGTTTCTTCAATAATCGTATTTCAGGTAGTATTGATTATTATCTAAGTCATACTAATGATTTATTATATTATAGAAGTGCTCCGGCTTCATCTGTATTTCCTAGCGTTTTGGCTAATATAGGTGAAACAAAGGGCAGTGGCCTTGAAGTTGCGTTGAATACATTAATTATTAATTCTAAGAATTTTTCCTGGGATGTAAACTGGTCTTATGCAACATCTAAAGATAAAGTAACTAAATTGTCTGATGGCGTTGAAAGAAACATCAGTGGAGTAACTGGACAAATTGTAGGCCAGCCGGTTTCTATCTTCTATGACTATGAAACAAATGGTTGCTGGAATGTTGGCGAATATGATACTTATAAAACTGCATGGGCAGAACGTCATCCAGGCGAAACACTAGGTTACTTGTCAGCTTATGGAGTTGCCGGAACAATGAAACTTGTTGATCGCAACGATGATGGTAAGTTAGATGACAGCGACAAACGTGTATACAAACGTTCTCCTAAACATGTATTAGGTATGAACAATACCTTTACTTATAAAGATTTCTCTTTATCAGTATTATTATATGCTCGTTTGGGTGGATATATTTCTTATGATATGAATTCACAATTGAACTATGAAACTGCAAACTGGGGCGATTTGGATTATTGGACTCCAAAGAATGTGGATGCAAAATTCCCAAGTCCGGGTGCAGCAAGTACTATTTATTCAACTTATGCAACTTCTTTGAAGTATGAGAAGGCTGACTATCTGAAGATTAAAGACATAACTCTATCCTACAATTTACCTACTAAATTAATTTCCAGAGCAGGTATTCAAAAACTTAAATTGTATGGTTCGTTGAAAAACTTCTTCACATTCAGTGGCATTGATAATTATGATGCTGAACGTGGTGGTTCTATTTCTTTCCCATTATCAAAGCAAGTTGTAGTTGGTGTTAATGTTCAATTCTAAATTAATGATTATTATGAAAAATAAAAAATATATTCTTTTGGTTGCTTCAGCATTAATGTTGAGTTTCTCATCTTGCTCAGACTTTCTTGAGGAAGACAATAAGGCAGGTGAAACTGCCGATCTAAGCTATTCAACTTCTTCCGGAGTTCAAGGCTTAGTATCATCCTGTTATAGTTTTGCTCGTGGTTGGTACGGAAAAGAGGCTGGTCTTGGTTTATCTGAAATGGGTACCGATTTATTCTATTACGGATACGATAACAAGCAAAAATCACTAAATTCATATAATATATCAGCAGTAAGTCTGGATGGTAATTCAAATGATAATTCATGTTTGGATCATTATTGGGAACTATTTTATAGTGCAGTCGATGTATGTAATAATGCTATCTATTATGTACCTAAAAACACAATGATTAGCGAAACTACCCGCAATCAGTATATGGGAGAAGCTTATTTTATGCGTGCTTTCTATTACTTACATATGGTTAATATCTGGGGACCTATTCCTTATAACAGTGAACCAATCTCTCAAATATTAACAGATCCTACCCGTGTATCGGAAGAGGTAATATATAGCAATATTCTGTCCGATCTGGATAACTCTATATCTGCATTTGAAACTGCTGGTTATAAAGTTAAAACAGATGGTCGCTCCAACTATTGGGCTGCCCGTGCTTTGAAATCTCGTGTGTTACTTTATGCTGCATCATGGTTAGGAAAGAATAGTATTACAACTAATACAAGTTATTCTGGAAAAGATCTTTATGCATTGGCTCAAGCTGAGGCTGAAGCTGTTATAGGTAGTGGTATTGCTTCTTTCTATAATAAATATGAAGACACATGGTCAATGAATAACGAAGATATTGCCACTAATAAGGAAGCTATCTTTGGTGTTGCTTACTCTCCGGAGATTACAACAACAGTAAACTGCATTCCTTATCGTTACAAAACCAATTCAGATGGCGATCCAATGGAATATAATTCATTGATTACCCGTACAGGATATTCTCGTGGCGGTAGTGCTATGTTGCTTATGTTTGTTTCTATGTGGAGTAATGGCGCTAGTGATTTGGGCGGAAACGGAAAAGAAGTTTTTGTTCGTGTGTTATCTGATGAAAAATCTCACTATGTAACAAATACAGTTACTAAGCAATCTGTAGATGTTTCTGCTGCATACTCTCCTTATGGACGTGGATTTACCCGTTATTTGCCATCACTGTACTTGTGGGATCTTTTGGAAGAACACCGCGCAACCGATCAGCGTACAGAAGCTACTTTGCTTGATGCTTATAAAATAGCTCCGGGACTGGAAAAAAGTTCTACAAAATATAAATCAATGCAAGACACTGCAATCTATTATTGCCATTTAGATGGAAATTCTGCTGAAGGAAAAGCTAAACAGGCTTGGGCTAAAAATCGTTATCGTATTCAGTTTATGAGCGGTGGTGATATTCCAGTATTTACTTCTTCTGATCCTGCTACTGCAAAACCTTCAGAAGCAGCTAAGACTACTTCTGATGTATACGGTGATGGCAGATATAATTCATATAAGATTGCTGGATGGTGTTCATATCCAGGTATTAAAAAATTCCTTGATAATGTATACGATCCTGCTTATCCAACATGGGATATCTCAGATCGGGATGCTATTGTTATTCGCTTGGCTGAAATGTATTTAATAAAGGCTGAATGTCAGCTTTATACAGCTAATGGAACTGCTGCAATGGGAACTATCAATGCTCTTCGTCAGGTTCGTGCTATTAGTGGCAAAGACAATACATTGAGTGGCACAGCAACTCTTGAAACTGTACTAAATGAACGTGCAATTGAGCTTTGCGGTGAACAACAGCGCTGGTTCGATTTGAAACGTACTCACACTTTGGTTGATCATGTGAAGAAATATAATGCACAGGGTGCCGGACAGATTAAAGATTACCATTATCTTCGTCCTATTCCTCAGTCTCAGATTGATGCTGTTACTAATTTCTCTACAACAGCTGGTCAGGGATTCTGGCAGAACGCAGGTTATTAATAAAGTATATAAATCTAAATTTCTTTTGAAAGGTGAGGAGGCTGTGAATGTGATATTCACAGCTTTCTTCTTTCTATTTGATAATATTTCCACATAATACAATAAAAATTAGACTGTTGATCCCTACTTTTTTTGTAAACTTGCAGTCTGAAATTAAAATTGTATCTATATCATGAAAAATAAACTCGTTCTTTTATTGCTTGCTTTCTTAACTTTCTCTGCCTTTAAGACAGATCGTGTGATAACTGTTTTTATGATTGGTGACTCAACGATGGCTAATAAAACGATTGAAGGTGGAAATCTGGAAAGAGGGTGGGGGCATGTGCTTGCCGGATTCTTCAGCGAAGATATTCAGGTGGATAATCATGCACAAAACGGACGCAGTTCTAAAAGCTTTATTGACGAAGGCCGTTGGGAAAAGGTTATTAGTCAGGTGAAAAAAGGGGATTATGTTTTTATTCAGTTTGGGCATAATGACGAAAAGCCCGATTCTACACGCCATACTGATCCGGGTACAACTTTCGATGCAAACCTACGCAGATTTGTAAACGAAACACGTGCTAAAGGTGGAATTCCTGTTCTTTTCAATTCAATTGTTCGAAGAAACTTTATTCGTCAACAAGATAAGGATATGAATAACGATGCTCGTAAAGAACCGGGTAAAGAACCTGTTGCAGTAGAAGGAAATACACTTTTCGACACTCACGGAGCTTATCTTGATTCTCCTCGCAGAGTAGCAAAAGAACTTGGTGTAGCGTTTGTGGATATGAATAAGATAACACATGATTTAGTTGAAGGCATGGGGCCTGTGGAATCAAAGAAGCTATATATGTGGGTAGCTCCTAATACTTGTCCTGTTGCGCCAAAAGGTCGTGAAGATAATACTCACTTAAACATATATGGTGCCCGCATGATTGCTGGACTTACTATTGATGCCGTTGCTAAAGAAGTTCCGGAATTAGCTAAATATGTGCGTCATTACAACTATGTGGTTGCTAAAGATGGAAGCGGAGACTTCTTTACTATTCAAGAGGCTATTAATGCTGTTCCCGATTTCCGTAAAGCCGCTCGCACCACAATTTTGGTACGCAAAGGCGTGTATAAAGAAAAGTTGGTTATACCTGCTTCAAAAATAAATGTTTCCTTAATAGGACAAGAAGGTGCTGTGATATCTTATGACGATTATGCTTCGAAGAAGAATGTGTTTGGAGAGGAAAAATCTACTTCTGGTTCTGCAAGTTGTTATATCTATGCTCCCGATTTCTATGCCGAGAACATTACGTTCGAGAATACTTCCGGTCCGGTAGGTCAGGCTGTTGCAGCTTTTATTGATGGTGACAGAGTGATGTTTCGCAATTGCAGATTCCTGGGCTTTCAGGATACACTTTATACCTTCGGGAAAGATAGCCGTCAATATTATGAAGACTGTTATATTGAAGGTACAGTCGATTTCATTTTCGGATGGTCAACTGCTGTCTTTAATCGTTGTACCATTAATAGCAAAGGCGATGGTTATATAGCTGCTCCTTCTACTGATATGGGCAAACCTTATGGATATCTTTTTTATGATTGCAAACTCACAGCCGATGGGGGAGTGAACAAAGTTTATCTGGCTCGTCCGTGGAGACCTTATGCACAGGCTGTGTATATTCGCTGTGAGATGGGAAAACACATTGCGTCCGAAGGATGGAACAACTGGGACAATAAAGATGCTGAACGAAATAGTTTCTTTGCCGAATACCTAAGCAAAGGCGAGGGTGCAAGTAATGAAACAAGAGTTTCTTTCTCTCATCAGCTAACTAGTCTGAAAGACTATGATATTGAAAAAGTACTGGCAGGGCAAGATAACTGGAATCCTGTTAAAAACGGGGCGAACAAAATGGTAACTGTTGTACGCTGATTTTAAATCTGTCGTTATATCTTTTATAATCCTTGTACAAAACAATTAATTCTTCTGTACAAAAGAATATAATGTTTTGTACAGAAGAATACAATCTTTTGTACAAGGAAATAAATATTCATCGAGGATCTTTTTTAATATATAACTATTAGATGAAAATGGTACTCTTTATTTGTATATTTCTGAACCATGTTTTTATAAGCTAATAGATACACAACTATGAAGAACTTTCTTTTTATATTCCTGTTCTGGGTAGCTGGATTGTGTGGTTATGCACAGTTAAGATGCTCTTTTACACATTATTCTTCTGAAGATGGCTTGTCACAAAATACAGTGATGAGTATGCTTCAGGACCGTAAAGGAATTATGTGGTTTGCTACTTGGGATGGGATAAATAAATTCAATGGATATACTTTTAAAACTTACAAGGCACGGCAGGGAGACCTGATCAGTTTAACGAATAACCGTGTGGATAAGATGGTGGAAGATGCCAACGGTTATATTTGGGTATTCACGTATGATAACCGTGCACATAGGTTTAATCCCGATACCGAAACATTTATTCAGGTTCCGTCTTCGGGGGAAGCCAGTACTACTAATATTTCTTCCATCGAAGTGATGAAGAATGGCACAGTATGGTTGCTTACAGATAATGAAGGGGCTATTCGTGTGTTGACCGATAAAATGACTCACAACCCTACAACCTATATCTATTCCCTCAAGTCTGGGCCATTTCCTGCACAAAAAGTCTATAGGGTTTACGAAGATGCTGCCCATAACGAATGGATGCTTACAGATAACGGATTGGCTATGATTCGTCCGGGACAAACAACACCGGTATCTTACTTTGTAGAAACCAAAGAAAGCCGGCATAGTCTTAATCAATCTTTTTATTCTTTACAGGAAACTTCAACCGAAATATTCTTTGGCTCGGATAAAGGTCGTGTATGGAGGAATCAGAAAAGGGGAGGACATTTTCAATTACTTCAGCTTCCTACTAAATCGAATGTAATTTCCGTGAATGCTGTTTCGCCAGATGAAATGATATTTTCCACAGCCGATGATGGATTCTTTACCTATCGTTTGACTAATAAAGAGATTATACATTACTCAACAACTACTTGTGCAAATCTTCCTTCAAATGTAATAGCATCTGTTTATGTAGACCGTTGCAAAGAAGTTTGGTTTGAACTTACTGGTGCCGAGGGAGTTACCCATTTTAATCCCCATTCTAATAAAGTTAAACAAGAAATAGTACCTACTGAGCCTGGAAGTGCTGCACGTTCGCAACCGGCTTTCCATATCCATGAAGATGTGAATGGATATCTTTGGGTGCATCCTTATGGTGGAGGTCTTTCTTATTTTGACAGGAAACAGAATAAGATTATTCCATTTTACGATGAACCAGGTTCACCAAACTGGCGTTTCTCGAATAAACTCCATTCTGCCATGTCCGACAGACAAGGTAATTTGTGGATGAGCACCCATTCAAAAGGGCTCGAAAAGATTACTTTCCTCGATAATCAGTTTCATTTGAGCATTCCATATCCTCACGATTACGAATCGCTGAGCAATGAAACTCGTGCCATATTCGAAGATAATCACCGAAACCTATGGGTAGCTTTTAAAGATGGTACATTGCGTATATATGATCCGCTTCGTAAATATATAGGCTACCTAACAGAAGCCGGAACAATATCTCAAAGTGGACCTAAGGTAAAAGGTGTAGCTTACTTTATGACTCAGGATAGAAAAGGAATTATCTGGATTGGTATGAAAGGAGGCGGGCTGGTACGAGCCGAAAAAGTAGGAAACCGCTTTGCTTTATCTCGTTTTAATTATAACGAAGATGATATATACAGTCTGAGCGACGATAATATTTATTGTATTTTTGAGGATCATAAAGGTAGAATTTGGGTAGCCACTTACGGAGGTGGTATCAATTATATAGATCACGACAAGAGTGGAAGGACCATCTTTATCAATCATCGCAATAACTTGAAAGGATTTCCTATCGATCGTTGCTATCGTGTTCGTTATATTACCGAAGATGCTAAAGGCAATATCTGGGCAGGTACAACATCCGGAGTGATTTCTTTCAAAGATAATTTTGTGAATCCGGAGGAAATTCAGTTTAATCATTTTTCGCGTGTGCCGGGCGATGTTACAAGTTTAAGTAATAACGACGTGCACTGGATTCATCCAACTAAGAAAGGCGAACTTTATCTGGCAACTTTTGGCGGAGGACTTAATAAGCTTATCTCTGTTTCCGGAAAAAATAAAGCCGTTTTTAAATGTTATACGGTGAAAGATGGTGCACCATCTGATGTATTGCTCTCTATTCAGGAGGATACAAAAGGCAATTTATGGATTAGCACTGAAAATGGATTAAGTAAGTTTATCCCTTCTCAGCAAAGATTCGAAAATTATGACGACAGAAGTTTTGCATCCAAAGTGAAGTTTAGCGAGGCTACTTCGGAAATTACTGCTAATAATCACATATACATTGGTACCACAAGCGGATTCCTGTATTTCAATCCGGCGGCTATTCGTAAAAGTACCTATGTACCTTATATTTATCTGTCGCAGTTAATGGTAGCCAATAAGGAAGTTTCTCCGGGAGAAAAATCTGTTTTGAAAGTTTCATTGGATGATACTAAGGAACTTGAACTATCGCATAAAGAAAATATAGTTACTATTCAGTATGCAGCTCTCGATATGAGAAACTCTGAAAACATTCAGTATGCGTATATTCTCGAAGGATTTGACAAGGAATGGACTTATGTTGAAAAGCAAAGAACTGCAACTTATACCAATTTACCTAAAGGTGAATATGTATTCCGGGTGAAATCTACCAATAGTGACGGTGTGTGGGTAAATAATGAACGAAGCCTGAAAATTACTATTCTTCCATCTTTCTGGGAAACACCGTGGGCTTACATTATTTACTTTCTTTTAATTCTGGCTATTATTCTCATTGCGGTATTTATTCTGTTTACTATTTACAGATTAAAGAATGAGGTATCTGTAGAGCAGCAAGTTTCGGATGTTAAACTTCGCTTCTTCACAGACATCTCACATGAGTTGCGCACACCGTTAACGTTGATTGCCGGTCCGGTGGAGCATGTTCTTAAAAACTCAGAGTTACCCGAAGAAACGCGCGAGCAACTAAACTTAGTGAAGCGCAATACAGATAGAATGTTGAGGCTGGTAAATCAGATTCTCGACTTCAGGAAGATTCAGAATAAGAAAATGAAAATGCAGGTTGAAGAGATAGAACTGGTCTCTTTTGTTCGTCGTATTATGGATAATTTTGAATCCATGGCAGAAGAACATCATATTGACTTTGTATTCGAACACGATAAACCACAAATGAATCTTTGGGCAGATATAGACAAACTCGAGAAAATTATATTCAATCTCCTTTCCAATGCCTTTAAATATACTCCTCAGGGCAAAATGATTAAGGTCTTTATTAAAGACGAAGGTTTATCTCTGGCAATTGGAGTAAAAGATCAGGGTATTGGAATAGCCGATAATAAGAAGAATTCCCTTTTTACCCGCTTTGAAAATCTGGTTGATAAGAATCTTTTTAATCAACCAAGCACCGGTATTGGTCTTTCTTTAGTGAGAGAATTGGTGGAAATGCACAAGGCTACCATTCTGGTAGATAGTAAATTGGGCGAAGGAAGTTGTTTTACCACACATTTCCTTAAAGGAAAGGATCATTACGATGAAGGGGTAGAGTTTATTCTTTCTGATTCAAAGGATCCGGATTTGAAAGAATCAGTGCAGTATACTACCGATATTCAGAATGAAGTTCTCTCTAACGAGGCTGGTGATTCTTCCGAAGAGATAGATCCTTCAAAAGAAACGATGTTGTTGGTGGAAGATAATGCCGAATTGCGTTTCTTCCTTCGCAGTATTTTTGGCTCTTCATTCCAGATAATTGAAGCGGCAAATGGAAAGGAAGGGCTGGAAAAGGCACAGAAATATGTACCTGATATGATTATCAGTGATGTAATGATGCCCGAAATGGATGGCATAGAACTAACAAAGGAACTGAAAGAGGAAATGACTACCAGCCATATTCCTGTTGTTCTACTTTCTGCTAAAACAGCAATAGAAAGTAAACTGCAAGGGCTTGAATATGGTGCTGATGATTATATCACTAAACCTTTTAGTGCTACTTATCTCAAGGCTAGAGTAGATAATCTGTTGGCTCAGCGAAATAAACTGCAAGAGCTTTATCGTGCCAATCTAATGGAAAAACCTAAGGAAGAGAGTGCATCTCAGCCTGATATATCTCCACACGATCGTAAGTTTATGGATAAGCTTATGGAGCTGATGGAAAAGAATATGGATAATGGTAATTTAGTTGTCGACGATTTTGTGCAGGAAATGGCTGTAAGTCGCTCTGTGTTTTTTAAGAAACTAAAGATGCTTACAGGACTTGCTCCAATTGAATTTATAAAAGAAATGCGGGTAAAAAGAGCTGCACAGCTTATAGAAACCGGAGAATACAACATGACACAAATTTCTTATCTGGTTGGAATAAATGATCCACGTTATTTCAGCAAGTGCTTTAAGCAGAAGTTTGGAATAACTCCAACGGAATATAAGGATAGTTTAGGTAAGAATTATAAAGAATTTATTTGATGTATGGAAAAGCATAATCTAATTTTCTGGATTGTAGTTGTCCTTCTTCTGGCAGGATTGGCAACTTTGCTTTTTGTCCTTCTACTTGGAGCTTTTCTATAAATGTAATATAGATTCAGTTTATACAAAACGTAAGGCTATATTTTTGTTGATGTCTCATTTTTCTTTAAGTTGAGACATTGGCAAAGATATAGCCTTTTTATTTATTATCTGAAGAATAATGTTTTATGAGAAAGAAAGTAATGCGGTGTTTGTATGATCTCTTGTGATAGATTTGTCAGCAAAGTTTTTTGTTTTTCAAATGTTTAGCATTGATAGAAGCTGAAAAAACCTCTATTAATATCAAATATTACACTCTTTATTGTCATTTAGTTTGTATTCTTGCATCGTAAAAATTGTTAAACCTAATGAATACTAAAATGAATTTTGCATCTAAATTTTTTTATATTGCATTGTTCTCTTTCGCTTTTGGAGGAATGCATTTGTACGGACAAAGTATACCTGCCTTTCCCGGGGCCGAAGGACATGGAAGATATGTAACTGGTGGCCGGGGAGGAGCTGTTTACCATGTTACCTCACTAGAAGATAATGTGTATGGTACTACTCCGGCTTCCGGAACTCTACGATATGGAATTGAAAAAATTACTTCGGCACGGACTATTGTTTTTGATGTTTCAGGAACCATTCAGTTAAAGCAACAGCTAAAGATAAAGAATGACAATATTACCATTGCCGGACAAACTGCACCGGGCGACGGAATTTGTTTGGCTGGTTGGCCGGTTACCATTAACTGTAATAATGTAATTCTCCGTTTTGTTCGTTTTAGAATGGGAGATAGGGATAACATTAATGCAGACGGCGCCGATGCATTAGGAACACGCGATTATAAAAATATAATTGTAGACCATTGCTCAATGTGCTGGTCGTCTGATGAATGCTGTTCCCTTTACGGAACTGAGAATCTCACACTGCAATGGTCTATAATTTCTGAGAGTATGAGACTGTCCGGACATACAAAGGGTGCACATGGATATGGAGGAATCTGGGGAGGAGACCACGCCTCTTTTCATCATAACCTGATGGCGCATCACGATAGTAGAGTTCCTCGTCTTGGTCCCGCAGAAAGTACGCAGACTAAAGAACTTATGGATATACGAAATAATGTATATTATAACTGGAAAGGAAACGGATGCTATGGTGCCGAAGGCATGAAAGCTAACATTGTGAATAACTACTATAAGCCAGGACCGGCCACAGCTAATGCAAGCTCGCTGGTAAAACAAAGAATCGTGGCGATTGATATCCGTACGGAAGCCTATGTAGCCAGTTATCCAGCGTTTGCACCTATGGTAAACGTGTGGGGAAAGTTCTTTATTGACGGTAATGTTATGGAAGGAAATGCTAATGTTACCAATGATAACTGGACGAATGGTGTATATGCTCAGATATCAAGTAGCTATGGCATTAGCCAGACAACTAAAGATACAATTAGATTATCAGATCCTCTTCCTACCGGAGTTATTACGACTCATACTGCCCAGAAAGCTTATGATCAGGTTCTTCTTTATGCCGGATGCTCGCTTTTCCGCGACGATATTGATAAACGAATCATATCCGAGACTCAGAATAAGACATTTTCCTTCACTGGATCAAAGTCGGGAGTTTCATACCCGGGAATTATTGATACGCAGGACGATACCAAACCCGTTGGAGCTGCAGCCGACTGGTCGCCCTGGCCAGCACTTACTCAGAAAACTGCTCCGACAGATACCGATGGCGACGGAATGCCGGATACATGGGAAACGGCTCACGGTCTTAATCCGGCTCTTGCTACAGATAGAAATGATAAAAATGTAGATCCTAAAGGCGAGTATACAAATCTCGAAGTATACATAAATAGTTTGGTTGAAGATATAACTAATAATCAGAATAACGGGGGAACCTTAATTTCTTCCATTCAATCCGAAACCACTCAAGGTAATGGATTACGGATTTCAGCTTATCCAAATCCGGTGCAAGATCACCTTACTATATCGAGTAATTCGGAGCTGAATAAAGCAGAACTTCTTTCTATGACTGGCAGTGTTATTAAGGTGTTTTCTTTGCAAGGAATACATGAGAATTTAAATTTGTCGTCTTTAAACAAAGGAGTGTATGTATTAAGAGTCTTAGATAAGAAAGGAAATAACCAAAGTTTTAAGATATTGAAATAGAAGGATTGTTATTTAGAGCTTATGAATCGAACTGTGTTTCGGCAATTCAAAGAATATACTAAGTAATAAATAGGTTCAGATATTAAAAAATAATCCATAAAAGTAGAGCCGTCTCTTTCCATCTTATCGGAAATGAAACGGCTCTATTTATATCACCAATAGTCTAATCTTTATTTTCCGGAGAGCATACCTATATCATTCAACCACTCTTCAGCCAGAATAGTCCACTTATTTGTTGTTCCCGGATTGTTTCGCAAAGCTATGTTATGACCACCTTCAGGGAAAATATGGAGAGTGCTCATCTTTACATTGTGCTCTTTTAATGCAGTATAATAGAAAATACTGTTCAGACAAGGCACTGTTTTATCATCCGTAGCATGTACAATAAATGCAGGAGGAGTATTGTCGGTAACTCTTTTATTACATGAGAACTGATCTTTCAGCTCTTTCGACGGGTTTTTTCCTAACAGATTTTCCACACTTCCTTTATGAGCATATTCTTCCATTGAAATAACGGGAGATATTAGTATAGTAAAATTGGGTGTAAAAGAGAAAGTATCCATTTTATCGCCTGCCTTACTCCAGTCTTCTGTGAAAGTTGACACACAAGCGGAGAGATGTCCTCCGGCCGAACAGCCCATTACGCCAACCTTATTGATATTGATTCCCCATTGTTCTGCATTGGCACGGATATAACGAAGGGCTCTTTGAGCATCCTGCAACGGTGCTTTGAAAGATTCTTTTACATCGGGCGATTGCGGCATGCGGTGATTCAATACAAAAGCGGTTACTCCAAAGGTGTTAAACCACTTAGCCAACTGAAAGCCACTTATCTGATAAGCAAGTCGGGCGTATCCTCCGCCGGGAATAATTAGAACTGCAGCTCCTTTATTCTCTTGTTTTGATGGCTCGAATACGTAAACGCCTGGAGTGCCAACCTGATAAACACGTTCGTTGGCTATGCTGTCTTTTACTTCTATTCCTTTGCTGTTTGGTATTTTAGCGCCTTTCCAGATAGGCATAAACTCTTGCGCAAATACTGAGGAAGCAATTCCCCAGATAAGTAAGAATAAAACTTTTGTTTTCATTGTAATATTATCTTTTAAAGAATAAGGTTATTTTGGTCTGCATTATCTATAAAGAGATTTTGCAGACCATGTTATCTCCGTTTCCGGAGTATTGTTTCTTTTATTTATTATAGAACTCTCTCTGATTTTTAAATCAAAGAAAGAATTTCTTGTGCCTCATCTACAATATGTGCAGGCTCAAATTGCTTAAGTTCCTCCAAAGGGCGGAATCCCCAGGTTACTCCGGCTGCAGTAATCCCTGCATTTTTTGCAGTCAGCATATCAATGCCCGAATCTCCAACATAAAGAACATCTTCTTTAGCCACCTTTGTTACAGCAAGAATATCTTCTACAATTTGAGGATCGGGCTTTGTTTTAATACCTTCCCGCTGTCCGAAAACAGCAGCAAAAGGTACTCCGCTGAAATAATGCTCAACAAGCAGTTCCGTTGCCGACTGATATTTATTGGATGCTACCGCCAGCATCACTCCCTTTTCGTGAAGTGCAGACAGCAGTTCGGGTATGCCCGGATAAGGACGGCTTTTATCCATTTTGTGCACACTATAGTGAATAAGAAAATGGTTGCGAACTTTTGTGATGTTCTCTTCGTTCTTTTCTCCTTCCGGAAGTGCACGCTCAAAAAGCTTATTTATTCCGTTACCTACAAAAAACCTGTATTCATCCTCTTCGTGCTCGGGAAATCCTGTTTTCCTCAGCGCATAATTTGTACTTTGTGCCAAGTCGGCAATTGTGTTAAGCAGAGTTCCGTCTAAATCGAATATTACTAATCTTTTCATACCTTAATATATTTGCAGTGCAAAATTACAGAAAATATAAGCTGAAGTCCCTAGTCGTTTGCACATAATTTAAAGATATTTGATTATTGTACTTTGCCAATGCAATTAAATATTAAATTTTAAAATAAACCTGTTAATAATACAAGATGATTATTTAATTTTGAATCTGTTATTTACAATAACATCTTTGTTTATTAGCACACACTTTGTTAAATTAATATTTGATTATGAAGAAAATTTACTGTCTTATTTTATTTTCATTCCTATTTGTAGGGATGATATGCGCTGTAACTCCAACTACATTTACCGTAGCTACCTACAATCTGCGTAACGCCAATCATGGCGATTCTATAAATGGCAACGGATGGGGCCAGCGTTCTCCTTATATTACCCAATTAATCCGCTTCCATGGTTTTGACATCTTCGGAACTCAGGAAGGATTGTATAATCAGCTTCAGGAGATGAAACAGATGTTGCCTGGTTATAATTATATAGGTAAAGGGCGTGACGATGGAAAAACCAAAGGCGAACATTCTGCCATATTCTACCGTACCGATAAATTCCAATTGCTTGATCATGGCGACTTCTGGTTATCAAAAGATGAAACTAAACCTAATCTGGGCTGGGACGCTGTTTGTGTGAGGATTTGCACATGGGGAAAATTTAAAGAGATTAAAAGTGGTTTTGTTTTTGTTTATTTCAATTTACACATGGACCATATCGGTACCGTTGCCCGTTCTGAAAGTGCCAAACTTATCTTAAAGAAAATTCAGGAAATGCCTAAAGGTATGCCGGTTATCTTGTCGGGCGATTTTAATGTAGACCAGGATTCTCCTTCTTATAAACTGCTGAATACTTCCGGTATCCTTCAAGATTCTTATGGAATATCTAAATTAGTATATGCGCCTAGCGGAACATTCAATGATTTTAACCCGAATAGTAAAACTGATAGCCGTATAGATCACATCTTCCTTACTAATAATTTTAAGGTGTTGAAATACGGAATCCTGACAGATACTTATAGATCAGAAAATAAAGGCGAGTTTACTTCTAATGCTGCTCCAAAAGAACTGAAGTTGCAGGATAATTCAGCCAGATGTCCGTCAGATCATTTCCCGGTAATGATTGTTGTTCAAACAAAATAGCCCTGATATAGTTTATTATTCTTAGGAGGTTAAGACGATATCCCACCAGACTTAAGCAATTTATTAACCGGATATTTTTGTAAATAACTACACCTTATTATTATAAAGACTACACATTAAATATTTAAGGTGTACACCTTTTATAAATAAAGTCTACGTTTAAAAATGAATATCCGGCCGGAGTTTATCTTAATAGTAAAGGCTGCCTTGTCTACTTCATTAGTAAGATTAGGCAGCCTCTGACTATAAGAATGAATATTACTTCTCTATACGGAACCAATCTACTTCAGCCCATCCGCCATCGTTGATTACAATAGCCGGACGAGTGCAGAATGTTCCAACTTTAGCGCCGATCCATTTGCCTTCACGCGCCTGGAATTGTTTTCCCAACTTCTTGAAGTTCTTTCCATCAAGGCTATAACTGAACTCGCATTGGGCTTTCTTATTGAATGTTACTTTAAGGTAAACAGTGTTATCTTTTAAAGTAACCGATTCATTAACCGATTCTACAGTTCCTTTATCGGCATTCTTGCATTCGTTTTGTGAAAGAATCAATCCCTCTTTTGTATTTTCGAGTGAAAGAAGTGCATAATCTAGCCCCATAACTACCAAACCTGTGCGTTCTCCGAAATATTTTTTAGACGGAGCGAATCGTAATTTCATCACAGCACTGAATTCATTGGAAGGAGTCTTCTGTAAAAGCAGATTAGGAACATCCCACAGACTCTTGTATTCCTTAGTAACAGGGTAGGAGTATAGACGAGCATAACCTTTGTCGGCAGCAAGGAATATCCATTTTGGATTATAATTTGCATGCCATTGCCATTGTGGAGACAAAGTCAGCGTATTAAATTCGTCACTTTCCTGAGGAGTGCAGATAGGATAAGTTTTGCCTACATTCGGTTTCTTATAAGTAAGAACAGGTTCTCCGCATCCGTCGCCATCTTTATCAACACCGATAACCGGCCAGTCCTTTACCCATTTCATTGGTTGCAGGTGAGTCAGTCGGCCATAAGCACCAACATCCTGAAAATTAAGGAACCAATCTTCACCTGTGGTTGTATCTACCCAAGCTCCTTGGTGAGGACCATTAATTGTACTCTTTCCCTGAGCCATTACCACTTTTTCTTCGTAAGGTCCATAAGGATTCTTTGAACGAAGCACCAGCTGCCAACCTGTGGCTACACCGCCTGCGGGAGTAAAGATATAGTAATAACCATTTCTTTTATAAAACTTAGGACCTTCGCATGTTTCTTGATTATCGTGTCCGTCGAATACAATTCTAGATTCGGTAATGGCCTGATTTGCTTCAGCATTCAGTTCGCATACAGCCAGTACACTCTTTAATCCGGCGCGGCTTCCGGCAAATGCATGAACCAGATAAACTTTACCATCTTCATCCCAAAGAGGAGTTGTATCAATAATACCTTTCGCAGCTTTTACAAGAACAGGTTTGCTCCAAGTTCCTTTCGGGTCTTTAGTCTTGGTCATAAATACTCCCTGGTCAGGATCTCCCCAGAAAATATAAAATTCATTATTATGAAAACGTATACTAGGCGCCCAAACACGGTTTCCATGCTCCGGCTTTTCAACAGCTTCAATAGGTTCAAGAGCATAAGGAACGGCAGCATTTACAATTGTCCAGTTTACCAAATCCTTTGAATGAAGAATCTGTAAACCCGGAATACAGTTAAAACTGGATGCCGTCATGTAATAATCATCCCCTACGCGGCAAGCGTCTGGATCCGAATAGTCAGCATAAATAATAGGATTACGATAAGTTCCATCACCTTTGTCTGCCACCCATACTTTTGAAACATGGTTCTGCGCAGTGGCAGGTAAAGCCGTCAACAGGCATAAGCCTAAAATCTTTGTAAGCTTTTTCATTTAGTATTAATTTAAATTATTTCTTTGCTGGCAAAAATAAAGAAATCCGGGAGAACGCAGGTGTATTAATTGTGCGTTCTCCCGGATTTTTGGTGTAATAATTGATACTTATTTAATCCTTATAGTACAAGGATGCTCAAGTTCCTTTTTCCATTCCTGAATATAGGCAAACCATGCCTCTTTTGTTTTATAACCAAAAGTTTCTTTCAAGGATGTAAATACAATGTTGTAATCTATAGACTTCTTGCCTTCGGCTCCTACGGTATAAAGATAATTATCGTTATCCTTCACTTCAGCCTTAACGTATTTCTGAGGAATACAAGTTGCAAGTCCAACAGTTTCCTTTGCATATTTAATTGTATCGTTTACAGGCCAGTCTGTTCCCCAGCATGCAACCAGTCCTTTATGATCTGAGAAAGATTCTGATCCTTTAATATCCTGAACTCCGGTACAGAAAACTTCTTTTTTAAGAGGCTCATCGAACAAAATCTTCACTTCGGCATCACGGTGTCCGGCATAGAGAATAAAACGAGTAGTCATATTCAACTCAGAACCCTGGTATTTCCAGTCGTTTGCAATAACATCAACAACAGTTCTTACTGGTCCGTAAGCCAAAATACTCTCCGTACGGTTACTTACCGGATCAATATGAGTAGCTTTTTTGCCATCCCATCCTTTAAAAGCTCCTAGTCCACAGCTTGCACCCACGCGAAGAACATCATCACCAAAACCTTTAGCCAGCTGAGCATCGGTAGGGTAGAACTGAGATTCTTTAATTTCGAATCCTTTATTGAACTTTCCGTATAAATCTACAGTCTGCTTCTTATCGAAGTAAATACGATAAGCAACCAACTCTGATTCGAAAGCCGGACCATGATGGTGCAACTGATTATAAAGTATTCCTCCCGGAACAGAAACGGAAGAGATAGGAACATGCTGTCCTTTCTTATCGCTCACCAACATTTCGGCATATACTTTAGAAGGATATGTCTTGGTAGATTTCTCTGAAGAAAGAGTAATTTTAAAAGTTCTTTTTCCTTTAGCAGGCACATCTGTTACAAAAGCAAGTTCATCGGCTTTGCGGTCTCCGTTTAAGTCATCCAGCTGAGACGGAATTTCTCTGTTTCCAACCCAAACAGTAGCAGATTTTACTGTGAATCCGGCATTTAAATCTTTAATTTTTAAAACAACAGGCTCGTTCTCTTTAGCTTTGCTCCATCCGTTTTCTACTTCGATGGAGATATTTTTCTCCGCTTTTTGTGCAAGCGCACTTAAAGGAAGGCAACAAACTATTGCCAAAGCAATTTTTATACTCTTTTTCATGATTAATAAAATTCAGTTAATAACAATGCAAATGTATAATAAATGCAATGACTATTCCTACCTTTTTTGATTGAAATCATTTAAATATTACTGTTTTGCCCTTTTCGTCCACTTCTTTAAAAAGAATGCCGTCTACCTTAATATTCTTTGCATTTTTTATAGACAAGCTGTTTCCGGTTGGAGAAGTAATTTTAATGTTTTCCATAGCTACTCCATCTGCCTGACTAACAACTGCGCCTTCCTGTGCATCGGATATAATTACGTTTTTAACCGTAACATTCTGAATTTTCATCTCCGGCAGACCGTTGAAGAACATTGCTCTTCCTGATTTTTTGCAGAAAACATTCGAAATATGAATATCTTTAAATACCGGAGTTTCTACCGTTACAGGAGGAATTGTAGTTGAAAGACTTTCTTTGGTATCCTCTTCTGTTACTTCATCAGGAGCTTTTCCTCCATAGAATAAATCGAATAAAAGAGGCTCGTTAGGAATGTTAATCATATTGATATGGTCAATATAAATACCTTCAACAACTCCGCCTCGTCCGCGGGTACTCTTAAAACGTAAACCAACATCGGTACCAACGAAAGAGCAATTAGATACAAATATATTCTTTACACCGCCGGACATTTCACTACCCACAACAAATCCGCCGTGGCCGTGAAGTACCAGATTGTTTTTTACTATCACATTCTGACAAGGTTCGCCTCTTCTGCGTCCGTCTTCATCTTTACCCGATTTAATACAGATGGCATCATCTCCGGCATCAAATGTACTATTTATAATAAGAGCGTTTTTGCAGGATTCCAAATCAAGGGCGTCTCCGTTCTGTGAGTACCATGGATTAGATACATTAACCTTATTGATTGTTATGTTTTCGCAAGAAAGCGGGTGAAGACACCAGCTTGGAGAATTCTTGAAAGTTACACCTTCCAGAAGCACATTCTTGCATTTAACAATACTAACCATTACCGGACGAAGCCACTCTCTGATGCTTTCCCATTCAGCATCAGTATTAATGCCTGTAGGGTTATTAAAGTTCTCAGTAGAAGAGGCACCTTTAAAAGATTTCTCGGTTGGATACCATATCTTCTTATCAGCACTTAATACACCTCCTGATTTAATGAGGTTTTTCCACTGAGCTTCGGTCATCTTATCTTTCTTTACCGGACGCCATGCATCACCCGAACCATCAAAGATTCCCTTTCCGGTAATTGCAATATTAGTAGCATTGCGGGCCGAAATAGGAGACTGGCAACGACGAGTCTCAAGCCCTTCGAAAGAAGTCTTGATAACAGGATAGGCATTATAATCATCAGTAAAAACAACTAAAGCGTTTTGTTCTGCGCACAAGTTTACGTTACTCAATAATTGAATAGGGCCGGTCAGCCATAATCCCGAAGGTATAACAACAGTTCCTCCTCCCTTGGCATTTACCTTTTTTATTGCATCGTTAATTGCTTTTGTATTGAGGGATATTCCGTCTCCTTTTGCACCGAAATCAAGAATGTTTGCTGTGTAAACAGGGAAAGAGGGTTGCACAACCTTTGGCATTTTAAATGGTACCCCATTATATATAGCAGGATCAATATTGCTTCCTTTTGAAGCTGCTAATGAATTGGTACTGTATAATAGAGATAGTGCGCATGCTACAGGTAGCATAAGGTACTTTTTTATAAAACTGTTCATTCTGTAATTTTACTTTTATATTATAATCTATTTACTTAAAAACTCGTTAAACACTAAATATTATTTCTTCCACAAACGATTCTCACGGACAGCTTGCGAAAGAAATAATAAAAACAATTCTAATAATCTAATCTAACCTTAAATAATTATTTTGAAAAAACTTATTGTCTATGTTGCAAATATAGGTTTGATACTGAATATCAATGTGTACATTTTGATAGTTTAGGTGTATTTTTTGTTGATTTACACAATAGAAATGCAAAACTTGGCAACTCTTTTGTTCAGTTCGAATAAATGTTTATATCTTTGCGGCATATTTAAACTAATAAGAACTAGGTATGAGTTACAACTTATTAAAAGGTAAAAGGGGTATAATTTTTGGTGCGCTTAACGAACAATCAATTGCTTGGAAAGTAGCAGAACTGGCTGTTGAAGAAGGTGCAACCATTACATTATCAAACACACCGGTAGCTGTGCGCATGGGTGAAATTTCAGCTTTGTCTGATAAACTTAACTGTGAAGTTATTCCAGCAGATGCAACCAGCGTTGAAGATTTAGAAGTGGTTTTCCAACGTTCAATGGAAATTTTAGGTGGAAAAATCGACTTTGTACTACATTCTATAGGAATGTCTCCAAATGTTCGTAAAAAGAATACATACGATAATTTGGATTATAATATGTTAGGTAAAACATTGGATATTTCAGCGATATCATTCCATAAGATGTTGCAGGTTGCAAAGAAGCAGAATGCTATAGCTGAGTATGGTTCTGTTGTTGCATTATCATATATTGCTGCACAACGTACATTCTTTGGATACAATGACATGGCCGATGCAAAATCATTGCTTGAGTCAATCTGTCGTAGTTTTGGATATATATATGGTAGAGAACATAATGTTCGTATTAATACTATTTCTCAGTCTCCAACTATGACTACTGCAGGTTCGGGAGTAAAAGGTATGGATAAGTTAATGGACTTCTCAAACCGTATGTCTCCACTAGGTAATGCCGATGCTGATGAATGTGCTAACTATTGTATCACAATGTTCTCTGATTTAACTCGTAAGGTTACTATGCAGACTTTGTTCCACGATGGAGGATTCTCTAGCATGGGAATGAGTCTTCGTGCAATGGTTCAGTACGAGAAGAGTTTCGAGGAGTACTGTGATGAAAACGGAAATATAATCTACGGATAAATAAAAATGAGCAGTGAACAGCAATGTTTCACTGCTCATTGCTAAATAATTTAGTAATGAGAAAATTTCTATACTTCTTTCTTGCTTGCTTTGTCTTTTTTTCCTGCAAATTTGTAGCAGATAAAAAAGATTGCGATGCTGTTGGCGAAAGAATAGAAATAGCTCGTTATGATAAACTTCTGAATGAGTATGTAGAATTCAACAGTTTTTCTGCTCTTCAGAAAATGAATACAGAATATCTTCTGGCTACTAAGTATCTTATAGAAGATGTTTTGAGACTTGGACAAGTTAATGATGATAAAATTAACGAGAAGTTAAAGGTCTTTTATTCTGATTCAACTTTACGCAAACTAACGGCTGATGCACTTGCAAAGTATAGCAATATGTGTCGTTTAGAAAAGAAATTCACCAAAGGATTCCAAAGATTAAAAACAGAAGTTCCTTCACTCAAAATTCCCCATATTTATTCTCAGATATCTGCTCTCAACGAATCGGTTGTTGTGGGAGATAGCATTTTAGGCTTTAGTATTGATAAATATATGGGAGAAGATTATCCTTTATATAAACGTTTCTTTTACGATTATCAAAGAAAGAGCATGAAGCCGGAGAGAATTTTGCCGGATTGTTTCAATTTTTATCTGTTAAGTGAATATCCTTATCCGGAAGATAAAGGTCGTCTATTAGACAGAATGCTCCACAGAGGAAAATTGGAATATATTGTTTCTGAAATTCTTAAGTATAAAACTTTTGGAGAAGAACTAGGTTACACCAAACAAGAAGAAGATTGGTGTGAATATAACCGGTTTAAGATATGGGAGTACATGATGCAGAACGGACACCTTTATAGTACGGATCCAATGGTTCAGCGTAAATACATGAAACCCGCACCTAATACAGCTTTTTTTGGCGATCAGTCTCCAATGATGGTTGGCGTTTGGATGGGAATGCAGATTGTAGATTCTTACATGAAAAATCATAAAGAGACTACCATAAAGGATTTATTGGAAATGACCGACTATTCCAGAATGCTTGCTGAAGCAAGATTTAACCCGTAATATAAAATAATAATGGAAGTTGCATTATATCTTTTGCCCGTTACTTTGGGTGAAACAGCTATTGATTCAGTATTACCACCTTATAATAAAGAGATTATTGATCAGATAAAGCATTTTATTGTAGAAGATGTACGTTCTGCTCGTCGTTTTCTTAAGAAAGTAAATAAAGAGATTGATATTGATACTCTAACTTTTTATCCTTTGAACAAGCATACATCTGCTGAAGAAATATCCGGTTATCTGAAACCATTAATTGCCGGTTCCCCAATGGGAGTGATATCTGAAGCCGGATGTCCTGCTGTTGCCGATCCCGGTGCTGATGTTGTGGCTATGGCTCAACGAAAGAATCTTAAGGTAGTTCCTTTGGTTGGTCCGTCGTCAATTATCCTTTCTGTTATGGCTTCAGGATTTAACGGACAAAGTTTTGCTTTCCATGGCTATTTACCAATTGATCCTTCTGAACGAGTGAAGACTATTAAATATTTAGAATCACGTATCTATTCAGAGAATCAAACGCAGTTGTTTATTGAAACTCCATATCGGAATAACAAGATGGCTGAAGATATATTACACAATTGTCGTCCTCAGACTAAATTATGTATCGCAGCAGATATTACATGCGAAGGAGAATTCATAAAGACGAAGACTGTAAAAGAGTGGCAGGGAAAATTGCCTGATTTGACAAAGATTCCTTGTATATTTTTGTTGTATAAGTAAGCAAGAAGGTTGATGATTAATTGATTTTCTTGTATTCCTCGCTTATGAGCGCGGCTTCTTTTAACTGGTCGTACTCTTTTTCAAAACATTCTCCGAAGAAGTCTTTTTCAAGGTTTGTTTCAATTTGCTGGAATGTCCATAATTTACCATCATGGAATCTGGGAGAAGAAAGCTGCTTTTCATCTTCGATGTAAAGAATGTATAGATAAATAAGCCGATTAGTCTCTTCTGTCTTAAACCTATACTTAATGCTGAATCTGGGTTCCAAATTATCTTCATTAGGAAAATATCTTCCCATAGTACGATCCAGTCCTTCTTCCAGGCTTTCCTCGTATCGTAAATAGATTTCCATGGGAAGATCAATCTTGTCAGGATTAAAATTGGCATTTTCAGATCTTCTGCTAAGAAACAATAGTCCGTTAGAAATAACAGCAATTCGGATAACCGGATTGATATACATGTTCTTATAATAATGTTTTTCGAAACTAAATTTTTTGTCTACAACGTCTCCTTTTTCGTTTAATACAGGAATCTTCTCAATTTTTGATGATAAAGAAAGAAGAAGTGTAAGCCCAATCTGACTAATAATAATTGCAATGAAAAGAATTGCAGGAGGCAGTATATGAAGCAGAATTAAATCTGTTATCCTTCCTAATGGGGATGCAAAGATTATAATCAGGGATGTAATAATGAAATGAGGAATACATAAAACTTGTATCACTCTTGAATACATTGCTCCCGAATCAATGCTAGACATTAAGATCTTATCATAATGAGAACTGTTCTTTTTAAGAAACAATTTCTTTATTTTTCTTTTTTCGTAAAGTATAACAGAAGCAATAATTATTATTCCAATCTCAACATAAAAAGGTAACATTCCCTGAGGTATGTTCATGAAGGGAATTAAAGTAGATATACCTAATATCAGAAGTAAAAGTGTAGATGCTAATAGAAGCAACAGACTTCCTCCACGTCCAATTAAGTAGTAGATGAGTAATGAGAAAAACAAACTAACAGCGGCACTAATATATATAGCCGTTGAAGCTGAAATAAATTCACTAAGAATCATGCATAATATGATAGGCAACACTCCAATAGTCCCATTAATTATAAATAATTTGGACGTGCTTTTAATATAATTTCTTATCATATATTTTCTTTCCTTATATACACAAGAACAAATATTCAGTATAATAGGTTCTTATTTTTTATGTTTGTTAATTAAATGTTTCTCCGCATGATAAGAAGAACGAACCAGTGGGGCACTTTCTAATTGTTGGAATCCTTTTTTTAGTCCGGTTTCTTTGTAAAGATCAAATTGTTCGGGAGTTATATATGCTGCAACAGGAAAGTGTTTATGTGATGGTTGCAGGTATTGTCCAATAGTTAGTATCTGACATCCATTCTCTAATAAATCGTCCATAAGTTCTTCTACTTCTGAAGGCAATTCTCCCAGACCAACCATAATTCCTGATTTTGCAACAAGACCACTTTGGGAGATCTGATTAATAACTTTTAGACTGGTTTCATAATTGGCTGCACTGCGAACGGTAGGGCTAATGCGTCGAACAGTCTCCATGTTGTGAGAAATAATATCCGGCTTTGCGGCGATAATCATTTCAATAAGATCTGTTCTGCCTTGAAAATCGGGGATCAGAACCTCTGTTGTAGTTTCTGGATTGAGAAGTCTTATTTGGTAAAGAGTATCTGCCCAGTGCGAAGCGCCTAAGTCGGGAAGGTCATCCCTATCTACTGAAGTGATTACGGCATGAGAGAGTTTCATTAATTTGATTGATTCTGCTACATGCAATGGTTCATCACTATTTAAAGGGTGAGGTTTTCCTGTAAGAGTATTACAAAACTTACAGGAACGGGTGCAGACTTCTCCGCAAATCATAAAGGTTGCAGTTCCTTTACCCCAGCATTCACCCATATTCGGGCAACGTCCGCTACTACAAATAGTATGTAGTTTGTGAGACTCTACAATACGTTTTGTATCTGTATAGCGCTCGTTGCTCCCAATATTTATCTTAAGCCAATCCGGCTTTCTTACTCTTTCCATTTGTGTTGTGTTCTTAATAGTATGTGTTTACGGTATATTGCTTACAGATTATTCTTAAAGAATTCTGTAATGCGAGTAAACAAGTGGTAACGGGTATTTCCTCCGTATATGCTGTGATTGCGATTTGTGTAAACCTGCATATCAAATTGCTTGTTAGATTGTACTAACTGTTCACTATATTCGGCTGTATTCTGGAAATGAACATTGTCATCAGCCATACCGTGTACAATTAAAAGATTTCCGCTAAGATTTCCTGCACGTGTAAATGCTGAAGAGGCTGCATAGCCATCCGCATTTTCCTGTGGAGTTCTCATGAATCTTTCAGTATATACAGAATCATAGAATTTCCAGTCGGTTACAGGTGCAACTGCTACTCCGGCTTTAAATGCATTACTGCCTTCGCTCATGCTCATGATAGTCATGTAACCACCAAAGCTCCATCCCCAGATTCCTATTCTGCCATTATCAACATAAGATTGCTTATTAAAATACTTGGCAGTTTCTACCTGATCTTGTGCTTCCTTAACACCCAGATTCATATAAGTACATTTTGTAAACTCTTCGCCACGGCCACCAGTGCCTCGTCCGTCAACACAAGCTACGATATATCCTTGAGTAGCCATGTAAGCTTCCCATCCTAATCCGCTTCTTATTCCGCCCAGACTCCAACGATCAGCCACTTCTTGTGTGCCAGGTCCACTGTATTGGTAAAGAATAACGGGATATTTTTTAGACTCTGAGAAGTCGGCTGGCTTAATCATCCATCCGTTTAGTTGAACTCCTGCAGAAGTTGTGAAAGAAAAGAATTCCTTTTTAGGCAAAATCATCTTGCTGATCTCTTCTTTCAACTTGCTGTTGCTGATAAGTACACCAAGCTCTTTTCCTTTATTATCATTCAGAGTAACTGTCGTTGGGGTAGTGAGATTTGAGAAAGTATTAATAAAGTATTTCATTGTTCTTCCAAAGATGGCATTGTTTGTACCTTCCTTTATAGTGAGCTTATCTTTTCTTCCCTTTGCATCTATTGCATACACAGCTTTGCGAAGAGGATTGCCTTCGTTACTTTCGTAATAGAAAGTATTGGTTGCAGGATCCCAGCCGTGGTACTTGCTCACTTCAAAGTTACCCTTTGTTACTTGTTTTATCAGATTTCCTCCGATAGAATACCAGTAAAGGTGACTAAATCCATCTTTCTCACTCAGAAAACTAAAGTTGTTATCGTAGAAAACAATATTATCAAAGTTATTTTCATTGATGTAGTATTTACTTTCGTCTCTTAAAACTAACTTGGCAACTCCTGAACGAGGATTAACAAAGTACATATCAAATTGGTTTTGTGTACGGTTCAGCGTCATAACTGCCAGTTTGTTTGCATCTTTAGTAAAACGGATACGTGGAATATAATCTTCCTTCTTGATAGGAATATTTAATTTCCTGATCACCTTTGATTTGATGTCGAAAGAGTGCACCGTTACAGTAGAGTTTGTTTGTCCCGATTTTGGGTATTTATAAGAATAGCTTCCGGGATAATATTCATTCTCTTTGTTAGTAGGATATTGTCCGGCATACAAAGGAAAAGAATAAGAAGGCACAGCTGTTTCGTCAAAGCGCACAAAAGTAATCATTAAGTTATCGGGCGAGAATTCCAGAGCACGATTGTACTCAAATTCTTCTTCATATACCCAGTCGGGAGCACCATTGATTATTTTTCCAAATGCCCCATCCTTGGTAACTTGTGATTCGCTGTTGCCATAAAGGAACTTCACCAGGAAAATATTATTGTTTCTTACGAAAGCCACCATGTTTCCGTCTGGAGAAAAAGTAGGAACCTGTTGAGGACCTCCGTCTGAAAGTTTCTCCACCAGATTACGTTTAATAGTGTACACATAGTGAACAGCAGTAAACGAGCGGCGGTAGATTGGTTTTGTTTCTGTCTGAATAAGAATTTTAGTTTCATCAGGAGACAGCTGATAACCATCGAAGGTTTTGAATGTACACTCGCGTGCTGTTGAGACATCGAATAGCGTTTCTACTTCTTTGCCTGTCTTGAACGAATATTTTACAATGCGCTTTCTGTCATTACTCATCATTGTGTAATGTTCTCCATCGGCCATTGGCACAAGTTCGCCTAACCTTTCGCCATTGTATTTGCCTGTTACAGCATCTTTTAATGTTAATACTTTGCCTTCCTGTGCATAGATTGCCAAAGAGAGAGCACAAAATATCAATAGTAAATTAATTTTTTTCATGTTACAATACATCTGATTATCTGTTATACCCCACAAAAGTAAACAATTTAATCGATTCTGTACATAAGCATTTCTTAAAAGTTCTTTTTATATAATCAAGATGAAGAACTCCCCACGGATGGTAAGCATACTTTTCTTCTACAGCACTATTTTTTTTGATTTCTACATGTGTTTCTTTTTAAATAATATTTTCATCCCTCACTACTATAATGCTAAATATTTGATTGTCAGATTGTATGCTCGGAATTTGATAAATTTATCCCTCACTCATCCCTCACGGTGAAAAATATAAATAGTTAGTTGATAGATACTTAATACAGTGATAGACGAACGGTCAACAACCCTCATCCCTCACTTTTGGGGCTATCCCTCACTTTTTCGTTTAAAAAATAGTTGTTTTGTTATTATTCTATCCTCTGTTGTGTTTGTGGTATGTCACAAAGAGAAAACAAAAAACATCCTTAGATATTATATAATTCTTGTACAAAACAAATAATTGTCCTGTACAAAATAATTAATTGTTTTGTACAGAAGAAAGTATTCTTTTGTACAAGAGAATAAAAACTGTTGGTTTATAATTTAAAAAAGGCCGTTGAAGAAAAACTAAGATAAAAAGAGAAAATGTAAAGTTGACCATAGCAGCCAATTATTATTGTAAATAGAAAAATGGCGATCCTTATTTAAATAAAATACTTAACTTTGCGATTAAATTAAAAACAGAATGAATTATATGTCTGCTTATAACGACTTTTCTACTTTTCTAAGAAAGTATTTTGATTGCAAAATTCAGAAGATTTCGCTTAATGCCGGCTTTACATGTCCTAACAGGGATGGTGTAAAGGGGAAAGGTGGTTGTACTTATTGTAATAATCAGACTTTTAATCCAGAATATTGCAAAACAGAAAAATCAGTAAAAGAACAGCTGGAAGAAGGACGCCTGTTTTTCTCCCGAAAATATCCGGAAATGAAATATCTGGCCTATTTTCAGGCCTATACAAATACTTATTCAGAGCTTGAAGAACTGAAAGAAAAGTATGAAGATGCGTTAAGTGTTGATGGGGTAGTGGGGCTTGTTATCGGTACTCGTCCCGATTGTATGCCGGATGCTTTGCTCGATTATCTGGAGGAATTGAATAAACGCGCTTTTCTTCTTGTAGAATATGGCATTGAAAGTACAAATGATGATACGCTCCGCAGAATTAACCGCGGACATACTTATGCCGACACAGTAGATGCTGTGCAAAGAACGGCTGCCCGTGGTATTCTTACCGGCGGTCATGTGATATTGGGATTACCGGGAGAGACGCATGATATGATTGTGAACCAGGCTGAAATGCTATCCAAACTCCCGCTTACTACGCTGAAAATGCATCAGTTGCAATTGATAAGGGGAACAAAGATGGCGCATGAGTTTGAAGAACATCCCGAAGACTTCCATTTGTATCAGGTAGACGAGTATATAGATTTGGTTATTGATTATGTGGAAAGGCTTCGTCCGGATATGGTGTTGGAACGCTTTGTTTCTCAGTCTCCAAAGGAGTTACTTATTGCACCCGATTGGGGGCTAAAGAATTACGAATTTACCGAACGTGTAAAAAAAAGAATGCGTGAACGGGAAGCTTATCAGGGGAAATTATATAGATATTAAGATAAAAGGGTTATTTTTGCTGTAAAATTAAGAAGGATATTTGTTATGCAACAGAGGAATATAATTAAAGGGAAAGTTCACTATGTAGGAGTGAATGACAGAAATAAACAGCTGTTTGAAGCTATGTGGCCGTTACCTTACGGTGTATCTTATAATTCTTATCTTATTGATGATGAATTAGTGGCACTTGTTGATACGGTTGATGTGTGCTATTTTGAGATTTTTCTACGCAAAATTAAAAATATAATAGGTGATCGTCCCATCAATTATTTGATTATTAATCACATGGAACCAGATCACTCGGGTTCTATTCGTTTGATAAAACAACATTATCCGGATATTATTATTGTAGGTAATAAACAAACTTTCGGAATGATTGAAGGTTTTTACGGAGTTACCGGTGAACAATATATGGTAAAAGACGGAGATTATCTTGCTTTAGGACATCATAAACTTAAATTCTATCTCACGCCAATGGTTCACTGGCCCGAAACCATGATGACTTACGACGAAACAGAAGGAGTTCTCTTCTCGGGCGATGGATTTGGTTCGTTTGGTACATTGGATGGAGGATTTATTGATTCCCGTATGAATATTGATAAATACTGGGATGAAATGGTACGTTACTATTCCAATATTGTAGGGAAGTATGGTTCTCCGGTACAAAAAGCTCTCGAAAAGCTAGCAGGATTACATATCAGCGCAATTTGTTCTACACATGGCCCGGTATGGATGGAAAATATAGAAAGAGTAATTGGTATCTACGATAAATTAAGTCGCTACGATGCCGATGAAGGTGTGGTAATAGTTTACGGAAGCATGTATGGGAATACTGAACAGATGGCCGAAACCATAGCGTCAGAACTTTCTGCATGTGGTATTAAAAATATTGTGATGCACAATGTTTCAAAATCAAATCCTTCTTATATCCTCACGGATATATTTAAATATAAAGGGCTGATTATCGGAAGCCCTACTTATAGCAACCAGATATTCCCAGAAGTAGAAGCTATTCTTTCTAAAATACTTGTAAGAGATATGAAAGGACGTTATCTGGGATACTTTGGGTCTTTTTGCTGGGCAGGTGCTGCTGTGAAAAGAATGGCCGAGTTTGCAGAAAAGAGTAAGTTTGAATTGGTAGGTGATCCTGTAGAAATGAAACAAAGTATGAAGGATATAACTTATACTCAATGTGAAAACCTGGCAAAAGCCATGGCCGATCGTTTAAAAGTTGACAGAACTAAAACACTATAAATAATCTAACTTAAAACAAACTTTATTATGAGACTAATCATCCAACCTGATTATCAGAAGATTTCTCAGTGGGCTGCCAATTATGTTGCAGCAAAGATTAATAAGGCTAATCCTACTACAGAGAAACCTTTTGTTCTTGGTTTGCCAACAGGATCTTCTCCTCTTGGAATGTACAAAGCGCTAATTGATCTACACAAAAAAGGCGTTGTGTCATTTAAAAATGTGGTAACGTTCAATATGGACGAATACGTAGGTCTTCCACAAGCACACCCTGAAAGCTACTATTCATTTATGTGGAATAACTTCTTTAACCATATTGATATTGTTAAAGCAAACGTAAATATCCTGAATGGTAATGCTGCTGATCTGGAAGCTGAGTGCGAACGTTATGAAGCTAAGATCAAAGAATATGGCGGTATTGACCTTTTCCTTGGTGGTATTGGCCCTGATGGACACATTGCTTTCAATGAACCGGGATCTTCTCTAACTTCTCGCACCCGAGTTAAGACTTTGACTACAGACACAATCATTGCCAACTCTCGTTTCTTTGATAATGATGTGAATAAGGTTCCTAAAACAGCTTTAACTGTAGGTGTTGGAACTGTTCTTTCTGCTAAAGAAGTTCTTATCATTGTTAATGGACACAACAAAGCTCGTGCTTTATATCACGCTGTTGAAGGTTCAATCACTCAGATGTGGACTATCAGTGCTCTACAACTTCATGAAAAAGGAATTATTGTTTGTGATGATGCTGCTGCCGATGAATTGAAGGTGGGTACTTATCGTTACTTCAAAGATATTGAAGCAGATCATATTGATCCTGAAACTTTACTGAAATAGGATTTATCAGTTATAAATAAAGAAATGGCATATGGCATATAAATGTCTGGTCATTTCTGTTAAACAGACTTGAGACTTTACCCCAAAGCTTCAAGTCTGTTTTTTTTATATGATAAGATAAAGAGTGATAGGATAAGTAGATTTCAGGCTTAATTTGTCTTGAGCAACAACATCACGCTGAGTTTGATTCTATTTGTAAGCGGCTCCACGATACCATCTTGCCCGTCATGATTTAGCCTTTTATCTTTGTATTCGGATAAAATCAGCTCGAAAAAGTGAGGGATAACCCCAAAAAGTGAGGGCTTTGTGATGGTTCAAAATGCTACCATCACAAAATAATATTCTGTATTTTAATACATTACAAGGAAAAAGTGAGGGAGTGAGGGAGTATTTTCGTTTTTCTGTAAGATCACACAAAAGCACAATGTGAAAACATCTCGTCTTCTATAGACTTTATTGCATTTATATATAGGCTTTTTATATATAAACTGTACTACTTTAGACCATTATTATGAGTCTAAAAATAAAAATATCCAATATAAATTAGCTTTTAATTTGTTTATAATATAGTTGATGTGTTGTAAAATATCGATTAGTGTTTTTATTAAAATATTCTATACTTTTTCTTAAAATTTGAATATTGTTTTCTTATATTTGAGCCTTTAATGGTTATATTCCAAATGAAAGGCCACAATGGGAAATAATAGATATAATCTGTATGAAAAAGTTGGAAATTAAAAAATGGAGCGTTTGTCTGCTTTACGTAGTAATATTGGTATTGCTGTTTCATTTAGAAATGTATATCGTTCTTAAAACTCAAAATTATAATAGGCATGCTGTTGTAATAAATTTAGAACAGATTGGCAGAATAGTAAATTTGATATTAAATTCATGTAGCATAACTTTGTTCGTTCTATTGATCGTTTTGCTTATGTTGCATAAAAAGTTGCTTAATTTAAGACTTCAGTTGAAAGTAATGATAATAATAACGTTTATTTTAGAACTAGTATTTGTTTATCAATATTGTGCCTAATAAATCTAGTTAAACTTTATGTTATATCGGGTAAGCAATTTATTATGAACTAAAGATATAATCGCTTGTAAATAGCTTCTTCTCAGAAATATGTATTTAGATGAAATTAAGAATTAGATTATTGCTGATAATTTGTCTGTTTCTAGGACAAGTGCACGCGCAAAATGTTTGCTTTTCAATCTTTGAGGAAAGTGTTAAAGCAAAAAATGATACATTGTACTTTAGATTTAAGGTTCATAATAAAACTACAACTAAATTTGCGTTTTATAATATTAACTATGCAGACTTAGACGGTCCTTGGGCTACTAACAATTTTTTAAAAAAAGATGTGCTTCCTTGCCTATTAGTTAGCGTACTCGATAAAGAAAATAAATATTCCAAGTATCTGAGGTCTCATACAGGGCCATATGATTTATCAATGTTTAAAGCGATAATTAATAAATATATTATCCTAAAGCCGAATGAAAGCGCTGAATACAATATTAAGTTATGCCTTTGGCCAATTAATTTGAAGAGGGGAAGATATAAAGTTCAATTAAAGTTTTTTTCTAATAATTATTACCAAAAAGACTTTAATAAAGCGAAGATAAAAGATCGCAAATTAGATAATTGCATTTTATTTAAGGGTGTTGTTAAATCAAATGTTTGCAGGTTTAATTATGTTCCCTGATTTTGTAGTTGCCAGTATCACCCTGTTCCAATATTGTGTATTACAAAATGACGAAACATCTTTTGAGGAATATTTTGATTCGAGGATGACTAATCAATATAATAGTTTACATTTGTTATGCCATATTCAAAAATCAGTAAAATATGAGAAACACAATAAAAATAGTTGTTTTATTATTGATGTTGTCAGCAGTTTCATGTACAACGAACAATCAATCGAATTATTATTTAGAGTTAAATAACAAAGTGTTGGAACGAGAAATTGAGGGATATGCAAAGTTTGTAGATCCCCAAATTGATGAACCATATGTGATCAGTGTCTTTTGTTCAGAAGTTAACGATTCTACCAGCCGATATGTTATTAATTTTATAACAGATCCGGAAGATATAGAAATGTGGCCATATCACTTTGTTTGTAAAATTGGAGAGCGAGATGTCTTTTTTACAATGCTAGCAGGCATAGGAAAGATAGGTTGGAAGGATAGTAACTTTTTTTATTTGAAAAAGGAAACCTGTGATGAATTCGTTAAGAAATATCTCCCCGACGATTATAAATATTACAAAAAAGGTACAAATAAAGTTCCATTGGTTCTTTATGATACAGAAATGTGTTATTTGACTTTTGTTAATGATAAGTTAGTTAAAAAAGAGTTGAGACGAGGTTTGCCATGGTGGTAGAAAGTGAGAACGTATAATGATATTTGTTTTTAATTAAGTTTTGCAAATTAATATTGTTATAATCAAGTTTTAATGCAAAATAAATTATATTCATTAAGTGTTAATTATAATGGTTATATTCCAAATGAAAATCCGTTATGGGAAATGAAAAAATAATTTTAGTGTTATTGTTGATGGTGACAGCAATGTCGTGTACAATGAACAATCAATCGAATGATTATTTAGAGTTAAATAATAAAGTCTTGGAACAAGAAATTGAGGGATATGCAAAATATGCAGATTCAATATTTCAGGAATCACATATAATTAATGTTTGTTGCCTTGAAGTGAATTATTCTACTTGCCAATATGTTGTTGATTGTGTAACAGATCCTGAGATAATAAAAAAAAGGCCTTATCATTTTGTTTGTAAAATAGGAGAGCGTGATGTCTTTTTTACAATGCTTGCAGGAATAGTGAAGAAAGATTCTGGAAATAAGAATTTCTTTAATATGGATGAAAAAGCTTACAGTGGATTTATTAAAAGATATTTCCCTGGCGATTATAAATATTATAAAGAGGGTAAGCAGAAAGTTCCAAGTATTATTAACGATATAGAAATGTGTTATCTGACTTTTGTTAATCTTAAGCTGGTTAAAAAAGAGTTGAAGAGGGGAGCAGCATTGTGGTAGATTAAAAAAAAGTCGTATTTATGTAGGAAACCTTTATGAGCAAGAAAAAGAGGACGGCACATGAAATATTTGTTTTTATTCTTTATTTCTAATAACTCTGATTAAATTTTATGTTATATTAAGTAAGCAATTTATTATGAACTAAATATATAATTGCTTGTAAATAACTTCTTCTCAGAAATATGTATTTAGATGAAAACAAGAATTAGATTACTATTGTTGATTTGTCTGTTTCTAGGACAAGTGCACGCGCAAAATGTTTGCTTTTCAATCTTTGAAGAAAGTGTTAAAGCAAAAAATGATACATTGTACTTTAGATTTAAGGTTCATAATAAAACTACAACTAAATTTGCATTTTATAATATTAACTATGCAGACTTTGACGGTCCTTGGGCTACTAACAATTTTTTAAAAAGAGATGTGCTTCCTCGTCTATTAGTTAGCGTACTCGATAAAGAAAATAAATATTCCAAGTATCTGAGGTCTCGTACAGGGCCATATGATTTATCAACGTTTAAAACGATAATTAATAAATATATTATCCTAAAACCAAATGAAAGCGCTGAGTACAATATTAAGATATGCCTTTGGCCAATTAATTTAAAGAGAGGACGATATAAAGTCCTACTAAAGTATTTTTCCAATAATTATTACCAAAAAGACTTTAATAAAGCGAAGAAAAAAGATCGCAAATTAGATAATTGCATTTTATTTAAGGGCGTTGTTAAATCAAATGTTTGCAGGTTTAATTATGTTCCCTGATTTTGTAGTTGTCAGTATCACCCTGTTCCAATATTGTGTATTACAAAATGACGAAACTTCTTTTGAGGAATATTTTGATTCGAGGATGACTAATCAATATAATAGTTTACATTTGTTATTTAGGGTTTGCTAAAAAAAAAGTCCAAGCCACACTCAATATAGTATTGGTGTGGCTTGGATATTTTCTTTGCTGTTCCAAAACACGCTTCGGCTTCGATGTTTTTTAAGCGAACTCTATCTAATAAACTAAACTTCTTCCAGAATACCTTTCCCCTGACGAACAATTTCGGCTTCACCGGAAGTACAATCTACAATGGTTGATGGCTCAATTCCTCCTATTCCTCCGTCGATAACCAAATCTACTTCATAACCAAATTTCTCGTCAATTAGTTCCGGAGTAGTGAGGTATTCAATGTCTTCTTTTTCATCCCAGGGGATAGTAGTGGTTAAGATTGGTGCATCCAGTTGCCTGCAAATCTCGCGGATAATATTATTATCGGGCACACGAATACCAACTTCTTTCCTGTTCTTGAATATCTTAGGAAGTTTGCCGCCGGCAGCCAAAATAAAAGTAAACGCTCCCGGCAGATTCCGTTTCATTAGTTTGAATGTAGAGTTTTCCACTTTTGCATATTCACTGATATTGCTCAGGTCATAACAAATGATGGAAAGACTCTTCTTTTTCGGATCAATGTCTTTTATACGGCAGATGTTCTCTACTGCACGGACTTGTAACGCATGACAACCAATGGCATACACTGTATCCGTTGGGTAAATAACCACTCCTCCGTCGCGGAGGACTTGAACGATTTGTTCTATATCCTTCGGGTTATTGTTCTTTTCGTATAATTTTAATAGCATTTTATATAGAGTTTAGATTACTCGCTTTTTGCTTTTTCTATCAGCTTGTCACCTTGGGCTTCAGCTTCCTTTACTAATTTATCCGATTCTTTCTTAGCTTCTTTTACCAAAACCTCTCCGGCTTTCTGAGCAGCAAGTTTCTTCAATATATTACCTCCGGCTTTTGCAACTAAATCATCCGCTTGCTTTTGTGCTTCGGCAACCAGTCTATCTCCGGCTTTCTGAGCATTAGTAACCAAAGCTTCTTTCTGTTTCTGAGCATCACCTAAATCTATACCCAGTTTCTTTCCAACTTCGCTTATAGCTTTGTTCTTGGCGCTGCTGAGTACTTGTTTTGCCATGCTCTTTGTATCGATAGAAACTTTTGGAGAAGTGAATGTTCCACCAATTTTAAGATCGAGTGTACTGAGTTGTCCCAGCATACCGGTTGAGGCAGGAAGTTTAATTTTTCCTGAATAATCAATAGTCTGATCCAGACCGGTAGTTCCTGAAAGGTTAAGCAACGTTTCGCCAAACTTGATGTCGAATGGTTTTGTAGACACTCGCCCGTCTTTAATGGTGAAATCTATCTTCATATCCTTTACTTTCAGATTCTTCAGACTCTCTTTCTTTACTGCTGTGGCAATTTTATCTATAACATTTACACCGCTGAGGCTGATATCTTTGGTGGATATACTACCGGCTCCTTGCATTGAGTTAAATACCGGAGACAATTGATTATCCAGCTTAGTAGAAATATTCATATTTCCAGAGAAATCACCTTTAAGTCCTTCGAATATCGGTGCCAGTTTTTGAACCATATCCAGTTCCTTATATGCCTGTGCAAAGGAAATACTGTTCATCTTAAATCCGGCATTCAGGTCGGGGCTCTTTACACTTTGCGCAGTAGAGTAAGAACCATTCATTACAACCGATCCACCCATGGTGTTCATTGACAGATTCTGCATATCTACTTTTCCGTCTTTAACCAGTAACTTTCCGTTCATGTTGTTGAAAGCCATTTTATCAAAGAGAACCTGCTTCATGTTTGCAGTCATATTGAAATCGATATTTTTAGGAACCTCAATAGCAGATGTTGCAGCACTTGTTGTTGAGGTAGCAGCGGCTGCGCCCTGAGTAGTTCCTGAAGTTCCGGCTGCGGCGGTTGAAGTCGTTCCCATAAAGTCGTTCAGATTAAAGTAGTTAGACTTTATGTTCATTGTGCCTTTCAACGTTTTGTCTTTTAGAACATATCCCATATAATTCTCCAGTCGGCAATCTGCTGTAATGTCATTTTTGCCAATCTTTACGGTAGTTTCGCTCAGGTTTAAGTATTTTGGAGAGAAAGTAAAGGTAGACCTTTGAATATCCACGTCAGGCATATCTTTCATCTTTAGTTTCATATTGCTAAGTTTCAAAGAACCCGAAGCCTGGAACTTGTCATACTGTTCTTTTTCAATGTAAGACATGCGGCCCGCCATATTTACATCGGCACTGATAATACCATTCAGAGCCATACCTTCATCCAGAGGATATACTTGTTTAATCATTCCCAGGTTCAGAGTACCTTTTGCGCTACCTTTTACATCAGGATCACTTACAGGAGTCTTGATGATAGATGTTAAGCTAAACTGGTTGCCCGCCATGCGGAAGCTGAACGGATTGATGTTTACCTCGGTTAAATCTGCACTACCGCCCGGATTTTTCACACTCGCATTGATGTTTATCTGATCTACTCCCATAGGAAGCGACGGATATTTGAATGTTCCATTCTTTACCACCATACTTGCATTGAAAGCAGGCAAAGTATCGCCTAGCATAATACCTTTAGCATTGAATTTAAGAGAAACATTACCGGTAGCTTTTACATCTTCAAAATCTTTTGCATAGATAGCAGGTATCAAAGAAAGTACATCTTTAAAGCCCACTTCGTTAGTGTTAACCTTTAGATCCATATCCGTACCACCATTATTGAGTATAGCCACCCATCCGTCAACATCAGCCTTTATTGCATTAAGCTGGAATTTGTTTTCTTTCAGAGTATATTTACTATGAGCAAGGTCGGCATCCAGATCCATATCTGCAGAGACAACTGCATTGCTGATATAAGGAATTGCACCCATCTTGAATGTAAATCCTTTACTTTTAGCTGCAATTTTCAGAGTAGAGCGATCGGCGGTCAAGTCTCCGGAACATTCCGTGTTCAGTCCCACGATTGAAGCATACATATCCGCCTGACGATCATCATAGATAATGTTTACGTTATCTGCCGTAAATTTTTTAAGCTTCAGTTTAAATGGTGTAGTTTCTTCTGTTGCAGGAGTAACTTTGGTGGTGTCGGTTTTCATTATATCCCAGTTCACCTTTCCGTTCTTCAGAACAATGGCATGGATATAAGCATCTGATATCTCAATTTTAGAAACATCATAGCCACTGCTTCCAAATAAAGAGAAAAGATCTATTGCTACTGTGGCATCTCCGGCTTTTACCAAAGTATCTTTGGCAAATTCATCAACCCCTTTCAGGTAGAAGTTATTCAGAGAAATAGAAGCTTTAGGGAAGTTCTTGAACAAGCTAATGTTCAGATCCTCGAAGCCAAATCTGGCATTTAGCATCTTATTACCTTCTGTAATAACTATCTTCTCAATTTTTCCGCGAAAAGCATACGGCAATATTGCCATAAGTGCCAGAATACATACAATTACAAGACCTGTAATTTTTAAATTTTTCTTTGTTCTTTGATTCATAATATCTATGTCTTAGTTACTTGAATTATCTTTTTCCTTCCTTAATTCTTCAGCTATACGCCAATGAATGGCTGCTTTTTCTTCATCTCCCATCCGGGAATAAGCATCCCCCAGTAATTCGTGAGATTTATCATGCTCAGGTTTTATAGAACAAGCCTTTTCCAAATCGGCAATACCTTCTTCTACATGGTTTAGCTGTAGATGAATTTTTCCTCTGTTGTACCGGGGCTTGAATGCTCTTGGACTTAGCTTAATGGCCTCGTTGAGGCATCCCAGCGCTTCGGGTATTTTATTATCTTCGAAAAGAGTTAATCCCTTTCTTACCCAGGCATCAACCATTTTAGGATCTAGCTCCAATGCTTTATCATAATTGGCCAGTGCAGCCCGAAGATCATGCGCATGAGTAATACACTGATTACCCATGACGTAATATTCCTTGGCATACTTCTTCAGATTAGCCCGTTGCTCCTCCATTTTCCTCTTAATAGCAACGTTTTCCTCCTTTAGTTTGTTTATGATTCCAAGCTTTTTTCGTATAAATCTTTTTACGACAGGTCTTTCTATGTCATATCTGGAATGAATAGCTAAAAAGAACTGCTCCAGGAATTCTTCAAAGTTACCATTGTCAAATTGCTTAACAGCTTCTGCATATTGAATATCAGCCTGAGCTTGCTTTAACGCTTTTTCAATTGCCAGCTGGTTATTGAAACGTGTGGCAAAGTCCACAATTTCCTGCCTCACGAATATGTCTCCGCGGGAAATTTGTTTCTTTAACTGAATACCTTCCAATGAAGTACACCGGCTAAGTGCCACATAAGCCTGTCCGCCGGCAAATACCCCTCCGCTAAAGTCTACAACCACTCTGCTGAAAGTAAGGCCCTGACTCTTATGTACAGTAATGGCCCATGCCAACCGGATGGGATATTGCGTAAATACGCCCAGTTCCTCTTCTTCTATCTTTTTTTCTTTCTCGTTATATACGTAACGAATGTTGCGCCAGCAGTCTTTATTTACGTCGCATTCCTTTCCATCATCCGTAAGCACGTAAATAGTGCCATCTTCATCGATAGCAGAAATTACTCCAATGGTGCCGTTTACCCAACGACGCTCGTAATCGTTCTTAATAAATATAATCTGAGCACCCACTTTCAGCTCCAGATCTTTCTGGGTAGGCAGACTGCTTTCCGGAAAGTCTCCCGTTATCTCGCCTCTGAATATAACAGATTCACCCGGCAACTCGGCTAGCTTCTTTTCATTGATGAAGTCCACATTATCCCGACGCGTGGCCAGAGTGATGTACATATCTTCTTCCGATTCTTCAATGCGAGTGTTGTATCTGGTATTAAGCAATTGTAAGTCGGCGGCGCCAGCCGTGTTGTTACGGATATGATCAAGAACGCTTACGAAAACCTTATCAGTTTGCCGGTAAACCTTTTTAAGTTCAATGGAAACAAGGTCAATTTCACCAAAAACCCTTGCCGAAAAGAAAAATGGCGAAGGATAAAAACGATTCAAAATCTCCCGTTCGTCGCTCTTTATAACCGGCTCTAATTGGTAAACATCACCCACCAGGAGAATTTGCTTACCACCAAACGGTTCCCTCATGTTATTGGAATAGATTCTCAGCACCCGATCTACAAAGTCGATAATATCTGCCCGTACCATCGAGATCTCATCAATGATAATCAGCTCAACCTCCTTAATTAACTTGCGGTGTGCAGAACGATATTTCAGGAACTCGTGAATTCGTCCGCCCTGCAGACTGAAATTTGGATCATCGGGCAGGAGAGGGTAAAAGGGAAGCTTGAAAAAACTGTGAAGTGTACTACCACCCGCATTGATTGCTGCTATGCCCGTTGGCGCAAGGACTACATGCTTTTTTCGGGTATTTTCACAAATATATTTCAGAAATGTAGATTTTCCCGTACCTGCCTTTCCAGTTAAAAAGACGGATTGCCGGGTATATTGAATTAAGTTCAGTGCATCCTGAAACTCTTTGTTGTCCGTATCGATAGTAAATTTCACGTTTTTACCTATTATTAGTATATTACAAAGATAAGATATATTACGAAAATACAATAAATGATTTTATTAAATACTAATGAATGACGTGTAAAATGAAAAATTAAATATATTTGCATAAATTTCATTATTAGAATGAAACTAAACTAAATTCGCAGACACTTATATTTTTTTTATTAAAAACTAAACGATTTAAAAATGAGAAAACTATTTTTATCATTAGGACTAATGTTTTTAGTCTCAATGGGGTATGCACAGAGTCCTCTTCGTGAAGGACAAACCCAACTTAATGTCGGTCTTGGATTGTCAGACTACGGTTTACCAGTATATGTAGGTTTCGACCACGCTGTTCACCCTGATATTACTCTAGGTGGAGAATTATCTTACCGCGGTTATAATGATCATGATTATTACGATTACCATCTCAATTCATGGGGAATTTCGGGTAATGGTAATTATCACTTTAATAGCATTCTCGACATTCCTAGAAACTGGGATTTTTATGCAGGACTTAATGTAGGCTTTTATGTTTGGAATGCACCAGATGGTTACCATGGTGATCATACTTCGGGATTAGGTCTTGGAGCACAGATTGGCGGTCGTTATTATTTCAACAATAAAGTTGGTATTAATCTTGAAGTTGGCGGAGGCAATGAATTTAGCGGAGGTAAAATAGGTCTTACTATTAAACTGTAATAAAGTTATTTTTTCAGCGAAGAGCTTTATTTCTATAAAATGAAATAAGGCTCTTTTTTTATGATTGGATACTTTAAAAAAGACTTTCAGTGTAGTTTAATTATTTCTTCCCGAAAGCTAAATAATTTATTAACTGTATTTTTATAATAAGGTGTAGACTATAATAATATAAAGAGTAGACTATATACTACAAAGGTCTACACTATTTTTAAAAAAGCTCTAATATAAAGAGAAAATGCATAATGAATAAATTATCAAGCCTAATTGATAAATGATGTTAAGTGCCTTAATAAATTATCACAAAACATTTGTTTATCTTAAAAATTATCAACAATATTTGTAAAGTGTAGAATTAAAAAATAATGAAATATTATGGGATCTGCCGAATTTGATTTCAAAGGGTTTAAAATGAGTGGATTTATGATGCTATTTCTGAATATCTGTTTGATATTTGTTAGTGTGGCAATGTTTATCTATTATGACGTATTAGGAACTTTAGGAATAGTTTTAGGAGTGATTGGAATTATTTCATGTTTCTTTATTTTGGGAGGTTACATGCAATTGGAACCAAACCAGGCACGAGCCATGGTATTTTTTGGAAAATACAAAGGAACCTTCAAAGAAACAGGCTTTTTCTGGGTTAATCCTTTTCTTGATAAGAAGAAACTTTCACTGCGTGCCCGGAATCTTGATGTAAAGCCAATTAAAGTAAACGATAAAACGGGTAATCCGATAATGATTGGATTAGTTCTGGTATGGAAGCTCAAGGATACATATAAAGCTATGTTCGAGATTGATTCGCAAACATTGGCTGAGGCTGGGGCTACTTCTCCTAATGCGGCTGCCAGTCTGGGAAATTCTGTAGCCGGACGTATGACTGCTTTCGAGAATTTTGTAAAAATACAGAGCGATGCTGCTCTTCGACAAGTGGCCGGACAGTATGCCTATGATGATAACGAAGGAGAGACCAGTGGACTAACGCTTCGCTCTGGTGGAGATGAGATAAATATTCAGTTAGAACAGAAGCTGAACGAACGTTTAGCTATGGCAGGAATTGAAGTTGTTGAAGCAAGACTTAATTATCTGGCTTATGCGCCTGAGATTGCAGCAGTGATGCTTCGCCGTCAGCAGGCTTCTGCTATTATTTCTGCTCGCGAAAAGATTGTGGAAGGTGCGGTATCTATGGTAAAAATGGCTCTGATAAAGCTTTCTGATGAAAAGATTGTAGAGCTGAACGAAGAGAAAAAAGCAGCAATGGTGAGCAATCTTCTGGTTGTTCTTTGTGCCGATGAGGCTGCTCAGCCGGTTGTAAACGCCGGAGTTCCAAATAACTAACTAATTTTAAATTTAAATAAAGACTAAAAGTATGATTATTGTTGTAGGTATAGTAGCATTCGTTGTCAATTTAATATTTATATTGACTCGTTGATAAGGTAAATAAGGCATTTAGTTATTTGCCTTAATTATTTATTTATTGGATTGTTCTAGTAAGAAAAGTAGTTTTATGATTAATTTCTTTTCAGTTAGAAGGCAAAAGTTGCCCGATGTTCGTGCTCCACGAGCTTTTGGTGATAAGATTCTTGAAGCAATAGCCGTACTTCTTTTATTGGGAATATGGGTGGTTGCTTTTATTTTATATAATAAGGCGCCCGATGTAATTCCTACTCATATTAATGTTTATGGAAAAGCTGACAGGATAGGGAGCAAAGATACATTGCTTATTCTGGCTGGAATAGCAACATTTGTTATGGCTTTAACCGGATACAGATCATTCTTCCCTTCAAGGATGTCTCGTTTTCCAGTGCAGATAACTGAGCAAAATATGCTTATTCAGTATGCCTTGATAGCTCGTTACCTTCGGGTTTTAAACGTCTTGGTTGGTATGCTGTTTATTACTATGTTATTCAATATTTCCGAGTTCTTTCTTTCAATAGGAAATGGAGTACTTGAAATTCTGATGGTAATTATCGTGGCACTACTATTACTTTCTGCAGTTATTTATAATATACTGGCCAGGAGATATAGATAATGTTATAAGCTAAACATTAAGCTTCTTTTTAATATAATCCATAATCTCGTCTTCGTGATCAGGGTGAAACCAGGAGATATCATTATCTCTTTTAAACCAGGTCATCTGTTTACGAGAATAGATACGTGAGTTTTGCTTTATTTTTTCTATAGCGAAAGGTAAATCCCAAAGACCATCGAGATAGTTAAATAACTCCTTGTAGCCAACTGTATTCAGGGAGTTAAGATGCTTGTATGGGTATACGGATTTTACTTCTTCCAACAGGCCATCTTCCATCATTATATCTACACGACGGTTAATTCGTTCGTAAAGTTCTTCACGATCGCGGGTAAGCCCTATTTTAAGGATATGGAAAGGTCTTTCCCTGGTAGAGCGAGTGCGGAAAGAAGTATAAGTCTTTCCTGTCATGTAGCAAATTTCCAATGCGTGAATAACCCGTTTTGGATTTTTTAGATCAACAATCTTGTAATATTCTGGGTCGAGAAGCTTTAATTCACTACACAAACGTTCCAATCCTTCTGTTTCATATCTGTGAATCAATAGTTCGCGTGTTTCCTTATCTACGGTCGGTATATCATCAATGCCCTTACAAACGGCATCAACATACATCATTGATCCGCCGGTCATAACAATAACATCTTTGGTTTGGAAAAGCTTTTCCAGAAGTTTTAATACTTCTGCTTCGTATTGTGCGGCACTGTAGTAATCAGTTAGTTTAAGTGTGCCTACGAAGTGATGCGGAACTTTGTTAAGTTGCTCGGGGGTAGGAGCAGCGGTTCCTATTTTAAGATCGGCATACAGCTGTCGGGAATCGGAAGAAATAATTGGTGAACCAAAATTTTCGGCCAAGCGTAAACTCAGCTCCGTCTTTCCGACACCTGTAGGCCCTATGAGAACTAGTAAGGTTTTAGCCATTAAAAGCTCCCTTTGTCTAAAGAATCATCAGCAATACTGTTAATATCGATATCGAATCCTTCTGTGTCAAAGTCTTCAGTATCAAAAGTTTCGTCGCCATAGAAATTCTCATCTAAATCAATGGTAGTATTAGTAGCTGCCATATCTTCAAAATCAACAACTTGTTTAGGCGCAATACCCGATTTCTTTGTACAAACAGCTTTGTCCAAGTCTTTACCTGTGATAATCTCTGATAATTCAATGAAGAATGAACGTTCTGTCATGTAATCAAAAACATAGATCAGCTTTTGTTTTTCATCTTCAATTAAATCACTTAATAGTGTGTCTTTCATAACCCAGCTATCCTCCTCAGAATTGTTGTCCATGTCTTCGAGGGTGATTTCTTTTTCTTTTTCCCAATCTTCATCACAAATAAAGAAAGAGGTCATTTGATCATTTGAATAGTCGACTGATTTTAGAATTGCCTCATGTAAATCCAGGAAGGTTGCTTCTGAATCAATTTGTATTTCTCTGACAAAATCATCAACTTCATCAGATATGATTGTGAATCTGTATACCATATTCTTTTTTAATTTATTGATGGCGTAAAAGTAGTAAAAATCTCAAAATGTACAATAATTAAGTACTATTCGTTTATAAAAAAAGTAAAAGGGAAGAACCATCAATTCGATGATCTTCCCTTTTCTGCTGAATATAAACCTTACTATAGCAATGTTTATCTTATTATTCCTCGTTTAGAGCTTTGAACAAACTCAATAATATATTCAATTTCCGGACTTGACGGAATTTCTTTTTTTACTTTTTCCAAAGCTTCACTTACATTCAATCCGCTTTGATAGATAATACGGTATGCATTGTGAATATTCTCAATTAATTCATTTGAGAAACCATGTCTGCGCAGACCAACAATATTAATCCCGCAATAAGCAATAGGATCTCGTCCTGCAATAATGTATGGAGGTATGTCTTTGCTGAAACGTGAACCACCTTGAAGCATTACATAACTACCTACACGGCAGAATTGATGCATCAATACTGCGGCACTGATTATTGCATTATCGTCTATGATAATTTCGCCGGCCATCTTTGTGGAATTACCAATAATACAATTGCTACCAACTATTGCATCATGTGCTACGTGTACTCCTTCCATCAAAAGGTTATTGCTTCCAACAACCGTTTTTCCTTTGGCTGCAGTTCCACGGTTAACAGTTACATTCTCACGAATAGTATTGTTGTCGCCTATTTCTGCAGTAGTTTCTTCTCCCTGAAATTTTAAATCCTGTGGCACAGCACCGATCACTGCTCCAGGGAAAATAGTATTTCCGTTTCCAATGCGTGCTCCGTATAATATGCTTACATTGGACATGATTTTGTTGTTATCACCAATAACAACATTCTTATCAATATAAACAAAAGGTGCAATTTCTACATTCTCTCCAATTATTGCTTCGGGATGTATATATGCTAATGGACTAATCATTTGTTATTTTATTTGTTCTTAACTATTTGAGCCATAAATACTGCTTCACAAGCTACTGTTTCACCAACAAATACATATCCTTTCATTGTTGATATGCCACGGCGGATTGGTGCTAACAGTTCCAATTTAAAGATAAGTGTATCTCCTGGTACTACTTTCTGACGGAATTTAACTTCATCAATCTTCATAAAGTAAGTAGAATATCTTTCAGGTTCATCAACAGAGTTCAATACAAGTAATCCTCCGGTTTGTGCCATTGCTTCTACTAGCAATACTCCCGGCATAACCGGTTCTTGTGGAAAATGTCCCTGGAAGAATGGCTCGTTTACTGTAACATTCTTTACTCCTACAATGTGGTTTGGGCCTACTTCAATAATCTTATCAACCAAAAGGAATGGATAGCGGTGAGGCAACAGTTCGCGGATGCGGTTTACATCCATGACCGGAGCTTCGTTACAATTGTAACCAGGAGCCTGAATTTCATGCTTTCTGATTTCTTTTCTCATCTGACGGGCAAACTTATTATTAATTGTATGTCCCGGACGAGTCGCAATGATACGGCCTTTGATTGGTTTACCAATTAAAGCCAAGTCGCCAATGATATCAAGTAATTTGTGGCGAGCTGGTTCATTGTCCCATACCAGTGGCTTATGATTGATGTATCCCAATTGATTTGCATCTTTGTGAGGTACTTTCATAACATCAGCCAGCGCATCAAGTTTTTCTTGTGAAACTTGACGTTCGTAAATTACAATTGCGTTATCTAAATCTCCGCCTTTAATAAGACCTGCAGAAAGTAAAGGTTCAATTTCACGAACAAAAACAAAAGTTCTGCTTGCAGCAATTTCTTTTGAGAAGTCCTTCATACTATCTAATGTAGCATACTGATTAGGTATAATCTTAGAATCATATGATATTAGAGTATTTACGCTGAAATCTTCATCAGGAAGAACCATTATAGAAGAACCTGTTTCTTCGTCTCTAAACTCAATCTTATGCTTGATAATATAGAAATCTTTAACAGCCGTTTGTTCAACAATACCAACTTTTTCAATTCCTTCTACATAGGATATTGCACTACCGTCAAGAATTGGGAACTCTGGTCCGTTAACTTGTATTAAACAGTTGTCTATTCCTGCAGCATAAAGAGCAGCCATTCCATGTTCTACCGTACTAACTTTAACTCCGTTTTTTGCAAGAACAGTGCCACGAGTAGTTTCTATAACATTATCTGCTACTGCATCTATAATTGGTTGTTCTTCCAGATCAACTCTTTGAATCTTGTATCCGTGATTATCCGGAGCTGGATTGAAAGTTACAGTAAGATCTAGTCCAGTGTGAAGACCTTTTCCTCTTAGTGAAAAGCTATCTTGTAGAGTTTTTTGTTTCAACATTGGTTACTTATTTAATTGTTTCTTAAGTTCATTAATTTCTCTCTCTAAATTATTGAGAGTAGTATACATTTCTGGTAATTTCTTGAATACAACAGATGATTTGAAATATTTCTTTGCATCAAATGCCGGAGCTCCCATTACGTTTGTGTTCGATGGAATATTGCCGGCAATGCCAGATTGTGCTGCCATACCTACCTTGTCTCCAATTTTTATATGTCCGGCAAGACCAACTTGACCACCAATCATACACCATTCTCCTACTTGAGTTGAACCAGCAACACCGGCCTGAGCAGCCATTACAGTGTGAGAACCGATTTTGTCATTATGAGCAATCTGAACCAAATTATCCAGTTTTACTCCTTTATGAATAATTGTAGCTCCCATGGTAGCTCTGTCAACGCAAGTGTTAGCTCCAATTTCTACGTCATCTTCCAGAACAACGATACCTATCTGAGGTATTTTAGAATAACCGTCAGGAGTAGGAGCGAATCCAAATCCGTCGGCACCTATCACACTTCCTGCATGCAAAATACAATTATTGCCAACGCGACAATCGTGGTAGATTGTTACATGGGGATACAGGATGCAATTGTCTCCCACTTTAGCATCGCTTCCAACTGTTACATGAGGATGAAGTATTGTATTATCTCCAACCTCAGCGTTATCTTCTACACATGCAAAAGGAGCAATATATACGTCTTTACCTATTTTTGCGGTAGGTGAAATGAAAGCAAGTGGATCAATACCCACTTTTTTAGGTTTGCTCATTTCATATAAGTTAAGCAGCTTTGCCAGACTTTCATAGGCATTCTCTACTTTTATAAGAGTTGTCTTGATTTCATGTTCGGCTGTGAAGTCCTTATTAACTAATACAATACTTGATTGTGTGTCATATATATAATGAGTATATTTAGGATTGGAAAGAAATGAAATAGCTCCAGGCATACCTTCTTCTATTTTAGCAAAGGTATGAACACTAGCGTTCTCATCTCCGATTATTTCTCCCTGAATAAATTCTGCAATTTGCTTAGCCGAAAATTCCATGTTTTTATTGTTGATTGATTCTAGTATTTTTCAATATTGTAAAATGGAGATTACATTCCTATGTATATGACCATTGGGGCGCAAAGTTCGTGTTTTTTTTTTAGATTTCCGTACAGTTGGCTAAATATTTAGTTCTTTTTTAAGCTAAACGCTGATAACATAGGTAGTATTTCTTTACTTTTTTAGAAAGCAACGAAATATTTAACATATCTGATGCTTCAGCTATATTCTTTATTGTACCGTCCTTATAGATAATATCAATGCTATCATCAGCAGGATCGTACATGTTTTTTTCTATGCTTGAAGTGGAAATTAAATAAACAGCTTCTTCTTTGTTAATTTGGACTGACTTACTAATTTTATCGACTAAAATTTCCATTCTTTCTTCACTTGCCGGATCTGAAGAAATCTCAACTTTAAAGATATTCCGGTTAATTAAGTCGCGGCTTAAAGTAGAAAGTACCTTATCGGAATGATTACTCCATACTTTTAGTGCAGTCCATATATCATTATCATCAAGTTGCCCGAAGTTTTCAAGGCAAGTTGAATTTCTATAAAATTCTTTTGAATCTATGTTGTTATAAAGAAAAAAACGCAGGGCAGGAGATGCAAATAATTCTATTCCTTTACTTGCTAATTCTTTTGCACGTAAAAGAGAATTTATCAGCATTTGCTCATAGGCTACAGATGTTTTGTGCAGGTATACCTGCCAATACATTAGTCTTCTGGCGGTAAGAAAGTTTTCAATTGAGTAAATGCCTTTTGATTCTACAACCAGATGATCATCTTTTATATCGAGCATTTTTATAATTCGTGCGGATCCAATATTACCTTCAATAACTCCGGTATAAAAACTATCTCGTCGTAGGTAGTCTAGTCGGTCCATATCCAACTGACCGCTTACCAGCTGATGAAGAAACTTCTTATGATATTCGTCTTTAAAGATGCTGATTGCCAGATCAAGTTGTCCATTCATCTCTTTATTCATCTTCTCCATAAAAAGAAGAGATATTTCTTCATGTGAGATTCCTTTTACAATTGTATCTTCCAATACATGAGAAAACGGACCGTGCCCAATATCGTGTAGTAAAATTGCAGCTAGTACTCCATCAGACTCCTCCTGAGTAATTTCGTTTCCTTTGCTCCGAAGTTGAGCGATAGCTTCACTCATTAGATGAAAGGCTCCCAGGGAATGTTGGAAACGGGTGTGTTGGGCACCAGGATAAACAACCGAAGATAGCCCCATCTGTTTTATACGGGTTAACCTGTATAATAATGGATGACTAATTATATTATATAATAATCCACCCGGAATATTGATAAATCCGAAAACCGGGTCGTTGACTATCTTTCGTTCGTTTGTCATGTGTGTTTCTTATAGAATAGCTTTTAATTGCTCTTCCATTTCGGTCTGAACAGCTTTCGCAGCTTTTCTTGCTTCTTCTGCAAATTTTTCAGTCTTATCAGCATAAATAATACCACGTGAAGAATTTACAATTAATCCACACATATTATTCATACCATATTTGCACACTTCTTCAAGAGAACCTCCTTGTGCACCTACCCCCGGAACAAGCAGGAAGTGATTTGGTACATGTTTACGAATATCCAGGAACATTTTTCCTTGAGTGGCTCCTACTACATACATCATTTGCTCGTCAGAAGCCCATTGTTGAGAAGTCTTTAAAACTTTTTCGAATAAACGCTCTCCGTTAACATCTTCCGTAAGCTGGAAATCATGTGATCCTTTATTGGAAGTTAATGCAAGCAGGATAACCCATTTTTCAGGATAAATAAGGAATGGCTTTACACTATCCTCACCCATATAAGGGGCAACAGTTACTGAATCTATATTCAATTCATCAAAGAAAGAACGGGCATACATTTCACTTGTATTACCAATATCGCCACGTTTAGCATCAGCGATAATAAACTGATCAGGATAATTTTCTTTGATGTAATTAACAGTCTTTTCAAAAGCTATCCAACCTTTTACACCCATACTTTCATAAAAGGCAAGGTTTGGTTTATAGGCGATACATAAATCAGCAGTAGCGTCAATGATTGCTTTATTGAATGCAAAGATCGGATCTTCTTCTTTCAGTAAATGTGCCGGGATTTTCTTGATATCAGTATCAAGACCAACGCAAAGGAATGATTTTTTGCGTTTTATATTTTCAAATAATTGTTGTTTATTCATTGGAAGTAATATTATAATTCACTTTCTTTCATTCGTTCTGCATTTTCCGCTACAATCAGACGGTCGATGCAATCTTGAATATCTCCGTCCATAAAGGCAGAAAGGTTATAGATAGTATAGTTTATGCGGTGATCGGTTATACGTCCCTGCGGATAGTTGTAGGTACGGATTTTAGCCGAACGGTCACCTGTAGAAACCATCGTTTTACGCTTTGATGCAATATCATCCAGGTACTTCTGATGTTCTTTGTCGTAAATGAAAGAACGAAGACGTGTGAGTGCTCTTTCTTTATTCTTTGGTTGGTCACGGGTTTCGGTACATTCTATTCGAATTTCTTCTGCAATACCCGTGTTCGGATTCTTCCAGATATAACGCAAACGAACTCCTGATTCTACTTTGTTTACGTTCTGACCACCAGCACCACCCGAACGGAATGTATCCCATTTAATTTCGCCTTCATTGATTTCTACATCAAATTCTTCAGCTTCCGGAAGTACAGCTACGGAAGAAGCCGATGTATGAACACGTCCTTGAGTTTCAGTGGCGGGAACTCTCTGAACACGGTGTACGCCTGATTCATATTTCAAAGTTCCATATACGTTTTCACCGCTAACGGTAAAGACAACTTCCTTGAATCCTCCGGATGTTCCTTCACTGGTACTTGTTATTTCTACTTTCCATCCTTTGTTTTCGCAGTATTTTAAATACATACGAAATAAGTCTCCGGCAAAGATAGCAGCTTCGTCTCCACCAGTTCCACCACGAATTTCAACAATGGCATTCTTACCATCCTGAGGATCGGCAGGAACAAGGAGCAGTTTTATTTCCTCTTCCAGTTCCGGAATGCGGGATTGGCAGGCATTCAGTTCTTCTCTTGCCATTTCACGCATTTCCTGATCTTGTTCAGTATCCAGAATTACTTTGGCCTCCTCAACTCCATCAAGCATTTGTATATACTCTTTGCGGGCGTTCATGATATTTTCCAATTCTTTGTATTCCTTGGTTAGTTTCACGTAACGCTTCATATCTGAAATTACATCAGGGTCGGTAATGAGGGTAGAGATTTCTTCAAAGCGGCTTACCAAGCCTTCAAGTTTATCTAATATTGTATTGTTATATTCTGCCATAATTTAATATCTGAACTCTCCGAATTCACTTTTAATAATCAGCTCTTTTTTATCAGATTCCTCAATGCGTCCAACGATTTGCGCGTCAATTCCAAATGAATTGGAAATAGCAATAACTTCTTCTGCATGTTCAGGTGAAAGATATACTTCCAGACGATGGCCCATATTAAACACCTTGTACATTTCGCTCCAATCTGTGCCCGATTGCTCTTTAATAGTCTTAAACAATGGAGGTACAGGGAAGAGATTGTCTTTTATCACTCTTACTTTATCTACAAAGTGAAGCACTTTAGTTTGTGCTCCACCAGAGCAGTGAACCATACCATGTATTTCAGGACGAAGAGCATCAAGTAACTTCTTAACAAACGGAGCATAAGTACGAGTAGGAGAAAGTACCATCTTTCCTGCATCGATACTGATACCTTCAATTGGATCAGTTAATTTCAGACCTCCTGAATATACAAGATCTTCAGGAACGCCAGCATCATAACTTTCAGGGTATTTCTTTGCAAGGTATTTTGCAAATACATCATGGCGGGCAGAAGTAAGTCCGTTACTTCCCATACCTCCGTTGTATTCTTTCTCGTATGTAGCTTGTCCGTAAGAAGCAAGTCCTACAATAACGTCTCCTGGACGGATATTGGCATTGTCGATTACGTCACTCCGTTTCATACGGCAAGTTACGGTACTATCCACGATGATAGTACGAACCAAATCGCCAACATCGGCTGTTTCACCGCCAGTAGCATAAACACCCACACCCATTTCACGGAGTTCGGCAAGCAATTCGTCTGTTCCATTGATGATAGCAGAGATCACTTCTCCTGGGATCAGTAATTTGTTACGACCTATAGTAGAAGATACAAGAATATTGTCTACTGCACCAACGCACAGTAAATCATCAATATTCATAATCAACGCATCCTGTGCAATGCCTTTCCACACAGAAATGTCACCAGTTTCTTTCCAGTAAAGATAAGCCAAACTGGATTTTGTTCCAGCCCCATCGGCATGCATAATGTTGCAATATTCAGGATCGCCACCTAAAATATCAGGAATGATTTTACAGAAAGCCTGGGGAAAGATACCCTTGTCGATGTTTTTAATAGCGTTGTGTACATCTTCTTTAGAAGCTGATACGCCGCGCTGCATGTATCGTTGATTACTCATATTTGTTTATAATAAAAGGATTTTGTATACAGCGTGCAAAAGTACTGCATTTTTTTGTTGTAGGCAAATCTTTGGATTAGAACTCTACAGTTGGAGCTTTTTCTGAACCTGCTTCAGCCTCAAAGTATGGTCTTTTTTCAAAGCCAAACATTCCTGCAAACATATTTCTTGGGAATTTGCGGATATAAGCGTTATACTCTTTTGCTAATTCGTTGAAACGTCCGCGTTCTACTGCAATACGATTTTCTGTGCCTTCCAACTGTGCTTGTAATTCAAGGAAATTCTGGTTAGCTTTTAAATCAGGGTAGTTTTCGGAAATAGCTAACAGTTTACCTAGAGCTGTTGTAACATCACCTTGTGCTTTTTGAAATGCCTGCAACTTTTCAGGAGTCAGGTTCTCTGGATCAACAGTTATCTGAGTTGCTTTAGAACGTGCAGCAATAACTCCTTCCAAAGTAGTTTTTTCGTGTTTAGCATATCCTTTTACTGTATTAACAAGATTGGGGATAAGATCAGAACGACGCTGATATTGATTTTCTACGTTCGACCAGGCTTTTGTTACACCTTCTTGTTTGTCTACCATTGAGTTATAAGCACTTGAACCAAGTAATGCAATAAGAACAATTACCGCAATGGCAATAATTACTGACTTTTTCATGTTTATATTCATTTTTGTTGTTATGTTAAAAATCTGAACCTGCACCTCCGCCACCGGACATACCGCCGCCGAAACTGCCTCCGCTGAATCCTCCTCCTCCGGAGCCTAAGCCTCCACCCAAGCCTCCTAGGAATATACCTCCGCCCAGACCACCTCTTCCGCCACGGTAGTTATCGTCAGACGATTCAGTTTCACGAATTATTTTGTGACCACAATTCTGGCAGGTATACACCACTTCTTCTCTTTTTACTCCATGGCGGTATGAAAGAAGTTTGGAATCAGTCCGCATCAGCTTATGCTGTTTGCATTTTGGACAGCGTGTTGCTCTCCAGGAAGCAATTCCTCCGATAAAAGCTAAAAGTATAATAAATCCGCCTGCAGCAAAGAACAAAAACATAATATTTCCGCCTTCCTCATTATTCAATTCATCGTTGGTCATGGAGCCGTCAAGGCGAGCACAAACAGCCTGAATACCACTAACCATTCCTCCGTTCCAGTTATTGTTGCGGAAGAAAGGATTCATTTTTTTGACTTGAATTCTTTTGCAGATGGCATCCGGTAAATCTCCTTCAAGTCCATAACCGGTTATGAAACGTATTGTGCGTTGATCTTCTACCAGCAAAATTACCAGTCCGTTATCTTTGCTTTTTTTCCCTACTTTCCATGCATTGAATATTCCAAGAGCAAAATCAAAGCTGTTTTCATGACCAATGGATGGAAGAGCAATTACTGCAACTTCAATAGACGTTTTTTGTTCCAGTTTCCAAAGCATGCTGTCTATTGCAGCACAAGCTTCCTGAGATAAAAGCCCACCGGGATTGCTCACATAGCGCATTTTATTTTCTAAATGCACATTGGGAACACTTTCCACTGTATATACATTATCCTGAGCTTTTGCTTGAAAGCTAACGCATAACAGCAAGAACAGTATTGTCTTTTTTAATAAATTCATGATCGTATATTTCCGTATTTATTCATTTTATTTTGCATCAAAACGTTCCAAATTCAACAGTCTCAATATGTAGTTGTATTCATTTGATTGCCTGAAAAGCAATATTTATACGAGTCTGCACATATTCTTTCCCTACTATTGGCCAATCTATATCAGTTGTAGTAATAGAATAGCTCCGAAATTATTAATAGCAATAATATCTTAGGTACAAAGATATAAAAGTATTCGGGTTATTTAATAGCAATTGTACCAAAAATGTATTAAAGTGAGAATCTGTAAATTAGAAACTGAAGTTTATCTCTAAGAACTTCATGCAAGTTTATTTTTTTTTGGTTTGTTTGCATAAATCATACAGCAAAAGATTGGGCCGTATCCTGTTTGAGTATATACTCTTCAGAATACGACCCGTGAAATTTTACTTTATCTCAGATAAAAGAATAAAGCTTTTGCTTGGTCTTAGTTTTTAGTTATTTTTTGCGAAAATGATTCGCTTTTATTAGTAATACGGATAATATATATCCCTTTATTGAAGCTTCCTAAATGTAATGTAGCAATAGAGGCTGAATTAACATTTTTACTCAAAATACAATTTCCCGTTGCGTCAAAAACCTGTATGATAATATCTCCGTCACATACTCGCGTTGCATCAACGTAACACTCATCTGTAACAGCTGTTGGATAGATGTGTAAACCGTTAGCGTCAGTATTGTTTATACCTGTGTTCAAAGTAACTTTCAATATTCCATTGGAAAGCAACTGACTGTTGTCCCATGCCAATCCTTGAGCAGGTACTACAGGATAAATATTGTATGAACCAGTGCGAAGTCCATTTCCCGTAAATACAGTAAATGCATCGCCAGCTGAGAGAGAACGGTCTGATATATCGATTAGTATTGTGTTTCCTTTGAAAGTTGCATCGTTTGAAAGGGTAAAACTATCGTTTGTGTTTTTGCGAATTTTAATTTTAAGTGTGGATAAAGTATCTACAGTTAAAATTCCATTTATAGATAGTGTACCACAATCATTAATTGTTGCTCCTGCGGTCAGGGTTCCACCTTGCTTAACTTCTACATTTGCTACTGCGCCATTGCCTCCCAATATTCCACCATTGTTTATTGTGATGAGTTTATTGGTAGTAGAATTTACATTGTTTGCATATATTGTTCCACCGTAAATATTTAAAAGAGCTCCACTTTGTCCGGTAAGCGTCCAATTTCCAGTACCATACTTATTAACAGTAACTTCATCAAGGATGCCGGCAAAAGTAGCATCAGCATTATTGTAACCAATGTTGTATGTTCCGTTGACTAAGTGACAGTCGGCAGCAGTAGAAGCGAGAGCTCCTATTTCGCTATTTGCAGATAGAGCTGTACCACTTCCTTTTTTATAATGCCCAGCATAGAGTCCTGTTCCAAGTGACAGAGTTGTTTTGCTCATATCAGTTGATTGGCAAAGACGTAACTGATTGCCTGTGACATTTAGATTTCCTGAAAAATCAGACCAGTCAGCCAACATATCTCCTCTGACATAAGGCATATTTAAGTTGATTGTTCCTGCTCCATGAAACGAACCATTAATATAGCAGCGGTCCCCGGCTTTAATTGCAACAGTTTTGCCCAGAGGAACAGTAGTAGCATAATCAAAGTTTGGAACAGCCGAGGTGTTGTTTATATTAAATATAGTAATGGTTCCACTATTGGCTTCAATATTACCGCCGATCTTTCCAAATGTGGTATTCCAGCTTCCCATAGCAAGAGTTCCCTCATTAAGAACTGTTCCACCAGTCCAGGTATTTGCTCCGGCATAAGTGATATTTACTTGTCCGGCACCGGTTTTTACCAATTGACCTTCTCCCATGATAATACCTTTCAGAGAAGTGGTTCCGGTAGGAATGTTTATATTACAAGTGTCAGTAATGGTTATGCCACGGTTAGTAGCTGTATTGCTATTGTTTATAGTCAAAGTTGCGCGGTTGAGCTGAAAATTAGATGCATCGATTGTAGCAGCACCAATGCTGCTGGCTGTTCCCCCATCAGCAAGTGCACTAATTGCAAGTGTTCCGCCATTAATTATAGTTGCGCCAGTATAATCACTCTTGTTGGCAGAAAGGGTTAATATACCTTTTCCATTTTTAACAACTCCGCCTTTACTGCTTAATCCACCTGAACCTGATAGATTATAATTCAATATATCATTGTTAAAAGTGGCACCAGAAGTTTCCATAAGACTGTTTAAAACTATATTGCTGGTTATAGCATTGTCGTTAAATATCAGTTGATCTCCGGAAACAAACTGAGTTATTTCATTATTGAGTTTAAAATTTTCTGTCTGGTAGTCCCAACTATTATTGATACCTCCCAACCACTCTACACCTTGTGTAGCAGTTCGCTGTCCTTTAATATTTAATATAAGTGAATGTTCTTTTACTTCAATGGTGTATGAAAGGCCTTTTAGCCCACGTACAACAAAACTATCAGGATTGGCAGTCAGAGTTCCGGTGCAGTTTACTAATGTATATTCACCTACCGCAGGTTTTTCTTCACTTGGAATGATGGTAAATGTATTCGATCCTTTCATTGTTAAACTTCCATTTACCTGGATGAGATCATTTTTTACGCTGCCTTCAGTTTGCAGATTCATTTCCATATAAACTTTGCCTGGGAATGTTGTGTTTTTGTTGAATGTGATTGTTCCAAAAGGAATGTTGGTTGTACCAGGTGCTAATCGGCATCCCTCATAGTTGAGACCTCCTTCGAAAATAACTGTGTCATTCAAAATGGCATTTCCTGCAAGAGTACCTTTTGCACGTAACTCCAGTGAACCAGCAATAGAATTATTTAATTCAAGGGTGCCTTCCGAAATATAGGTTTTACCCGTATAAGATAAAGGACAGTCTATGGTCAGCTTTCCGTTACAACTTTTCCAAAGCTCCATTTCGCCTGCAAGTGTCCCTGTTCCTTTCCATCTGTAATCTTTATTTTTGGGGATCATAGCATATACGGATAAAGGTTTTAGAGTACCATTTATATTAATTTCAGAAGTATTATTCCCGGATATATCAAACATAATACTTTTTCCATCTGCAAAACTAGTAGTTGCACGACTGTTGAAATCAATAAAATTCTGACTTCCAGCAGACCATTCCGAACCATTTCTCCAAACTATATCAGTTGCTATTGAAGGAGGTAGTGGAGGTACAGGCATATCATATCCCCAATAGAAATCTGTATTCGGACTTTGGTAATAACCACGACAAGTACATTGCATACGGTATGCCGGGTTTTGTTGAAGACAATATAAAGTGTAAGGTGTTGCATAATCGGTCGTAAATCCCACTATCCCTGTATATCCATTAGTCTCATCACCTTTACGTAGAATGATTTCTTCTCGCCAGTCACCCATAATGTCACCGAAGAAAGCTGGACGAACACCATTAGAACAGGTCAGAGTCCAGTTTGATATACGGCTAAACTCTATAAGACGATTGGTTGAGGAGCTGTTCATTACGTATTTACCAATGTATCCGTTATAGCCGTTTTTATCCGGAGCTGATAGAAGTTCGTGATCAAGTTCCCCATCCCATGCAACACCTTCAGTTGGAAAAGGTACACTGCCACTGCTAATCAAATCACCCTTACAGTCGTACAGGCTTCCCATTGTGCTCCAAATTTCATAACCTTTATGAGTTTTATCCACATCAATACATTCTCCTCTACCTACGTCTCCTGTATTTGGAAGATACCATTTCTTGATTGGGTTAGCTGTTGCTGCATCATAAAGAATCTGCCCCAACATATCAGGTGCGTACTGTTGAATGGCATAAGTCTCAAGTCCTGGACGATCTGGATCAATATCACTTACACGGAAACGGTCTCCATGAGATATACCTGCGCTGCATAACATAGTACCGTCATCATTAAGCACATAACCACCTTCCAGCATCTCATCCTTGCCATCCAGATCAACATCACCAATACGAATCATGTGAAATTCTGCCGGCCATGGCGATTTGTCGTTTCGACTCCATGTAAACTTTTCATGCCAGTTACTTGCTGTAGCATCATTAAAGTCATATCCCCAGGCAGAAACGTAGTAGTGATGAGTTTTATCTATGGTACGATCACAATATTCCATTATAATACTTGGATGAATACCGTCCAGATAAGCAATAGCACAATGTCCGTTTAGTTCGTTATACCGGTCAGACATATAATCAGCTTTATTGTTGCGTGAATAATTATCACCTGTTGGGTCACTTGGATAGTTAAATTCCACAGTATTCATCTCTTCACCAGTGAGTCCATTAATAACAGTCATATACTGTGGCGGATTCCTTACGGATTGAGTATTATAGTCTATAATTCCGTCATTATCTGTATCTGCTGTAGGATTGCCATTTACATATTTCCCCCAGGTTTCATTAGCCTTATCGTAAAAACGCGTACCATCTGAACTTTTTATTATAACTTCTGATTTACCGTCACAGTTGATATCATAAGCTAATACCATATCACCATGTCCTTCACTTATGGGAATATTAGGCCCCATGTCTACAGTCCATAGATGTTGGCCAAACCGAGAATATCCTTCAATTTTAGAAGTCTCTCCTGTGAGAGAAAGACGATCTACTACATAATCATATTCACCATCTCCGTCCAAATCGGCAGGCCATATAAATTTAGTATTATAAGCCCCTGAAAGAAAGCTGCTAAAAGTTATCTCCAGAAACTTACTTCTTAAAGCCATATCTTTTAATGTAAATGGTTGGCTTTTTGTTTGTTCTACACCATTAATAATTGGTGCTACTGCAATTTCACTGCCCGTGCTTATAGATGATGTAGTGAAATTTGTTACGTTGAGTGGTGAAGAATTTATTTTTGTATAGTCTGTACTTCCTGCAGGACGAGAATAAATATTGTATTGTTGCTTCTCGGGCTCTTGTGCTAACTTTCGCCAGGAAATAAATACAGAACCGCTGTTGTTAACAGCCACAACACCGCGACCTAATGGTTGCTGAATTCGTTGTGCATTTGTCGGTTGAAGTAAAAAGCATGATGCTATACCGGCAAATAAATAAAATTTTAGTTTTTTCATAGTAATTATATATATGTGATTTAGCTCAGATTCACGGTTACAGTTGCAAAATTATATTTTACTTCATTAAAGCATATGTATAATTGTACAATCTTATGTAGATTTGTGTGTGTATAATAAAATTACATGATATTTATTAAACTGTTGGTAAGTAGTTTATTATGATTTATAAAAATTCAGAATCTCGACTATAATTTCTGGAGAAGGTATTATGTTTGTACTTTTATGGAATTGTACTTTATTTCAAATTAGGCGGGACCGAAACTTTTTTGAGAAAAAGCTTAATAGTAAAGAAAGAGTTATTTAATATAAGAGTCTGTAAACGCTTTAACTTTTGCAAGATAAAGCTGAGGATTTTGTTTGTATGACTTAGCATGTTCAGCTCCCCGAACAATCCATAATTCTTTTGGTGCAGGCTTTGCTTCATAAAGTGGATAAACCATTCTGGTAGGAACATAAGTGTCTGCATCGCCATGAATAAAGAACATTGGTAAACGGCATTTTTTAACTTGATTCAGTGGAGACGCTTCTTTGAAATTCCAGTTATATTTAATGTCGCATAACAAGCTGGTAGTATACAGTAAAGGAAACTCAGGTATGTTAAAACGTTCTTCCAGTTCTTTAGAGAATTCATCCCATACACTTGTGTATCCGCAATCTTCCACAAAGCATTTTACATTTGAAGGAAGGTTTTCTCCACTTACCATCATTGTTGTTGCAGCTCCCATTGAGATGCCATGAACAACAATGTTTATACTATCTCCATATATACCTTTTGCTACATCAATCCAGTGAATCACATCCAAACGATCTTTCCATCCCATCTGAATAGTATTACCTTCACTTTTTCCATGTGCCTGCAGATCAGGAAGAAGAACATTATAATTCAAATCATGATTGTACAAATAACCAATCATCATCATGCGGATGGCATTGTCTGTATAACCATGAACCAATATAGCTGTTTTTTTTGTTGGCTTGTTAGCTGCAATGAAATAGGCGTGCAGTTTGTTATTTTCGTTGCCAATAATGAAAGTGTCTTTTAATGCCGAAACCTTATTCAGGCTATCCACCCATTGGTGCAGATAAGGATAATTGTCATACATATACTGATACGACTCAGCTTCGTCATTATTGTTGTGTTTAGATGAAAGCGAGTAATCAAGCATATAAAAGCTTCCCCCCACTGTACTTGCTACGAAAAGAAGTAATAGTGAGAGAAGCAAATATTTTATAATTTTGATTACCTTTTTTGCTACCATAAATGAATTATTTATTCCATATTTCCCAGGCAGCAAAAGCCTGAAGTAAAAGCATCTCCAAACCGTTTTTGGTCTTAGCTCCGCGTTCAGCTCCCTTTTTCATAAAGAGCGTAGTGTCCGGGTTATACAACAAATCGTATAACAAATGATTTTTTGTAAGACACTCATAAGGAATATCCGGACAGGCATCTACATTAGGAAACATACCTACAGGAGTAGCATTTATAATAATAGTATTTTCGGCTATAATTTCAGCAGTAAGTTCCTCGTAAGTAAGCATGTCTGGTTGTTGTTTTGTGCGAGATACATACGTACTTGTAATACCCAGATTCTTTAATCCGTGAAATACCGCCTTAGCAGCACCTCCTGCTCCCAGAATCAGAGCTTTTTTGTGATGTTCTTTTAGTAAAGGTTCAATAGATTGTGTAAAACCAATAATATCAGAATTATATCCAACCAGTTTTATTTTTCCTTTCTGACGAATGATTTTAATTACGTTGACTGCACCAATTTTAGCAGTATCTTTATCTAAATCGTCAAGGAAAGGAATAATTTGTTCCTTATATGGAATAGTGACATTCAAACCACAAAGATCAGAGTTCTCACTGATTACATTCATGAATAGATTGATATCAGGAATCTCAAAATTTACATATTCGGCATCGATGTTTTCCGATTTGAATTTCTCGTTGAAAAATCCAATCGAGAAAGAATGTCTCAACGGATAGCCTATTAAACCGTACTTTTGCATAGTCTGTATTTTTGGGTTTTATTGTTTTGCAGCAGTGTAAAGAGTGCAGATTCCGAATGTCAGTCGTTTGAAAGAAACATCTTTGAATCCAGCCTTTTCAATAACTTCCTTCATTACTTCCCCTTGTGGAAAGGCTTTGATGGTTTCAGGTAGATATGTGTAAGCATTATCATCTTTTGAAAGAAGCTTACCCATTGTAGGAATCACAATCTTAGAATAGATGGCAAATAGCTGTTTCATCGGGAAAGAATCCGGAGTGGTCAGTTCCAGAATAACCAAATGCCCGCCTTTGTTCAGTACCCTGTACATCTCCGATAAACCTTTGTCCAGGTTTTCAAAGTTACGGATACCAAAAGCAACAGTAATTGCATCAAAAGTGTTGTCGGTGAAAGTCAGGTTCATACAATCTTCCTTAGCGAAAGATATGCTTTGGTCAAGTCCCAACTTTAGCACCTTCTCTTTACCAATTTTCATCATCCCTTCCGAAATGTCCGTACCAATAAGTTCTTCAGGTAATAAATCACGGTAAGCCTGAATAGCAAAATCGCCTGTTCCAGTAGCTACATCCATCATTTTCTGAGGGTGAAATGGTTTCAGCCAAGCAATAGCCTTCCGTCTCCAACCCTTGTCAATGCCAAAAGACATGGTATGGTTTAATAGGTCGTAGTGATGAGCTATATTATCAAACATAGTCTCCACCTGTTGGGTTTTTTTTCCTTCGGAGCTATAAGGCTTTATTTCTTCTTGAGGGTATTTCATGAATGAAAATAGATAAATAAAAAAGTCAAAAACTATGTGTTGCAGTAAAAAAGTAATGAATAACAAGAGGGCTTATCCTCTTGTTATTCATTGAATGCTATTTATTTAGAAAGGAATGCAGTAACATTCTTTTCAATTCTTGCGGCTACATCATCAAGATCAGCTTTTACAAACTTTTCTCCAACAATGTTTTCGTATAATTCAATGTAGCGATCGCTTACACTGTTTACATATTCTTCAGTCATAGCAGGAACCTTTTGTCCTTCTTTTCCCTGGAAACCATTTTCAATTAACCATTGGCGAACAAACTCCTTAGATAACTGCTTTTGTGGTTCATTCTTAGCCAAACGTTCTTCAAAACCGTCAGCATAGAAATAACGAGAAGAGTCTGGAGTATGAATTTCATCCATCAGAATAATCTTGCCATCCTTCTTACCAAATTCATATTTCGTATCAACAAGGATAAGACCCATTTGTTTGGCAATTTCACATCCACGTGCATAAACAGCCAATGTGTATTTTTCCAATTGTTCGTAATCCTCTTTGCTTACAATGCCCTGTGCTATAATCTCTTCTTTAGAGATATCTTCGTCATGACCTTCATAAGCTTTAGTTGTAGGAGTAATGATAGGAGTAGGGAATGGTTGGTTTTCTTTCATTCCTTCAGGCATTGGTACACCGCAAAGAGTACGTTTTCCTTCTTTGTATTCTCTCCAGGCATGTCCGGTAAGATATCCACGTACTACCATTTCCACTTCAAAAGGAACACATTTAATACCTACAGTAACCATTGGGTCTGGAGTAGCAATCTTCCAGTTAGGTACAATATCAGCAGTTGCATCCAGGAATTTGGCGGCAATCTGATTCAGCACTTGTCCTTTATAAGGAATACCTTCAGGCAGAATAACATCGAATGCAGAAATGCGGTCGCTTACAACCATCACCAATAATTCGTCGTTGATATTATACACATCACGTACCTTTCCGTGGTAAACACTTTTTTGTCCCGGAAAATTAAAATCTGTTTTTACTAATGCTTTGCTCATTATTGTATTTGTTTTTGAGATTCTTCTAATTGTCTTTCTTTTTTCTTTTTGTCGTCGAATTTTTCGTAAGCTTCAACTATTCTTTCCACTAATTTGTGGCGAACAATATCTTTCTTTCCAAGCTCCACAAAGCTGATACCTCTTACTCCTTTCAGAATACGCATTGCCTGAACAAGTCCGGACGTTTGGGCAGCCGGAAGGTCAATCTGAGTAAGGTCACCCGTAATAATCATTTTAGTATTCATTCCCATGCGGGTAAGAAACATTTTAATTTGTTGAGTGGTAGTATTCTGGGCTTCATCGAGAATAACGACAGCGTCGTTTAGAGTACGGCCGCGCATAAAAGCCAGCGGTGCAATCTGAATAATATTTAGTTCCATATATTCCTTTAACTTGGCAGCGGGAATCATATCCTGAAGTGCGTCGTATAGAGGTTGCAGATACGGATCAATCTTTTCTTTTATATCTCCCGGAAGGAAACCTAGCTTCTCACCGGCTTCAACTGCGGGGCGACTTAAAATAATCTTTTTAATTTCTTTTTGTTTCAAGGCTCTTACAGCCAGAGCTATAGAAGTATAAGTCTTTCCAGAGCCGGCCGGACCAATAGCAAAAAGCATATCATTTTTTTCAAAACCTTCCACTAATTTAAGTTGGTTGTCACTACGTGGAATAATAGGCTTTCCGGTAACACTGAATACAATTACGTTCCCATTTTTTTCAGTCTGGGGAGCGTTACCTTTTATAATATCTATAATGACCTCTTCTTTTAACGAATTGTATTGAGCACAATGTTTTTCTAAAGCTAAAATATTCTCCTCAAACGCGCACATCTCCTCTTCATCCCCCATCACCTTAATCACATTTCCGCGAGCTACTATCCTTAGTTTTGGGTATAAGGCTTTTATTAGTTGAATGTTGGTGTTATTAACACCATAGAAGATAACCGGATCGATGTCTTCGAGAACAATCAGTTTTTCTATCATTGAATCAATTTAAAGGATCAAATGTTTATTTCTAAATTGCTTGCAAATTTACATAAAAACTTCGAATTATATACTTGTATAATGAAAATAAACTGAGTGCTTTTGCATTATGCAGAAACTTTATCTGCAGTTCTGAAATCATTTAGTTTTTAATTGAGTTTATTCAGGAATTGTTTTTATAGAAAGGCTTTTTAATATATATTTGCAAAACAAAGTACATAATATAAAATCTGATAATTCACTTTCTGATGCGCAAACTTATACCAATTGTAGGCTTGTTTTTTTTAATTTGCTGTCTGTCTGCCTGTAAGGATAAAACCTTGAAACTAAATCATCCTAAAAATATACGGGGAGTGATAAGTTTTAAACGTTCATTTGGCGATTTAAATGATTTGCATTTGTCGGTAGCTCAGGCAATTGGTATACGTCCTATATCTTCGCGCGAAGATGCCGAAAAGCTGAAAGGCGATTTGGTGTTTATAGAAAGTAATGACTATTATATAGTCGATTCCCTTACTCACTCACTTCCTTACCTTGTACCAAAAGCGAGCGATTTATTGTCGAGCATAGGTTCTAATTTTCTTGATTCGTTAGATTCTAAAGGATTAAATCCCAATCAGGTTGTTGTAACCTCAGTGCTTAGAACACAGGATGATGTTAAGAAACTACGCAAACGTAATGGAAATGCATCCGAAAAGTCGGCCCATTTTTATGGAACAACTTTCGATGTAAGCTGGAAGCGTTTTAAGAAAGTAGAAGATGATCGCCCTATGCAGGAAGTTAACCGCGATACATTAAAACTGGTTCTTTCCGAAGTGCTTCGCGATCTTCGAAAAGCGGAAACCTGCTACGTAAAGTACGAATTGAAACAAGGCTGTTTTCATATTACTGCCAGATAGGAACTTGCATAAAAGAAAAAAAACGTACCTTTGCGCCAAAATAATAAAAACGCGTGCAACGATACTTTATTTATTTAGCCTACGAGGGGACAAATTATCACGGTTGGCAGGTGCAGCCTAACGGTGTGAGTGTACAGGAATGCTTGCAAAAAGCACTTTCTACTCTACTTCGCGTTGAAACAGAAGTAGTAGGTGCCGGCAGAACTGATGCCGGAGTTCATGCCAAACTGATGGTGGCACATTTTGATTCAGAGAAAGAAGATCTTAATCTTGAATTGCTGACTGATAAGCTGAACAGATTACTTCCGCTTGATATTTCCGTATATCGTGTTTGCAAAGTACATCCCGAAGCGCATGCCCGCTTCGATGCTTTGTCTCGTACCTATAAATATTACATCACCTCTGTAAAATCACCGTTTAACCGTCACCTGAAATGGCGGATACATGGATCGCTCAACTATGAACTGATGAATGAGGCAGCAAATATATTGTTTGAATATACCGACTTTACCAGTTTTAGTAAACTCCATACCGATGTAAAAACCAATAATTGCAAAATTATGCAAGCAGAGTGGAGTCAGGAAGATGAAACCACCTGGGTGTTTACTGTAAAAGCCGACCGCTTTCTTCGCAATATGGTGCGTGCCATTGTAGGTACGCTGGTAGAAGTAGGAAGAGGCAAAATGAGTATTGAAGAATTCCGTAAAGTGATAGAACATAAAGACAGATGCAAAGCAGGTGCTTCTGTTCCGGGGCATGCGTTGTTTTTAGTAGATATAGAATATCCTGCTGAAACATTTATATAATATGTGGTTATTATTAGCTTTTACTTCAGCCTTTTTACTAGGCTTTTATGATGTTTTCAAAAAGAGATCTTTAAAAGATAATGCTGTATTGCCGGTGTTGTTTCTTAATACACTGTTTTCCAGTCTGATATTTTTGCCGTTTATTATTTGTTCTGCTATGGGGCAGGAATGGATTAGTAATACCATCTTTTATGTTCCGGTCGAAGGATGGGAAGTTCATAAATACGTATTACTGAAATCGGTAATAGTGCTTTCTTCCTGGATTTTTGGCTATTTTGGAATGAAACATTTGCCACTTACTATTGTAGGACCAATCAATGCAACCCGTCCGGTTATGGTTTTGGTCGGTGCTATGCTTATTTTTGGCGAGCGCCTAAATCTTTATCAATGGATTGGAGTTCTGCTTGCAGTAGCCTCATTCTTTATGCTTAGTCGTTCTGGCAAAAAAGAAGGGATAGACTTTAAAAGCAACAAATGGATTTTCTTTATTGTGATGGCAGCCTTAACGGGTGCTATCAGCGGACTTTACGATAAATACCTGATGAAACAGTTTAATCCCATGCTTATTCAGTCATGGTATAATGTTTATCAGCTCTTTATTATGGGTGGAGTACTGATGCTTTTATGGTGGCCAAAACGAAAAGAAACTACTCCGTTTCGCTGGCACTGGAGCATTATATTTATCTCCATATTTCTGGGCGCAGCCGATTTTGTTTATTTCTATGCACTTAGTTATGACGATTCCATGATTTCTATTGTATCTATGGTTAGACGAAGCAGTGTAATTGTTTCGTTCATCTTTGGTGCAATGTTTTTCCGTGAAAAGAATTTAAAAAGCAAAGCAATCGATCTTATTCTGGTGCTAATTGGAATGATATTCTTATATTTGGGCTCAAAATAAATTAATAAGATGAAAAAGATAATCCTTCTTTGTTTTTTGATGGCTTCTGTCATCTCCTTGCATGCACAGGATGCTAAATCGCTATTTATTAACATGCCCGATTCCTTGTCGCCTTTGCTCACAAAAGTAAACCGGGAAGACTTTGCTGATTTCCTGGAAAGCAATATGAAAGCGCAAGTCAAAAATAAGATGGATAAAATGTCGGAAATGAAAACTCTGACTAAAGATTATGTTTATTTGCAGACTACACCTCAGAGTAGCTTTCAGATGAAATTGCTTCAGCTGAACGATACCACAAAAATTATTTGTGTAGTTAATACCGTTTGCGGTCCGGCTTGCGAAAGTCGCATACTTTTTTATACCACAGCATGGAAAGAACTGCCTGCAAAAGATTATATAGAATTACCTAAGATGGAGCAATTCTTCATTACTCCCGATTCTACTCAACTCGAAGCATATAATAACGCACGGGCTGCATTGGATTTTTATTTATTGAAATCTGATCTCTCAAAAGATAGTAGTGATATTACTTTTACTTTTGCTTCTCCCGAATATCTGGATGAAACTGCAGCAAAGAATCTAGCTCCTTTTGTAAAGAAGATGCTTGTCTATGTTTGGAAAGAGGGCCGGTTTTTATTGAAAATGTAACCTAAAGGGAAAGCTTAGATTTCTCTCTCTAAAAATAATAATTTCGCAAATTAGTCTAGCAGTCTAGCAGTGGTTATTTAATGTGCTGTGAATGAATGGAATGCAGGTGCTAGACTTCTTCAAACTAGTCTAGCACTCTGTCTCGTCCTGATTCTGGTTGACTGTGTTTTTATCATTTAAATGTAATGTTTTGCAATTGCAAACCAATAAATTCTTATTCCATCCGGGTGTAGGATATCGGTCCACCCGGGTGTAGAGACTCGCTACATCCGGGTGGACGGGGTCGGTATACCCGGGTGTACAAGCAATAAAAAAAGCTCTAATACAAAATTGTATCAGAGCTTTTTTATCAGATATAATCTGAAATATCTTATTTCTTGCTACGATCTCCGTAACGGCTTTTAAACTTATCAATACGACCGGCAGTATCAATCATTGTAGATTTACCAGTGTAAAAAGGGTGAGAAGTGTTAGAAATTTCAAGCTTAACCAATGGATAAGTTGCACCTTCGAATTCGATAGTTTCTTTAGTGTTGCAAGTAGATTGAGATAAAAATACATCGCCATTAGACATATCCTTAAATACGACTGGACGATATGATTCTGGATGAATACCTTTTTTCATTTCAGTATTTGTTTTTTAATTATTATTACTTTGTACTATTTGGTAAGAATAGTGTAATGGTCTATTTCAGAGCGCAAAGATAATGCTTTTCTTTAAATTGGAAAATTATTTGAGGAACTTTTTCGTATGATAATAAAATAATGTTTGTTTTGTGTCAATTGTTAATTTTTTAAATGAAAAAACCAACCGATAATCATATTGTAATATAACTGACAAATAAATTTAACCCTAATGGCAGATTATTTATTGTATAATTATTAACTTTGTGCTCCTTATTGGGCTAAATGTCTATGAACTACTTTTTTATATACTATGAAAGGGAAATATTTAAGTGTATTTAAATTGGTCAATTAAAAAACGATAGAATGAGAAAATTTTTCCTGCATTTGTTAATGCAATTATTAATTGTCTGTATAGGCGGACAATTAATGGCACAGATTCCGAGTGGCTATTACTCACCCGCAGTAGGGAAGAAAAGAGCAGAATTGAAAACGGCTTTACATGCCATTATTATGAATGCAACGGTGCTTAATTATGGTAGTGGAGATGGTAAAACATGGTCGGGATTTGCAAAGACAGATGTTCGTCCGGATGGAACCGTTTGGGATATGTACTCAAACAATAAGGTTCCAGTAAACGGCAATTATGCAGCATCAGGAATGAATATTGAACATTCATTCCCAAAAAGCTGGTGGGGAGGTGATGAACGTCAGGCTTATAAAGATCTTTATAATCTGAATCCGTCTGATATTGCAGCTAATTCAGCAAAGAGCAATTTTCCAATGGCTGTTGTTGACGGTACTGTTACATATTCAAATGGATTGATAAAAGTTGGAAAATCAAGTAGTCGCCCTGGAGGCTTAATTGATGCCTGGGAGCCATCCGATGAATATAAAGGTGATTTTGCACGTGGATATATGTATATGGTAACATGTTATCAAGACTATTCAAGTGATTGGACTACTACATCAGCTCTTAACGAACTCGAAAAAAATAACTATCCAACCTTTCAGCAATGGGCTTATCAGCTTCTTCTGAAATGGAGTCAGGAAGATCCTGTAAGTGATAAGGAAATAAACAGAAACAATGCTGTTTATAAAATACAAGGAAACCGTAATCCGTTTATTGATTATCCAGAATTGGCCGAATATATTTGGGGAGCTAAGACGGAAACTCCATGGAGTGAGAGTGCTGATCCTGCTTTGTATTCACCAACAAATAATTCTACTTTGGATTTGGGGGTTACTTCTATTAGTAAAACACTAGAGAAAGAAGTTTCTGTTAGCGGAAAAAATCTGACCGGCGATTTAGCTGTAAGCATTTCCGGAACCGGATTTACTGTCAATACATCGTCTTTAACGAAAGATCAGGTGGCTGCCGGTGCAAAAGTGACTGTCCAGTATACCTCTGCTTCAGCTGCAACTGCAACAGGTACACTATCTTTATCGGGCGGCGGAGTAACTGTTTCCGTAAATCTGAAAGCTGAAGCCGTTGATGGCATACCTGTACTCGCGGCTTCAAATATAACTTCAAAATCATTCGTTGCCTCATGGAAAAATGTGAGCGATGCATCCACTAAATACGACTTTAGTCTTTATCAATCGGATAAAACAACATTGGTTACAGGTTATCCAGTAAGCGTTGATGCTTCTTTAGAAACTCAAACTGTTACAAATCTTACACCGGATACACAGTATTATTATAAACTTACAGGTGGTGGACTCTCTTCAAATCTTATAGGTGCAAAAACATTAGTTGCTGTACCTGCCGTAACAGCAACTTTGCAGGGTGGAAACCTTGACTTTGTAACATCACCCAATGTAGCTTCATCAGCAAAAAGCGTAACTGTTTCAACAGAGTATATCAATAGTAATATTTCTGTTAAGGTCGGTACGCCTTTTGAAGTGTCATCAGATCAACAGACGTGGTCAAATACTATCACTCTTGCTTCTGCTGGAGGAACATTCTATGTTCGTATGGCCTCTTCTGCTGCAGGTAGTTATCAGTCAACACTTTCTCTTTCGTGCACCGAAATTTCAGACGATCAGGAAATTCCGGTAACCGGATCTGCTGAAGTGGCTAAAACATTTTTAGAGGATTTTGAAACAGGATCAAAAATTGTATATACAACAGGCCCTGCTGATTGTACTACTGGTAACTGGACTTTTGTAAATTCATTGTTTATGGCGGGCGAACTGAAAGATTTGAAGAATGGTGAAAAGTCAGCTCGTATAAGACCGGCTGGTTCTGTATACATGAACACTGATAAGCAGAATGGTGCAGGCACACTTTCTTTGTTTGCAGGAACTTTTGGTACAGATGCTGCTACTACAATTGGAATTTACTATTCTTCTGATGCGGGAACCACATGGAATGCTGTAGCTGAAAACATTGCAGTGTCAAACTCATTAAAGGAGTATAAGTATTCAATTAATATATCTGGCCCGATACGAATCAAAGTTGCAAATTTAACTGCTTCGGGAACTGTTCCTCGCGTGAATGTTGATGATATCTCTATGACAGATTATACTTCAACCGCAATTTCCAAGAATGAAAGCGACTCATTTCGTTTCTATGTACAAAGTAACCAGCTTGTTATTCAGAATGATAAGATTCAGAATATCAGTATCTATAATATCTCCGGACAAATTGTATATAAGCATAAACTGAATCCGGGAGTAACTTCTGTCACACTTCCTCAAGGTATATATATACTTAATGGAGATGGAGTAGTGAAGAAGATTATTATTAAGTAATAAGAGAGCTGATATATTTCCTTTTAGTATCTTGAACGATAAGGAATAAAATATATAAGTAACTGTATAAGGTTAGAGAGTACTTGTTTGTCTCCTCTAACCTTATTTTATTTTTAAGCATTTCTCTTTTTGCTAACAATAAAATATTGTTGTTCTGAAGTTCTTTATAGTTTTTTTAGGTATAAATGTTCTATGAATATGCCCTTCTTTCGTTTTTTTTTAAGACTTTTGTCTGTGAATGGCATATTGACCATCTTTTATAAATTTAGTGATATATAAATATAATAAAAATAGATTTAAAATGAAGAAACTGCTGATAGCATTGAATTTACTTCTTCTTTTTTCCTTATCAGTTAATGCACAGGAAAAAAAGAAGTATGCGCTTTATAGCGTAGCTTTTTATAATTTAGAAAACTTATTTGATTACACACATGATCAGGGCAAAGATGATTATGAGTATCTTCCAGGAGGAAAAAACAATTGGGATTCTACTAAATATGTATCCAAGCTAAAGAATATGTCCGAAGTACTTAGCATGCTGGCACGTGATAAACAGCCCGAAGGTCCAGCTTTTATTGGTTTGGCCGAGGTAGAAAACAGGCATGTGCTTGAAGATTTGATTAAACAACCGGCACTTGCTTCTACCGATTATCAGATTGTTCATTATGAAGGACCAGATCAACGCGGTATTGATTGTGCACTTTTGTACAATCCTGCTTTATTTAATGTTAAGTCTAGTAAACTGATACCTTATGTAAATCCTAATGATACAGTTCATAAAACACGTGGATTCCTGGTTGTAAACGGAGTAATGGCCGACGAAAATGTTACCGTTATTGTTAATCACTGGCCATCCCGTGGAGCCGATTCACCTGCTCGTATATTGGCAGGCAAGCAAGTTTATGCTATTAAAGACTCTTTGCTTCGCGAAAATCCAGCTTTAAAGATTGTTATTATGGGAGATATGAATGACGACCCAATGGATGAAAGTATGAGCAAAGCTTTAGGTGCACGGAAAGAAATAGCAGACGTGGAAGTAGGCGGACTGTATAATCCATGGTGGGATACTTTGCAGGTAAAAGGAATGGGAACATTAACTTACCGTGGAAAATGGAATCTTTTCGATCAGATTGTAGTATCATCTAATTTGTTGGGTGATGACAGAAGCACTTTGAAATTCTGCAAAAATGAAATATTCTACCGTGATTTCATGATTCAGCAAGAGGGCAATTATAAAGGCTCGCCTAAAAGAACCTTTGGAGGCAGTTTATGGCTTAATGGCTATAGTGATCACTTGCCAACTATTATTTACTTCCTTAAAGAGGTTAAATAAAAAAGGAGTTTTGATTGCTCAATAAATATTAAAGGGACAGATTAAGTTGAACTAAAATCTGCCCCTTTTGTTTTTATTGCCATATAGAGATTACAATATGATATTTTTTCATAGGGAAACAGTGTCATTAGTAATGAAATATAACGTTTTATAAGATAAAATCTTTCGCAGAACATTTTTATTCAAACTATTCTTTTTAATTTTGCGAAGAATTTTAATTCACTAACAATAAATATTTTAAAAACATGGTTAATTACAAAGATTTAGGCCTCGTAAACACAAAAGATATGTTTAAGAGAGCTATCGCTGGAAAGTATGCCATTGCAGCGTTTAACTTCAATAACATGGAGCAAATGCAAGCTATTATTCAGGCTGCAGTAGAAACAAAATCTCCTGTTATCCTTCAGGTTTCAAGTGGCGCTCGTAAATATGCAAATCAAACTTTACTTCGTTACATGGCTCAGGGAGCTGTAGAATATGCTAAGGAATTAGGTTGTGCTAATCCTGAAATTGTTCTTCACTTAGACCATGGTGATTCTTTCGAACTTTGCAAATCTTGTATCGATATGGGATTCTCTTCAGTAATGATCGACGGTTCTCATTTTTCATACGAAGAAAATATTGCATTAACTAAGAAAGTAGTTGAATACGCTCACCAATTCGATGTAACAGTTGAAGGTGAACTAGGTGTATTGGCTGGTGTAGAAGATGATGTTGTTGCAGAACACCACACATATACTCAACCATCTGAAGTTGTAGATTTCGTATCTCGCACAGGTGTTGATTCATTAGCTATTTCAATCGGTACTTCTCACGGAGCAAACAAATTTACTCCAGCTCAATGTACTCGTGATGCTAATGGTATCTTGATCCCACCTCCATTGCGTTTCGATATCCTTGAAGAAATTGAAAAAGAAATCCCTGGATTCCCAATCGTTCTTCACGGTTCTTCTTCAGTTCCTCAGGAATTGGTTGCTCAAATCAACCAATACGGTGGTAAGTTAGTTGACTCTATCGGTATTCCAGAAGAACAACTTCGTAAAGCTGCTTCTTCTGCTGTATGTAAGATCAACATCGACTCTGATGGTCGTTTGGCAATGACAGCTGCAGTACGTAAAGTATTCGTAGAACAACCAGGAGAATTCGACCCACGTAAATATCTTGGTCCTGCTCGTGATACTTTGAAAGCTCTTTATAAACTGAAACTAGAAAATGTTCTTGGTTCAGCTGGTAAATTAGCTAAGTAATCAATTAACAGATTATAGCATTGACAGAATCCTGTCCGAAACTATTCGGGCAGGATTTTTTTTTGTTGATTACTCCTGTATATTAATTAAATAAAAAACGAAAGTATTAATTGCTAAAAAAGGTATAAGTTGTATCTTTGTGAATTGTGGACAGAAAAATAAGTTTAATTTATTATACAATTTAATCACAAAAGCAGAATATGGCGGATGAAAAAAAGTTTGTGCCTTTCGTTTCGGCGAATGAAAGCATGAGAGAATTTACCGGTAGAGCAGTGCTCATCGGTTTGGTACTGGCCGTTATTTTGGGAGCAGCGAATGCATATCTTGGCCTTAAAGCCGGTATGACAATTGCAGCTACTTACCCGGCAGCAGTAATTGGTATGGCAATCTTGCGTTTCTTTAAAGGAACAATCCTTGAAGAAAACATAACCCGTACCGTAGGTTCCATTGGCGAGTCGGTTGCAGCAGGTGCAATCTTTACCTTACCGGCATTTTATATTTCCGGTGTGTGGAGTGGCGAACAGTTCAGTTCAATAGGCAGTTACTTTATTGCTTCATTGATTCTTATCACCGGTGGTATCCTTGGTGTTCTTTTCGTAGCTTTACTTCGCAGGGTGATGGTGGAAGATAAAGAACTTCCTTTTCCTGAAAGTGTGGCAGCAGCCGAAATTCATAAAAGTGGCCGTAGCGGTTCCGGTGGTTCCAAATATTTATTCTCTGCAATGATTGTAGGTGCCGTTGTTAAAATAGCCGGTGATCTTCGTTTGTTTGCAACAGAATGGACTACCTTCTTCAAATCATCTATTGCTAAGTTTGCCGGTGGCAAAACACTCGACGGAGGTTTCCTTGCTGGCGGACCATCTATCAGTCCGGCATATTTAGGTGTAGGTTACATTATCGGTCCACGCCTTTCAGCACTCAACTTTAGTGGTTCAGTAATGGCATGGGGATTAATGGTTCCAATGTTGCTTACAGTTCTTGGTTCTTCTTTTGTAGGCTCTCTTCCTCAAAATGCAGCTTTACCGGTTGATTCTCCTGATGCATGGATGAATGCGGCAAATGTAGTATGGAAAGAAGTCGTTCGTATTATTGCTATTGGCGGTATGTTGGTTGCAGCATGTTTTACTTTGTACAGAATGCGTGGAAGTCTTGGCACAGGATTGAAACGTTCTGTAAAGGACTTGAAACGTGCAACACAAGGTTCTGCTTCTGATGTGGAACGTACAGAAAAGGACCTTAAGTCATCATGGATTCTTCTAGGTATCTGTTTTGCTGCTATCGCTACATTCGTAATTACATATTTCATTTTCAACACAAGTATTCTTGTAGCCATTGTTGCTTCAACTATTATGATTGTGCTTGCATTCTTCTTTGCAGCCGTATCAGGTTACCTTGTAGGTATCATTGGTTCAAGTAATAATCCTATCAGCGGATTAACTCTTACCGCTTTAGTTGTTACAGCATTGATTCTTGTTGCTTGCGGTGTAGATTCTCATAATGGTGGTGTTGCTGCTGTATTAGGAATTGCAGCCATTGTTTGTGTGGCAGCAGCCGTAGGTGGCGAAATGTTCCAGGACTTAAAGGCTGGACACATCCTTGGTGGTACGCCATGGAAAATGCAGGTAGGCGACCTTATTGGTGTTGTTATTGCAGGTTTTGTAATGTTCGGTGTTTTGATTATCCTTAATCAGGGTGATATTAATATGGGACTTCAACAAGGTTACGAAGGTGGTTTCGGAAGCAAGAACCTTTCAGCTCCACAGGCTGGTTTGATGGCGGCCTTGTCACAAGGAATCATTGGTGGACAAATGGCATGGGTGCTTATTATTGCCGGAATGGTTATGGCTGTTGCCTTTATTCTGATGGGAATAACAAGTCCGATGCTAATTTTTGTGGGAATGTATCTTCCGTTTAACACAGTATTTGCTATTTTTGTGGGTGGCTTGATTAAAGGAGTTCTCGATCTTTATGTAGCACGTCGCAAATATAGCGTTGGTCAGTTGGCTACCGTGGAAAATACCGGAGTGCTTCTCGCTTCCGGATTGATTGCCGGCGAAGCATTGATGGGATTGGTAGTTGCCATTTTTGCAATGTTCAACATCTTTTTCGCTGATATGCTTCCATTTGCCAGTCCAAACTACGTTGTTGGTTTGGTTATTATGTTAGTAATAGGCTACTTCTTTGTTCGTGTTCCACTTAAGAAAGCCGATTCTATCAAAGAATAATTTATGAAGAAAAAAGAACAAGTAAACCTATTTGATGTAATTCCGTATATCAGTGAACATGTTACGACGGAAAAGGAAGACGATTTGTGTGTGATTGCCTTTCCTCGTTTTCGTAATAAGTTTATGCAGAAAGTTTTTGCTCCATGCGGAAAGTCGGCCAATCTTCACGTTAAGCTCGAAGAACATGGCTCTGCAGTGTGGAATTTAATCGATGGAAATCGTACGGTAAGAGAGATTACAGAACTACTTGCCGAGCATTTCGAACATGAGGAAAATTATGAGTACCGTGTCACCACGTATATTTCTCATTTGTATACCAATGGGTTTATAAAATATAAAACGGCTCTTTAAATAGATTGAGGAGTTTAGCATGCATAAAACAGAGGAGGTAAGTTCGCTTATCTCCTCTGTTTGCATTTGGTTCTAAACCTTGGGAAACTCGTATTAAATGGAAATCCTACATGAAACAACAAAAACATAAAATCATCTGCTTATCTCCCACTAAATGCCTAAAAGTACTTGCTATAAAGCTTTTCAGCTAGTGGTAGATAGAAAATCATCTGCTACTAAATCAAATCATCTGCCACTAAAATCTATACTGAAGACAGCGATTCTTTTTTATTATTCCTATACTCGAAAGTACTACCTCGTTTGAATTGATTATCTAATACACCATCTTATTATTCTCTTGTTAGAAACTGCCCATTCTTGAAGCTGAGGTTTATGATAAATCACTCCGGAGTTATGTAAAACTCTCGCCTTCTTTTTATAAAACTACTAAACTAGTTTGTGTGTTCTTGTACAAAAGAATGTATTCTTCTGTACAAAACAAATCATTCTTTTGTACAGAAGATTGAATTGTTTTGTACAAGATTAAATAAAGATCCCGCCTGGAAAATAAAATATCCCGAGAGATTCTTTAAAAAGCTCGCCGCAGATTTTTAATCAAGTGGAATAATTTTGTACGACTCATATTTGCACGTTAAGCAGAGTATATGTTATGCTTTTAGGATATAAAATTTAATATTACTCAATGTTCGGATATATTTAATTATATTTTATTGGATTTGTGATATGAATTTTATTCAATTTGCTAAATTTGTCAAACATAGCTGAGAAGCTGATAGCTGTAGATCTGTATTGTGAGATTTGGATAATAATTAGTATAAAGATTTATATAATGAAAAAATATCTATTCATATTTATAACTATATGTTTGTTCGCATGTCAATCGAATGACGTAATTGATAATAGAAATATTGTAAAATTAGTGATTGCAGATAAATTTGAAAAACATAAGAATGCTATAATTGTAAATGCTGATTCGATTGCTAAAATCGTTAAAGAAATCAATAAAGCAAAGTGGGAGCCTGCTATATTTATATCAAGATATAAATTGGATTTATATTACAAGGATAATGTAAAAAAGACATTATCGTTCAGAGGAGATATGCTTAAAATTTATGGGAAAACATATCGGTTGAATAAGCCGATTGAAACATTGATTGTTTTTTAATTATGAAGTCTATTAAATTTTTTGTTTGTCTTTTGACATTTGTTCTCGTTAGTTGCCATAACAAGAGCACAGTAAAAATAGATGTGAAATATCAAAATTACGCTATTGAAAATGTTGCTGGACCTAAATGGGAGGAAGTTATAAATGGTGTACACCCAGAATTTTTAGTAAAAAGCTCTATTACTAATGAACAAGTTTGTGATTCCATAATGTTTCTGATAAATAAGCTCAAACCAATGAAAAAAGAGACAATCCCTGATGAAGGTAAACCTTATATGCAGTGCATAATACACTTTGCTGATGGGCATTCTTCCGTTCTTCTTTTAGGTGACTATTATAATACTTTAAATGGTGTTGCTATGATGGATAATGATATGTTAGTTAAAATGATTCGTAAATATTCAGGTTATAATAATCCGCAAATGTATTAAGACTGTCAATATTTCATCTATTAACTTGGTTGCTGAATAATTAGTTGTTAGAATATAGATTGGTATTATAAAGAGGTGTAAATACCTATTTTAAATAATTCTATTTTAAAAAGCCGGCATTCAAACAAAACTCGAATGCCGGCTCTAAATAATCCTATTAAGTCCTCTATTTGCTAAGAGTTTCTCTATCTATTTTAATCAAACCTCCGGTAGAAGGATCGAATGTAACCTTCACTACAGATTTCTTCTCGAATAACTCCTTCATCAATGTATCGGTACTACCGAATTGAGTAATCATGAAATCACCATCGAACAAATTGTTTTGTGAAGTGAATATTGAGAAATGAGCCTTGCCGGGAACATTATAAACAACTCCTTCAATCTTTTTTGGTTTACCAGTTTCAGGAGTTTTTTCTGGAACTGTTTTTAAATTGGTTAGCGTATAGTAAACCGGTGATCCTGCTAAGTCGTTCACTCCAAGAACTCCCAGTTTCTTAGAGAAACGGAAAGCAATTGCTTTGTTTACGTCCTGAGTAGGAGCGATGGTGAACTTATAACTCTTGGTCTCTTTTTCTACGGTTCCCGAGAATAGTTCGGTAAGTGCCTTTTCTTGTTCGTCCAGTTTCTCGAGTACCAGTTTCAGAGAAGCACCGTCCTTTGGCATACTTTCTACTTCGCCTCTAAGCAGTGAACTTTTACTATCACGAACTTTATAGATTTCTTTAGCAACAAGCTCAGCAACTTTAGCGCTCGAACCAGCCATCAGAATTTCTTCCGTCATAAAGTCGCGTGCATTTGGTTTTGCCTTCTTTTCAACAGGAACCTCTTTTACCGGAGTAACTTTGGGACTTAATGGCAGATTGATAGTTTTAATAATACCATTCTCTGTCAATTCCATTAAAGGAGCCAGAGTTTTATCTTTCAGCTTTATGAAGTAAGTCTTTTCGGCATCCGGGATACCAATGCTTTTAGCTTTTACGCCGGTTATTTCCCAATGCTCTTCTTTTGTGTCGGAAATATTTGCTAACCTTAGATAGCGGTCGGCATATTTGCAGAATTCGCCTGGTATATAAGTGGATTTTACAGTTTCAACTTCTATTTCAATTACACTTTTAGGGAGTGTGTATGTAACCCCATACTCCTGATCCTTTTCTCCATATTTAGTAACTTCCGTCTGCGCAAATGTATTTGCAGAAAGAAGAAGAAGGCTCAATAATGCTATTGATTTTTTCATATAAATCTCTGTTTTAACTTTACCTATAGATTAAACCACAAATGTAGAGAAAAATTCTCTAAGAACATATTTATTTGTGTTACTTCTCTGTGTTTTGGGTTAATTTAAGCCATGCAAATGGAAGATTATCCGCTATATCGCCCGATGTTAATCCTCTTTCTCCCAGCTTTTCTTTGGCTATGTCTCCTGCCAGACCGTGTAAGTAAACACCTAGTTTACATGTATCTTCGGGTGTGTAACCTTGAGATAATAGCGAGAGCAGAACTCCTGTCAGTACATCACCACTGCCGGCTGTTGCCATTCCCGGATTTCCGGTTGGATTAAAGAAACAGTTACCTTCGGGAGTAATAACAATGGTATATGCTCCTTTCAGTACGATGTAGATTTTACAATTGGTTGCCAAATCGCGTGCTTTAATCATGCGTGCAAAACTGCTTTCGCATTTACCAACCAAGCGTTCCAGCTCTTTTGGATGAGGAGTGAGGATAGAACCCTTTGGAATAGAAGGCAGAATCTGGCGGTGTTCTGCAATAATATTCAGAGCATCGGCATCGATCACAATTGGTTCCTGACAAAGTTTTATCTGTTCCATCAATGCTGCAGCTGTTTCTTCTGATTGTCCTAACCCCGGACCGATGGCTATTGAGGTGTAACTATCGGGATATACGGGCGTAGTGAAATAGTTTTCGTGCATATCATGCTGAGCCATTGCTTCGGGAACTGCAGTCTGAAGTATGTCGTTGTTCTTTAAAGGTGTATGAACGGTTAGTAAACCAACTCCTGTTTTCAGGCAAGCTTTAGCAGCCAGTACGGAAGCACCGGCCATACCATAAGATCCTGCAATAAGCAGTGCATGTCCGTAGTTTCCTTTGTGAGTAAAACGCTTGCGTGGCTTAATCAGTTTCTTTATATCATCTTCTTCTGTAAGATGCCAAGATGTAAAATTGTTTTCTATTCCTTCCTGGCTTAAATTGATGTCTAAAAGTTCCCATTCGCCTAAATAATCTTCATTTTCAGCAAAAAAGAAAGAAAGCTTTGGCAATTGCAAAGATAGCGTTCTATCTGAGCGAATTATATGGTTTTTGATATTGTAAGTATTGTCTTCGCACATTAAACCGGATGGAAGATCGATAGAAACAACCTTTGATGATGATGAGTTAATGTATTTTACTACTGCGGCAAAGCCTCCGGATAATGCTTTCTTGAGTCCGGAACCAAAAAGTCCGTCAATAACCAGGCAATCTTCACTCAATACCGGAGGCTCAAATGCACTGGTGATTTCTGTAAATTCTACATCTGTGTTTTGCAACAAACGTTCTTTATTCATCTCGCAATCTTCCGATATATGGTCGCCGGTATTAAACAAATATGCTTTTACCTTATAGCCTTTTTCTGCCAGTAGACGTGAAACAGCAAGTGCGTCACCGCCATTATTGCCCGGACCAGCAAATACAATAACCGGAGTTTCCTTACTGTAATATTTTATAATTGCACCTGTTAAGGCTACGGCTGCGCGTTCCATAAGGTCTATGGACAAGATTGGCTCATTCTGTATCGTGTAAGCATCTAACTGTTTAATCTGTATGCTTGGAAATATTTTCATTGCTTATTTTTTATTAGTCGCGCAAAAGTACTAAAAGCTCTCAAAAAACTCAACTCTTTCACCTTAAACTAAATGTAAAATCACTACTTTTGCATCCAATTAATAAAAATAAAGAATAATATAATATTTATGAGTCAATCTAAAGGGCATCCCAAAGGCCTCTACCTCATCTTTGCAACGGGTACCGCTGAGCGTTTCAGTTATTACGGTATGCGTGCTATCTTCATCTTGTTTTTAACTCAAGCTTTAATGATGGATAAAGAAGTAGCTTCGTCCATTTATGGAAGTTACACAGGTTTAGTATACTTAACTCCACTTATTGGTGGCTATGTTGCCGATAAATTCTGGGGTATCCGTCGCTCAATTTTCTGGGGAGCAATCCTGATGGGACTTGGACAGTTCTTTTTATTCCTTAGCGCATCGTTCCTTAGTTCGGTTGAACTATCTCACATGCTGATGTATACAGGTTTAGGATGCATCATCTTTGGAAATGGATTCTTTAAACCTACTATTGCTACTTTAGTTGGACAATTATACGAACCGAACGACCGCCGTCTGGATTCAGCTTTCACCATATTCTATATGGGCGTGAACGTGGGAGCATTTATGGCACCTCTTGTTTGTGGATATTTCGGTGAAACGGGAAATCCTAACGATTTTAAATGGGGATTCCTGATTGCTGCCATTGGTATTGTGTTTACTGTTTTGGTATTTGAAACGCTGAAAAATAAGTATCTGATTTCTCCTACAGGAGAACAGATTGGTATTATACCGGATGCACATAAGGCGAAAATGGAAGCTACAGAAGAAGAAAAGCAACCCACAATTTCAAAGGAAGACGCTGTTAAAAAGGCTTTGTTCTTTGTTGGAGTTACAGTAGTTCTTTTTGCATTATTCATGTATCTGTTTAATGGCGATATAATTAGCGCGGGTATCTTCTCGTCGTGTATTGGTATTCCTGCTTATATTATTTGTGATAGTTCATTGAATAAGATTGAAAGACAACGCATCTGGGTAATTTATATCATTGCTTTCTTTGTGATTTTCTTCTGGGCTGCTTACGAACAGGCCGGAGCTTCATTAACACTCTTTGCTGCCGAACAGACTAACCGTACTCTTTTTGGATGGGAAATGCCTGCTTCTTACTTCCAGTCATTCAACCCTTTGTTTGTCGTTGCTTTGGCTTTTATTATGCCGGCTATCTGGGGATTCCTGAACAAAAGAAAGATGGAACCATCTTCTCCTACCAAACAGGCTATTGGTTTGTTCCTTTTATCACTGGGATATTTGTTTATAGCTTTTGGTGTGAAAGATCTTCAACCGGGTGTTAAGGTTAGCATGATTTGGCTTACAGGTCTTTACTTTATTCACACAATGGGTGAAATGGCATTATCGCCAATTGGCTTGTCTATGGTTAATAAGTTAACTCCTGTTCGTTTCGCATCTTTAATGATGGGTGTTTGGTATTTGTCTACTGCATCTGCCAATAAGTTCGCCGGAATGCTTAGCGGTTTATATCCTGAAGCCGGAAAAGTTAAACATCTGTTTGGCATTGAAATTGCGTCGTTATACGATTTCTTTATGGTGTTCGTTGTAATGTCGGGTATCTCTGCTGTTATCTTATTCCTGCTTTCTAAGAAATTGCAAAAATTGATGCATGGTGTAGAATAACTTATTAAGTTGTTACACTTCATTTCATAAAAAGTAGTACTTTTGCGCAATTATACTAAAATATAAATGTTATGAAAACAATTCAGATAAAAGATAAAACATTTGCTCTTTCTATAAATGAAGAGAGCATTCAGAAGGAAGTTACTCGTGTAGCTAACGAAATTTGTAGTGACCTGAAAGACGAGAACCCTGTTTTTATTAGTGTTCTTAACGGATCTTTTATGTTTACTGCTGATTTAATGAAACAAATCAATATACCAAGTAAGGTGACTTTTGTGAAACTTGCTTCTTATGAAGGTGTTGCTTCTACCGGAGTTATTAAAGAAGTAGTTGGTTTGTCGGAAGATATTCAGGGTAAAACTGTGGTTATTGTGGAAGACATAGTTGATACTGGTCTTACCATGCAACGTTTACTTGAAACACTTGGAACAAGAAATCCTAAAGCTATTCATATTGCAACTTTACTTGTGAAGCCAGACAAACTACAGGTGGAACTGGATATTAAATATTGCGCTATGAGAATTCCTAATGATTTTATCGTAGGATACGGTCTGGATTATGATGGATATGGCAGAAATTATCCTGATATCTACACTTTAGCAGAATAATTATAAATAAAATAGGTAAAAAGAAATGTTGAACATTGTTATTTTTGGTGCTCCCGGTTCTGGTAAGGGAACACAAAGTGAATTCATAATTGAAAAATTTGGTGTTAATCATATCTCTACAGGAGATGTACTTCGTGCAGAAATCAAGAACAATACAGAACTTGGTAAAACTGCTAAAGGGTATATCGATCAGGGACAATTAGTTCCGGATTCTTTGATTATTGATATCTTGGCTAGTGTACTTGATAATTTGAAAGAAAGCAAAGGAGTTATCTTTGATGGTTTTCCAAGAACTATTCCTCAGGCTGAAGCGTTGAAAGTTATGCTTAACGAAAGAGGACAAGATGTTTCTATCATGCTTGATCTTGATGTTCCAGAAGAAGAATTGATTACTCGTTTAATTAAACGTGGTCAGGAATGTGGTCGTGCTGATGACAATATGGAAACTATCAAAAAACGTTTGGTTGTTTACAACACTCAGACTTCTCCATTGAAGGATTACTATAAAAAAGAAGGTAAATATCAGTACATCAAAGGTCTTGGCACATTGGAAAGCATCTTTGCTGATATTGTTACTGCTGTTGAAAAATTATAATTTAAGAAGAATATATTATTATGGCTGAATCGAATTTTGTTGACTACGTTAAGATCTATTGCCGCTCCGGTAAGGGAGGCAGGGGCTCAACGCACATGCGTAGAGAAAAATATATCCCTAACGGCGGACCCGATGGAGGCGACGGCGGAAGAGGAGGTCATATTATATTACGTGGTAACCGTAATTACTGGACATTGCTTCACCTGAGATACGACCGTCATATTATGGCCGGACATGGTGAATCGGGTGGTAAACAACGTAGCTTTGGTAAAGACGGTGAAGATAAATATATTGAAGTTCCTTGCGGTACTGTAGTGTATAATGCCGAGACTGGAGAATATATATGCGATGTAACGGATCACGGACAAGAGGTAATGCTGCTGAAAGGTGGTAGAGGTGGTCAGGGTAACTCGCATTTTAAAACAGCTACTCGTCAGGCTCCTCGTTTTGCTCAACCCGGCGAACCGATGCAGGAACTTACAATTATTATGGAGTTGAAGTTGCTGGCAGATGTTGGTCTGGTGGGTTTCCCTAATGCGGGTAAATCTACTTTGCTATCTGTTGTGTCGGCAGCTAAACCTAAAATTGCCAATTATCCTTTTACTACACTCGAACCAAATCTGGGTATTGTTCCTTATCGCGATGGAAAATCTTTTGTGATGGCTGACATTCCAGGTATTATTGAAGGTGCTAGTGAAGGTAAGGGACTGGGACTCCGCTTCCTTCGACATATTGAGCGAAATTCTCTTTTGCTTTTTATGGTTCCTGCAGATGCAGATGATATTAAGAAGGAATATGAAATTCTGCTCAACGAGCTTTCTACTTTTAATCCGGAAATGCTCGATAAACAACGTGTTCTTGCCATAACTAAATGTGATATGCTGGATCAGGAACTGATGGACGAAATAGAAAAAACGCTTCCGGAATCTATTCCACATGTGTTTATCTCGTCAATCACTAGCCTTGGCATATCAGCCTTGAAGGATATTCTTTGGGAAGAACTGAACAAAGAGGGAAACAAGATTGAAGGTATTGTTCACCGTCCTAAAGATGTGAATAAACTTCAGGCTGAATTAAAAGAGATGGGTGAAGACGAAGACTTCGAGTATTCTTATGAAGATGAGGATGAAGAAGAGGAAATCTTCGATGATTATGAAGAAGAAGACTGGGAATAATCATGACAGAATTAACAGAAGATAAAGTAATATTGGGTTTTGAACAACTATGTTCAATTCCCAATATTTCTCATTTTGTAACCACACGTAAAGGTGGTTGTAGCGAAGATACTTTCGCATCATTTAATTGTGCTCCTTTTTCAGGTGATGATCCGGAGAAGGTAAGACGTAATCAGGAAGTGTTATGTGCTAAAGTTGGTATTCAACCGCAGCAGTTGGTAATTCCATTTCAGACTCACGGAAATACAATCAGGGCAATTGATCCTTTCTATGTGAGTTTATCACAGGAAGAACAGCAACGCAGACTTCATGGTGTGGATGCTTTAATTACCAACATACCGGGTTATTGCCTTTGTGTTTCTACTGCCGACTGTGTTCCGGTTCTTTTATATGATACGGTTAATAAGGCGATTGCTGTAATTCATGCAGGATGGAGAGGTACTGTTGCTAAAATTGTTAAACAGACTCTCGATTTTATGGATAATACATATAATACCGATGCGAAGGATGTTTTAGCTGCCATTGGTCCAAGTATTTCCTTTGATGTCTTTGAGGTAGGCGAAGAAGTTTATAGTGCTTTCCTTAAAATTGGATATGATATGACGAAGATTTCTTCCTGGAATGAAGATACTGAGAAGCATCATATTGATTTATGGGAGGCTAATCGTATTCAATTGACTGAAGCTGGAGTGTTACCGGATAATATTGAGGTGTCGGGCATTTGTACCTACGAACAGCACGAACGCTTTTTCTCTGCTCGTCGCTTGGGTACTAAGTCCGGACGTGTTTTGTCTGGTATAATGTTGAAAAAATAACAAGATCTGATGTTTATTCTCAAAGTATCTGAAGAAGTCCGAAAGGCTTGTCCTGATTATAATGGTGCAGCTATACTTGCAACGGTAAAGAATTCTTCTTTCAATGAGGAACTTTGGGAACAGATAGATTTGGTGGCAGCAGAATACAAATCTTCTCACAAGATAGACGAGGTGAAGAGTAATCCTCATATTCTTGCAACGCGTAATGCATATAAGAAATTTGGTAAGGACCCTAATCGTTATCGTCCGTCGGCTGAAGCTCTTTGCAGAAGAATTGTCAGGGATTTACCTCTTTACAGAATAGATACGTTGGTGGATCTAATAAATCTGGTTTCTATTCGTACCGGATATTCCATAGGTGGCTTTGACGCTGCGAAAATAGTAGGAGATACCGTGGAACTGGGCGTTGGTAAAGTGGATGAACCTTTCGAAGGCATTGGCAGAGGCATACTAAATATTGAAGGATTACCTGTCTACCGTGATGCAATTGGCGGAATCGGTACACCAACCAGTGATAATGAGCGTACAAAACTATCGCTAGAAACGACACAGTTATTAGCTATAATCAATGGCTACAGCGGAAGTGAAGGACTGGCCGAGGCTGTTAATTATATGCAATCTCTGCTCAGAGAATTTGCTGAATCCGATGGTGGTGAAGTTATTTATTACTGATTAACAAGCGTACTATCTCTTACCTCCTGCTGATCAATTGCAGGAACGGGCTGATTCCCTTTTGTCTTTGAATCGAACTCATACATCATAAAGATAACAAATGCGTAAGCAAGAATCACCAGTGTTGAGTATGTCATTATTCTCTTTGCTCTTTTAGGTTTGTAGACCATTTTCGACAAACGAATTATGGAGATTATCAATCCTGCAATCATGCTTACCCCCACTAGATAAGGAAGAATCCCCAGAAATAGGAATACGATAAAGTATATAATGTAGTATAATGCTACTGCTGATATTACAGGTATTACTACTAAAATTGTCAATCCGGGGAAAATATATTTTTTAAGTTTGCTTTTATTCTCTTCTTCCGTTTCTATTTCTGTGTCTGTAGTTGGTGAAGTATCTTCTTTCACCTCTTTCTTGCCAAATCCAAGTATGCCCAGTCTGTGAGCCAGTGCAATGAATACACCAACAAACCACAGGATGCAAAGAATGGCCACATCGTCGAGTATATTTATACTCAGCGGGTTTGTAATATAAGTGAGAGAACCATTTATAATAAGGTATCCGGCCCATACAGTGAACAACGTAAGTATACATAATACTCCAATCACTATATTTTTCCACTTTTTGGTAACAGGAGAATTTTCTTCAATCACAACCTGAATTTCAGAATTCTCTTTTTCGTTGTGTTCATTATATTCTGTATCCATAATTAGTGTGTTTAGTTATCTGCAAATATAATTAAATAAATTATTCATGTGTCTAAATCTTAATGTTTCTTTATTTGGAAATATCATTTCAATTTATTACGTTTGACAAAATATTAGATCTAACTAAAAAGGCGTAAATTATGAAAAATTGGATGAAAGAAGCTGCTATTGTGGCACTTGGACTATTTCTTTTGGGTATTTGTATTAGAGCCGGTATAAATGATTTTAAAGACAAAGATCGGGTTGTCTCGGTTAAAGGTTTAGCTGAAATGGAAGTTCCGGCTAATAAAGTTACGTGGCCATTAATGTTTAAAGATTTGGGAGATGATCTTCCTACCCTTTACAATAATATTAAAGCGAAGAATAATATCATTGTGAACTTTCTCAAGTTAAAAGGAATTACAGAAAAGGAAATCAGCATCTCAGCTCCTGAAATCATAGATATGCAAGCAGAACGATATACTGGAAATAACACTTCTCCATATCGTTACAATATAACATCGGTTATCACGGTTACTTCCGAAAAAGTGGATAAAGTAAGGAGTTTGATGGCTGAACAAAGCGAATTGCTAAAACAGGGTATCGCTCTTACCGGAGGAGACTATCGCTATAATGTGACTTATGACTTTACTAAACTGAATGAAATTAAACCTCAGATGATAGAAAGTGCAACTAAAAATGCGCGAATGGCTGCTGAAAAGTTTGCTAAGGATTCTGATAGTAAACTGGGAAAAATCAAGACTGCTAATCAAGGACAATTCTCTATTGAAGATCGTGACGCAAACACTCCTTATATTAAGAGTGTTCGTGTAGTAACAACGGTGGATTATTATTTGCAGGATTAGTATGTATTGTACTTATTTCTTTTGATAATATTCCTGTTACTTGCAGACTATCAGATTAGTAAATGCAATATTTCTATTGATAGAAAGATCTTTTTCTGATAGTTTCTTTTCCTGATATATAAACCTGTAACCGGTTTTGGATTTAATTCCTGGCCGGTTTTTTATTTATGCTTTTATGTCGTTTAACATAGATTCTATATATGAACAAATATTTACTAATGTAGGTAAAAATTAAATTTAATTAAAATGTTATCTTTAAATTAAAAAATATGTATATTAGGCTGTTTTTTTGAAACACGAATCTTAAATCTTAAACAATGAATGCCATGAATAAACTCATGAAATTTTTCTTTTTAACGTTTTCGTTATTTGGACTTTGTTTGAATATGCAGGCGAGTGAAGCTGATTTAGCTATACCTGATCTGCATCAAGGTACTTACCACATTTTTGGTGGAACTGTCTCCTCTTGGGATTTTCTTTTCTATGGAGCTTTAATTATTGTAGGAACGTTGGGATTCAGTTTGATCTTGTTCCATCAGATTAAAAAAATAAGAGCTCATGATTCGATGCTAAAAGTGGCTGATACAATTTATGCTACATGCCGCACTTATCTTTTGCAGCAAGGCAGATTTCTTTTGATGCTTTTTACTATTGTTGCTGCTATTTTATGTATATATTTCTTTGGATTATTGGGGAAACCAATCGAAGTGGTTCTGGAGGTTCTGCTATTCTCTATTGTTGGTATGGCCGGTTCTTACTGTGTGGCATGGTATGGTATTCGTGTAAATACCTACGCAAATGCTCGTACTGCTTTTGCTTCCTTGCGTGGCAAGCCACTGGATGTGGTGAACATTCCTTTGAAAGCCGGTATGAGTGTGGGTTTATTCCTTATCTCTCTGGAATTAGTGATGATGGTGATTATCTTGTTGTTTGTTCCACGCGACAGAGTAGGTATTTGCTTCCTTGGATTTGCTATTGGTGAATCTTTAGGCGCAAGTGCTTTGCGTATTGCCGGTGGTATTTTTACCAAGATTGCAGATATTGGTTCGGATTTGATGAAAGTTATATTTAAAGTTAAAGAAGATGATCCTCGTAATCCTGGTGTTATTGCCGATTGTACCGGTGATAATGCAGGAGATAGTGTAGGTCCTACTGCCGATGGCTTCGAAACTTATGGTGTAACAGGTGTAGCTTTAATCACATTTATAACTTTGGCTATAAATGATCCTACTATACAGGCTAAGTTGATTGTTTGGATTTTCGGTATGCGTTTCCTAATGGACTTCCTTTCCGGATGTTCATTCTTTATCAATCAAGCTATTTCTAAAAAGCTTTATGCAAATAAGAAGGATTTTAATTTTGAAAGTCCGTTGATGCGTTTAATTTGGATTGCTGCAATTCTTTGTATATCTGTAAGCTTCTTTATGAGCCACTTGTTACTTGGCGACCTTCCAAATGAGACTTTATGGTGGAAGATGGCTATTATAATTAGTTGTGGAACCTTGGCTGCTGTGCTGATTCCTGAATTTACCAAGATGTTTACTAGCTCAAAATCAAACCATGTGCAGGAAATTGTAACAGCTTCGCGCGAAGGTGGAGCATCTTTAAATATACTTGAAGGTATTGTTACCGGCTATTTGAGCGCTTTCTGGACAGGCTTGCTAATTGTCGGTTTAATGACAATTGCATATTTTACTTCAGAGCAGGGATTGGTTGAAATTCTTGGTCCTCATGCTTCTATCTTTGCGTTTGGATTGGTTGCCTTTGGTTTCTTATGTATGGGCCCTGTTACCATTGCCGTTGATAGTTATGGACCGGTAACTGATAATGCACAATCTGTTTTTGAACTTTCACAAATAGAACAAATTTCAGGGATTAGTGAATCAATTGAGAAAGAATTTAATTTCAAACCAGATTTTGAAGTAGGTAAACATTTCCTTGAAGCCAATGATTCGGCTGGTAATACTTTTAAGGCCACTGCTAAACCAGTACTTATTGGTACGGCTGTAGTTGGAGCAACAACCATGATTTTCTCCATTATTTTGTTATTGGAAAAGGTTGGAATGTTAAAGCTTTCTCTTACTGATGCACCTGTTATTCTAGGATTTATTTGTGGAGGTGCAGTTATTTTCTGGTTCAGTGGAGCTTCTATGCAGGCAGTAACAACCGGAGCTTATCGTGCTGTGGAATTTATTAAGAAGAATTTTGATATGAACAAGAAGGAAGCGGATATTGAAGATTCTAAATCGGTAGTGAAGATTTGCACTCAATATGCTCAGAAGGGTATGTGGAATATATTCATTGCACTGATTTCCCTCACATTATCTTTTGCCTTTATGGATCCAAATTTCTTTGTAGCTTATTTGGTATCTATTGCTGTATTTGGTTTGTTCCAGGCAATCTTTATGGCAAATGCCGGAGGTAGTTGGGATAATGCCAAGAAGGTGGTGGAAGTAGACTTGAAACAGAAAAATACACCATTACATGAAGCTGTAGTTGTGGGTGATACAGTAGGAGATCCATTTAAGGATACTTCATCTGTGTCATTAAATCCGATCATTAAGTTTTCTACTTTATTTGGACTTCTGGCTACAGAAATTTGTATTGAGATGAAAATGAATCCGGCTATGGACTACTCTATGTATATAGCTATTCCGTTCCTGATTCTAAGTCTTATTTTTGTTTGGCGTTCATTCTATGGAATGAGAATTCCTGTGGAAAGTGTTGATACTGCTGATGATAGAGTTGCTGATGAATCTTCTGTCGATGAGGCTATAGCCGATGACTCTGTTCTTGTAGCTCCTTGTAGAGAGGAAGTAAAACCATAAAATGTAATTTATAATCTGAAGGCTCTTTGTTTTTCTGAACAAGGAGCCTTTTTTGTTGATATATGTCTTGAATAAAGCTTACGTTACTAAATTATTGAAAAGGCATCTCTGAACTGAAAGTTTTTATCACTTGCTTTTATATCTAAACTGTTTGGATAAAAAGTTGAATTTTATATTTGTATTGATATCTTTTTAAAAATGTGTTTTTCTTTAATTCTATAAAGGAAATATATTTTTTAATATAGTCTTATTTTGTATTTTATATGTTTATTCTGGTATTGGGGAATCTTAACTTTTAGTATTCCTTTTTATTTCTTATTTTTGCTTCAAATTATAAAATTAAAACGAAGACTTATGAAAAAACTCTTGTTTCTATTGTCGGTATGGTGTTGTTCTCTTTGTTTAATTTCAGCGCAAACCCGAACCGAATTCTTATTGGAGAAAGGTTGGAAGTTTACAAAAACAGATAATCCGGAATCGTATCTCACTAGTTTTAACGATAGCAAATGGCAATCTGTAGTTGTGCCTCATGACTGGGCTATTTATGGCCCTTTTAGCTCTAAGAACGATATGCAAAAAGTTGCTATTACACAAGATGGCCAGAAATCAGCAATGGAACATGCCGGACGTACCGGTGGACTTCCTTTTGTTGGTGTTGGTTGGTATAGAATAAACTTTAAAGTGCCCGAATTCTACAAAGGTAAAAAAGCAGCAATTCTTTTTGATGGAGCAATGAGTCATGCTCGTGTTTATTTGAATGGAAAAGAAGTTGGATATTGGCCTTACGGATATAATTCTTTTAAATTTGATATCACTCCTTATCTGAATGAAGGTGGAGAAAATCTGCTGGCTGTGCGTTTGGAAAATCTCACAGAATCTTCACGCTGGTATCCGGGAGCTGGTTTATATAGAAACGTTCATGTGATTGTTACAGAAGATGCATATATTCCTGTTTGGGGAACGCAGCTGACAACTCCTAAGATTACTTCTGAATTTGCAAAAGTGAACTTAAAGACAAAAGTAGTACGTCCTGTTGATTCTAACGTAGATAACTTTCGTCTGGTTACTGAAATAAAGGATGCTAATAATAGAGTTGTAGCAACAGGTGAAGGAAAGCTCTCAAAATATGATGGTGACGTCTTTGAACAGAACTTAATTGTAAATCAACCAAAGTTATGGGATACTGAAAAACCATATCTTTATAAAGCTGTATCTAAACTGTATGATGGTTCTTCTTTGAAAGACGAATATACTACAACATTTGGCATTCGTTCTATTGAAATTATTCCAGGTAAAGGTTTCTTTCTGAACGGGAAGCTTACGAAATTCAAAGGTGTTTGTTTGCATCATGATTTAGGTCCTTTGGGTGCTGCAATAAATGAAGCTGCACTTCGCCGCCAGATTACAATATTAAAAGATATGGGTTGTAATGCAATTCGTACTTCTCATAACATGCCTTCTCCTGAGCAAATTAAAGTTTGTGACGAGATGGGTATGATGGTTATGGCCGAATCTTTCGATGAATGGAAGATTGCAAAATGTCAGAATGGATATAATCATCTGTTTGATGAGTGGGCTGAGAAAGATTTGATAAATCTCATACATAATTTCCGTAACAATCCTAGTATAGTAATGTGGAGTATTGGTAATGAGGTTCCGGAACAAGGTTCTAAGGGTGGAGTTAAGGTTGCTCGTTTCTTGCAGGATATTTGTCATCGCGAAGATCCTACCCGCCCTGTAACTCAGGGTATGGATAATCCGGGAACTGTTGTCAATAATAACTTTGCGGCAATAATGGATGTTGCAGGGTTTAATTATCGTACATTTAAATACAAAGAGAGCTATGATAAACTTCCGCAGCAGCTTATTCTGGGAAGTGAAACTGCTTCAACTGTAAGTTCTCGAGGTACTTATAAATTCCCTGTTGAACATAAAGCTATGGCAGTATATGATGATCATCAGTCTTCTTCATACGATGTGGAATATTGTAGCTGGTCAAATCTTCCAGAAGATGATTTTATTCAGCATGATGATTTACCTTACTGCATGGGTGAATTTGTATGGACAGGTTTTGATTATCTGGGGGAGCCAACTCCGTATTATACAAACTGGCCAAGTCATAGTTCATTGTTTGGAATTGTAGATCTTGCCAGTCTTCCAAAAGACAGATATTATCTGTACCGTAGTCATTGGAATCCAACTAAGGAAACATTGCATATTCTTCCTCATTGGAATTGGGCAGGTCGTGAAGGGGAGGTTACTCCGATATTTGTTTATACCAATTATCCTTCTGCAGAGTTATTTATTAACGGTAAGAGTCAAGGTAAACGAACAAAAGATATGTCGGTTACTGTTGATAACAGTGGTGATGATGCTTCTATGAAGGAACTGAAACGTCAGAAACGTTATCGCTTGATGTGGATGGATACTAAATATGAACCGGGAACTGTAAAGGTTGTAGCTTATGATAGAGATGGCAAAGCTGTAGCTGAAAAAGAAATTCATACAGCTGGTAAACCTCATCATATTGAACTGGTAGCTGATAGAACTTCATTAACAGCTAATGGAAAAGACTTGGCTTATGTTACAGTTAAAGTTGTTGATAAAGATGGCAATCTTTGTCCGGATGTCAATCAACTGGTTAAATTTAAGGTGAAAGGTGCCGGAACTTATCGTGCTGGTGCAAATGGCGATCCTATATCTATGGATTTGTTTCATTTACCTCAGATGACATTGTTTAATGGGATGCTAACTGCTATTGTTCAAACAACAGATAAAGCTGGTGAGATTATTCTTGAAGCTTCTTCAAAGGATTTAAAGAATGGGAAATTAATTCTGAATAGTAAATAAACAGATTTAATATACTAATAAAAATGAAACAGCCGGAATGAAAATCTTATTCCGGCTGTTTGCTTTTTATTTGCACATTTTCTTTTAGCATATATTCGCGTACAGATTTAATCTTACTCGTCAGATAATTATAGATGAATAAAATAGAATTGTATTTTGCTTTTAATGAACCAGCAGATAATTTCATCTTCTCGTAATATTCTTTTTTAAGCAAGTCGGAGAGCATAATCGTGAAGTCTCCTTCGCTTTCAGAAATATCGTAAATGCTTAATTTGTAAGCATTATCCATACATTCAATTTTTAGTGTAAATCGATAGATGTATGTATAGAGCACTGTAGAAAATATTTTTTGTGTCCTGTCAATGCGAATAAACTTTCCTTTATATATTATTATATTATTTACGTCATCATAAAGAGGTATAGTTGTTGATGGAGAATTTTTAAAACAATAATCAATAACCTGAATAGCTTTAATATAAATAGCTCCTTTACTTGAATTTTTAACCGAGTCGATGATACAGAAATCCACATCTCCTGATTTGTTAACAGGGAATTTATCAATCAGGTAGAATAGGTCTTGTTTTGTTTGTGCTAAAACCATAACTGGCAATAATAATACAAGAAATAATAACTTTCTCATTACTAATATCATTTTATATTCTTCTTTTATTTTAAATGATTCTGTTGCTTATACTATTTTTATATGTAACAATCTACTTTAATGAATAGTTTTATGAATTGTCGATAAAAAAGCTAACTTTGTATCTAACTATTTATCTATAAAATGATTATGAAACATGCACTTACCTTATTATTCATTTTAACCAGTCTTTTTACAGTAAAGGCACAGTATCCATTTAATGATGTAAATCTTTCGGATGGAAAGAGAATAGACAACCTTTTGTCCTTAATGACGCTTGATGAAAAGATCAATGCTTTGGGTAATAATACTTATATTCCACGTCTTGGTGTTCGAAGTGCAGGGAGTGTGGAGGGTATTCATGGAGTTGTACTGGGCGGACCTGCGTGGAATGAGAGTAGGGGACAAAAGGTTCCTACAACAGTTTTTCCTCAGGGATATGGTTTAGGCGAGACCTGGGATACTGATCTTATTCACAGTGTTGCCGAATATATATCTACCGAGAGTCGTTATATTTTTCAGAATGCGAAATACCAGAAAGGCGGATTAGTGATATGGTCGCCAAATGCAGATTTGGGACGCGATCCCCGTTGGGGGCGCACAGAAGAATGTTATGGGGAAGATGCTTATCTAACTTCCCGGTTGGTTGTCTCTTTTGTGCGAGGTTTACAAGGGGATGATCCTAAATACTGGCGTGCATCTTCACTGATGAAACATTTTCTGGCAAATAGTAATGAGTTTGGACGTACTTACAGCTCTTCCAATTTTGATGAAACTCTTTTCAGAGAATATTATTCTTATCCTTTTTATAAAGGTGTTACTGAAGGTGGCAGTAATTCAATGATGGCTGCTTACAATTCTTACAATGGAATTCCCTGTGCGTTGAGTCCTGTTTTGCGAGATGTTGTAATGAAGGAGTGGGGGCTAGATGGTGCGATGATTACTGATGGAGGAGCTTTTAAGTTATTAATGACCGACCATAAAGCTTTTACAAATTTGGCTGATGCTGCTTCTGCTTGCTTAAAAGCCGGAATTACTAAATTTCTGGATGATTATCGCCCATCTGTAGTCGAAGCGTTGAATAAAGGATTAATAACAGAAAAAGATATTGAACAATCTATTCGGGGAAATCTAAGGGTTGCTCTAAAACTGGGTTTGTTGGATGGAAATTCTTCTGCAAATCCTTATGCTCGCATTGGGGTTGAAGATTCACAGGAACCATGGAATAAACCTGAGACAAAAGCTTTTGTTCGTAAAGTGGCTGATAAATCTATTGTGTTGCTGAAAAATGAAAATCATTTTCTTCCTTTGGATAAGTCAAAACTGAAAAAGGTGGCAGTGATCGGTAAACGTGCAACTGAAGTCATTGAAGACTGGTACAGTGGAACTTCGGCATATAAAGTTACGGTGTTGGATGCAATCCGTGAAGAATTAAAAGACTCCGGGGCTGAAGTCCGCTATGTGGCGACTAATAAAATGGATAGCGCCAGTACTATTGCAAAGTGGGCTGATGTGGCAATTGTATGTGTGGGTAATCATCCCTGGTGTGATGCTGGTTGGGAAAAATCTCCCGTTGCCAGTGAAGGGAAAGAGGCAGTTGACCGTATGGCACTTACTATGGAACAAGAGGATTTAATTCTGCAGGTTTACGATGTCAACCCTAAAACAGCAGTTGTACTTATCAGTAGTTTTCCTTATGCCATAAATCGTACTCAGCAGCTGATTCCTGCAATTCTTCATTCTACCCAAAGTTGTCAGGAGTTAGGGCATGGAGTAAGTGATGTTATATTCGGCCATTATAATCCGGCGGGAAGATTAACACAAACCTGGCCTAAAAGTATTACCGATCTTCCTCATATGATGGATTACGATATTCGTCACGGACGAACTTATATGTATAGTAAAGTTGCGCCTCTTTATCCTTTTGGCCATGGATTGAGCTATACTTCATTTGATTATTCCAATTTGAAAACAGATAGTCGGATTGTTCAGTCGAGTGATACTTTGAGAGTGACATTTAAGCTACGAAATAGTGGGACAAGAGATGGAGAAGAAGTAGTGCAACTTTATGTTAGTAAGCTAAACCGTAAAGCTACTGATCCTATTAAGCAACTTAAAGCTTTTAGTCGGATAGCACTCAAAAAAGGAGATCAGAAAGAAGTGACTCTGCCGGTTGCGGCAACAGAATTGATGCATTGGAGTGAGGAGAGTCATTCTTTCATTCTTCCGAAAGGAAAAGTTGTACTGGAGATTGGGACCTCTTCAGTTGATATACGGCTTAAATCGGTCGTTGATATTCAATAAAAAAAGCTCTAATAATCTGATTTATACTTTAGTGAATAAAATGATTTATTTTTGTTACTTATTTTACTTATGTTTAAATAGACGTATTTGGATGACTATTTATTAATTTATAAATTACATATTAAATGCTTTAATGTTGTTTAATTATGTGTTATATTGAATGATTATATAAATAGAAATTGATATGATAATTAATATTTTATTTTTATGTATTAGGCTATTTGTTTTTAATCTTATACGCTCTTATTTTTAATATTCAGTTTATTAGTTGTTTATATTTTAATTTCATGGTACTTTCTTCCTTGGAATAGGTTGCATTTGAATGATTGTTCTTACTTTGTTGGATAATTTGTCTATCTTTTTTAAGTAAAAGGATTAAGAATATTTCTTTTATTCAATCAATTAAATTAATTTTGCAAATTATTTGAAATAAAAAAGAAATATTGAATATAATAAGATGATTAATTTGAAATACTTATTTGCTATTTTATTGCAAATAATTTTTGTGTTACCACTTGGTGCACAAGTAAATAAAACAGTTTATATAGCTACTTCGGGGAAATTGAGTAGTCTACTTACTCCTCAAGAATTAAAAACTGTAACTAATTTAACTTTGGTTGGTAAAATAGACCAAAGCGACTTTGAAACAATGAGAGATTGCATGACTGCGCTTGCAAACATTGATCTTGAGGCTACCACTGTTATTTCTAATAGTCTTGATTATAATGCAAATGTTATTCCTGGATATGCTTTTAGTAGTAATGATGGAAATTTTAGAGGAAAAACGTCCCTTAAATCTATAAAATTACCATTCACAATAACTTCAATTGAATTTAGTGCTTTTTCAGGATGTACGTCATTAGCCAAAGTAACGTTCCCTTCAACTCTAAAGAATATTGGTAATTATGCTTTTGATGGTTGCGATAATTTAACTGATGTGGTTTTTCCTGATGCGCTTACAAGCATAGGTGATTGTGCCTTTTATGGTTGCTCCAGTCTGACTAACATTACTCTTCCTAAATCTCTGTCTATGTTGGGTGATGAAACGTTTTACGGTTGTAGTGCTGCAACTTTTAAAATAAAAGCCGCAATTCCTCCAGTCATCCGTTCTGGTTCCTTGGATAAAAGAGTTGTTGCAATATATGTTCCGAATGGAGTCGGAGACCTTTATCAGTCGGCTTTTTATTGGAAGAATAAAGCCATTGTTGAAGGTGATGGGAATGCGCTTCATTTAAATATTGAAAAAGCCGGTACACTGGCTTCTGAAATATTTGCTGCGGGTGTTGTTCTTAATAAAGTGAATTCTCTTATTCTGGAAGGAAAGTTGGATAAGAATGATTTTCATGTGATAAAATCTCATATGCCCAATTTGATTTCAATTAATTTAAGTGCGGCTAAGATGTTGACTATACCTGATTCTCTCTTTATTAATAAAGAGTTGTTGAATATTGATCTTCCATTGTCATTGGTTTCAATAGGAAATTGCGCCTTTAAAAATTGCAGAGGTTTGAAACAACTTAATTTTCCGTCTACGTTAACTACCATAGGTAAAGAAGCATTTGCCGATTGTGTATGTCTGACAAAAATAACTCTTCCTGCTAAAATTACAAAAATAAACCCTTCTGCTTTTAAGAATTGCAGCACCATATCCGAGATTAAAAATTTCAATTCAGTTCCACAGATAATATTGGATAATGTTTGGGAAGGTATAGATAGAAAAAGTTGCAGACTAATTGTGCCTGAGAATTCATCTACAGTTTATATGACAAATAAAGTGTGGGGCAAATTTTCAGATGTAGTAGAACAAAGAATTGAGAGCGAGTATGTTTTAACAATCAAAAAGAATCCAGGGGGAGTTGTTCTCTGTGAAAATAATACTCTATTGAGCGGACAAGCAATAACAGTCCCTGCCGGTGAAGAGCTTACTTTTAATATCTCTCCTAAAAAAGGTTATCATATTGGAAAAGTTATTTTTAATGATAAAGATGTTACCGGATTATTGCAAAATGGCAACTTTAAAACAAATTCAGTGAATAGTTCAGCCATTTTATCTATCCTCTTTGTGAAGGATCTAAATGTACAGTTGGTGTAACATCCTTTCTTGTGGAGCATATCGGACTCGAACCGATCACCTCGACACTGCCAGTGTCGCACTCTAGCCAGATGAGCTAATACCCCCAATAATTACGGTGTGAATATAGATATTTATTTCGAATTATAAACTATCTTTGCCAAAACAATTTTTTGAATATGCTGGTTTATAATACTACTTACAATATTGACGAAGAAGTTTTAAGTAACTTTCTTATCTGGATAAACGAGGTTTATGTTCCTGAAACCGAAAAGAATGGAATTTTAAAGAATCATAGGTTACTGCGTGTGTTGAGTCATCGTGACGAAACAACAGAATGCTTTTCTATTCAATGGGAAGTTGAAAGTAGTGCTTTGCTACACCGCTGGCATACGGAAATAGGAATCCGATTGAATGATGAACTAACAAAAATGTTCGGAAATAAGGTTGTGGGATTCCCTACATTACTGGAGGTAATGGAATGATTAAACCGGTTAAAGAAAAGATTATTCTGGGAATCGACCCGGGTACCAATCTGATGGGATATGGCGTGCTGAAAGTTGTTGGCACAAAACCAGAAATGATTGCCATGGGAATTGTTGATTTGCGGAAATATAGTAATCATTATCTTAAACTGGGTCATATCTATGAACGGGTAATTGGAATTATTGATGCTTATCTGCCCGATGAATTGGCTATTGAAGCACCGTTCTTTGGTAAAAACGTTCAGTCTATGCTTAAACTTGGGCGTGCGCAAGGTGTTGCTATGGCGGCTGCTTTAGGGAGAGATATTCCGATAACCGAATATGCCCCGCTTAAAATTAAGATGGCTATAACCGGTAACGGTAAAGCAAGCAAAGAGCAGGTAGCTGATATGCTGCAAAGAATGCTCCGAATTTCCAATGATAACATGCTTCCTTACATGGATGCTACGGATGGACTGGCTGCAGCTTATTGTCATTACCTTCAATCCGGCCGTCCGCAACTGGATAATGCTTATCATGGCTGGAAGGATTTTATCAATAAGAATCCAGACAGAGTAAAATAAAAAGTGAGATATTTATAAAAACAACCATTATGAAGTTAAAATCAATTGTCCTGATGGGATTAGCTATTTTTGCAATGAGTTGTACACCCGAGAAGAGAGCTTATAAATCGTTCGATGAATATCCGGTTCCTTCGGCACCTATTAATGAGATGGTTTACACACCTTCTCAGACAACCTTTACACTTTGGGCTCCAACGGCCGAGCAAGTGGAGTTAATGTTATTTGATTCGGGCGATGAAGGATCGGCTTATCAGTCTGTTACACTAGAGCCTAAAGAAGATGGTCTTTGGAGTGCTTCTGTAAATCAGAACCTTAAAGGTAAGTTCTATGCATTTAATGTGAAGATTAAAGAGAAATGGCTGGGCGAAACTCCGGGAATCATGGCTAAAGCTGTGGGACTTAACGGTAAACGTGCAGCTATTATAGATTTGGCGGATACCAATCCACAAGGATGGTCGTCCGATCAGCGTCCGCCGTTAAAGAGTGACGCCGATATTATTCTGTATGAGATGCATCATCGTGATTTTTCGGTTGATAGTACTTCGGGCATAAAGCACCGTGGAAAATTTTTGGCATTGACGGAGAAAGGGACAAAGACCAGCGCAGGTGATGCAACCGGAATAGATCATTTAAAAGAGCTTGGCGTTACACATGTGCACCTTATGCCATCGTTTGATTTTGCATCAATCGATGAATCAAATCTGAAAGCCAATAAATATAACTGGGGATACGATCCGTTGAACTATAATGTTCCCGAAGGATCTTATTCAACAAACCCAAAAGAACCGGCAGTACGTATTGTTGAATTTAAGAAGATGGTACAAAGTCTGCACAAAGCCGGTATTCGTGTGGTGATGGATGTGGTTTATAATCACACTTCCAGTTTGCAAGGCAGTAATTTCGAATTGACTGCTCCCGGCTATTTCTATCGCATGAAGAAGAATGGTAAGTGGGCAAATGGTTCAGGATGCGGTAATGAAACGGCTTCTGAAAGAGGAATGATGCGTAAGTTCATGATTGAATCGGTTGTTTACTGGGCAACGGAATACCATGTTGACGGTTTTCGGTTCGATTTAATGGGAATTCACGATATTGAAACTATGAATCAGATACGTGCAGCTCTGGATAAAGTAGACCCTAGCATCTATATTTACGGTGAAGGATGGGCTGCCGAACAACCTCAGCTACCCAAAGATAAACTGGCCATGAAGGAGAATATTACTAAGATGCCGCGTATTGCAGCTTTTAGTGATGAACTTCGCGATGGTCTTCGCGGACCTTTCAATGATGACAAGAAAGGCGGTTTCATGACTGGTATTCCTCGTAAGGAAATGAGCGTGAAGTTTGGTTTGGTAGGAGCCATCAAGCATCCTCAGATACTGAACGATTCTGTGAATTACAGTAAAGCTCCATGGGCTTTGCAACCTACTCAGATGATTAGCTATGTAAGCTGTCACGACGATATGTGTTTGGTAGACCGGATAAAATCGTCTATGCCAGATGCTTCGCCTGCAGTTATTGCTGCCATTGATAAACTAGCTGTTACGACTGTCTTTACCTCTCAAGGTGTACCGTTTATATATGCCGGTGAAGAAATTATGAGGGATAAGAAAATGGTGCATAACAGCTTTGAAAGCCCCGATGCTGTAAATGCAATAAACTGGAATAATAAAACGCTTTATAAGGATGTTTTTGATTATTACAAAGGACTTATTGCCATGCGCAAAGCACATCCGGCCTTCCACATGGGAAATGCTGATTTAGTCCGTAAGAACATGGAGTTCCTTCCGGTTGCCGGGAGCAATCTGATTGTTTTCCGCTTAAAGGGATATAGTAACGGCGATAGCTGGGATGATATTTATGTGGCTTTAAATGGAGACAGAGCTCCCCGTAAGTTTGCAGTTGAACCGGGTAAATATACTGTTGTATGCAAGAATGGAATAATTAATCAATACGGCTTAGGAACAATGTACGGAGGTGAAGTATACGTTCCCGGACTTTCAGCATTGATATTTCATAAATAAATTTAGATTTAGAATAATCACTTCATTATAATTAATAGAAATGAGAGGCTGCAAAAACAGTCTCTCATTTTTTTGTTCTTTAGTTTCTTGCTCTCGTTTATGAGGAAGCAAGTCGGCATCAGCAATAGTCTTTTATTTTTTTTCTCTAGCCTCACTTAATTAGCACAAGTTTATATTACCTTTTTACCGGAATAACTTTTTCAATAGTTCGCGGCACTTTTAGCAAAAGCCGGTGAATAAATAAAAGCGAGCTGCGCAGGTCATTAAATCGAGTTGCGCAACTCGTTGCTACAGCCTGCGCAGCTCGTTTTATCGACCTGCGCAACTCACTAAAAATATCCCTTTACTTTTTGCAGAAGATGCATAATTGTTTCCATAAATTTTCGGTATTGTTTTCATAAATACTCCGGTATTGTTAGTAATTAAACCTTTTTCCGTGGATATTTTTCTGCATTAGCATGTATTATTTTAATAATGTAACATTTAGGAAATTATATGTAACAAATAAATTTCAGTTTATCATAAGGATGCTATTATCTTAGCCGTTGATTCTTAAGTATAATAAATTATGAAAAACTTATTTTTATCTCTTTTTATCTTACTATTCTGTAGTCAGATATCATTAAGTCTATTTGCATTAACCCCTAAACAAACTATTTTGAAACCTTTGGAAAAGGGGGCATGGGAAACGGGGAAGTATAGAAATCTTTTTGCTGAGGCTGGGTATAGCCAAAAGGATATTGATGCTAAGTTGGAAAACACGTTTAAAGGGGTATTTGAAGGGCCTAATAAAGTTTACTTTGAAGTTGGCGATTCCATGGCTTATATTTCTGATATAAAAAATCACGATGTGCGTACGGAAGGAATGTCTTATGGAATGATGATTGCGGTGCAATTTAACCGAAAAGATATTTTTGATAAGCTGTGGAGATGGTCAAAGACTTATATGCAGCATCAGGGTGGTAGCAGTGATGGTTATTTTGCATGGAGTTGCCAGACTTCGGGTAAACGTAATTCAGGTGGTTCGGCGTCGGATGGTGAGCTATATTTCGTTACATCGCTTATTTTTGCTTCAAATCGTTGGGGAAATAATTCAGGAATCAATTATCATGCCGAGGCTAAACGAATTTTAGATGCCATGATGACCAAGACTGGCGAGAATGGAGTAACGAATTTAATTAATAAGGAACATAAACTTATTACGTTTGTTCCGAGCAAAGGAGGTGATCAATTTACTGATCCTTCTTATAATATACCTGCATTTTATGAGGTTTGGGCAAAATGGGGTGGTGATGGGAGAGCTGATTTCTGGAAAGAATGTGCGAAGGCTTCCAGAGATTATCTTCACAAAGCTTGTCATCCAAAGACTGGCCTTACACCAGATTATTCAGAATATGACGGAACTTCCAAAGGAACATTTTTTCATCCGGGGGCACAGTTCCGCTTTGATTCCTGGCGCGTTCCAATGAACATAGCACTCGATTATTCATGGTCGGCTGCAGATAAAGAATGGCAGCAGCAATATGGAAATAGGATTCAGGATTTCCTTTATTCACAAGGAATAGATAAGTATGTAGACCAGTATAATATAGATGGAACTCCCGTGGAAAAGGTTTTGGGTGCCGGAGGTTATACAAAATTACGCCACTCCTTGGGATTAGTTGCAACATCGGCGGCAGTGTCTCTTACTACTACACATCAAAAAAGCAAAGAATTTATTGATGCTTTGTGGAATGCTAAACACGAGCCTTATGAAGATGGATATTTCGATGCTTACTATGATGGATTACTTTATCTGTTTAGCATTATGCATCTGAGTGGAAATTATAAGATTATTGAACAATAAAAGAATTAAGTTAGTTGGTTTGGTTAGTTTTTTGAATTGTTTTTTCAAAGTGAAAGGGCACTCCGTGAGGAATGCCCTTTTGTGTACTTTTATTCTGATGGTTTCTCATGTTGTTTAATCATGATATAATCGTCGTGTTATCTCTATATACTTTTATACTGATTCTTGATCTGTTTTCTCCTTATCCAGATGTTCTGATGCATATTCAGTTGGAGATATTCCGTAAAATTCGCGAAAAGTATTCGAGAAATGCGATAGGTTACTGAATCCGGTAGCATAAGCCACTTCAGAAACGCTGATCTTTTTGCTCGACAGAAGCGATGCTGCTTGTTTCAAACGGATACCTTTGATGAAATCACGGGCAGACTGATTAGTCAGCTCTTTAAGTTTTCGGTGCATATGAACCCTACTCATTCCAACATGACTGGCCAGCATTTCAACATTAAGTGCCGGATCGGCTATATTTTCATTTATCACTTTTATAACTTTCTCCATAAGGACTTCGTCAGATGACTTCATCTTTATATCCTGAATCTTAATTTGCAGTTGTTCATTTCCATTAAACTTAGTCTTCAAACGTTCTCTGTTTTCAATTAAGTTTGCTACTGTTGATTTCAACAGTTCTGTGTTGAACGGTTTTACAATATAAGCATCTGCACCAATCTCCAGACCCTCTATTTTATCTTCTGTTTTTGATTTGGCAGTAAGCAGGATAACAGGAATGTGACTGATATTTATATTTTGCTTAATCTTTTTGCAAAGTGTAATTCCATCCATCTCAGGCATCATAACGTCGCTGATTATTAAATCAGGCATATCCCTTAGCGCAGCTTCAAGTGCCTCTTTACCATTCTGACTTTCACTGATTCTGTATTCACTGGCAAGTTCCTCTTTAATATACTTGCGTATTTCGTATTCATCTTCAACAATAAGAACCTTGAAACGAGTTCTCGATTTAATCTTCTTCTTTTCCGTTCCTTCTTCCAGCTCAAATTCTTCAACCATTTCTGCTTCTTTGTGATGAATACTGGTAGAAACTGGTGATTCAAAATCTTCAGGATTCTCAAATTCTTCAGATTTCAGGTGATCTGATCCTAAAGGTAAACGAATGATGAACCGGCTTCCCGTTCCTTCTTCTCTATTTTCGGCCTTAATTAAACCGTGATGAAGTTCCACCAATGAACGAGACAGGTGCAGACCAATTCCTGTTCCGAAATTAGAATTGGTAAGATCATTGTTTATCTGATAAAAACGCTCGAATATTTGTTCTATCTTGTCGCTGTCAATACCTATCCCGTTATCGCTGATTACTATTTCAAAGTAATGTTTTAATGCTCCTCTTGCAGATTCATCTTTGCCTGTTGATAACTCTACTCTAATTTCACCGCTCTCAGGCGTATATTTAAATGCATTTGATAGAATATTGAGAATAATCTTATCAAAGTTATTAAGATCAATCCATGCTTTCAGACTTTCATCCTGATGGTAGAATGCAAACTGGATATTTTTTTTCTGAGCCTGATATTCAAATGTTGTCATCAGGTCGTCAATGAAACCAACAATGTCTGTTTCTCTGAACTTCATGTGCATCTGACCTTTGTCGAGCTTCCTAATATCCATTAGTTGATTGATAAGACGCAGAATTCGTTGAGCATTACGATAAATCATCATGTAAGTTTTCTGCTTTTCTATATCATTGTTCTCCTTAATGAGCTTTTCCAATGGATTGATGATAAGAGTCATCGGGGTGCGAATTTCATGAGATATATTAATAAAGAACTGCAGTTTGGCTTCGTTTATCTGTTCGGCGTGTTCTCTACGCATAATCTCCTGACGATGTCTCACTTTGGAGATTATAAATATGGCTATGCTATAGATCATGATTCCAATAAGCAAGGCATATATACATTTTGCCCACCATGATAGGTACCAAGGAGGAGTAATTATAATGGTTACTTCTTTGGTAGGCGATACATAGTCATTGTTTCTGGCTCTGAATTTAAACTTGTAAGTTCCCGGACTTAAGTTAGTGAAGCTGGCTCTGTTCATTCCCGGACGAGTACTAATCCAGTTCTTGCTAAGTTCCTCCATCTGGTATTCGTAAACAATACGTTCCGGGTTGCTAAAGTCTAATACAGATAGCTCGAAACTAAATGCATTGTCGTTGTATGAAAGAACAAAAGTATCTTCGTCAATAACCGCTTTAGTTATAATATTGTTTCTTCCCGATTTGTCACCTTCCCGAACAGGCTTTTCAAATCGGTAGAAATCGGTTATAAACACATTCAGATTGCTCACTCTGTCACTTATCTCTTTAGGATGAAAATAGGTGATGCCCTTAATTCCACCGAAGAATATTTCACCGTTGGCTGCTTTGAAGCCAGCTCCTCTATAAAACTCGTTACTCTGCAATCCGTCAAATGAATAGTAATTGATGAATTTACGTTCATTAGATTTAAATTTGGATATTCCATAGTGGGTGCTGAGCCATAAATTCTTCTGATCGTCCTCGAACATAGAGCATATTACATTACTAGGCAATCCGTCGTCTACCGTGTAATGAGTGAATATTTTAGTCTGCTTATCGAATGAAGCTAGTCCTTCGGATGTTCCTATCCAAATTTTATGAGATGAATCTTCGAGAAGAGCAAAAACTACATCACCGGGAAGTTTATTGTTCTTGCTTGAATAAGTGATATACCTTTTTGTTTTTGGATTGTAGCAGCACACCCCTTTGTAAGTTCCAATCCATATTAAACCTTCATAATCAGAAATCACACAGTTAATCCAGTTACTCGGAACAATATTTTGTCTTAAATCCTTATCGTCTCTGCTTGATGGGTGATGAGTAAGCTTGTTGCTCTTTAAATTAAGACTGTAAATTCCATATCCATAGGTCCCAATCCACAAGTTTTTGTTATTGTCTTCAGATATGCATGACACTCTATCGTTGGGTATATCTTTTTCTTTAGGAAACAAATCCTTAGCGTATAAACAAGTATTGCTATTTCTGTTATATTGTTCAAGTCCATTAATATAAGATCCGAGCCACAGAGTGTTATTTGAATCTTCAAAAATGCTCATAATTGTATTTGCAACAGAAGAAGACATATTAGTCTGTGTATAGTGAGTCGCTTTATTCCCATTTTCGCTTATGCCGTAAAGCCCGTCATTATCTGTACCAACCCATATAGTATTGTTTCTGTCTTTAAAAATAGACATTACACAACTGGAACCAATATTGTTCTGTTTAAGCGATCTGTAACCAAAATAGTTAAACTTATTTGAGTTTCCCGGAATAAAGTAAACACCTTTTTGGAAAAGTCCTGCCCATAGATTACCCGCTCTATCTTCAATAATAGAATGTACTTTTGCTTTGGAGAAATCAAACTGTATAGTGTTTATTTCATAATCATCAATGATATTCTTACTATAATTATATGTTTTCAATCCCTGTCCATCTGTCCCAATAAGTAATTCTCCACGATTGTTTATTAATAAGGACTTGATACGGAGCTTGGTTGATGAATTTTTATAAGATATAGGAGTAATTTTTTGTGTTTTAGGATTAAAAACGTTCAGTCCTCCGGAAAGTGTTCCGATAAATATATTCCCTTTTTTATCTTCGCATATTGATGTAATGTTATTACTTGTAATATTATCGGGAGCTTTTAGTAATCTGGCTTTTTTTGTGTACGGATTATAAATATTAAGTCCCTTGTTTTCAGAACCAATCCAAAGCAGGTGATTTGAATCTTCAAAAATATCAGTAAGGAAAGCACTGCATAAGTTCTTAGAGATTTTACTTTCAACAGTAAACTGTTTATCTCCTTTTTTAAGTGAAATTAATCCTTCGCCGGATGTAGTCATCCAGATATCCCCGTTTTTTGTTTCTAAAATAGATATTACTTGCGGATGTATTATTTGCTTGTCTCTGTGTACTATAACTTCAGAAAAGGAATCTTTTGCTCTGTTGTACAGCAATAACCCGTTAATGCATGCTACCCAGAAACGTCCCTGACTATCTTCATAGATCGTTTTTACATAGTTATTTTTTAATGATGTATCATCTTTTAATATGTTTTTGTAGATGGTAAATTTTGTTCCATCATACTTATTGAGACCATCTTCTGTAGCAATCCATACAAAACCCTTCTTATCCTGATAAATTTCATTGATTAAGCTATTCGAAATGTCTTTATCTGTTGAATAAAACTTCTCTACTTGCGCAAAAGATTTTCCGGACGAAAAGAATATAATTATTAAATACAGGAAAAAACGTATCGTGTTTTTCATTGTGTGTTCTTCAATTTATGTACGATACAAATTTATATAAATTTTTAAATATATCACAAAAAAATGCAATGAAGTTACGTATACAAAAGTAGATGGTATAGGAATTCAGATGTACATAAGCATATCTGTGAGATAAGAATTATGCAAAGAAACACTCCTATAAAGTTGTTGTTGATGATTTAGTCGAAAAAATGTAAGTGTCTCGTTTAAGAGATCAACTTAAATATTAATGGCTGAGATTGATGGTTTGTGAAAGCGAGTATGGAGAGTAAATGCCTCTCCATTTTTTAAAGCATTATTCTATTTCAAAATTGAAGAATCAAAGCGACTATGTGTTTAAATTGCTCGTAAACAGCCTTGATGTAACGGGCATAATATATAATGTAACCATTATATAAATGAATGTAACGCCGTTTCAATTTTAAGATACTATTTTTATCTGATTTTGAAAACTTATATTTTACCTTTGTTGTATCACTAGAAAATATGTTGAACACTTTAATATATAAATTTATGAAAACTTGAAAGAAGTCTTTTAATCACACCTAATTAAAAAAGAAAAGAAAATTTCATTACTAATCACTAAATGATTTTTTATTATGAGAAACACTAATTTAACGAAGCCTTTGGGGCTTTTATTTCTATTCTGTTTTATTCCCTTTTGGGCACTTGCTCAGAATATCACTGTGAAAGGTGTCGTGAAAGACATAAGCGGTGAACCTCTTTTAGGAGTCAATGTTCGCCAGGTTGGAACAACAACCGGTACCGTAACAGACATTGAAGGTAATTATACTCTTCAGGTTAAGAAAGATGCTAAACTTCTTTTTTCATTTGTAGGTTTTGTCAATCAAACTATAAATGTAGATGGCCGCAATACTATAAATGTAACTCTGAAAGAAGATAGCAAAACTCTGGAAGAAGTTGTAGTTGTAGGTTATGGTACTGCAAAGAAATCTGATGTTACAGGTTCTATCGCATCTATAAATGAAAAAACATTGAAGGAAGTTCCTGTTTCTAATGTTGCTCAGTCTATGCAGGGGCGTATTGCCGGTGTACAGATTCAACAGACATCAACACGTCCGGGCAGTACTTCTCAAATCCGAATCCGTGGTACTCGTTCATTATCTGCAACAAATGATCCATTGATTATTGTAGATGGTATTCCTTTTGGTGGTTCATTGAATGATATTGCTCCGGATGATATTAAATCTGTAGATATTTTGAAGGATGCTTCTGCTACTGCTATTTATGGTTCTCGTGGTGCAAATGGTGTTATCCTTGTTACTACAAACCGTGGTAATTATCAAAAAGCAACTGTTACATATAATGGTTATGCAGGATTTGGTAATGTAGCTAAGAAATATCAAGTGTTTAATGCCAAAGAATTCCTTCAAATGAAAGAACAACCAGGTGCTGCTACCTGGCCATTGTTATCCCAGGAACAAGAAGGTGTAGACAATGGAACAGATACTAACTGGCAAGATTTGATGTATGAAACAGCAATTATAAATAGTCATGACCTTTCATTTAAAGGTGGCTCAGAAAATTTATCAGGAAGTGTTGGCTTGGGATATTATAATGAAACATCAGTTTTACCAGGACAAGGTTATAAACGTTTTTCTGTTCGTGCTGCTTTAGATTATAAAATCAATAACTGGTTGAAATTCGGTTTAAATACACAAAATACGTTTGGTATAACGAATGGTGAGAATGCAAGTTATATGTTTAGCTTATTGGCAAACAGTCCGCTAGTTGCTCCATATGACGCAGATGGAAACGTTGTTAAGCAACCGCATAACCCTCGTGAAGATTCATATAGTCCATTATTGGCAAAAGATTCAAACACATGGACTCAGGAACGCAAACGTTTAAGTTCATTAAATTCTATTTATGCTGAAATTCAGTTTCTGCCCGAATTAAAATATCGTGCAAATATTGGTTTGAATTATTCTCATGATGATTATGGTGATTTTTATTCATCTGAATCATGTTTCAAGAGTGGTGGATTATCTTCAGCATCAACAAGCTATACTACTCAATACAATTATGCAGTTGAAAATTTGCTTTATTTTGATAAAACATTTAATTCAAAACATCATGTAGGAGCTACTATAATGCAATCTGTTGAGGATACATACTACAGATATTCCAGTTTATCAGGAACAAATATGACTGCTGATTATATGCAGTATTACAACATGGGTATGGCAATTGACGGAGTAGCTGTTGATGCAAGTAAACAAAACTACTATCGCAAGACTTTGATTTCATACATGGGACGTTTGAACTATTCATATGACAGCAGATACATGGCAACTGTAACTTTCCGTTCAGATGGTTCTTCCGTATTGTCAAAAGGACATAAATGGCATACATATCCGGCTGTTGCTTTGGCTTGGAATGCTAAAAATGAGAGCTTTCTGAAAGATAATTCATGGCTGGATGTACTTAAACTACGCGTGGGCTATGGTCAGACTTCTAACCAAGCTGTTAATCCTTATAGCACATTAGGTTCTTTGTCACAAAATAAATACAACTATGGAACAGACTATGTATATGGTTATTATGTAAGTACATTGCCTAATAAAGAAGTGGGCTGGGAGTATACTACATCTTATAATGCCGGTATTGACTGGGCTTTATTTGGTGGTAGAATTAGTGGTAATTTCGATGTATATCTTCAAAAAACACATGATGTACTTGTTTACCAAAGTCTTCCAGCTTCAAGTGGTGTTAGTGGATCTATCTTAGTAAATGTTGGTAAAACTGAGAATAAAGGTTTCGAAACAGCTATCCACTCACAAAATTTTGTTGCAAAGAAAGCTGGTGACTTTACATGGGATACTGATTTTAATTTGAGTTTAAACCGTAATAAGTTGCTAGCTCTAAATAGTGGTGTAACAGAAGATGAAGGTAACGGCTGGTTTGTAGGCCACCCTATCGATGTTATTTACGATTATAATAAAATTGGTATTTGGCAGACAGCTGAAGCAACGGAAGCTGCAAAATATAACTGTGTTCCAGGAGATATCAAGATTGAAGATCATAATCCTGATGGAAAAATTGATGCAACAGATCGTTATATAACACGTAAATTTGAACCAGATTTTGAATTTGGATTTACGAACCGTTTTACATTTAAAAACTTTGATATGGATGTTGTAACTTACGGACAAGTAGGGGGTACTTTAGTTAGTACTATACATCAGCCACAAGCATACGTTAACCGTTTGGAAGGTCGTCGTAATAACCTGAAAGTTGATTACTGGAGAGAAGATAATCCGACTAATGCTTTCCCACGAATTAACTCAGCTATGGTAGATACTTATTATTCAACTTTAGGATACTATAATGCATCTTACTGGAAAATTAAAACAATAACATTAGGTTATTCAATTCCTGATAAGTTCATTTCTAAATTAAAAATATCAGGTTTAAGAGTTTATGTTACTTGTAATAATGTTGCCACTTTGTTCTCTCCTTATATGAGTAAAGCTGGTGGTGTAGATCCTCAACCAACTGGTTATTTCACAACAGAAAATGGTGGTGGAAAACAAGAGAGCCGTCAGCTTACAGTAGGTATGAATACACCTCCTACACGTCAGTTCTTGTTTGGAATTAATTTCAAATTATAATCTTATATTCTGGTAATTATGAAGAAAAATAAATATATCAGCTTATTATTAGCTGCAACACTTAGTCTGGGAATGATTTCTTGCTCAGACATGTTGGATGAGGAGCCAAAATCAACGCTTACTCCTGAGTTTTTCCAAACTGGTCAAGGATTGCAAGCTGGTGTAATTTCAGCTTATTCGGGATTGAAATGGCTTTACGGTCCTGATGGTGCTTTGTGTTTTACTGTTGCAGGTACCGATGAGTTTACAAGTACAAATGCAATGAATGGAACATTAGGCTCGTTTGATACTTATGATGTTAACCTGTCTCCTTCAAATGGTTCTGTTGCCAATTACTGGGGAAATGGTTTGCAATTTATCAATACTTGTAATGGGGTAATACAATATGGGGCAAATGCTTCAGGACTTACCGATGTTGAAAGAAAAGCATTGTTAGCTGAAGCTCACTTCTTACGTGGATATTACTATTATTTACTAACCATGTATTACGGTGCAGTTCCATTGGATTTAGGTTCAGGCAAACTAGCATTTAATACTACTCCAACAACCACTTCTGTACGCGATTCAAGAGCAGATGTATTTAATGCTATTATTGAAGATTTAACCTATGCAAAGGAAAACCTGACAGATAAACCTTCTGAATCTGGTCGTGTTGCTAAACCTGCAGCTATGCATTTCTTAGCTAAAGCTTATCTTACAAGAGCTGGTCTTGAATGTGCTCAGTCTACCGACTACCAGAATGCTTATACAGAAGCAATGAATCTGATTAATAATGCAGCAACTTACAGCGTTTCTTTAACTAAGGATTTTGCTAATATTAATTTGGAAGGACATGAAAACGATCCTGAAGTTCTTTTCAATGTACAACGTACATGGACTTCATCTGGTCCGAACCTTACTTTTGATGAATCAAATGATGGTAGCTTTGCTGTATCCAATAAAGGTAACCGTGCCAACTTCTACTTTACTTCTGGTTATGAAAACGTGAAAGTAAAAACTGGTACCACATCAAAAGCTGTAGTTCCTCGTAGTATACAGTATCAGCGTCCTTGGCGTATGATTATGCCTACAAAATGGTTGGTATACAATGCTTTTGCTGAAAAAGTAAATGATGCTCGCTGGGATGGATCTTTCCGTACAGAATGGATGGCAGGTGTTGATTTTACAGTTAAAGGACGTAGCGTAAAAACAGGTTCATTGGCTATTAAGTTGTCTTTAAATGATACAGAAACTGCTGCAGCTGAAGATTCAGTAGCTGCAAATGGCACAATCTATAAACCTTATGCACTTTATTATTGGAGTATGCTTTATAATGCAGACGGTACATACAAGAATGGTGATGTTCAGTACATTTATCCTGACCTGAAGAAATACGATGATACAAAGAGATCTAATATGAATTATGACTCTAATCGTCCGTTTATTCTTGCTCGTTTAGGAGAAACATACCTGATTGCTGCAGAAGCTGCTATGTATCTTAATAAAAAATCAGAAGCTAAAGATTTGATAAATGTAATTCGTGAGCGAGCTGCTTATCGTTCTACTTTAACAGATGCTGAACTGGCTGTTCGTAAAGCTGCAATGGATATTACAGCAAATGATGTTACTATTGATTTTATTCTTGATGAACGTGCTCGTGAAATGTGTGGTGAAAGCTGGAGATGGATCGACCTTGTTCGTACAAACAAGCTACTTGAAAGAGTGAAATTGTATAATATTAGAGGAAAGAATAATATCCAGGAATATCACAAGTTGCGTCCTATTCCTCAGACTCAAATTGACTTGTTAAGTGATCCTGCTCAGAAGTCTGTTTATCAGAACCCTGGTTATAATTAGTCTTATAGCTTTTAAGATTTACTGAAAATAGATAACCTTTTATGGTTATAACTTAATAAAATGGCTGATTGGAAATTGAACTACAGTCTGATTTCTGATCAGCCATATTTTTAATAATTAAAATAATTCTGCAATGCTAAACATACGTACTCTATTTTCAATATTGATTTTATCTGTTGCAACTTCTTTTGTTAGTGCAGATAATACAAAAGCTCCTTATCTGGCAAAGAAAGATGCTTCTTCTCAGCTTATTGTAAACGATAAGCCTTTTTTGATTTTGGGTGGAGAACTTGGTAATTCTTCAGCATCTTCCATTGACGATTTAAAATGGATATTTCCAAAACTTCAGAAGATGGGACTCAATACAGTTCTGGTTCCGGCTTATTGGGAACTGATAGAGAAAGAAGAAGGTAAGTATGATTACACACTCACAGATGAAGCTATTAATCTGGCTCGCAAACACAATCTGAAAATTGTTTTTCTATGGTTTGGTTCATGGAAAAACTCTATGTCTTGCTATGCTCCTTTATGGATAAAAGAAAACTCAAGGAAATATTCTCGTGCGGTAACTAAATCGGGTAAACCACTCGAAATGATGAGTGCCTTTTCGGAATCTAATCTGAATGTTGATAAACGTGCTTTTTCTCATTTTCTGAATCATTTGGCAGAATATGATAAAGAGGACCATACAGTAATCATGATTCAGGTTGAGAATGAAATAGGTATGCTTGAAGATGCCCGTGAATATGGAAAAGTGGCCGATCAGAAGTTTGCTTCTGATGTTCCGGCTAAGTTTATTGATTATCTGAAAAAGAACAAGAATACCCTTCAGCCTTCGTTACTTAAAAAATGGGAGGATAATGGATTCAAAACCAAAGGTTCGTGGACCGAAATTTTTGGAGAGGGACTTGATACGGATGAACTGTTTATGGCTTATGCTTATGCCGAATATGTTCAGCAAGTTGCTAAGGCTGGAAAAGAGAAATATAATATTCCCATGTACCTGAATGCGGCTTTGAACTCAAGAGGCAGAAAGCCTGGTGCATATCCGAGTGCTGGTCCGTTGGCTCATTTACTTGATATTTGGAGATTTGCTGCTCCTGCAATTGATATACTTGCCCCAGATATTTACGATCCTGGATTCCCTGATTGGATCAAGCAATATCATACTAATGGTAATCCTTTGTTTATTCCAGAAATCAGACTTGAAGAGGCTGATGCTGCCAGAGTTTTTTATGCCTTTGGAGAACACGATGCCATGGGTTTCAGTCCGTTTTCTATAGAAGATGTTCCCAATCCGGAAAGTTCTCCGCTGACTAAGAGTTATTCAATTCTTAACCAGCTTAAATCATTACTGATTGAAAAACAAGGGGTGGGGAAGACTAATGGAGTTCTCTTCGATAATGTGAATAAGGAACGAATTATAGAACGTAATAATTACAGGTTTATATTCAGGCATGATTATACATTAGGCTGGAGTCCGCAAGCTAAGGATGGAAGTATCTGGCCTGAAGTGGGTGCTTTGATTATTGAACTTTCTCCTACAGAATATATAGTTGCCGGTACGGGTGTTGTTCTTAGTTTCGAAAGCATTGCCGGAAATAAAAAGGCTGGTATTGGTTATATCGACCAGATTAAAATTACCGATGGTAAAATTGTTCCTATTAAAAGATTAAATGGTGATCAAAGTCACCAGGGAAGACACCTTCGTATTCCAGTAGGAGAATGGGACATTCAATATGTGAAACTATACGAGTATTAAATAACCGATGATAATTTGATAATAATGAAAGCGCAAAAGTACTGCAAATATCTACTCCTTGCTTGTGGGTTGATAAGTCTTGGAACATCGAGTGCCAAGATACCTTCTTACAAGAATACTTCTCTGAGTTTTGAGAAACGTACTGAAGACTTAGTATCCAGAATGACGTTGGCAGAGAAAGTTGAAATCGTACGGTACGATTCACCTAAAATTACCCGGTTAGGTATTCCTGCTCATAATTTTTGGAATGAATGTTTGCACGGGGTTGCCCGTTCGGGAAGAGCCACCGTATTTCCTCAGGCCATTGGTATGGCATCTATGTGGGATAGCAATGAAATGTTTACCATTGCCAATGCAATCTCGGATGAGGCTCGGGCTAAGCACCACGAATATGCTTCCCGTGGAAAAAGAGGCATCTACCAAGGTTTAACTTATTGGACTCCGAATATTAATATCTTTCGTGATCCACGTTGGGGCAGGGGAATGGAAACGTATGGTGAAGATCCATATCTGACAGGCGAACTGGCAGTTCCTTTTATAAAAGGTTTGCAGGGGGATGATCCTAAATACTATAAGCTGATTGCTACAGCCAAACACTTTGCTGTGCACAGCGGACCGGAGTCTACCCGTCACTCTTTCGATGTGTGGCCTAATGATTATGACATGGCAGAGACTTATACTCCGCATTTTAAGAAAACAGTAACAGATGCAAAGGTTTACTCTGTGATGTGTGCATATCAGAGTTTTCGTGGTGCACCTTGTTGTGGTAACAAGTTCCTTGAAGGAATGCTTCGCAATCAATGGGGATTTAAGGGATATATTGTTTCCGACTGTTGGGCTATTCGTGATTTTTATGAGAAAAAAGGACATCATATAGTGGCTACCCCCCAGGAAGCTGCGGCTATGGCAATCAAATCGGGTACCGACCTGAACTGTGGTGATACTTATATCCATCTGGCAGAAGCTGTAAAACAAGGACTGGTTACAGAAAAGGAACTGGATGTTTCTGTGAAACGTATTATCCTTGCTCGTATGAAGCTGGGACAATTCGATCCACAGGAAATGGTAAAGTACTCTAAGATTCCATACAGTGTGGTTGATAGTAAAGAACATCAGGCATTGGCCGATGATGCTGCTCGTAAATCTATTGTATTGCTGAAGAATGAAAACAATCTGCTTCCTTTAAGAAAAGATGTGAAAAAGGTTGCTGTGATTGGTCCTAATGCTGATGATCTTGAAGTGTTGCTCGGAAATTACAATGGTTATCCAACCCATCCAAAAACTCCGCTGACCGGACTTCGTGAAAAACTTCCTAATGCAGAAGTTACATTTGCACAAGGCTGCCAGTTGGCCGAAAAACTTCCATACTTCACAGCTGTTCCTACGGATTATCTTTATACTGATGCAACTATGCAACAGAAAGGATTGAAGGCCGACTATTATAACAATAGCAATTGGAAAGGTGCACCGGTACATTCGCGTATTGATAAGAATGTAGACTTTATCTGGCGTACAACTCCTCCTTTTAAAGATCTGAAATATGATCATTTCTCTGTAAAATGGAGTGGGGTACTTGTTCCTCCTGTAACCGGTGAATATGCATTAGGAGGTGAAGGCTTTTCCGGATTTAATCTTTATGTGAATGATAAGCTGATCACCCAATGGAATGAGATTCATCATCCAAGAAAATTATATGAGCTGATGACTTTAGAGGCCGGTAAAGCTTATAACATTCGTCTGGAATATACTCAGAATAATACAGATTATTCAATTATGCGATTCTTGTGGGATACTCCTAAACCAAACCTGAAACAGGAAGCTATAGAACTTGCTAAGTCATCCGATGTGGTTATTCTTTGCATGGGACTTAGTCCGCTACTCGAAGGTGAAGAGATGCCGGTGAAGGTTGAAGGATTCTCAGGGGGCGACCGTCTGGATATTAAATTACCAAATACGCAGACCGATCTTATCCGCGAGATTCAGAAACTAGGAAAACCTACTGTGTTAGTTTTACTCAACGGTAGTGCACTTGCCTTTAATTGGGAAAACGAAAATATTCCGGCTATTGTTGAGGCCTGGTATCCCGGACAAGGTGGCGGAAAAGCTATTGCTGATGTTCTCTTCGGCGATTACAATCCGGCCGGACGTTTACCGCTTACTTTCTATAAATCAATTGATCAGATTCCTGCTTTCACAGAATATGATATGACTGGTAAGACTTACCGTTACTTTAAGGGCGATCCTCTTTATGAGTTTGGTTATGGATTGAGCTACTCTACTTTTGAATATGCAATGAAGAGTGTTCCTACAACTATTAAAGCCGGAGAAAATATTAAAGTAGCTGCAGAGGTAAAGAACGCCGGAAAGTTTGATGGCGATGAAGTGGTAGAACTTTATGTAACTCTTCCTGATAGTAAACTGAAAACAGCTATCCGTTCTTTGCAAGGATTCAAACGTATTCATCTGAAAGCTGGTGAAGTTAAAGAGGTTGAATTTGAATTGAAACCAATTCAGATGTCGGCCCGTAACAATGATAACTTTGCAGTGGTAGAAGCCGGAACAGTACAAATATCTGTTGGTGGAAAACAACCCGATGCGAAATCAATTGCTTGCAAACAAGTTGTTCAACAGAATATTCAGGTAACAGGTAATACTTATTATATTCAGGAATGATGTGACAATAAATAGTTCACAGACTTAAGTCTGATGAATAGAGAGGAGAGAGGATGAGTCATTTTGAAACATCCTCTTTCCTGTTGAATTGATTAATTTTCTCTTTTACAATGTGAATAAAACTCTTGTAACAAAGATTTGTTATATGAAATATGTATATCTTTGTTTCACTTTAAATATGAACGAATGAAAAACTTTCTGTATAGTTTATTCTTATTGCTGATACCTACTCTTATATATGCTGAAGATGGGTCTAAGTTGTGGCTTCGTTATCAGCCTCTTTCCGCTAAACAAGTAAAAAGTCTTTCAATGGGACTTTCTTCTGTTGTGAGTGAAGAACCGGGAGATTGTACTACAATTACCGAGTTGCAAGATGCATGGAAGCAACTCACAGGGAAAGAGTTGCCGGTTGCTGCTTCGTTGAAGGACTATTCACTGGTAATTGGTACAGAAAAAAGCAAGTTGATTCAGTCTTTAGGATTGCAGAAAGAGTTGCAGACATTGGGAAGTGATGGCTTTATTATTCGCACAATGAAGTCGAAAGGCAATAAAATAACCGTGATTGCTTCAAAAGAGGAGAACGGATTGCTATATGCTGTTTTTAATCTGATAAGGAATATTCAGCTTTATGTACCTTCTTCTAATATTTTAAGAACAATACAACTAAGTTCTTCGCCTTTTTACTTTGATATAAAGGAAGTTCCTACTTATAAAATAAGGATATTGAATCACTGGGATAATCTGGATGGTACCATAGAGCGTGGGTATGCTGGGCACTCTCTATGGAAATGGGACGAACTTCCAGGTAAATTATCTCCCCGATACAAAGAATATGCTCGTGCCAATGCTTCAATAGGAATAAATGGTACGGTACTCAACAATGTAAATGCCAGTCCCGAGATTCTTAGTGCAGACTATTTGCAAAAAGTGAAAGCTTTGGCAGAAGTGTTTCGTCCTTATGGCATTCACGTATATCTTTCAGTGAATTTCTCTTCACCTACAGCTTTGGGAGGACTTCCTACTTCCGATCCGTTGAACGAGAGCGTGCAGCAATGGTGGAAAGATAAAGCTAAGGAAATCTACGGATTAATTCCCGATTTTGGAGGCTTTCTGGTAAAAGCTAATTCCGAAGGACTTCCCGGTCCGCAGGACTTTGGACGTACTCATGCCGATGGTGCTAATATGCTGGCTGATGCATTGAAACCTTATAATGGAATTGTGATGTGGCGTGCCTTTGTCTACAAATCGAGTATGGACGACAGAGCCGGACAGGCATATAATGAATTTACTCCGCTGGATGGAAAATTCCGTTCCAATGTTATTCTTCAGGTAAAGAACGGGCCGATTGACTTCCAGCCACGCGAACCATTTAGTCCGTTGTTTGGTGCAATGACACGAACTGCACTGATGCCTGAGTTCCAAATTACACAGGAATATCTGGGAGCTTCCAATCATTTGGTTTATCTTGCCCCGCTATATAAGGAATGTCTGGAAAGCGATACTTATTGCTCGGGCGAAGGATCTACGGTTGCCTGGGTAACAGACGGAAAACTATTCCCGCATCCGCTCACTGCCATTGCCGGAGTTGCCAATATTGGTGAAGATACCAACTGGTGCGGACATCAGTTTGCTCAGGCCAACTGGTATGCTTTTGGCCGCCTTGCATGGAATAATGAACTCACCCCGGAGGTGATAGCCGACGAATGGATTAAACAGACATTTAATCAACAGAAAGATTTTGTGGAACCGGTGAAGGGAATGATGCTTGCTTCCAGAGAGGCTGCGGTAAACTATATGATGCCATTGGGGCTTCATCACTTGTTTGCATGGGGACATCATTACGGTCCTGAACCTTGGTGCTCTGTACCTGGGGCACGCGCCGACTGGCTTCCGTCATATTATCATAAAGCCGATACTTTAGGAATAGGTTTCGACCGCACATTAGATACCGGCAGTAAAGCTGTGGGACAGTATTTTGTTCCACTAAGGAATGATTACAATAAGCTAAAGACTTGTCCGGAGCAATATATTCTCTGGTTTCATCATGTGCCCTGGAAACATAAAATGAAAAGCGGACAGACGTTGTGGAATGAACTTTGCTATACGTATGACAAGGGAGTGCAGCAAGTAAGGGGATTTCAGAAAACATGGGATAAGATGGAGTCGTTTGTTGATGCACAGAGATTCCATGAAGTGCAGTCTCGCCTTAAAATTCAAAGCAAGGATGCGGTTTGGTGGAAAGATGCTTGTCTGCTCTACTTTCAGACTTTCTCGCGCCAGCCTATTCCTTATGACATAGAGCGTCCGGTGAATGAACTCGACTCTTTAAAGAAGATACAACTGAATTTAAAACATCATAATTAGAATAATAAGAATGGAAAAAACCTGGAGATGGTTCGGCAAAAACGATAAGATTACGCTGGCCATGCTTAGACAAATAGGTGTGGAAGGTATTGTAACAGCCTTGCACAATGTTCCGAATGGTGAGATTTGGACACTCGAAGCTATCAATGAACTTAAAGATTATATTGAAGCAGCCGGCCTTCGCTGGTCGGTGGTAGAGAGTCTGCCGGTAAGCGAAAGCATTAAATATGCCGGAGCAGACAGAGATCAGCTTATTGCAAACTACAAAGTGAGTCTGGCTAATTTGGGAAAAGCAGGAGTAAAAACTGTATGCTACAACTTTATGCCGGTAATCGACTGGATTCGTACCGACCTTGAACATCCATGGGCAGATGGAACCAGTTCCCTCTATTTCGATAAAATTCGCTTTGCATACTTTGACTGCAATATTCTGAAACGAGAAGGTGCCGAAAATCAGTATACAGCAGAAGAACTGGCAAAGGTGAGCGAACTGGATAAAACCATTACCGAAGCAGAGAAGGACGATTTGATTAACACCATCATTGTAAAGACTCAGGGATTTGTAAACGGAAATATTAAAGAAGGCGATCAGAATCCGGTTGCTATCTTCAAACGGTTACTTGCTTTGTATGATGGCATAGACAGAGACATGCTTCGTGCCAATATGATATATTTCCTGGAACAGATTATGCCGGTGTGTGATGAATATGGAATAAACATGTGCGTACATCCTGATGATCCTCCTTTCCAGATGCTTGGCCTTCCACGTATCGTTACAGGAGAGGCGGATATAGAATGGTTCCTCAATGCGGTGAACAATCCTCATAACGGACTTACTTTCTGTGCAGGATCCTTAAGTGCCGGTCTTCATAACGATGTGCCTGCACTGGCAAAGAAATTTGTTTCCCGCACCCACTTTGTACATTTGCGAAGCACGGAAGCAACACCCGAAGGTAACTTTATGGAATCGTCTCACCTTACCGGAAGAGGACATGTTATTGAACTGGTTCGAATCTTCGAGAAAGAGAATCAGGGTTTACCAATGCGTGTAGACCACGGACGCTTGATGCTTGACGATGGCGATAAAGGATACAATCCGGGATATTCCTTCCACGGACGTATGTTTGCCCTTGCTCAGGTAGATGGCATAATGGCAACGGTGAGAAATGAATTAATGAATAAGTAAATTAGAATATTAAAAAATATTAGTCAGTATGAATGAATTATTTGATATAGCCGGAAAAGTAGCTATCGTAACCGGAGGCTCAGGTGTATTGGGAAGTAACATTTCACGCAGCTTATTGGAAGCAGGAGTAAAGGTGTTTATTATTGGTGGTCACCAAGAAAACGTAGACAAAGTTTTGGAAGAGTTTTCTTCATTGGGTGAAGTAAAAGGCACTGCCTGCAATGTGCTCGATATAGAGCAGGTTAAAAAGGTAAAGGAAGAAGTGCTTAACCTATGGGGTAAAATAGATATTCTGGTAAATGCAGCCGGAGGAAATATCCCGGGCGGAACAATTAGTGACGACAAGAGCATATTCGATATGAAAGTTGAAGATATGAACAAGGTGGTAGATTTAAACCTCAATGGTTCTGTTTACCCTTGTCTGGTTTTCGGTGAAGTGATGGCTAATCAGGGATACGGAAGTATTATCAACGTATCGTCAATGGCTACTTTTGCAGCTTTAACCCGTGTTCCGGGATATTCTATAGCCAAGAGCGGTATAGAGATCTTTACCAAATGGCTGGCTATGGAAATGGCTACAAAATTCAATGAAAAGATCAGGGTAAATGCTATTGCTCCGGGTTTCTTTATTGGAAATCAAAACAGAGCAGTTCTTATTAATCCTGATGGCTCACTGACCGAACGCAGCAAGAAAGTACTTGCAAAAACTCCGATGAGACGCTTTGGCGATATAAAGGAACTCAACGGTGCTGTTCAGTTCCTTTGCAGTGATGCTGCCAGCTTTATAACAGGTGTGGTTCTGCCTATTGATGGCGGATTCAGCTCTTTCAGCGGAGTGTAGAATTTATTGGTGAATAGTACGGATATTATTTACATAGATTTCTCAGCAAGGTAACTCTTGCTGAGATTTTTCTTTTTATAAAGTAGCTTATCCGATAGATTATTTTTAGTTAGAAAAGTAGCCACATAAAGGTGTAAAGTCAGAAAATACAACTAATCCGACCAATATTACACCTTTATTTTATTTTAGACGGCTAATTTTGTGCAACTAAAAAATGGTACTATGCAAATAAAAACAACAAAGAGATTATTTACAGCTTTATTGCTTTCAATAGGTATAGGAAGTGTTTATGCACAACATGCTCCTTATAAAATTTGGTATAATCATCCGGCTCAGTATTGGGAAGAAGCATTGCCCGTTGGTAATGGACGAATTGCCGGTATGGTGTATGGCAATCCGCAAAAGGAAACTATTCAGATTAACGAAGAAACAGTTTCGGCTGGTTCACCTTATCAGAATTATAATAAGGATGCCAAGGGTGCATTACCTGAAATTCGAAGGATGATATTCTCTGGTTTATACGATAAGGCTCAAGACTTGGCAGGGGAGAAGGTTATCTCAAAAGTAGGAAACGAGATGCCATACCAGACTGTAGGTAACCTGAATATAAATTATACAGATCATGCTAAGGTTACTGATTTCTATCGTGAACTTGATATTGATAATGCCGTATCTACTACTCGTTATAAAGCAAACGGAGTGGAATACAAGCAAGAAGTGTTTGCTTCTTTTGTCGATCAGTTACTGATAGTAAGGGTTACAGCTTCCAAGCCGGGAGCAATTAGTTGTGATTTCTCTCTGAATACTCCAATGAAGAACCCAAAACGTTCAGCTTTAGATAGTCGTAAGCTTCGTTTGGAAGGGATTACTGACGGAACAAACTTCTTCCCGGGTAAGGTGCATTATTGTGCCGATTTGCTGTTGAAGAACAAAGGAGGACAAGTAAATACAAACGATTCTGTTATTCAGGTCAGAAAAGCGAATATGCTTACTCTTTATGTTTCTATGGCAACAAACTTCGTAAACTACAAAGATGTTTCGGGTAATCCATACCAACGCAATTCTGTTTACCTGAAGAATGCTTCGAAAGATTATGAGAAGGCAAAGGCTGCTCATATTGCTGCTTATAAAAAGCAATTCAATCGTGTAGAACTATCTCTTGGAGAAACCGAACAGATGAACAAACCGATGGATGTTCGAATTAAAGAGTTTGCCACTTCATACGATCCTCATTTAATATCGCTTTATTTCCAGTTCGGACGTTACTTGCTGATCTCCTGTTCTCAACCAGGATGCCAGCCAGCCAATCTGCAAGGTAAATGGAACGGAAAGGTGAAGCCGGCTTGGAACTGCAATTATACAACCAATATTAACACGGAAATGAATTACTGGCCGGCGGAGCTGACCAATCTGAAAGAAACTCACGAACCTCTTTTGCAGATGGTTAAGGAATTATCAGAAAATGGTCAAGAGGCTGCTCGTGAAATGTATGGCTGCAGAGGTTGGGTGTTGCACCACAATACAGATCTTTGGCGTATGAATGGTGCTGTTGATTATGCTTATTGTGGTCTTTGGCCGGTTGGCGCTGCATGGATGTGTCAGCATTTATGGGATCGCTATCTTTACTCTGGCGATAAGGAATACTTAAAGAAGGTATATCCTATCATGAAGAGTGCTTCAGAATTCTTTGTTGATTTTCTTGTTAAAGATCCTAATACCGGCTATTTAGTGGTTACTCCTTCAAACTCACCAGAGAACGGACCTAAAATTAAAGATTCAAAAGGTCACCTTTTTGCCGGAATAACAATGGATAATCAGTTGGTAACCGATTTATTCTCTAACACAGCTGAGGCTGCAAAGGTATTGAGCATGGATAAATCTTTCAGTGATACTATCACTTTAATGCGTCGCAAACTGCCTCCAATGCAGGTAGGACAATACGGTCAATTACAGGAATGGTTCCAGGACTGGGATAATCCGGAAGATCATCACCGTCATATCTCTCATCTTTGGGGATTGTATCCGGGATATCAGATATCTCCATACAGAACTCCGGTTTTGTTTGAAGCTGCAAAGAACACATTGATTCAACGTGGCGACCCGTCAACCGGATGGTCTATGGGATGGAAAGTTTGTTTCTGGGCTCGTATGCTGGATGGCGATCATGCTTACAAGTTAATTAAAAATCAGCTTACTTATGTAAGTCCTGAAGTGCAGAAAGGGCAGGGTGGAGGAACCTATCCAAACTTGTTCGATGCTCATCCACCTTTCCAGATTGATGGTAACTTCGGATGTACTGCCGGTATAGCAGAGATGCTTGTTCAGAGTCATGATGGTGCGGTTCAATTATTGCCATCGTTACCAAGTGAATGGAAGAAAGGAACCATCCGTGGATTAAGAACTCGTGGAGGTTTTGAAATCGTTGAAATGAAATGGGCAGACGGGAAACTTGTTTCAGCTAAAATAAAATCGACTATCGGAGGAAATCTTCGTGTACGCTCTTATGTGCATTTAGCAGGCTTGAAAGAAGCTAAGGGTGAGAATAGCAATCCTCTGTTTAAAACACAGGAAGTTCTTCGTCCGATGATTAGCGAACGTGCTCCTTTAAAGGGTACACAACTTACTCCTTCTTACGAGTATGATGTTCAGACACAACCGGAACAGATTGTAGAATTAATAGCAAAATAAGTTATCAGGTATGAAAAGGTTTTTATATTGTTTGCTGCTGATTATCTTTATAACAGCACATGGGGAAGCTAAAGTTAATCAGTGGGATAAAATGAAGGAGGTATACGAAAATATACCTCTTCCAACTTTTCCTGATAAAACTTATCTTATTACCGATTATTATAATGGAATAGATTCTCTATACACAAGTGCCATTAACAAGGCGATATCGGTTTGTTCTGCTCAGGGAGGAGGAGTTGTAGTTATTCCGGATGGAGTATATAAAACGGCTCCTATCAGAATGAAGTCGAACGTAAACTTGCATCTGTCGGATAAAACAGTTCTGAGGTTTACCACCGATTATAATCTTTTTGATACGGTATTAACACGTATAGAAGGTATCGATTGTTATAACATATCTCCATTAATTTATGCTTATAATGAAACCAATATGGCCATTACCGGCAATGGTGTAATGGATGGAATGGCTACTGAAGCAAACTGGTTTAGTAAAGAACGAATAAGTGGGGTTGTTCTTGATAATGGAAAGAAAGTAGCTGAAAAGACTGCGCTTTATGAAATGAAAGAAGATTCTGTTTCCTTTGAGAAACGTGTATTCAAAGGAAAGATCGGCATGCGTCCTCAGTTCATAAATCTCTATAAGTGTAAGAATGTTCTTTTAGAAGGATTTACGTTGAACCGTTCTCCTTTCTGGTTGATTCATCCATTGCTTTCAGAGAATGTTACTGTAAGAAAGGTAAAAATGCAAAGTCACGGCTATAATAATGATGGTTGCGATCCGGAGTCATCTAAAAATATTCTGATTGAAGATTGTGATTTTGATACGGGAGATGATTGTATTGCCATTAAATCGGGACGTGATGAAGACGGACGTTACTGGAATATTCCCAGCGAAAACATTATTGTGCGTAACTGCAGAATGAAGGATGGACATGCCGGGGTAGCCATGGGTAGTGAAATTACCGGAGGATGTTATAATGTTTGGGTGGAAAATTGCCTGATGGATAGCCCTAACCTGAGTCGTATTATTCGTATCAAATCAAATGCCATACGTGGGGGCGAAGTGAAGAATGTGTATGTAAGAAACATCACTGTTGGTCAGTGTGACGAATCTATTTTAGGTATGGAACTGAAATACTGGCATGTTGACGATGGTCCGTATCCTCCCTACTTTCATAACATCTATTTAGAGAATATAAAGAGCAACAAGAGTCGTTATTTATTGCATCTGGATGGGTTTGCCAATAAGATTCAGGCTGGTGATATATTTATTAAGAACTGCGACTTTAAGGGAATTACAACTCCGGAAATCAATTCAGTGATGGGAGTTTCTAATATTCACTTTGAGAATGTAAAAGTGAACGGAAAAGATTATAAAGGTATGTAGAGAAAACCAATAAGGTTATATTTTTATTTATTGGCCAATAACGGCATGCCCATTCACCAATAAATTTGGATGATTGGGCATGTATTTTATACATTTGAACGTAGTATACACAAACTATTAATATCAAAATATCAATGAAAAAGTTATTTACTTGTATCACAGTGCTTTTCTGTCTGTTGACTGTGCCTGCACTGGCAGAGAATTATCCTTATCAGAATAATGTGCTTTGGGTTACCACTCCCAATCATGTCGACTGGCTTTATAAAACAGGCGAGAAGGCTACTGTTACTGTGGCCGTTTACGAATATGGCATTCTACAAGATGGCTTACAGGTTTCTTACAGTATCGGTCAGGACGAACTTGATCCCGATGCCAAAGGTACTGTAACCCTGAAAGGAGGTAAGGCCGAAATTGCTCTGGGAACAATGAAAAATCCCGGTTTTCGTGATTGCCAGATGAGTGTAAAGCTGAAAGGCCGTACTTTTAGTCATCACATCAAGGTGGGATTCTCTCCTGAAAAGCTTGAGCCATATACACAGATGCCTAAAGATTTTAAGGAATTCTGGAAAGTAGCTCTCGACGGACAGACTAAATGCCCGATGAACCCAGAGGTGAAGTACGTCAGCGAATTTTCGTCTGATAAGGTGGACTGCTATCTTGTGAAATTACAATGCTACAAACCTGGACAGTTTATTTACGGCTATCTTACTAAACCGAAAAAAGCAGGAAAGTATCCTGTAGTAGTATGTCCTCCGGGAGCAGGTGTAAAGCACATGGATCCTACCAAAACTATGTTCTATGCCGAGTCTGACTGTATTCGTTTCGACATGGAGATACATGGCATCGACCCTTCTTTGAGCAATGAAGTCTATAAGGACATTACACGTGCCTTTGGCGATCATCATCCCAATGGTTATCTGGCTAATGGAATCAACGATCGCGATACTTACTACATGAAAAAGGTCTACCTGGCCTGTGTTCGTGCGGTTGATTATCTTTGTTCTCTGCCGGAATGGGATGGTAAGAATGTAATTGCCCAAGGGGGTAGCCAGGGTGGCGGACTCTCTTTGATTGTTACGGCACTCGATCCTCGTATCACTTTGTGTGTAGCCAATCACCCCGCTTTAGCCGATATGGCTGCTTATGCCGAGAAAGGTCGTACCGGTGGTTATCCACACTTTGTCCGCAAATACGAAGGTATTGAACTTACTCCTGAAGTAATAAAGACGCTTTCTTACTATGACGTGGTTAATTTTGCCCGTTGCATTAAGGTGCCTGTATTTATGACATGGGGTTATAACGACAATGTTTGTCCGCCTACAACCAGCTATAGCGTTTATAACGTACTCTCTTGTCCGAAGGAAGCATTACTTACTCCGGTCAATGAGCATTGGGTCTCCACAGAAACCCGCTATGACCAGTTGGATTGGATTAAGAAACATTTGAAATAAGCATCCTGAAAGCAGCTTCTTATGTAGCTTCGTGTATGTTATTATCCCTGAGGTATAAAATATATCTGCAGAGTTGGTAATGTAAGTTGAAATAAAAACCAAGCCACTTCAAACCTTATAATAAGATTTGAAATGGCTTGGTTTAATTTATCTTTTAATCTCTCTTTCAGTTATTTTAGAGTATCATAAATCTGATAATAAGAATAACCGTAAAGAAACTATTCCATGAAAGAGAGTTGCATCGTTGCTTTTGCTGTTTTTAGTCAGCATTATTTTTTCATTAATTCTTTCACTGCTGTCTCAATTTGCTGGTCGCGACCAATTGAGAGAATATCAGGTTCGTTGAATACTTTAATGTCCGGTTCCATCTGATTGTTTTCACAGAATTTGCCATCAGGAGTACGCCATCCACCCATTGGTATTCCAAAGTAAATAGTAGGATCAATCTGGCTTTCCCACCACACAAAGGTACCTGTTCCCGGTACAGGCATACCTAGAGTTTTGCCAACATTCTTAAGTTTATATGCAACAGGGAACAAATGCGCATCCGAATAATTACTTTCTCCCATCAGAACAATTGAAGGCTTAGACCATTTGCTTCGTGGCTCAGAGCCTACGTATTGACCGTGAGGTATAATATCGCAATAATTCTTTCCGCTCAGGAAGTCCGAAAGCTGTTCGTGAATATTTCCACCACCATTAAAACGAGTATCAATAATTAAAGCTTCTTTGCCAATGTTGCGTCCCAGAGCCTCTTCAAATACAGTTCTCATACTTGAATCGTCCATTGAACGAACATGGATATAACCAATCTTACCATTTGAAAGTTGTTCTACTTCATTACGACGATTTTTTACCCAACGCTTATAAAGCAATTCACCTTCCTCACCGGATGAGATAGGTTTCACACTTTCTTCCCATCTTTTATTAGTTGCCGGATTATATAGAGAAAGCAAGGTTAGCTTATTAATTTTGCGGTTTAGTAATTGATAGTAATCAATAGAATCAGTTGGCATTCCGTCTATTTGTTCAATGATGGTACCTGGTTTAATCTTTGAGGATGCTTTATCAACAGGCCCTCCTTCAATAACTTCGGCAACATTTATTCCTTTGCCGGTATAGTTATAATCAAACAACAGACCAAGAGAAGCCGTTTGATCGCTCATATTAGCACCACCTCTATAACCGCTTCCGGTATGTGAAGCATTTAATTCTCCAAGCATTTCGCTAAGCAATTCTGAAAAATCGTAATTATTGGTAATATAAGGAAGAAATTTCTTATAAGCATTATAGTAGAATTCCCAATCAACTCCATGCAGGTTTTCTACATAGAATTTTTCTTTAAGAAGACGCCAAGAGTGATCAAAAATATAATTGTTTTCAGCGGTCTTGTCCAATAACATTTCACCATTGGTTTTTAATGATTCACTCTTTCCTGATTCTGCATCAATCTTCATAGCTTTCCCATCTGCCAGAAGGAATATGAATTTACCGTCGGATGACAATTCCATAGAAGGGCCATTTACATCAAGTTTAGTCAGAAGTTTAGTCTCTTTTGTACGAAGCTCTGTAACCCAAAGATCATTATCCTTATCGAAAGATGTTAGATAATAGAGCTTTTCTCCATCTTTTGAAAGAATCCAGTCACTGGCTTCATTTGTATGAGTAGTGAGTTTCTTTTTTCTTTCAGTCAGGTTTTCCCAGTCAATTGTAATGTCTTTAGCAGTTACCTTTTTCAGTGAATCCTTCCCTGATTTAGCTTTTGGTATTATTTCTTTTTTTTCTTTCTTGGCTTTTTCTTCCTGTTCTTTCAGAAGAGCAAATTCTTCCTTTGAAAGGTTGGAACGATCGAAAGCTTCTTTTGAGAAAAACATTTCAAATACATCACCGCTAACCGGGTTACCGCTTTGTCTAAGCAATCCGTTTCTGTCCGAAGCCCAAATCATAGCTTTTCCATCTAGCACCCATTTAGGCGTAAAATCATCATATCCACTGAGTGTAAGATTATGAATTTCACTCTTTCCATCGGAGGCAACTAAACCAATTTCAGGAGTCATAACTCGTTCTGGATTACCATATTGAACAAGGAACCATTTTCCATCAGGCGACCATTTGTAGTATTGGTCACCATCTGCATAAGAATAGTTCTTATCTGCAGTCATAATGGTGCGTATTTGTTTTGACTTAAGGTTTATTACTTTAAGTACAACACGGTTTTCAAGATAAGCAACTTCCTTTCCGTCTGGCGAAAATTCAGGCTGAAACTCTTCTGCATCGGTAGTAACTACCGGTTCTTCTTTTAATACGGTAGATGTGTAGAAATAAGGTTCTTCTTTTCTGGTTATTTTAGTGGTGTATATATTCCAGCTGTTATCTTTCTCTGCAGCATATAGCAATGATCGTCCGTCGGGACTGAAGCTAACATTTCTTTCCTGATATGGAGTATTAGTGATACGTTTGGTAATGCCTCCGTCAATACTACTTACAAATATTTCTCCACGGAAAACATAAGCAAATTCTTTGCCGTTAGGAGATAGTCTTGCCTCAGTAAATCCACTGTTTACTTGCATATTCTTCTGAATAGGAGTACGTCCGTCGTTGGCTATTGTTATATTTACTTTTTGTGGCTCGCCACCCGGTTTCATTGTGTAAATTTCACCGTCAAAGCTAAAGCAAAGTGTGTTATTATTGGATTTGGTAAGGAATCTTACAGGATGTTTTGTAAAATGAGTCAAAGCCTGATTGCTGGAAGAATTATTTAAAGAGCTTTTAAACACATTAAAAGAACCACTTTGTTCGCTCAGATAATAAAAGTCATTATCATTCGAATCAAATACTGGATTTCTATCTTCACCGTTGAACTGAGTGAGCTTAGTGAATTTTTTCGAATTAAAATCATAAACCCAGATATCATGTGCAATAGATGAAGTATGATGTTTTCTCCAAAGGTTTTCGTATCCCTTCAGGTCATCATATATTAATTTATCACCGGTACTTCTTACAGTAGCGTTAAGAGCAGGACTAGTCAGAATTTGAGATACTTTTCCTCCCGATACTGGAACACTGTAGAGTTCGCTCATGGTAGAGACTGGAAACTGAGCATTTGTTACAAGGTCTTGTCTGCACGTAGAGAATATAACACTCTTATTATCGGCAGTAAAGCTGCTCGGTATTTCGTTTGCAGAATGGAAAGTCAGACGTTTAGCTTCACCACCCGTAGCCGGCATTACATAAACATCGAAATTGCCATAACGATCGGCTGCAAAGGCTATACTTTTTCCGTCCTTGCTCCACACCGGACAATATTCATAAGATTCGCTAATTGTCAGAGGATACGCAACGCCTCCATCTGACGATACAGAGTAGATATCACCTTTATAAGTGAATAAGATTGATTTCCCATCTGGCGATATAGCTGTATATCTCAGCCAAAGAGGACTGTTTTGGCCCCAGGCACAAATTGTCAGCATTGTGACAAAAAGAAACGCATAGATTTTTTTCATCTTTAGATATCCGTTAATTATAAAATATGTATGTAAAGTTATAGTAAGATTGATAAAAGTATAAGTAGCTGTGAAATCTATACAAATATAGATTATTTAATTTGTTTAATTATAGAATTTTAGCTGAATTATTATAAACAAAAATACTTTTGAGGTAACACTATTGACATAAACTTGTTATGCAGTTTTAACCTTTCGTTCATATTATGTTAATATCAATTAAGTCTCTTTGCACTCGATAAGTAAAGTCTCTTTGTTTTTTTGGATTATTAACTATATAAAATAATTATGAACGCTAGAATCACAATCTTAATGTTAAATCGGTTTTTGTTAATTATGCTGTTTGCCGTTTTACCGGGAATAGCTTTTGCACAAAGCACAGTAAAAGGTAATGTGACCGATAAATCAGGATCACCTTTAATTGGTGCAACAGTTTCGGTTAAGAACACAACTATTGGTGTAATTACAGACGTAAATGGTGAATACAGCTTAACCACAAAAAACAATCTTACAAATAAGAATATTCTTGTATTTAAGTTTATTGGTTACAAAACGAAAGAAGTTGCTTTCAAAAATACAGTTATTAATGTAGAGCTTGAAGATGAAGCTACCGAACTTGACAATGTAGTTGTAACGGCTTTAGGTATTAAACGTGAAGAGCGTGGACTTGGTTATTCTACGCAAACAGTGAACGGAGACATGATAACGGGCGCTATGCCTAATAACTGGTCGTCGGCACTTAGCGGTAAAGTTGCCGGTCTTAGTATTGTTTCTCCCGGTGGCCCACTTGGTTCCACCCGAATTTCATTACGAGGCGATGTTTCCCTGAACCAAGATGGAAATAATGCATTGATAGTAGTCGACGGAGTTCCGATGAGTAGCCCGATGACCAATCCGGGTGTGGCTTATGGAGCCGGAACATCGTCCGAACAATCAGTCGATTACGGTAACGGGTTTTCGGATATCAATCCCGAAGATATTGAAAATATTCAGGTTTTAAAGGGCGCCAGTGCAACTGCACTTTACGGAACCCGTGCTGCCAATGGTGTAATTATGGTTACTACAAAGTCGGGAAGCACTGCAAAGAAAGGTATTGGAGTTACGTTCAATTCTAATTTCAGTATGGACGATGTGATGAAATGGCCCGATTACCAATATGAGTTTGGGCAAGGTTTGCCAAGTAATATTGGTAAGGAAGGAACAGATTATGCCGGACAGTTGTACTATTCTTATGGAACAGGTAATGGCAATAGCAGTACTAGTGGAACAAGTAGTGCCTATGGTGCACGGTTTGATGCCAACCAGCTTTATTACCAGTATGATCCGGAGACTCAGACACGTGCAACTACTGCCACACCCTGGGTTCCTTATAAAGACAACAGAAAAGCTCTTTTTCAAACGGGATATACGCTGACTAACTCTGTGGCTATTACAGGAAAAAGCGATAAAGGCTCTCTTCGCGCTTCGTTTACTCATACTAAGAATGAATGGATTCTGCCCAATACAGGTTTCGAAAGATTCATTGTAAGCGCTACGGCACAGCAACAGGTCTCAAGGGTATTGAAAGTAAACTTCAAGGCCAGCTATACTAACCGTCAGATAGATAATACCCCGGCGCTGGGTTATAACAGCAACTCTGTTTCTTATTTCCTTATTTTTCAGAATCCAAACGTTAACCTCGACTGGCTTCGTCCAATCTGGAGAAAAGGAAAGGAGAATGTGCAACAGTTGCAACCTTACAGTTCATTCATAGGTAATCCTTTCTTTATACTCTACGAATCAGAAAATCCATCCGAGAAACACAGCGTTGTATCATCTGCTTCGGCCACACTTCAGCTTAGCCATAAGCTCGATTTCATGATTCGATCGGGTATTCAGCTCTCTGCCGATCAGCGCGAACAGCATCGTCCGGTAAGTGATGTGGTTTATGCTAACGGATACTTTAAAAAGCAGAATGTTTTTGACTATGAGATGAACCACGATGCATTACTTACTTATCACGATAGTTATAGCAACGGATTGCATGTCAATGCCTCTGTTGGTGGAAATATGATGAAACAATATTATGATATGCTCTCTGCATCTGTTACCGGATTAATCACTCCGGGGGTATATAAACTGGCTAATGGAGTATCTGATCCTCAGGTGAGGACTACAATCAATAACAAGCAGCTAAACAGTCTTTATTTTGCAGCCAACTTTGCTTATAAAGATAAGATATTTGTTGATGTAACCGGCCGTAACGACTGGTCGTCTACTCTCCCAAAGGAAAACTGCTCTTTCTTTTATCCTTCGGTAAGCAGTAGTTTCCTTATCAATGAGATGGTAAAATTGCCTAAACAGATAAGTCTGTTAAAGCTCAGAGCATCATGGGCACAGGTAGGTAATGATACAGATCCTTACAAAACATCTGCTTACTATAATACCAGCGATTTTGCTGGTTCTGTAGAAGTTGCATCTACACTTTACAATAAAAACTTTAAGCCCGAGATCTCAACGAATTACGAAACAGGTTTCGACTTGCGAATGTTTAAAAACCGAATAGGACTTGATTTTAGCTTCTACTATAACCGTACCAAGAATCAAATTCTCGATGCACCTATGGATCCTACAACTGGATATACCCGTGCAACAATTAACTCAGGAAATGTACGTAACCGCGGTTACGAAGTAGAACTGAATGCTACTCCGGTACTTACAAAAGACTTTAACTGGAAAACGTCTCTTACATGGTCCAGAAACGAAAACAAGATTCTCTCTTTGGCCGAAGGTGCCGATGAAAATCAGTTAATCAGCAGCATTGGTAGTGCTTCCCTGATAGGTAGAGTAGGAGGAACAAGTGGTGACCTTTGGGGATATAAGCTAGTTCGTAACGAAAGTGGAGATGTAGTAATCGGAGCAAATGGTTTACCTGAACGTGGCGAAGAGATTGAGTACGTAGGATGTGTTTATCCAGGATGGAAAGCCGGATTTTACAATGAATTTACTTATAAGAACGTAAAATTCAGCTTCCTGATAGACGGACAAATGGGAGGAAAGATCTACTCACAATCTCACCACAAAATGACTGAACAAGGAAAACTGAAACACACACTCAACGGACGATTACCTGGTACAGAATACTATATTGGTGCAGACGACCCACGCCTCACAAGTAATACCGATCTTACTCACTTAGGAGGTATATACATGGTAGCTCCGGGAGTAGTGAAGAATAGCGATGGCGGTTATAGTCCTAACGAAAAGCTTATTACCGTTGAATCTTATTACAAGGAGTATTACAGAATAGCCAATGTAGAAGCAAATACTTTCGATGCCTCATTCCTTAAGTTAAGAGAAGTTCGTCTGGAATATAACTTACCGAAGAAAATACTCGGCAGAAGTCCGTTTACCAATGCATCTATAGCTTTCTACGGAAGAAACCTGCTTTGCATTACCGACTTTCCAATGTTCGATCCTGAAGCAGCAGCGCTTAACGGAAGTTCTATAACTCCGGGAATAGAAACTGGTTCGCTTCCTTCAACCCGCACATTGGGCGTAAATATAAACCTTAGCTTTTAATCATTCATAAATGTAACAGATAAACAAAATGAAAATAATTAGAAATATATTAGGAAGTTTGTTCTTGGGAGGATTATTATGCACCTCATGCACCGGCAACTTCGAAGAACTTAATACTGACCCAACCCGCTTGCAGGATGCTAATCCGGGAACATTTCTCGATCCAATCCTTTATGGAATGGCTACTACCAACTGGAACAAGTTCAACAGTCACACATTCCCGTTGATGCAATGCAAAATATCCATGTCCAATACCAGTGGAGTGGGGTGGTACTATATGAGTGATGCTGCCGGAGACGGTACCTGGACTACTTATTATAAGTGGCTGAATAATATCCGTGAAATGGAAGACCAGGCAGAAACACTCAATGAACCCAATTATAAGGCTATAGCCCTTACACTGAAAGGCTGGATTTACGGATTGCTTGCCGATAGTTTTGGCGATGTACCAATGACAGAAGCCTGCCGTGGAGATGAGAAGATCTACACTCCCAAATTCGATACTCAGAAGGAAGTCTACCAGGCCATTATTAACGAACTCGATTCGGCCAATCAGCTCTTTGTGGAGACTAGTGGACTGAAGTACAATACTGGTGGTGAAATGATGTATGGTACTGATAATACACTTGTTTCCGGTAAATCAGCCGGAATCCAGAAATGGAAAAGATTCTGTAATTCCCTTCGTATGCGTACCCTTCTTCGTGTGCTCGATGTGGATGGTCTTAATGCAAAAGCAGAGTTGGTTAAAATGATTAACGATCCTACCACCTATCCAGTGTTTCAGTCCAATGACGATGCAGCGAAAGTCTACATAACCGGTGTTGCTCCGGAGGAAGCTCCGCTAACTCGCCCTGCCGATTATACATCTTATATATGTCTTTCAGAGTTTTTTATCAATAACCTGTCTGCACTAAAAGATCCTCGTCTTCCTATTTTTGCCAAGACTGCAACAAACGGAACTGTAAAATCATATATAGGTTGGCCAAGTGGTTATGATATAGCTCCATCTTTTAATGCTTCAATACCCAATGTCGCTGTTGCAACAGCACCAATGAATCTTATGTTGATGAACTATGCCGAGGTAGAGTTTATAAAAGCTGAACTAGCCCTTAAAGGGGTTATAACAGACAACGCCAAAACACATTACGAAAATGGTGTGAAGGCTGCTATTACTCAATGGGGAGGAGTGGTTCCTACTACCTACTTTGATAATACAAAGGCTGCTTATGATGGAACAATGGAACGAATAATGCTGCAAAAATTCTTCGCACTCATTTTCTGCGATTATCAGCAGTGGTTTGAATATAACCGTACTCTGCTTCCTGTTATGCCTGTTGGCAAAGGTGTACCCCAGGGGAACGAAATGCCTAGTCGTTTCAAATACCCGGCATCTCTGCAGCGAACTAATCTGATTAATTACCAAGCTGCCAAAAGCAGTATGGGAGGTGATGATTTCAATGTAAAATTAATCTGGCAAAAATAAATCTATCTCTCTTGAATTCAGTAAGGCCGTGTAACAGAAATTAAACAATTCTGTTATCCGGCTTTAATATTTTGTTCATCTTACAGAAATATAAAATAGCTCTCTTTGCATACGTAAAAGAGAATTTGTTATAGATCAATATATAGCCTGTATAAACAATAAATGAAAAAAGAGATGAAAAAAGCAATGTTATTTTGCATTACGGCTTTACTGTTCGTTCAAGGAGCCTTTGCACAGCAAAATCAGGTTTTGGCAATGAATACGCCTGTTGCCGGAAATGAATCTGGTGAAGCGATAAAGACCCCAAACGAAGAAATATTTGTGTTCGAAGTATATGGAACCATTCCGGCTCCAAAAGCCACGTTCGAAGAAGAACATTTTTTGGGTGAGATGCTTTCATCAAAGTGGACTGCTTTCAATCAGAACTATACTCGTGTATACGATGTAAGCGTCGGCTTCTCGGATGCAGCAGTAGAGATTGTTAAGCCTGTTATTTATAAAGCTGTCAACAAGGTTAATAAGTATTATAAAAAAAGTACCCAAGGTGGATTCGTGAGTAAAGAAGAAGCAATCAATAAGCTTGCTCACATTCTCGACTGTGCCAATGTACTTTGCTTCGAAGACAACACTGCTACTTTCGAAAAAGCATTGAACAAAGCAAAAACTCCCGAAGAGATTATTTCTCTTTTCAATAAAGTAACAATTAAAGTTCTTTGATAAAAGAATAAAAAGATTCCCAATAAAATGAATAGATTATTTAGAAATATCATCTTCAATGTTTTATTAGTGTTTGTTATTCCATTTGTAAGCTGTCAGGCCGCTGGAGGTTCTGACAGCCAAATGGAAGACGGCATTACCGATAAGGCAGGCATGACTGTTAAAGGCGTAGTTATCGATGCAAGCAACAAACCAATTGAAGGTGTAGTAGTGAACGATGGTTCAAATTTTACATTAACTAATGATAAAGGAGTTTATTATCTGCCCACCAACTTACAGCAAAGTTCGTTCGTTACTATTTCTGTTCCGGCGGCTTATCAGTTGTCATCCACAAGCGGCATAGCAAGCGGATACTATGTAAAGTTGAGCAGTGATAAGAAGGTGAACCAGTGTAACTTTACACTCAGGGAACGCACAGCACCACTCAATGAGTTTACTTACCTGGCTATTTCCGATCCGCAAGTAAAGAATACCACACAGCTCGGTCGTTTCAGCGAAGAAACGATAGTCGATTTAAAAAACTATGCAACTCTGCATTCTGATAAAGAGATTATAGGCATGACATTGGGCGACAACGTATGGGATGCCATGGGATTGTTTCCCCTATATAAAGCATCAGTTTCTAACCTTGGATTCACTATATTTCATACCATTGGCAATCACGATTTCGATCTGAATTATAATGATCACCACAACACTACCGATGCATCGGGTAATTATGCCGAGAAGACCTACGAATCCTTTTTTGGCCCTACAGATTATTCCTTCAACATTGGTAATGTGCATGTGGTTACCATGAAGTCCATTGATTATTTCAAGAATAAAGAGTACACAACGAAATTCTCTGCCGAACAACTGGAGTGGCTGAAGAAAGATCTCAGTTACGTAAAATCCGGTTCATTGGTTTTCCTGAATCTTCATGCTCCCACTTCCAACCGTAGTACAGACGGTTCGGGAAATATAAGTAATGCTGCTCAGTTGATTAAGATTCTGAAAGATTATCGTGTACACATCTTTGCAGGGCATACCCATTTTTATGAGAATGAAGAAGTAACCTCTACCATTTACGAACACAACATTGGTGCCGCATGTGGTGCATGGTGGGCAGGAGAGGTTAACAAAGATGGTTCGCCCAACGGTTTTCTTGTTGTCGATGTAAAAGGAGACGATGTGAAGTGGCACTATAAAGCTACAGGTTGCAATCTTAATTATCAGTTTCGTGTTTATAAACCCGGAGAGTTTGCAACACAGCCCGGCTATCTAGTGGTTAATTATTGGGATTGGGATACCCGCTGTCAGGTGAAATGGTACGAAGATGGTGTATTGAAAGGCAGTATGAAGCAATTTCAGGACGAAGATCAAGATTACATAACCATGAAAGGAGAAGCTTCCGGTTACCGCACTCTGCATTTGTTTCGGGCAATTCCATCGGTCGGAACAAAAAGCATAACCATAGAAGTAACGAATCGTTTCGGTGAGGTTTACACAGAAAACATATCAATCTGACTATAAAGGCACAACATTTGTTTTTCTTTTCAGCAACTTAACAGTAAAAATGATGCTCGTTTAACGCTTTAATTTCATTAAAATTCTTAACTTACACGCTCATTTGTTTTTGAATCATATTGATGAATTATGGGCGTAAAAATGTAGCTTTCATTTTTACTTCAAGTATACTAACGAGTTTAAATTGGATATAATATACATCTCATGAAACAAAAAACATTACTCCTTGGAATGATTGTGCTGGCACAATCATTTGTTATGAATTTGGCAGCACAGGAGCGCCACGAGCTTAAAGTGCCCGATATAGAGGGTTATAAAACTCTGAAATGCGATTTCCATATTCACACAGTCTTTTCCGACGGACTGGTATGGCCGTCTGTCCGTGTAGGAGAGGCTTACCTCGAAGGGCTTGATGCCATTGCCATTACAGACCACATTGAGTACCGCCCTCATAAAAAAGATATAGATGCTAAGCTTGGTCGCTCGTTTGAAATAGCCGAACAGGCAGCCAAAGAAACTGATGTGCTAGTTATTCGTGGAAGCGAAATCACCCGTTCCATGCCTCCGGGACACTTCAATGCTATTTTTCTTGCCAATAACGATTCTCTTGATAAGAAAGACTGGAGAGATGCCTTTAAGGCAGCCAAGGTACAGAATGCCTTTATCTTCTGGAACCATCCGGGATGGGCTGCTCAACAGCCCGATTCTACTAAATGGTGGCCCGAACATACTGAACTCTACAATGCCGGTAGCATGAACGGGATAGAAGTTGCCAACGGAAGAGAGTATTACCCCGAAGCACTTCAATGGGCGCTTGATAAAAAGCTTACTATGCTCGGTAATACAGATATTCATGTACCGATCAATAATGAATATGATTTTGCTAAAGGCGAACATCGCACCATGACTTTTGTATTTGCAAAAGAACGTAGTATTGAGGGTATTCATGATGCATTGCTCAACAGACGTACTGCCGTATATGCTGGAAATAAAATTATAGGTGAACGTAAATATCTGAAAGCCTTGTTCGAAAATGCCATTGAAGTAACGAATGTGGTTAAAAGCGCTAAAAACGTAAAAATCACCTTCAAAAATAAATCTGATCTTACCTTTGAGTTATTAAAAACAGAACATAATCCGGATGTGGTTTATTTCCGTGAATATACCATAAAGCCTAATGCAACAGAAACAGTAACTGTGAAACTAGAGAATGGTACAAAGGAAGGAAATGTAAACTTCGAGATAACTAACCTTGTTGTTGAACCTAATCACGGTTTAAGCTACACCTACAAAGTTATGGCTAAATAGAATGGATAAAAAGCTGCAACGATATAATTAGCCCGACTACATTTGCAAAGTCTTGGCTAAATAAATCTGATTTATTTTGACAGCGACTGAGCGCATAGGAGTTTTTCCCATGTGCTCATTTGATTTTATAAAAAGTTATTCTTAAAGACTGATCATTGTTTTTTGAGCATTATATACTTTAACGCATTCAGCATAATCAGCATCATATTCTCTTATGTGAGTTATAAGCCACTGCTTCATGAATGCTATAATTTTGTTTATCAATGCCTTGTTTCCATAGCTATAAACAACCATGAAATCCTTCGTTTTTCTCTGAAATGTATTGTGCTGATTAATATGCTCCTCCAGGTTTGGCGAATTAGCCTCACGCATTAACGCTTCTTCTGTTTTGAAATGGCATTCGGCATGAATCTCTAGTTCATTCAGTAAATTCATAACTTTCTCCTCTGCATCATCATTCTCGCTTAACGTAATAATCTCATTAAGTAAAGTGAAAAACGATTTATGTTGCTTGTCAATTGTCTCAATGCCAAGTAACAATGAATCATCCCAATTGTGATTCATTTTTTCTGTTCTTATAGTTGTGTTCATTGTTGGTAATATTATAGTGTCGTTTTAATGTGCTTAACAGCTTTGAAAACTTTCTATTACCGGATCCGTTTTCCCAAATATAAATAAAAAATCCTAATTCTCAAATTTTATAGCTCTTTTTTTTAGGCATGAGCGATATTTTATCAAAGAGTTTATATAAATAAAGCAAAAACTTATTCATAATGCTATCGTTATCACTCTTGGTATAATTAAATATAATGTTTACCTTTGCGGCCTGTTTTGGCAATGGCATCTGCCCTAAACCGCTCAATTGAGCTGATGATACCTACTTAAAGACAAAAGTCTGATGGGTAAGGTATGCGTTATCCTTCCGGCTTAATTAAATAATTTCAGGTTACAAACTTAACATTATGGTTTTATTATCAAAAAGAATTCTGCCTCACCAATCTTACTATTTCGTTTACTTGTTTCGTTGGTTGCTTATTAGCTTCTTAATCAGTCTTGTTGTAGGAACAGCATCTGCTTTCTTTCTGAATGCTCTTAGCTGGGCTACCGATTGGCGTGAAAGTCATTTGTGGATGATAGCTCTGTTGCCTATTGGCGGACTCATCATAGGCTTATCATATCATTACTGGGGAAATAGTGTGGTAAAAGGAAACAATCTGTTGCTCGAGGAGTTTCATAGTCCAAAGCAGATTATTTCATTAAGAATGGCTCCTTTAGTAGTCTTTGGTACAATAATAACCCATTTGTTCGGAGGATCAGCCGGGCGAGAGGGAACAGCAGTCCAGATGGGAGGAGCTTTTGCCGATCAGTTTACAAGAATCTTTAAACTGAAACCCCGTGACAGAAAGATTGTACTTGTAATGGGAGTAAGTGCCGGCTTCTCATCCGTTTTTGGAACACCACTGGCTGGAGCAATATTTGCACTCGAGGTTATGGTTTTAGGAAGAATGCGCTACGAGGCATTACTGCCAAGTCTTTTTGCTGCAGTATTTTCCAACTATATATGTCATGTATGGGGAGCTCACCACACACATTATATTATATCTTCTATTACAGAAGTAAATCCTGTTTATGTATTATGCGCTGTTGGTGCCGGAATTATTTTTGGTTTGGTAGCTATGCTCTTTTCCCGTTCCATCACGTTCTGGGGAAAACTGTTTAAAACAAGAATATCATATCCACCTCTACGTCCGTTTGTGGGAGGAATAGTAATAGCGCTTGCCGTATATCTTTTAGGAACAACCAGATATATCGGACTAGGAATCCCCACTTTGGTAAGCTCGTTCAATGAAAGTGGAATGCCTTACGACTTTATTCTCAAGTTGCTATTTACCACCTTTACTATCGGTGCCGGATTTAAAGGGGGCGAAGTTACACCACTCTTTTTTGTTGGTGCAACATTGGGTAATGCACTGGCTTTTGTTCTGCCGTTGCCTATGGCTCTACTTGCAGGCATGGGATTTGTAGCCGTTTTTGCCGGAGCAACAAATACGCCTATTGCCTGTACATTAATGGGAATAGAACTTTTTGGAGCAGGAAACGCTGTTTACTTAGGTACGGCTTGTTTTGTAGCATACCTCTTTTCCGGTCATACTGGTATCTATACATCACAGATTGTAGGCAGTCCTAAGATAGTGCGTCTGGTAAGGGAGAAAGGAAAAGATTTGGCTCAAATAAATTTAAGGAAATCGGCGTAACTGTTGGAAGCTCCATTCTCCAAGCACTTTACTTTCCGTTAGCGCCCGAGTCAGCCGAAATAAGATAGAAATAGCCCCTCTTTCTATAATGTACTCATCAACTGCTTTAACCTTGTTTCTGCAATTTTAAGGTTGTACTCAAAGTTGATAAGTCGAGTAGATGATTGCACATAGCTCTCTTGAGCCTGATGAACCTCGAGGGATGTGGTTTGTCCCAAGCGAAGGCGTTCTATGCTTATCTCTATGTTTTCCTTTGCCAGCTGATTGTTATCTTTCTCAATCTGAAGAAGTTGTTGCTGACTCTCAAAATCGGTCAGGGTGTTTAGTAATTCGGTGTTCATCTGTAGCTTTATATTCTCCAGATCGTATTCTGCCGATTCCAGTTCTTTCCTCGCAACCGAGATTTTTCGTTTGGTTTCTCCGCCATTAAAAAGTGGGATAGAGAGTGTTCCTCCTATCTGCGGACCAAATACTCGGTTCCTGAGACTGCCCCCTTCCGAGTTTGAAGTGTTTGACAAGTAATATCCTCCGTTTAGCTTAAAGGTAGGAGAGTAGCCCTTTTGATTTTCTTTCAATGCCAACTTGGCTATATCTATCTGCTTTTTGAAGGATAGAATATTGCTGTTTGATGAATTGAGCTTATCCAGCAGTTCATCTTTATTGGGTGAGTAGCCCAGAGGAATAGAATTGGATACTTCGAATGTAGTGTTCGGATCTTGTCCCAACAAGTTGTTTAGAGTCTTGATAGCTTCACTGATTATGTATTGCTGACTGATGGCCTTCTCTTTTTCAACGTTTAAATCGATCTTTGCCTGAAGCAAATCAGTTTTTACCAGTGTGCCGGCATTAAATCCGGTTTCGGCTATGATAACCCGCTCTTTGTTATACCTTATAGCTTCGTTGATGGAAACTAACTGTTGCTTTTGTCTGACTATGTCGTAGTAAGCGGCAATTACATTGTACATGGTTTCCAACACCTTTGTCTGAAACTGAATTTCGCCAAGAGCCTGAATCTCGTTCAGTTTGTTTTTGGTAACAAACATCTTTCCTCCATCGTACAAAGTCCAGGAGAGTTGTGCATTTGCCCCCAGTGTTGTAGATGATTTAGAAGAATATTTGGTTATTGTGCCCGATGAGCTTTTCTGATTGATGTTATTCAGACTGTATTCTCCCGATCCGTTCAGATTTACGGTAGGTAACATTCCGGCATTTCCCCGGGTATTGTTTATACGAGCAATGTCAGCATCGTTGCGTGCCACTAATATATCGAAATTGTTCTTCAGTGCAGTGTTCACTGCCTGATCCAGATTCAGCACGTTTTGTGCCTGAATTGCAGCAGACAGAATCAATAAAACAAACAGATGTATAGCTCTCATAATTAGTTCTTAAATTTAGTGTTACTTGATATTGCTATATAAGTAACCGGAATAACGAATAATGTAAGAATCAGTGCGAAGAGTAATCCTCCCACAACTACAATACCCAGAGAAACACGACTCTCGGCTCCCGATCCAAGGGCCAGAGCAATAGGCAGTGAACCGAAGATAGTGGCCAGTGAGGTCATAACAATAGGACGCAGACGGGCAGAAGCTCCTTCGAAGGCTGCCACTCTCTTGGTCATACCTGCCATACGTTTCTGATTGGCAAACTCCACAATAAGAATACCATTCTTTGTTACAATACCAATAAGCAGAATCATCCCAATTTCCGAGAAAATGTTTATTGTCTGTCCACACATCCATAGCGAAAGCATGGCGCCGGCAATAGCCATTGGCACGGTAAGCATGATGATGAACGGATCTCGGAAACTTTCGAACTGTGCAGCCAGAATCAGGTAAATAAGTAATAAGGCAAGTACAAGGGCAAAGGAGATGTTGGAACTACTCTCTTCAAAGTCTCTTGATGAGCCCGACAGAGCAGTTGTAAAGGAACCATCCAGTAGCTTGTCTGCTATTCTCTGCATCTCTTCAATACCTTCTCCCAATGCTTTTCCTTTGGCAAGGTTGGCCGATACGGTTGCCGATTTGTAACGGTTATAATGGTATAAGATAGGCGGATTACTGGTCTCTTTAATTTTTACCAGATTATCGAGCTGTATCATTTCGCCCGATTGGGAACGTACATACATGGAAGATATATTTGCAGGAACATTCCTGTCTTCCTTGGCCACCTGACCAATTATATAATATTGTTTGTTGTTTTTCAGGAAGTAACCGTAACGTCCACCGCTGTATGCCAGATTTAAAGCACTCGAAACATCTTTTTCGTTCACACCAAGCGTGTTAGCTTTCAACCGGTCTACTGTAACATTCAGTTCCGGCTTATTGAATTTAAGGTCCACATCCACATTGCTGAATACCGCACTGTTTTGTGCCTCGTCCAGGAATTTGGGCAATACTTTCCGTATCTTTTCAAAATCCAGATTCTGAATTACAAACTGTACAGGCAATCCTCTGCTGGTAGAGGTAGAGATGGTTGGTTCCTGACTAGGAATAACTCTGGCATCGGATATTTTGGAATAGATTTTTGATAGCTTATCATAAACATCTTGTTGAGATACCTTTCTCTTTGTTGGATCGGCAAGGAAGGTCATAACAAAACCCGAATTAGAGCTACCACTATAACCACCTCCATATCTGGCAAGCACATATTCAGATCCGGGAACAGAATCAATGTTTATCCGGGCAATATTGTCTATTACCTTTTGGGTAGCATTGTATTCAGATCCTTCGGGAGCTGTGATTGAAGTCCGTATAAAACTATGATCTTCCAGTGGTGCCAGTTCCGATTTTAATATTTTGGATACAGACAGAATTACAATTATACAGAATCCAAGAATAGAGAATGCAATCCATTTGTTTGAGATAAAGTAGCTCAGCAATCGTCTGTAACCGTTTTCCATTCCTACAAAGAAAGGTTCACTTGCTACATAGAATTTTGAATGATGAGAGCTTGAACCTCCTAACAGCACATTCAGCACCGGAGTCAGTGTAAGGGAAACGAGTGCGGATATTAATACGGCACTGGCTACAACAATACCAAATTCGCGGAACAACCTACCGGTAAATCCTTCCAGGAATACAATAGGTATAAATACAATAGCAAGAGTAAGCGAAGTAGATACTACGGCAAAAAAGATTTCGCGAGTTCCTTCAAAGGCAGCTTCCCACCTGTTCTTACCTTTCTCTATACGTTTGAATATGTTTTCGGTAACTACAATACCATCGTCCACCACCAATCCGGTGGCAAGAACAATTCCAAGCAGCGTAAGTACATTGATAGAGTACCCCATAATGTACATGATGAAGAACGTTCCTATAAGCGATACCGGTATATCGAGTAACGGTCGTATAGCTATGATCCAGTTTCTGAAGAATAGAAAGATAATAACTACTACCAGAATAATGGCAATGGCAAGAGTTTCTATCACATCGTGAACAGACTGTCTCACAAAAACCGACTTATCACGAGCAATGCTTAATTCCATTCCTTTGGGTAGGTTTTGTTTTATCTGATCCAATCGTTTATAAAACTCGTCGGCAATTTGAATATCGTTTGCTCCCGGCAGCGGAATCAGGTTAAGCGTTACTCCCGTAATACCATTTACTCTCGAACCCGATTCATCATTTTGAGGACCTAATACGGCTTCACCAACATCCTGCAGGCGCACTACCTGATTGTTGCTCTGCTTAATGATAAGGTTATTAAAATCTTCTTCGGTAGTTAATCGTCCCCGGGTTTTTACAATAAGTTCAGTGGCATTACCACGAATCTTACCTCCAGGCATTTCCACGTTCTCTTTCCCCAGCGCATTGTCTACATCTGCAGCCGTAATATTGTAAGCCGCCATCTTTTCGGGGTTTAACCAAAGACGCATGGCAGGTCTCTGTTGCCCGAAGAGAGAAACAGAACTCACCCCCGGAATAGTCTGCAGCTTCTCCTGCAACACATTTTCCGCATAGTCACTCAGCTCAATGGCATTCATAGTAGTGCTTTGTGCAGTCAGCATAATAATAGGGTCGGAGTCTGCATCTGCTTTGGTAACAGTAGGTTGCGAGTCTATATCTTGCGGCAGTCGGCTGGTAGCTTGCGACACCTTATCGCGAACATCGTTTGCCGCTTTCTCCAAATCAGTTCCCAAATCAAATTCTACCGTTATATTACTTGTCCCGATAGACGAACGGGAGGATATAGATTTCACCCCTTCAATACCGTTAATTGATTTTTCCAGAGGCTCTGTTATCTGCGATTCAATAATCTCGGAGTTAGCACCCACATAAGAAGTTTGTACGGTAATGATAGGAGGGTCGATAGACGGATAAAGTCTCACTCCCAGAAAATTGAACCCCACCACACCCATCAGAATGATAATAAGGCTCAGTACAATAGAACCAACAGGTCTTTTTAGAGCAATATCAGAAATAAGCATGGCTATTTGGTTATGGTTGAGTATGACAATTTAGATTTCTCTTTCAGAAAGAGGATGCCCGAAGTAATAATGGTATCACCCGGTTCAAGACCCTCTGTTACCTCAACCAGAGAAGCTTTACGAACTCCCGTTTTTATAGTCACAAAGTGCGCTTTCCCTTTATGAGCAATAATCACACTTTTATCATCTTCCTGAGGAATGATTGCCTGAGTAGGAATCATTAAAGCTCGTGGATTATTTCCAAGCTTTAATTGCACATTGGCAAAGGCACCAGGAATCAGTTCTTTGGATGAAGAGTTTATCACAGCTCTCACTTTCAGATTGCGTGTTGCATTGTCAATACCTCGTTCGGTGGCAATTACCGTTGCATTATATTGCTTATCATTATTATACATGGTAAAGTTCACCTTCATGCCGTTAGCTATTTCCGAACTGTATTTTTCGGGCACAAAGAAATCAAGCTTTAATTTATTGCTTGTGCGGATGGTAGCCAGTGATGTAGACGAGTTGATAACAGCACCAACGCTGATATTCCTTAACCCGATGATACCGTCGAAAGGAGCTTGTACTTCCATCTTTCGTATCAGTGCCTTTTGTTCGGCTATGTTTGCCTTGATTGTATTTACTTGTAAAAGCGTCTGTTCGTAATCGTTCTGACTAATGCCATTTACCTTTATCAGTTTGGTCTGCCGGTTGTAAATCTGCTCCTGAATAGCCAGTTGCGATTGCAGTTTTTTCAATGCAGCCTGCAAATCATCATCATACAGCTTAACCAGCAATGTTCCCTTTTTCACAAATTTGCCTTCGGGCAGGTTTAGCTTCACTACCCGTCCGGCCACTTCATTTTTTAGCTCCACTTCATCGAAAGCCAGCAACGATCCTGTCACTGTAATGTCTGCAACCAGTAAAGATGGCTTTACAATAAATGCATCCACCTTCTTTTGTCCTTTCTCCTTTGGCTCCTTATTCTTATCGGCCGACTTAATAAATCCTACATAAAGAAAAAAAGCAGAAAGTAATATAAGTACTGCTGCTATCAGTATGTTTGTCTTTTTTTTCATTTCTTATGTTTATAAAGCTAACGCCTGTTAGTATAATGAAAAAGCAATATATGCTGTTTGGTTAAGAAACGATTTTTGTCTATCAAATTATTTATGAGCTAAATACAGTATGTTAAGAACTGATATCGCAAAACTACAAAATAATTTATAAAGTTAAAGGACATTTTGAAGTATTTCTTGTAATAAACAAAGCTTGTCTGTTGGAATTAATATATTGTGTAATAAAAGTGTAAAAGCTGAAACTTATATTACTTTTTCAAATTATGTTATCACATTGGATAAATTCTCGATTTATTTTGTAATTTCGCCGCGTCTTAGATTTGTTAACAGATCTAAAAAAATATAAAGTCGATGAATGCAACTACAGAATTAAAAGCCTTTAATCAACTATTTACTGACTACCAAAGTCGTTTTATTCGTTTTGCAAATTTTTATGTTCGTGATACTGCTATAGCTGAAGATTTCACGATAGAGGCTCTTATGTATTATTGGGAAAACAGACACAGACTTGAGTCTGAAACTAATATACCAGCTTATATATTGACTATTATTAAAAATAAATGTCTGAATCATCTTACTCATCGCCACACTGTTGAAAATGTTTCGGAAATGTTGCTCTCCAATGCTCAATGGGAACTTTCAACGCGTGTGGCATCACTTCAGGAATGCGAACCGTACGAGCTCTTTACAGCTGAAATGAATGAGATCGTAGATAAAACTCTTGAATCGCTTCCGAAGCAAACCAAAGATATATTTATTATGAGCCGATATCAGAACATGTCTCATAAAGAAATTGCTGATAAATTGAATATTACTACAAAAGGCGTTGAATTCCACATATCTAAGGCAATTAAGGCACTTCGTATCTCTCTCAAAGATTATATGCCGGTTCTTCTTTTTTTCCTTTAATGAAAAAAAACTCTTTTTTTCACTAGGGATACTTATCTTTCATCTGCTTTTATAATATATGATCAATAAAATGGATAAAGAAACATTATATCGTTTTTTCGAAGGGAAGGCTACGCCTGAACAAGAATCAGAAATCAGAGCATGGATGGAATCCTCTGATGAAAATGGCAAGGAGTTTTTCCGTGAAAGGAAATTATTCGATGCAATAGTTCTTTTGGGTAAACAGGATAAAGAGGTTATAGAAAATCAAAGACCTTTTTATACAAGGATTCCTGTACGTGAATTGCTCAAGATTGCAGCGGTTATCGTATTTACTCTCTCTGCTACATTATTTATTCAGAACAAAGTTCTGTCTGATGACAGAGTAGCTATGAATATAGTTTCTGTTCCCGCCGGACAACGAGTTAATTTAACTCTTCCTGATGGAACAAATTTATGGCTTAATGCATGTTCAACGCTTAAGTATCCGGCAGTATTTACCAAAAATAAGCGCGAAATAATACTTGATGGTGAAGCTTATTTTGAAGTAGCGCATAATAAGAAAAAACCATTTATTGTACATACCGAGAAATGTGATGTAGAGGTACTTGGTACTAAATTCAATGTTGAAGCATATTCTAATAAAAGCAAATTCGAAACATCTTTGATGGAGGGATCTGTAAAAGTATCGTTAGCCAGCAATAATGCAGAATCATTGGTTTTAGCACCTGATAACCGGGCTTACTTGGAAGGAGGAAAGTTAGTCTCTGCTAAAATTGAAGATTATGGAAATTATAGGTGGAAAGAAGGACTTATATGCTTTAAGAATCTTCCCTTCTCGGATGTTATGCTGAAACTTGAGAAGTATTTTGATATTAGAATCATTATTAATAATAAGAAAGTGAGAAGCTGTATTCTTACCGGGAAGTTCAGGCAGGCAGATGGTATTGATTATGCGCTGAAAGTATTGCAGAAAGATGTTTATTTTAATTTTAAAAGGAGCGAAAACAATGACGTGATATATATATATTAAAGTTTAACCTTAATCTCTAAGCCCATGACATAAACACATTAAAAAACAAAACTAAAATTAAAAATGCCGACAGGTATTGGCGTACCCATCGGCATTCAATTAACACAATTCGTTTCACAAAATGTATTAATAACCAATTTTTGCAAAGATATGAAAAACATTCCTTTGTTGGGTTTTCATCACTATGAAAATCCACAAATTAACCATTTTTTTAGAATTATGAAAGTTACTACATTCTTTCTTTTCTTCTTTGTATTTTGTTTAATGGCTGAGAATAGCAATTCTCAGAGTGCCAGAGTCAACATATCAAAGAATGATGTTGCATTAGAAGCTGTACTGAATGAGATAGAAAGTCAAACCAACTATCTTTTCATTTACAATAATAATGTGAATGTTTCCCGTAAAGTTTCAGTAAATTCCAAAGGAAAACCTGTTTCTGAAATATTGGATAACTTATTGAAGAATACTGATATTGATTATTCAATGGAAGGAACACATATTATTCTTTCAAATTCAGGAAAAACAAAATCAACAGCTGTTGCTCAACAAAATAATAAAATAAACATAAGTGGTAAAATTACCGATGAACAAGGTGAACCTATCATTGGTGCAAATATTAAAGTAAAAGGCACAACAGATGGTACAGTCAGTGATTTTGAAGGTAATTTTAATCTGAAAATCACTAACCCAAGAGCCATATTACAAGTTACTTTTATTGGATACAATACCGCAGAAATAGCTCTGAATGGTAAAACTCATGTATCCGTTAAATTAGTCGAAGATCGTAAAATTCTTGACGAAGTTGTTGTTGTAGGATATGGTTCTCAAAAGAAAGTAACTCTTACCGGAGCGGTATCGGCAATTAAGAGTGATGAGTTGCTTACTACTAAGAATGAAAATGCTCAGAATATGCTTACAGGTAAAGTATCGGGTGTTCGTGTTGTTCAGAAGAGTAGTGAACCTGGAGAATTTAATAACACATTTGATATCCGTGGCTTAGGTAATCCTTTGATTATTATTGATGGTGTACCACGTGATAATATAACCCGACTTGATCCGAATGATATAGAAAGTCTTTCAGTACTGAAAGATGCATCGGCTGCAATTTATGGTGTGAGGGCTGCTAATGGAGTAGTATTGATCACTACTAAAAAAGGTAAAGCCGGAACAGTAGATCTTGATTATAATGGTTCAGTAGGCTGGCAAAGTCCATCAGGCTCTCCGAAAAGTGTATCGGCTGCAGAGTGGATGATTTTGGCTAACGAAAAGAAAATGCATAATGTAAATGGAGGTACTTTACGTTATTCTCTTGCTGAAATAGAGGAATATGCAAGCGGTAAAAAGCAAAGTACAGATTGGTACGATGCTGTAATGAGAAAAAATGCTCCTCAAACACAACATAATATAAGTGCTACAGGAGGAAATGATAAAACTCAGTACTATTTATCTGCTGGTTATGAATATCAGGAATCATTCTTACGTAGCAATAGCCTGAACTATGAACGCTATAACGTTCGTTCAAATGTAACAAGCAAAATATCCGATCGTTTAAAAGTTGAGTTGCAAATAAGTGGCATTATGGACGAGAAGAATCAGCCTTATGAAAGTGCCGACTGGATTATTCGTTCATTCCAGCGTGCAGCTCCAATTCAGCCTATTTATGCTAACAATAATCCAGCTTATATTCAGGAAGGAACTGTTGACGGCTCTAATCCAGTAGCTATGATGGATGCTGATATTTGCGGATATAAGAAATATAATAATAAATGGTTCCAGTCTTCATTTAGTGCAGAATATGATGTTCCTTACCTTACAGGACTTAAGGCTAAGGCTATGTTAAGCTACGATTACAGAAACTCTGATAATAAATCGTATATGAAGGAATATCAGCTTTATAAATATGATGAGGCTGCTGACAAATATAATGCCGTAACTCACCAGAGTCCAAGTAAAATTCGTCGTGAATTTTATTCAAAAGATATGGTATTGTACCAACTTTCATTGAATTATAACCACACCTTCAACTCATCTCACAATGTAAATGCATTGGTGTTACTTGAAGGTCAGAAAAGAAACGGCGATAACTTCTATGCTCAAAGAGAACTAGCTTTAGGGCTTGATCAGTTGTTTGCCGGTAACAGTAAGAATCAGGAAGGTAATATGAGCACCGGATCGGGTGATTTATATAAAGAAGCCAATATGGGATTGGTTGGAAGATTAGGTTATGATTTCAAATCCAAATATTTGGCTGAGTTCAGTTTCCGTTATGACGGTTCTTCAAAATTTGCAAAGGGACATCAATGGGGATTCTTCCCTTCTGTTTCCGGAGGATGGCGTATCTCTGAAGAAGGTTTCTGGAAAGATTCTAAACTCAATTTCATTAATAATATGAAAGTTCGTGCTTCATACGGTAGAATGGGTGATGACAGTGCTTCAAGTTATCAGTTTGTGAGCGGTTATACTTACCCTGCCGGAGGTTCAAACAATCAGTTACCAGGCGGATCTGTATTTGATGGAACATTCGTAAACAGTTCCGTAAATAAAGGTATTGCAAACCAAAATATAACATGGTTTGTGGCTAAAACATTTGATGTTGGTTTTGATATGGAAGCATGGAACGGCTTGTTAGGCGTTTCTGCTGATTACTTTACTCGTGATCGTTCAGGTTTGCTTACTACCCGTGCTATGAGTTTACCAGTTGTTGTTGGTGCCAATCTGCCTCAGGAAAACTTGAATGGTGACTTTACCAACGGTCTGGAACTCGAGTTGAATCATCACAATCATATCGGAGATTTTAAATACAATGCAAAAGGAATCTTCTCTATTACACGTACTCAAAACACATACCAGGAAATGTCTGCCAAAGGCAACTCTTATGATAACTGGCGTAATAATTCTAACGACCGTTATCAGAATATCTGGTGGGGATATGGAAGCAACGGCATTTACCAGTCTTATCAGGATATAGCTAATAGCTCAGTATATGCTTCCCGTTCAACTCTTCCAAGTGATTATATTTATGAAGACTGGAATGGAGATGGTATTATTTCAGACCTTGACAGACATCCTATCAGCTTCTCAGGAACTCCTATCGTTAATTTTGGTTTGACATTAGGTGCAGAATGGAAAGGATTCGATTTGAATTTATTATTCCAGGGATCAACCATGAATTATGTATCTTATGTAGAACAATTAATTGAACCAATGTGGGGCTCAGATTACTCAAATGCATTGGCTATGTTCCTTGACAGATGGCATCCGGCTGATTCTTCAGCTGATCCATACGATCCAAATACTCAATGGGTTTCCGGAGATTTAGCTTATACAGGTTCAGTTCCTGAATCAGATTCAAAATTCCGTATACACAATGCTTCGTATGTTCGTTTAAAGAGTGCAGAATTAGGCTATACATTACCTTCGGCTTTAACTAAAAAAGTTGGCATAAAGAGCGTTCGTATGTTTGTGAACGGATACAATCTCTTCACACTCTCTAGCATGAAATATATAGACCCGGAACATCCTAGCGATAGCTACGGTAATTTATATCCTTTGAACAGGACTATTTCTCTTGGTCTGAATGTTAAATTTTAAATTAAAATACGATTATGAAAATAGCTAAATATATATTGTGCTTGTTTTTTATCTTCAACATATCTTCATGTATTAATATGGATATTCCTCCAATGAATGTTGTTCAGGATAAAGATGTTTTTGGTACAAGTAATGGTATTTCATCATATATGGCACGTCTTTACAGCTGTCTGCCAATAGAGGATTTCCGTTATACTCCTACACGTTTATTTAATCATTTCTGGCTTGTAAATCCTCCAAGTTGTATCACCGGTGAGGGATTGAGCCGTGATATGGGTGGTGCTTCCAGTGAAAATGTAGATAATAAAATTTTCAGTGATCTGTATGTTTTAATTCGTAATTGCAATTACTTCCTCGAAACAATCGATCAGTATAAAGATAACTATACAGAGAAAGAATTGAATAACTGGAAAGGCGAAGCTTACTTTGTAAGAGCAGTTACTTACCATGCACTTGCAAAACGTTACGGTGGTGTTCCTTTAGTAAATAATGTACTAAAGTATCCTGAACAACCAGTTGATCAGCTTAATGTTCCAAGATCCTCCGAAGAAGAAGTTTGGAATGCAGTATCAGCTGATTTTGACAATGCCATAAGCCTGCTTTCAGAAACCAATCAACGCGGACGTGCTACCAAGTGGGCTGCTTATGCCTTTAAATCAAGAGCAATGTTGTATGCAGGTTCTATTGCAAAGTATAATCAGATACAACTATTTGATAGCAAAAACGGGAATAAGCGTGTTTGCGGGATGGATGCAAGTCTGGCTCAGGGATTTTTCCAACAGGCTTATGATGCAGCGAAAGCTGTTGAAGGACACCATGATCTATACATGAAAGATTGGAAAGCCGGTGATCTGACTGCTCAATATACAAACTATCTGAATTTGTTTTCTGATGCAGCAAGTACAGAAGCAATTTTTGTAAGAGAGTATTCTTATCCTGAATCAGTACACGGTTTTGATGCTTATAATGTTCCTGCACAATGTAAAGGTGCTAATGGATATTCATCTGAAATAAGCCCAACACTCGACTATGTAGAGATGTTTGATGGTCTGCCAAAAGATAGTAAAGGACATCTTGATGTATATAATGCAGATGGTACTTATAAATTGTATAATAACACAATGGACCTTTTTGCAACTGCTGAGCCTCGTTTAAGAGCTACTGTAATTTTACCGGGAGATCAGTTTAAAGGTGAATCCATTGAAATTCGTCGTGGTATTTATGTAGGCAAAGATGATGCTGAGACAGGACAGATTAACCGTTTATTACCGGAAGGAAATACAAGCAGATATGAAAATTATGTAAATGTAGGTGGTAAAACGCTTATTATTAGCTCATCCAATGCAAATCAAACAGCTTATACACTTCATGACGGAACAAAGATGAACCCGGCTGGTGCTAGCGGATACTTTACAGGTGATGGTACATGTGCTTTATCTGGATTTACTATTCGTAAATGGTTAAGTGAAAGTACTCCAAAAGCTTTGGTTCTCGAAAACAGAGCAACTCAACCATGGATTGAAATGCGTTATGCTGAGGTACTTTTAACTAGAGCAGAAGCTGCTGCAGAACTTGCTTCCTTAGGCAAAACTGATTATCTCAACGATGCTTATTCATGTATTGATAAAATACGTAACCGTGCAGGTGCTACTTTACTAAACAGCTCCGAAAAATCATCTGTTGCAAGTTTCGTTAGTGCAGTTCGTAAAGAACGTCGTAAAGAGCTGGGCTTTGAAAATAAAACATGGTGGGATATGAAGCGTTGGAGAGTTGCAGATAAAGAACAGCAAAACACTCGTTACTATACATTAATGCCATTCTACGCAGATTATGCAGGTAAGTATTTCTTTGATATCCGTTGGGATGAAAGAGGTAACACCTATACTTTTGATACAAGATGGTATTATCAACAAATACCTGGCAATGCAATTTCAACAAGTAATAATCTTATTATTCAGAATCCTGGTTACTAATTCTATAAATATAAGAAAATGAAAAAAATAATATATTCAATAGTTTATGCACTCTGTTTGTTCTGCTTCACTTCCTGTGAGTATGATAATTATGAAGCACCTGCAGAGACATTTAAGGGTACAGTTATAGATAATACAACAGGTAAAGGTTTCCAGACAGAAGTTGGTGATGGAGGCGTTCGCTTCAAAATGCTCGAACTTAGCTGGAGTAATAATCCTACTCCTTGGTATTTTACTTGTAAACAAGATGGCCAGTTCCAGGATACTAAAGTTTTCGAAGGCAATTATAATATAACTCCTCTGGGAGCATTTGTACCTTTTGTTCAGACCGACAATACCGGTAAAATAACCAAGGATGAAAGTCTTACAATTGATATAAAGGGAACTGCAACTCATGAATTCAAGGTTGATCCGTTTCTTGCTGTTTCATGGGTAGGAGAGCCGGTTGCAAACAGTAACAGTACCATCAGTACACAGATTAAGATAGAAAGAGGAACAACAGATCCTAATTTTCAGCAGAATTGCATTGATGTGTATCTGTATGTAAACTACTCAAGTCCTTATGTAGGAAATAATAATTACGACAGTCGTTATTCTGTTCACCTATCTGGCACTGATGCAAATAATGCAGTTGGAAAGACCATCACTCTTACTACTCCTGTATTGCCAGGCAACCGTATATACTATGTACGTGCCGGTGCCCGTATTGACTATAGCGTTGACGGAAGCAGAAGATATAACTATAACGAGCCTAAACAGGTAAAGGTTTCTTAGTTTAGTAGAGAGTTGTTTTCTTTAAAATTAGTGGGTATTCAACTTAGTGCGAAATGTATTTTTGTTTGAATACCCATTTAATTTAATATTTAAACTATAATAGATATGTATATAGATAAAGGTATGTTAATGGGGGCTATTTTAACCGTCGCTTTTGCAGAAAGTTCAACGATGGTTAGCGCTCAAAAGATTGATTACAGAAGAGAAAAAACTACTTTTCAAACATCGGGACAGTGGAAACCTGTAACTGATGTAAGATCGGATGTTGCTATTGTATATGGAGCCGGCGACCGGCAAAACCTAACTTTTGAACAGCGGGTGCAATCCTGGCGTGATAAAGGATACGTAACTCATTTCATGACCGGAATAGCCTGGGGAGAGTATCAGGACTATTTTACGGGAAAATGGGATGGCAAAATGCACTTGGATGAAGGTCAGGTTCAACAAAACGGAGATACAATCTGGCATGGACACATGGTTCCTTATATTGTGCCTACAGATAATTATATCAAGTATATGAAGGAGAAACATATAAAGCGTGTAATTGATGCAGGTATCGATGCTATTTACCTTGAAGAACCTGAGTTCTGGGCCAGAGCCGGATATAGTGAGGCTTTCAAAAAAGAGTGGAAAAAGGAATATGGATTCGACTGGCGTCCGCAACATGAATCTCCCGAAAATACATACTTATCAAATAAGCTAAAATATAAACTGTACTATAAGGCACTGAAGGAAGTATTTACCTTTGCTAAAGAGTACGGAAAAAGTAAGGGAATGAATGTGCGCTGTTATGTACCTACACATTCATTGGTAAACTATTCTCAATGGCAAATTGTAAGTCCCGAAGCTAGTCTGGCATCTCTTCCATGTGTTGATGGATACATTGCACAGGTATGGACCGGTACTTCCCGCGAGCCTAATTTTTATAACGGTATTAAAAAGGAACGTGTTTTCGAAAATGCTTTTCTCGAATATGGATCTATGGAATCTATGACAGCTCCAACGGGTCGTAAAATGTTTTTTTTAACAGACCCAATTGAAGACTGGCCTCGTGACTGGGGAGATTATAAGAAAAACTATCAGGCTACTTTTACAGCACAATTGTTGTATCCTAATCTTGCTAATTACGAAGTAATGCCATGGCCCGACAGAATTTATGAAGGTCTATACAGAAAACCCAATAGTCAGGAAAAAGAGCGCATTCCACGATATTATTCTACCCAGATGCAGGTTATGGTAAACTCACTGAATGAGATGCCTTTGTCCGGTAATAAAGTCAGCGGATCTGCAGGAATTAGTGTACTGATGTCTAATTCATTAATGTTCCAACGTTTCCCAACGCACAAGGGATATGAAGATCCTCAGCTATCTAACTTCTACGGTCAGGCGTTACCATTCCTCAAACGAGGTGTTCCTGTGAAGACTCTTCATATTGAGAATGTATCCTATCCTCTGACATGGAAAGATACAAAGATATTAATCATGTCATATTCAAATATGAAACCTCTTTCTCCTGAATCTCACAAGTATATTGCAGATTGGGTGAAGGCAGGAGGAGTACTTGTGTATTGCGGAAGAGACTCCGATCCTTTTCAAACTGTACAGGAGTGGTGGAATACAGGAGGAAATACTTTCCGTAAGCCTTCAGAACACCTGTTTAAGTTGATGAATATGGAACCTTCTGCCAATGAAGGCGAATATACTTTCGGCAAAGGAACTATTTATGTTATACGCAAAGACCCGAAAGAATTTGTAATGCAATCAGGTAACGAGAGTCAGCTGGTTAATACAGTTAAACAGCTGTATGAACAAAAAGCAAAAGCAGGCATACTGGCATTTAAAAATAATTTCTACCTGGGCAGAGGAGCGTACGATTTAGTTTCTGTTATGGATGAAAGTGTAAGTAAAGAACCATATATCCTGAAGGGACGTTTAATCGATTTATTTGATCCTCAGCTTCCTGTAGTGCAAGAAAAAGTTGTAAATCCGGGCGAGCAAGCATATATGCTGAACATAGACAGAGTAAAGAACTTAAAGAAACCTCAGGTGTTGGCTGCTGACTCACGTGTTTATAATGAAAAGATAACCAATACAGGCTATTCATTCATCACCAAAAGTCCGCTGAACACTTCTAATGTGATGCGTATTCTGTTGCCTTCAAAGCTTGCAGCATGTACAATTACCGATGCAGCTGGAAATAAACTGGCAGATGCAAGCTGGAAATGGGATAGCGAAAGTAAAACCTGCAAAGTAACCTTTGAAAATAATCCTGATGGAGTTAAGGTACAAATTAAATGGTAAAGCAGTGATCAAGATAATTCTATGACCATGCACAGCTTATTATTTGTGCTTTTAATTTAAAGAAGAAATATAATGAAAGAATTAAAACTAATAATTATAATATTATTTATCATCCTCTATTCTCCTGTTCAGGCTGCAGAAAAAGATTTTGTGAATTATGTGAATACTTTGCAAGGTACTAACTCCAGGTTTGAGTTAACAAGAGGAAATACATATCCTACACTGGCTATGCCATGGGGTATGAATTTCTGGACTCCTCAAACCGGAGTTAACCGTGATGGATGGATTTATCAGTATTTCAAGGATTCCATTCGCGGTTTTCGTCAAACACATCAGTGCAGTTCGTGGACTAATGATTATGCTGCCTTTTCATTGATGCCTGTTTCCGGTAAACTGGTAGTCGACCAATACCAGAGGGCATTACGGTTTGATCATAAAAATGAAATTGCCAAGCCGCATTACTATAAGGTGACATTCGACAATAACCTTACAACAGAAATGTCTCCAACAGAAAGAGGCGTATACTTCAGGTTCAGTTTCCCTCAGGAAAAAGACGCCTATGTGGTGCTTGATGGAAATAGCGGCGGAAGTATGGTAAGAATCTACCCCGAAGAACAGAAAATAGTAGGATATTGTAAAAATGCCAATCATTCGGTACCTCAAGGCTTTACCAACTATTTTGTGGTGAAATTCAATAAACCGTTCAAATCTTATGGAATATGGAAGAACGATAACGGTGAAATTTCAAAAGATAGTAAAGAAGCCTTTGGCGACTATGTCGGATCTTATATTCAGTTTAGCCCTGGTGAAAAGGTAGAAGCAAAAGTTATCTCTTCCTTTATAAGTATCGAGCAGGCAGAGCTTAGCTTCCAGAAAGAGCTGGCTGGCCTTAACACACTTGAAGATGCAAAATCAAAAGCTCAGGATGCATGGAACAAGCAATTAGGGAAAATTGAAGTAGAAGGTGGCACTCTCGAAGAAAAGGCTACATTCTATTCCTGTTTCTTCCGTTCTATACTTTTCCCAAGAAAGTTTTATGAATACGATGCTAACAATAATCCTATTTATTATAGCCCTTATGATGGTAAGCTGCACGAAGGATACATGTATACCGATAATGGATTTTGGGATACTTTCCGTGCACAGTTCCCTTTAAATATTTTCTTGCACCCCGAGATGCACGGACGATATGTAAAGTCGTTGGTTGATGCTTACGATCAGAGCGGATGGTTACCATCTTGGTCATTCCCGGGACATAGTTGCGGAATGGTAGGAAACCATGCTGCTTCCCTGCTGGCCGATGCCTATGTGAAAGGAGTCAGAACGTTTGATGCGGATAAGGCGCTGGAAGCAATGTATCACGAAGCAACCAATAAAGGTACATTCGGACCGTCAAACGGGCGTGATGGCTGGCAGGATTACTTCAAGCTGGGTTATGTTCCTTATCCGGGATATGCAGAATCGGTAGCAAAGACTTTGGAGTTCTGTTATGATGATTTTTGTGCCATGCAAGTAGCACGCCTATCTGGTAATAGTCATTATGAGGATATCTTCAAACGACAAATTTACAACTATAAAAATGTGTATGATCCTGGTACCCGCTTCATGAGAGGTAAACAAAAAGATGGGAAGTGGGTTCCTAATTTTGATCCTTCGGAATGGGGAGGGCCTTATACGGAAGGATGTGCATGGCATTATCACTGGTCGGTTTTTCATGATGTGCAGGGATTGATTAACCTGATGGGAGGCGATCATAACTTTGTAGCTAAGCTCGATTCTGTTTTCTCTGTTCCTAATACTTTCAAAGTAGGAACATACGGAAGGGTTATTCATGAAATGGCCGAAATGGAAATGATCAACATGGGACAGTATGCACATGGAAATCAGCCTATCCAGCACATGATATATCTGTATAACTATGCCGGTTCTCCATGGAAAACTCAGTATTGGGCACGCGAAGTGATGCAAAAGCTCTACAACTCAACTCCCGATGGATATCCTGGAGACGAAGATCAGGGACAAACCTCTTCCTGGTATGTTATCAGTGCATTAGGCTTGTATTCTGTATGTCCGGGTACTGATCAGTACGTGGTTAGCTCACCTGTATTCCCTAAGATGACTGTTCACTTGGAGAACGGAAAAACACTGACTATTGTATCTGATGGCAATTCGCTTAAAAACCGTTATATCCAGTCGGCCAGTCTCAATGGTGAGAAGTTTACCCGTACATGGCTTACCTACAAAGAGCTGATGAATGGAGGCACTATCCAGTATAAAATGGGAAATAAACCTAATAAGTCATGGGGAACATCAATAAAAGACAGGCCCTATTCTGTATCGGTCAATCTGAAATAAGTAATTTACAAAAAAGTGAATGTTGATATAAGTAATTTGCCCTTATTATTTGTATTAGCAAAAGGTTATCCCTTTTTAATAAAACAGAAACCGTTATAGATTTAATTATATATTATGAGAAATAAGAAATTATTAGCAGTTATTTTCACTGTGCTTTTGCAGTGGGTGTCCAATCCTGTTTTTGTATCTGCTGCCAGCAGTGATTCATCTTCTCCGGTAGATTACGTCAATCCGTTGATTGGTAGCCAGTCTACTTACGAGTTATCAACCGGTAATACCTATCCTGCCATAGCACTTCCCTGGGGAATGAACTTTTGGGTTCCTCAAACAAGTAAGATGGGTGATGGATGGGCCTACATGTATACGGCCAACAAGATTCGGGGTTTTAAGCAAACTCATCAACCTAGTCCGTGGATAAATGATTACGGT
>Ga0183099_1000029_pt1 | contig 165334 bp, 125 predicted proteins | sample Biomet1_FD_127788 | JGI IMG/M metagenome (GOLD analysis project Ga0183099, IMG submission 127788) | Microbial communities from bioreactor (seeded with anoxic lake sediment) at LBNL, California, USA - Biofuel metagenome 1 | ecosystem: Engineered > Bioreactor > Anaerobic > Unclassified ...
GACCTGAAAGGTGCTTGTAACCGTTTGTACAGTTTGTTGACGGATTCAGCCACGATTCACGTGCCGATGACATCATCAAATCACCTCCAACAACATCAGCGATGGTAGCCGATCTGTCCTAACACCAGTTCCGACTGGAGTGATCCATATGAAAGCATCTATATCTCAAACAATATTCTTGCTAAAGCCGGAAAGGCAGAAGTCAAGGAGTCTGTATTGAACCGTTATCTGGCGGAAGCTTATTTTTTCCGTGCTTACAACTATTTCATGTTGGTACAGAAATATGGAGATGTGCCTTTGATTACAAGGATTATCACCGATACCGATGATGAGTTGTTGTATTCTGCACGTACTCCCCGTGAGGAAGTAATTCAACAGTGTTATGCCGATCTGGATTATGCTGCAACCTGGTTGCCAACCCGTGCTACCCTTGCTACGGCCGACTGGGGACGTGTAACCCGTAGTGCAGCTTTGGCTTTGAAGGAACGTATCGGTCTGTATGAAGGTACTTATGCCAAATACCACGGCTTAAGCAGCGATTACAGGGCGCATCTAAAAGTTGCCATTGATGCGGCTGAATTGGTGATGAAAGAAGGACATACCCTTTATCCTGACTTTCAGAAATTGTTCACTTTTGATGGTGAGGGACCAGCCAACAAGGAAAACATCTTTGTTAAGGTTTATGGTCCGAATGGCGCCGGTACAATTACTCATGGCAATAGCCGTCAACTGGAGAACCAGGTTTCGGTAACCCGTAACATTTTGGATTCTTGTCTTTATGCCGATGGCCTTCCTTACAGCAAGACAACCTTAAAACCTACCACCGAGAACAGTTACGATGCAGCGCTCACCAACCGTGATCCCCGTGTAGCCATGAGTCTTTATAAAATCGGAGAAGATGCCTATAAAGGAGCATTTACTCCTTTCACCAATCAGCATGGCTATGGCTATGGTATCAAAAAAGGTTTCATGTTAACGGAATGGACGACCAACTCCAAGGAAACGGTTGACAAGATGCTGATCCGTTATGCGGAAGTGTTGCTTTCTTATGCAGAAGCATTGTATGAATACAATGGAACCATCACGGATGCACAGCTGAACGCTACGGTCAATGCTGTCCGTGCCCGTGCAGGATTTACCGTCAAGCTGAGCAATGCCTTTGTTACAGCCAATAAGCTGAATATGCTCAACGAAATCCGACGTGAACGTATCATCGAATTCATAGACGAAGGCCTGCGTTACGATGACATTATTCGTTGGAAGATTGCCGAAAAAGTGCTTCCTCAGAATATGCTTGGCGGCAAGTTTGTTGCCACTGAAACAAGCAAGCAACGCAAGGATTTGGCTGCTCGTCTGGTTGGTGCCGATGGGAAACTGAACGGCCTGTATGTTTACAATGTTCCGGATATCTATGTGATTGAACTCGCTGCAAATCGGGTGTTTGATCCCGCAAAAGATTATCTGTATCCGATACCTTTGGATGAAATATCATTGAGCGGCGGTGCTGTCACTCAAAATCCAGGATGGTCCAACTAATTAAAGCGAACGAACTATGAAAAAGTCAATATTTATATTTTTGGCAGCCCTTAGCTGCTCCTTCTTCAGCTGCAACAACGATGCTACATGGCCTGCTGGTGAGGAACAATACGAACATGCCTACTATATCGGTTTCCAGGATTGGGGCAAGCTTGACAACAAGCTTACTTTTACGGTAGCCAAAGGTGCAACGATAGCCATTCCGGTACAGTTTTTCAGTGAACGTGTGCGTAATTACGACGTGACTACAAAATACTATGTTGCCACGAATGCGCTGCTTGGCACGGCCAATGCTCCTGCATTGACAGGTACGAACGCTGCAGTTCTTGGAACTGATTACCAAATTGTAGATTCCTTGTCAAACGTCCTTACTCCCGATGCCACGGGTGCTTACACCATCACGTGGCCAAAGGCTCTAAAGGGAGTGAAGAACATTTATGTAAAGAATATCACCACGAAAACCACTTCCGGTTCTTTCTACGTGACGTTCTTTGATCCGGCGGATTTGACAGGTATAACCTATACCCACCGCATGAATGATTCTACAGCCAATTACACCGTCTCAGCCTTTACGCAGAGTTTTTGTCGTAAAGTGACAGTCAGCAAATAGTTCCGTTAATCATTTATAATAAACCTTCAGACAAAGACACGGGCCTCAAAACCCGTGCCTTTGTTTAACCTGAAGGCAAAAGGCTCCGCTAGGATGTGATCTTAAAATATCATTTTGTAGCTTTGGGAAATATTCCCTAAATAATCCATATCATGAAGCCAAGGTCAATCCTTACATTTTTACTTTTTTTTGTACTTAGCATAAGCCTTTTACAGGCTCAAAGACAGAGTCGCACCATCAATGATGGCTGGCGCTTTTCCAAAAAGGCACCGGCTGCAGCCATGCAGTCGGATTTCGATGATAAGACCTGGGAACGGGTCGGTTTGCCCCATACGTGGAATACCGATGCCTATTCCGATAAAAACTACTATCGCGGAGAGGCCTGGTACCGCCGTTCCCTCAACCTGAACGAATCCTATGCCGACCGTAAGATCTATTTACGTTTTGAAGCGGTCAACTATACAGCAGACGTTTATGTTAATGGCCGAAAGGTGGGCACACACAAAGGCGGGTACAATTCCTTTACCTTCGATATTACCGACTTTTGCCAACTGTCCAGGCCTAATGTTATAGCTGTTCGGGTGGACAATACCCCGTCTGATCTTCCGCCTGTTTCTGCCGATTTTACCATGTTTGGTGGAATCTATCGCGATGTTTGGCTAATTTCCGTACCCAAACAGCATTTGGAACTTCAGGATGCAGGTTCCAATGGCGTTTACGTTAATACCTCCAAGGTTTGCGAACAAAAAGCAAGTTGGAGTGTACGCGGAAATCTCCGCAACGAATCGACCCGGAAAACAAAACTCACATTGACCCACCGCCTTTTTTCACCGGAAGGCAAATGTCTAAAAACCCTCCAACAGGACATCGTACTCAAACCGAATCAGGTTTCTTCGTTCTCAACCGCAGAACAAACCCTGGTTGAACCACAGCTTTGGTCTCCGGAATCCCCCGTTTTGTACCGTGTGGAGACTGTCTTGTCCGACTATAAAACCAAGGAAGAACTGGATAAGGTGAATTCTGAAATAGGCTTCAGATGGTTTTCTGCCGATGCCGAAAAAGGTTTTTTCCTGAATGGAAAACCTTACAAATTACATGGTGTTTGCCGCCACCAGGACCAGAAACCCATCGGCAATGCCCTGAGCGATGAGATGCATCGCCGTGACATGAAAATGATCAAGGATATGGGGGCGAACTTTATCCGTATATCTCACTATCCACAGGATGAGGCTATTCTGGAGCAATGCGACAAGCTTGGAATTTTGGTATGGGAAGAAATTCCCATTGTCAATACGGTGCCGGAGTCGCAGGAATTTGCAGAAGTCTGCAAGACCAACCTGCGCGAAATGATCCGCCAGCATTACAATCACGCCAGTGTGGTGATGTGGGGTTACATGAATGAAATATTGCTGGTTACCCAGCGTCAGTATAAGGGGGATGCCCTGAAGCCCGTCTTGGAAAGGACAGCACGTCTGGCCAACGAGTTGGAACAGATACTTAGGCAGGAAGATTCCTCCCGTTTGAGCACCATTGCGTTTCACGGTTCCACGGCCTATTATCCGGCTGGTTTGGGAGAACTAACCGATGTCATCGGCTGGAACCTTTATTCGGGGTGGTATGGTGGCAGCCTGACTGGTTTTGAGAATTTTCTGGAAGGTCAACACCGCGATCATCCGAATCGTCCCATTTTGGTGAGTGAGTACGGAGCGGGATCAGACCGCCGCCTGCATAGTACGGAAGCCAGATGCTTTGATTTCAGCATCGAGTATCAGCAGGAATATCTGGAACATTATTTGCCGGTCATAGAACGGCTGCCTTATGTGCTGGGGGCATCCTTGTGGAATTTCATCGACTTCGGGTCTGGCGAACGTGACGAATCCATGCCGCGCATCAACAATAAGGGTTTGGTTTACAACGACCGTACCCCCAAGGATGTTTATTATTATTACCAAGCCTTTTTCCGTAAGGATATCCCTGTGCTTTACATTGCTTCCCGCGATTGGCAGGACAGGGTGACCGTAGCAGACGGCAAGGCCGATCAAAAGATTAAGATCTATACCAATCTTTCATCCGTAGAACTCTTTGTGAACGGACAGTCGCAAGGGGTGAAAAAAGCCGAGAATTTTATCGTGGAATATCGTGTTCCCATGGCAAGCGGCAAACAGAACCTTTATGTGAAAGGCTTGGATAGCAACAATACCCTTTGTGAAGATTTCTTATCCCTAAACAGCCGGGTAATTCCTTCCAAACTGACGACGGACAACCTTCGAGGATTGGAACTGGCGGTCAATGTAGGCAGTAACTGTTCCTATCACAGTGACTTGAGCGGGCTGACCTGGGTGTCGGACCGTGCTTACACGGAAGGCGGCTGGGGTTACGATGGTGGGCAGGTATACCAATCGGCCGGCCACACCATCGGAACCCAAACCCAGATACAGGGTACTGAAGACAACCCATTGTACCAGACCTTTCGTGCCGATATCAAGGCATACCGTTTTGATGTGCCTGCTGGAAGTTATGAAGTAGAACTCCTTTTTGCAGATGCTTTTGCGGAAAAGAACAACTTGCCGTACAATCTTGTTGAGCAACAGAAACAGGCAGAGACCGTTGGAAATGTATTCAAGGTAACTTTCAACGACAAGCCTGTTGATGAAACCTTCAATATCGGCATTACATCGGGATATTTCACCGCAGCCAAAAAGCGCTTTGTGGTGGATGTTCAGGATCACGGGCTAAAAATAGGTTTCGAGGTCCTGAGTGGAAGAACTTTCCTGAACGGTATCAAGCTTCGTCGCTTAAATGAATAGGAAATAAAGAGTTCTTTGATCTCTATTGGATTTCAGAGGCTTAATAATTAAAAATGAAATAGATATGAAACTAAAGACAATGCTTTTATGTATTGCCCTCTCAACCGGCTTGTGCAATTGCTTTGCTGAACCTGTGCGTCAACTCGTAAAAGAAAATTTTAAATTTGCAGAAAAACAGTTGACCACTGCTCTTCAGGCAGTTGAAAAAGCCAAAGCCGAAACGCCTACCAAAGGAGGCTTAAATTATATTTCCCCAGTGACCATCAATAAGGACGGATCTTTGCGTATTGCCGGCTATAAAGACTGGACCTGCGGCTTTTTTCCGGGATCTTTATGGTATCTGTATGAAAATACCGGAAAAAAGAAATGGATGAAACAGGCCAAGGCCTTTACCGAAGAAATGGAACCTTGCCAATACAATAAAGGTACCCATGATCTGGGCTTTCTGATGTATTGCAGTTATGGCAATGCCTATCGTCTGACCGGAAAGCCTGAATACAGGGATGTACTTATTCAGTCCGCCCGTTCACTGATGACCCGTTTTAACCCGACTGTCGGTTGTATCAGATCCTGGGACCACAATGCCGATAAATGGGATTTTCCTGTTATTATCGACAACATGATGAACCTTGAGCTTCTTTTCTGGGCCGCAAAGACTACTGGAGATAAAAATTTCTACAATGTAGCAGTGACTCATGCCAATACCACCCTTAAGAATCATTTTCGCGCGGATTACAGCACTTATCACGTAGTTGACTATAATCCCGCCACAGGGGCAGCCCAAAAGTGGCAGACGCATCAGGGCTACGCCGACAGCTCTTCCTGGGCACGGGGCCAAGCATGGGGTTTGTATGGCTTTACACTTTGCTATCGGGAAACAGGTGACACAAAATATCTCGAACAGGCTAAGAATATAGCCAGATTCATATTCAACAATCCCAATATGACAACGGATCTCATCCCTTACTGGGATTACGATGCGCCCAAGACCGCGACTACTCCGCGCGATGCCTCTGCAGCCATGGTCACGGCTTCTGCCCTTTACGAGCTTAGCCTGTATGACAAAGCCTCTGCAGCCCAATATGTGAAATGGGCCGATACCATTCTTGAAAATGCCACCGCTCATTACCGGAGCCCGCTTGGAAAAAATTACGGTTTCTTGCTGCTCCACAGCACAGGAAACTACCCTGCTCATAACGACGTTGATGTGCCCCTTAACTATGCCGACTATTATTTTCTGGAAGCATTGACCCGCAGAGCCAGGTTGAATAAAGGAGAAAATATTATAGAATAAACTTATGAAACGAAATTATCTCATACTCGTCGCCCTCTTTTTCTGCACCATCGGTGTTCAGGCTATTGTCCCGACTGTTGAAAAGATTCGTGTTGACCAGAAATGGCTCTATTTACAGAGTGACCTTGGCAATGTCTGGGAAGCTGTACGTCCCAAGCAGAAGGAGGATGTGCCCCTGTGGGATACCGTTTCCATACCCCATTGCTTCAATGCTTACGATGCGGTTGATCCTAAAGTGAATTATTATCAGGGTATAGGCTGGTACAAAACCTTGCTCGATATTCAAAACCCTTATACCAATGGCCGTATTTTTCTTCATTTTGAAGGCGCAGGGCAGAAGACCAAGGTCTATGTGAACACTACGCTGGTGGCTTTCCATGTTGGAGGTTACGATGAGTGGAGTGTCGATATCACGGATGCTGTGACCGAATTTTTAAAACAGCCCGGACAAGAACGTTTCAAAGGCAAGGTGCCGGTTTCCATCCGATGCGACAATTCCCGCGATACAGAGATGATTCCTTCCGATCTTTCCGATTTCAACCTGTACGGTGGTCTTTACCGTTATATTGATCTTATTTATACACCGGAGGCTGCTTTCGAGGATCTGGCCATCACGACCACGATCAAGCCTGATGCAAACGTGGGAACGCTCTCCGTTTGCGGCAAAATGTATGCGCCTGCAGGATTGAAGGGGAATGAGATTGCGCATATTGTCATTACGGATCCTAAAGGAAAGACGGTTTTCGAGAATAGCAGGGCCATCAGTACGATCGATGCTGAATTGGTTCATATTCAGGTAAAAAAGCCACAACTCTGGAGCCCTTCGAGTCCTAATCTTTATCAATGCCGGGTTAGCCTGTCAATAGATGGCCAGGCTGTTCATGTACAGAAAAATTTCGGGTTCAGATCTTATGAGTTCAAGGAGCACGGTGGCTTTGTCTTAAACGGGGAACCTCTTTTGCTGAAAGGTACACACCGTCACGAAGATCAGGCAGGTGTCGGTGCCGCTTTAACGGATGACATGACTCGTGCCGAGATGAAGATGATTAAGTCCATGGGGGCCAACTTTATTCGCCTGGGGCACTATCAGCAGTCGGATCTGGTGCTTTCGCTCTGCGATTCTCTGGGCATCATGGTCTGGGAAGAAATACCCTGGTGCCGTGGCGGCCTTGGCGGAGAAAGTTACAAAAATCAGGCCCGCCGCATGCTTGCCAATATGATCTCCCAGCACCGCAATCATGCTTCCATCATCATCTGGGGCCTGGGTAATGAAAATGACTGGCCGGGAGACTTTGAGGAATACGATAAAGAAAAGATACGCGGTTTCATGACAGAACTGAACAATCTGGCCCATAATCTGGATCCGACTCGTCTAACAGCCATCCGTCGTTGTGATTTCTGTCAGGACATTGTCGATGTCTATTCGCCTACTATATGGGCGGGATGGTACAACGGTCGTTATACCGATTATAAGAATATGATGGCTTTTTATTCTTCTCGCGTAAAACGTCTGATGCATGTGGAATGGGGTGGTGATAGCCATGCATTGCGTTTTAGCGAGAATCCCTATAAAAATATCGATACCGTTGATATAAACATGCCTTTTATTTCTGATCCGAAAGGTGAGAAAGTCCCCGCTACGGCAAAAATAAACGTGCCGGCCAAAGGCGACTGGAGCGAATCCTACATCTGTGACTTGTTTGACTGGTGCCTGACTGAGCAAAATTCGATGCCTTGGATAGCCGGAGCCGCCAATTGGACTTTCAAGGATTTTTCAACCCCTTTGCGTCCGGAAAATCCGCTGCCCTATGTCAACCAAAAAGGTCTTGTAACCAGAGATCTGAAACCAAAAGAAAGCTTTTATGTCTTCCAGTCTCATTGGGCAGACAAACCCATGATCCATGTTTTCGGCCACGGCTGGCCTGTACGTTGGGGCGATGAAGGTGAAGTGAAGCAGGTGAGAGTTTACTCCAATTGCAAGGAAGTGGAGCTTTTCCTTAATGGAAAAAGTCTGGGAGTGAAGAATCACGATCGTATGGCTTTTCCTGCGGGAGGACTTCATTGGGAAACCCCTTTTCTTAACGGCAGGAATACCTTGCGTGCCGTAGCTGTTGTTGGAAAAGGTAAAAGCGCAACAACACTAACCGATGAAGTTGCCTTTGAATACCAGACCGAGAAGTGGGGGAAAGCAGCCGGTATCGAGGCTGTCGTGCTGGAACGCAACGATACTTTTGCGCTGATACAGGCACAGATCAGGGATGCTCAAGGTGTGCGTTGCCTGGATGCAGCCAATTACATTGAGTTTGATTATGCCGGTGAAGGCCAGATGATCTGTAATCTTGGAACGCCTGATGGCTCAAGTTTGCTTCAGGCCTATAATGGCCGGGCAGTCATCAGGGTTGAACTCAAATCCGGACAAAAAGGAATTATGGCGGTCAAATCAAAAGGATTACCAACCGCATTTGTAAAATTATGATGGAAGAAATACCGGGTTGAGTCGGTATATTGTGTGTATGTAGTGTATAGGTGAAGAAAGGCCGGGCAAATTTTGTCCGGCCTTTCTGTTTGTGTTAATTAGTTTACGTAGAGCAAGGTAAACAAGGGATCTTCCGGGATTGCCCTGAACTGTTGGTAAAGTTTTCCGTAGTTCTGATTCTTGCTGTAGGCTGTTGCACGGAGTAATTGCTGTGCAAGAGATGTTTCGACTGTGCGCCAGTCGTTTATCTGTTGGAATGGAAACGTTTCGGGTTTACCCATAAAAGGGATAAGCCATCCAAACGCCCTGTCTATGGCTCCGTTATTGGAATTGTACAGGTCAATGCCCATTTTGGATGCCAGATCACACATATCCATCATGTGTACGAGATTGTAAACGGAATAGTGAAAAGCGATGGTGCGGGTAAGTTCTCTGGGCTGAGAACCATCGGGCTGAATCTGTGCAGCCAGTCGTTTGGTGGGAAATTCGTTGATGATGTTTTTGGCAATATCGTACTTTCCCCCGAAATAAGCATACATGGTTACCTGTACATCGTATGCAATGGAGTGGTTATTCGCAGATTTGCTTTCTGTAATGCCGTTTTCCGAATGGATCATCCACTCTGTTAATTCTGCAAACCAATCTTTGATCTGGACATAGTCCTTTGGCGGAATCTGCTTTGTATTGTTTAGAAGAGCGATGGCATCGATCAGTCCCATAAAGGAATAGGCATCAATTAGTCCGAAGGAACGGCCTTTGCCATCAAAATGTCCCGGTGCAATCTGTGAGTAGTTTAGGTTTGGATTCATTTTTGTTGCCGGATCCAAAAACCAGGTGCGCAAAATGGATACGGCTTTTTGGGAATAGTCCTTGTTTCCGCTTAGATAGTATGCCATTGAAAGATGACATACACTGTTGCACATGTCACCAAGCCGGTTTCTGTCGTAATCGTTCAACTCTGGGTTTGATTCTCCGTCGCGCTGGATGTATGGCAGTCCGTCAGCTGTTTGAGGGTTGGGCCAGAAATATCTGGAAAGACTGGTATAGTCGTGCTTGTCTCCACTTGCAGGAGCTTTCGGTTTGTCCATTACGGTTGGGTTTCTTTGGGTCAGTTCGTGATCGGCAATTCCGATGAGCATCCGGTAGGCTTCCTTGTATGTGGAGTCTTTCGATTGGATGCATTTCTTGACTTCCTGTAAATGCTTGATGTTCCAGATGATCGGATCGTTTTTAGCGCCATAGCTGCTTGCGGCAAGACAAGTCAGGAATGTGGCAACCAGGAGAATTTTTGTTCGTTTCATAAAATGGTTTATTGTTTGGATTAATGTCTCAAATATACATTTTTATGTCATGAAAAGCAATAGTTTAGTGGTTGATAATCTATTATTTATCGATGTTTTTGTGGTAGGCGGAAATATTTTTTTTCGCTGTTTTTAATACTCTTTTTTCAGAATTCTTCTTCCAACAAAAACAGATTGTCTTCTACAACTTTTTCCTTTATGGAGTGTTAAGAACTAAAAAGTAACTGATAGCTTGTTTTATCAAACTGTTTTTAAGTAAATGTGTGTTGCAAATGCCAAAAAAATATATATTTGCTTATCTTGAATTGCAAATTATTGAACACACCTATGAATCACTTTAGATTTTTCTCTGCGCTCTTGATCTCTTCCGTTTTTGCTTCTTGCCAAACGCTTCAGCAGGTTGCAAGACAAGCTGTTAATAATCAGATGGGTGCATCAACCGCTAATGGAATCTATAGCAATGCTGCAGGTTTAAAAGAAGCTTTGACTGTAGGGGCTACCAACTCTGTGCTTAGCCTGGCCAGGGAAAACGGATATTATTCCGATGCTGCTCTCAAGATACTCTTGCCGGATGATGCGTCCGTCATTGTTGACAACATCAAACTCATACCTGGCGGACAGAATATGATCAATGATGTTGTGCTCCGTCTCAACCGTGCAGCTGAAGATGCAGCTGTTGAAGCCAAGCCGGTTTTCGTAAATGCCATTACCGGCATGTCTTTTTCCGATGCCACCTCCATTCTTTTCGGAAAGGATACCGCTGCCACAAACTATCTGCGCAAGACCACCTACAGCAAACTTGTCACAGCTTTTCAACCGAAAGTTGAGGCCTCCCTTGGAAAAGACCTTGTAGGAAATGTCTCGACCATTGAGTCTTGGACCACTTTAACGACGGCCTATAATAAGGTTGCCAACTCTCTTGTTGGCAAAGCCGCAAATCTAAGGGCTGTCAATACCAATTTGAGTGCCTATGTTACTCGTTGCGCTTTAAATGGCCTTTTTATAAAAATAGGTGCAGAAGAAAAGAACATCAGGGAGAACCCATCGGCTCGTGTAACGACGGTTTTGCAGAAAGTTTTCGGACAATTGGATAAATAATAAATATATAAAATAAAGGTATTTAATGTTTAATTATAGAATACAATAATTATAAATATGGGTGAATATAATTTTTCATGGGACATGCTGGGCGATATGCAGCTTGGACGTCCAAATCTTGGTTTGGCTACTACCGTTGAAATATACAGGTTGATGCAGTATACCATGAAAGCCGTTCTGGAAAAAGATTTTGGTTCTGAAATCACCAATGAAATTTTCGTTAAGGCTGGAAAGTTGGCTGGAACAGAGTATTGCAAGCATTTTCTTGATGTGTCCTTGCCGATGAATTCTTTTATAGCCCAGCTGAATCAACTATTTGTAGAACAGGGTATTGGCGTTTTCAGGGTGGAAAAGCTTGATTCGTTAAACCTGGATTTGGTGGTAACCTTGTCGGAAGATCTGGATTGTTCCGGTTTGCCTGTATCTGATAATACGGTCTGTGATTACGATGAAGGTTTTTTTAGTGGCATTTTTTGTCAATATACGGGCAAAGAGTTTGATGTCAAGGAAATAGATTGCTGGGCCACAGGCGACAGAACCTGTCGGTTTACCATTCGCCAAAAAAAATAGTTTATGGATGCAAACCCCAATGAATGTAAAATTATTTCAGATCTGCTGGCATTGGTCAAACAGCTGGAATCTGGCCGGAAAGTAAATTTTGACTTTGCTCAGGTCCCCGTATCTTCTTTCGAGGAACTAAATGACCTTAAGAATGAAATGGAAATACTGACCCGTCAGTACAACGATAACTACGATTTTGTTATAAATATAGGCAAGGGCAACTTGAATGTAGTCCCTCCTGTCAAAAACAATTATGCAACTCCATATAAACAGCTTCAGGCTGATTTGCTTCATTTGACCTGGCAAATTCAACAGATATCTGCGGGAGATTACGAGCAAAATGTTGTTTTTTCAGGAGAGTTCTCGGATTCGATCAACGCCATGATTGCATCTCTTAAAGAGAAAAGGCGGGTCAGTGAATTGAATGTGTTTTACCTCAAGGAATTGAAGGAACTGAATGCCATGAAGGACAAGTTCTTTTCCATTATAGCCCATGACCTGAAAAATCCATTTTCAGGGTTGCTGTCTCTTAGTGACTTATTGCTTATGAATATCCGTGAGCAGCAGTATGAGAATCTGGAGGAAATAGCTTCCTTGCTTAAGGAGTTCTCCAATCAGGGTTACAAACTTCTTGTCAATTTGCTGGAATGGTCCCGTGCGAACACCAATTCTTTGAACATAAACATTGAGCCGATCTCTTTGGTGGATGTTGTAGACAAAGCCAAGGCCATAGTTTTGCCAAGGGCCCAACAAAAGAAAATCCGGATTATGTGTGTGTGCCCACACAAATACATGGTTATGGCCGATTCGAATCTTCTGGATACCGTTATGCGCAATTTACTGAGCAATGCCGTAAAGTTTACTGCTGAAGGTGGCTCCGTTACCATTACCGGTGAAGAATCGGAACAGCATGTTGTTGTTCATATCTCCGATACCGGTATTGGCATTAAGCCTGAGAACATTGCCAAGCTTTTTCGCATTGATACCAATTGTAGTACGAAAGGTACTGACAATGAGGAGGGCACAGGCCTTGGTCTGATTCTTTGCAAGGATTTTCTGGCAAAGATGGACGGGACAATCAGTGTTGAAAGCGTGCCTGGAATAGGTTCTGTTTTTAGCTTTAACCTCCCCAAAGCGGTTGAGGCCTAACCTTTACAACGGCATTAAACGCACTTTTATAGCCGCTTTCTGCCCGGCATTGAGTTTGGCTTCAAATCCAATTCGCAGTGTTCCGGGATTGGTTGCGTCGTAACTGTGTTCAGGCTCATTGGACCATATTTTGGAAATGGTTTTGAATGGGGCAACAATTTGGACACGGAGTTTCTCTCCGTTTTTTGTTAGTTCAATGGTCCTGTCGTCTATGATTTTGGCTTCGGCTGGTGTGCACATGGTCCAGCGTATGGATGCTGTTTTATCGGTTGCTTCCAGAAAATCGGTCACTTCCAGGTATTTTTCATCGACCAAAACGGCCTTGCGTACGGCTTTCTTCAGATCTCCGCCGAAAGTGGAGGTTAAATCAAACTCTCCTCCCAGATATTTTCCTTTTTCGTAGGTCTTCAGAATGGGGGCAAAACCCTTAACGGAATGATTTTTGTCGTTGATGGTTAGTGTGTTATGGGCTTTGAGACTCAGACGTAAGACCTCCCAACGCTGACTTTGCTGGCTTGGGTTCCATAGGTCAACCCCTTTGCTTTCCAGCGTGATGTATTCCTGCATACCTAAATCCATGGCCCAACGTATCCCTTTGGCGTCGAAAACAAATGAACCTACATCCATATGGGCATGGCTTGCAGAAGCAGAGCCTCCTTTGATTCCAAGATACAGGTCATTCTTGCTTTTCCATCCGGTACGAACCAATATGACAGGTGTCTTACCATGACCTACCCAGATTTTTTTGGTGGGTGGGGCTATCTGACTTAGATTGAAATTGGCGGCAAAAATAGGAAGACATGGCATTAACCTTTCTTCGGCGAGTTCCAGCGTATCTTTCTTCAGATAATCTTTCTCAACCCAAAGAAGGCTCGGATTGTTGCTCTTTTGGGCAAACCAGAACATCATCGGGTTGCAGAGGCCATTTTCCCTGGCATCGGAAAAATTAAAACTAAGGCCACTGGTGCCTGTCATATATTCGATATATTGGGCCGATTGCAAAAAACCGGGTGTGGCAGACAATCCGTTGTCTGTGCCGAACGTGCTGTCCAAAGCTGCCAACAGCATGACCTGAAAGCCGGTTCCGTAGCCCCAGTACATATAGCCTTCCACATAATTGCCGTCGGGGCCATAACATCCCATAGGTTGTTGAATGGTCTTCATGCATTTTTCTATGATCGATGTGGCTGCATCAGGCTCATCCTCAAAGACGGCAATAGCTCCGTATACGAGCCCAGCGTTACAAACCTGATTCCAGTTGTTGTTGCTTGTATAGAACCAGGCATCTTTTGCATTTTTCGAGGAATCAAAACCTTTTTCCACGATGGCCTTCCGAACGGTTTCCCTGGTGGATGGCTTCAAGTCCTGGTATAACCAGTCATAGCCAATGGCCACGGCCATGGTCATCTCTCCCACATCCAGATAGTGTGATGGATTCCAGTCCGTAAATGCGCTTACAGCAAGCATCTCCTGTTCTGCACGGATCTCATATTTTTTTTCTCCTGTTATACGGTAAGCATAGGAAAGGTAGAATATTCTTTTGAAAGCTTCTCTGGATACTGCCAACAGCCTTTTGCCTTCCATAATCCTGGTTACGTTTGGGGTAAGAAGCACTTCGTCGCAATAGTTGAGTATCTGCTTATGTACCTTCATGACGGATGGGTTGCTGTTGAGGCCTTCCCGAATTTTCTTTTCCTCGCCGGCTCTCATAAGTAAGCGAGGGTGAGTTCCGATTTTTGTGTAGTCAAAAGATTGGGCCATATTGTTCATGGCAAGGCAAATCAAGCAGAGAAGCAGGAAGGTGCGTTTCATTTTTTGTTGTTTAAGGATGCGGTAAAAGTAGTGATTTAAACACAAAAAGAAGTAGCCTCCCGGATACTTCTTTTCTTCAACTTAGATAATTTAGAGAACTGTAAATTTGATTACACTTTATATACAATTGCATTAATATTCATTCCTGCCCCGACAGAAGCAAAAACGATGTTGTCGCCTTGGCTGATTTCGTGGTTTTCCATATTGCCTTTCAGTATAATGTCGAGTAAGGTAGGGATGGTTGCAACGGACGAGTTGCCCAACCAGTGAATAGTCATGGGCATGATGCTTTGAGGCACATCTGTGATGTTGTAAAGGGCATAAAGCCTTTTTAGAATGGCGTCATCCATTTTACCGTTGGCCTGGTGAATCAGCACTTTTTTGATATCCTTAAGGTCTGTATTGCATTTGTCAAGGCAGGCCTTGATGGCACTCGGTACATTTTCAAGAGCGTACTGGTAGAGTCTGCGACCGTTCATTTTGATAAATAGGTCGTCGCTTTTTTCGTAGGTTGGGTTGTACGATTTTCCCATATACAACATTTGTGAATACAAATAGGTGTCAGATCTGGTTTTGTGGGCGATGATGCCGATGGGGGTGCTGCTTTCTTTTCCTTCAAGAATGGTGGCACCTGCACCGTCTGCGTAAATCATGCAGTCTCTGTCGTGGGGATCGCTTACTCTGGACAGGGTTTCAGCGCCTATGACCAGTACTTTTTTTGCATCTCCCGACTTGATATAGTAATCGGCCTGGATCATAGCTTGCAACCAGCCCGGGCAGCCAAAGGCCGTATCGTAGGAAACGGTGTTGGGGTTTTTTATTTCCAGTTTGTGTTTCACTTTGGCAGCGACGCATGGTACGTAATCCGACTTTCTGTTATCGGCCTTCACATCTCCGAAATTGTGAGCAACGATGATGTAGTCAAGTTCTTCTTTGTCGATACCTGCCGATTTTATGGCTTCTTCAGCAGCCAGATATGCGATGTCTGATGCTACAAGGTTATCGGTGACATACCTTCTTTCGGCGATGGTGGTTATCTCTTCAAACTTTTCAATGATTTCCTGATTTTCCTTTTCAATTTTTTTTCCGTTTGATTCAAAGAATTCATTGGAAAGAAAGTTTTTATTTGTGACCTGCTTTGTTGGTATGTAACATCCGGTACCGGTGATTACGCTATAAATACTGCTCATATATCATGTTGATTAAAATTCCATCGATAAACTATTAGCAAAGAAACATTCACTTTTTATATTTAACAAATCAAAGGGTGTTTGGATTTTAAATGGGGGCTTATTTCTCGTATATGGGGCGAAAAAACAAATAATGGGGTGAATTTTCTGTTTGGTTTTTGGATGAAACGGATAAAAAGAGCCGGCTTATGCCTGTTCAAGCCCTCATATAGGTACTGGCTTCTTTTGTCCGTTCTTGCTGTATTTTAAATTTTCAATATTTACCATAGAAGAATTATACTTTAAATTTTTCACAATAAATATATGCTGGCCCGATGGATATTTCCCAACCGTGTTGTATCTTTGACAGCCCTCTATTTATGCGGCTTTGATGAAATCTTAATGTAAAAAACCAATGATCTCCATAAATCACAAAAAAGCGTTTTTCCCAATGATCTTGTCTTTCTTGATTGTGCCCTTGATTTTTTGCAGTTGCACATTTAAAAAAGAGACTCAGTCAGAGGTTCCGTTTCAAGCCAGCAGTTTTCCGGACGGTGTTTATTGTGCCCAGGTGACCTGCCATTACGGTGAAAAAGGCATTACATCCAATTACAAGCTTGAAATCGAAATTAAAGACAATAAGCTGCTGGCTATTCGCTGGCCAAAAGGGGGCAGACTTGAAAACCAACATTTCGAGTCGACCGATATTTCTGACGGTGAAGCCATTTTTACCAGTGAAAAGGGTGTTGAATATGTTGTAAAGGTTTTGGGAAAGCCTGGTTCGTGTGTGCTTGATTCTTCTGTGATAAATGAGGACGACATGATTGAGCGTAAAAAAGGATCGACCATCGTCTTGTATGAAATGCCCGATGAAAGTGCGGAGGATGGTACAACGGCCGAAGGATCTGAGAGTTCGTTCTGATAAAAAAGCCTGCACTACCCAAAAAGGAAATGCAGGCTTTCAATGTATGGCTGTAAGCCGGAGCTTAGCCGGTTATTTGAAATATCTGTTGTACAAACCCTCGAAACCTTTGCCGTGGCGGGCTTCATCCTTGCACATTTCGTGTACGGTGTCGTGGATGGCATCCAGGTTGAGTTGCTTGGCCCGGGTTGCAATACGTTTTTTGTCTTCGCATGCCCCTTGTTCTGCATCTTTGCGTTTTTGAAGATTGGTTTTGGTGTCCCATACTACATCTCCCAGCAGTTCTGCAAATCTGGATGCGTGTTCGGCTTCTTCCCAGGCGTATCTCTTGAATGCTTCTGCTACTTCCGGATAACCTTCGCGGTCGGCCTGCCGACTCATGGCAAGATACATGCCGACTTCCGTGCATTCTCCCATGAAGTGGTTGTTGAGGTCCTTGATCATTTCTTCATCACAACCTTTGGCTATTCCAATAACGTGTTCATCGGCAAAAGTCAGTGCACCCTCGTTTTCCACTACCTCAACAAACTTACTGGCCGGAGCTTTGCACAATGGACATTTTTCAGGAGCTTCGTCACCTTCATGAACATATCCACAAACAGTACATCTAAATTTCTTTTTCATTTTTTTATTCTTTTAAAAATTAAACGATATATTAATCAGTTAAGCATTTCTTGCATGTGCCCCGGTAATAATGGTGTACTTCAGTAATGACGTGTCCGTCGGCTTCCATTTTTTTCAGTTCTTCAGCGGATACGATCATTGGTAAATCATAAATCTTCCCGCACTTTTTACATATAAAGTGGGCGTGGTCCGAAGTGTCTCCATCGAAACAAATCTTGTTCTCGTCGATGGTGAGCATCAAGGCTGCACCGTTATCTGCCAGTAGCTCGAGCGTATTGTAGACTGTTGTTTTCGACAAAGTGGGTATGGCCTGACAAAGATTGGTGTAGACTTCGTCTGCCGATGGATGTGTGCGATGGGTCAACAGGTAATTCATAATCGCAATCCTTTGCACGGAAGGTTTGATTTGATATTCTATGAGTTTACTGTAAGCGTCCATTGCTTTTGGTTTTATTTGTATATTGTAATTATTACAAATATGTAACGATTGCAAAGATAGATCCTTTTTTTATTTGAGCAAATAAAAATGAACTTTTTTTTGTTTTTCTTATCATTAAGTCCATCCGGTTGATTTTTCAACAAAATATTTGCAGATATTTGTATTGAACCAAGTTTGATTATCTATGGACAAATCTCCACTATCAATTGTTTTCCTCGACGCTTATTCTCTGGGAAACGTAAATATTTCAGCCCTTGAAGCATTGGGGAAATGGACTCCTTACGAAACGACAAAGCCGGATCAGGTGGTGGAAAGATGTAAGGAGGCAGATATCGTGATCACCAATAAAGTGAAACTGATGAAATCTGAATTGGATGCGTTGCCGGGGCTTAAGTTGATATGCATAGCTGCAACGGGTATGAATAATGTCGATTTGAGGGTGGCTGCTGAAAAAGGAATACCTGTTAAAAATGTAGCGGACTATTCAACCGACAGTGTGGCTGAACTAACCTTTACGCTGGCCCTTGGACTCATCCATAAAAGTCATTATTACGACCAATACGTGAAGAGCGGAGCTTACAGCAACAGTGGCAGATTTACCCATCATGGGCGTCCGTTTTTTGAGATCAAAGGGAAAAAGTGGGGTATTATAGGTATGGGGCATATCGGAAGCCGTGTGGCTGAGATGGCTTCGGTTTTTGGTGCCCGGGTTTCCTATTATTCCACTTCGGGCCGGAATCTTGATGCCGGATACAGGCATTTGGCGCTTGATGAACTTCTTGCTGATAGTGATATTGTTTCCATTCATGCACCTCTTAATGAAAAGACACGGTATCTACTTGATTTTGAGAAATTGTGCCTGATGAAACCAGAGGCTTATCTTATCAATGTGGGCCGGGGAGGCATAGTCCGGGAGTCGGATTTGGCAAGGGCTCTTAGGGAAAACAGGCTGGCGGGTGCAGGATTGGATGTTTTTGAACAGGAACCGGTTGACCTGGGAAACCCGTTGCTCATGTCCGATATAAATGAAAAGCTGCTTTTTACACCTCATGTGGCTTGGGCATCGGCTGAGGCGCGTCAGCGTTTGGTGGATACCATAGTGGGGCATATCAAAAAACATTTTGGAATATAATGTTCCAAGGTGTCCTGAAGTCAGAAGAATTCGCTATTTTTGTCTTGTTAACAAAATAATAAGTATGAAAAAAAGATTGACAATTGCATTGGTTGCACACGATAACCGCAAAGCCGATTTGGTAGAGTGGGCAGTGTACAATGCAGATTTTCTGGCACAGCACAAGCTGGTTTGTACTGGAACGACCGGTAGCCTTGTTGCAAAAGCTATGAAAGAAAAAGGAGTGAAGGCAGATATTTCCTGCATGAACTCGGGTCCTTTGGGCGGTGACGCTGAAATTGCAGCCATGGTGGTGCGCAAGGAAGTGAATATGGCCGTTTTCTTGATCGATGACTTGAACGCGCAACCTCACGAAGCGGATATCCAGATGTTGTTACGTCAGTGTCGCGTGCACAATGTGCCTATCGCTTGTAACCGTTACTCGGCCGATCTGATGATTACCAGTACGTTGTGGGATAATGAAGACTATAAACCGACGGAGCCTAAGTATGTGTTTTTCAAAAGGTCAAAAGCTAAATGATGCGGTTGCGAATGCCGGGGTTGTATGACTTGCTTTAGACCAGCTTCAAGTTTATGACCAGTTTCTTCCTCAAATGAGCTCAAACTTGTCTGCATCTTTCCAGACCGGAAACTTTTTGCGGAAACGGTTGAGCGATTCTTTTTCTATTTCCAGTGTTTGTATTTTTTCAATGCCTGGCTCTATGGATGAAATCGTAGAGCCATAAGCGTTGATGAGTTGTGAGTTGCCTGAGTATTTCATGTTCAGGCCGTCAACTCCTACGCGGTTTACGCCGCAGACAAAAGCCATGTTCTCTATGGCTCTGGCGGTGAGCAGGCTTTGCCAGGCAAAATTCCGAACTTCCGGCCAATTGGCCACAACGATCAGTAAATCATATTCATTGTCCGTGTTTCGGCACCACAGGGGAAAACGGAGGTCGTAGCAGATGATCAGACGGATATTCCAACCCATGTAGGACAGGAGGCATTTTTCGTTTCCTGGTTGGTAGTGCTCCGGCTCTTCGCCCATACGGAACAAGTGGTGCTTGTTGTAAAAAAAAGTGTTGCCGTCGGGGCAAACGAAGAAGCCGTGGTTGAAGCATTTTTTGTCCGGACCTTTTCCTATGATGCTACCAGTGATGGCAAAGCCATAGTCTTTGGACATGCGGCGGAAGGCCGTCATGGTTTCTGCCTGGTCGGTCTCTGCCATTTGTACTGCCTGCATGCTGAAGCCAGTGGTGCACATTTCGGGGAGCACGACCAGATCTGTCTTTCCGGAAAGACCGGAGAGCATTTGGTCGTATTTCAGGAGGTTGGCACTTTTGTCTTCCCAGAGGATGTTGTTTTGAACCAGGCTAATTCTCATGGATTTATTCTCCTATACTGAAGTTTTCGGGATATTTGGCGGTAACACCTTTGTATTTTTGTTGAATGGCCTTGATGTCGGCGTGTTCGTCACCGGTGGGTGTGAAAACTTCGAACATACTCATGCATTTTTCCTTATAGTCGATTTTGACAAGCACGATGGGCACGTTGGCTTTTAGGGCGATGTGATAGAAGCCTTTTTTCCATCTGGCATTTCTTTTTCTGGTGCCTTCCGGGGTAATGGCCAAACAAAATTTCTGGCGTGTGCGAAAAAGATCCGCCACATCGTCGGTGAAATGGCTGGCATGACTTCTGTCAACGCCGATACCACCCAGTCTTCTGATTAAAAAACCGAGCGGACCTGTAGTCCATTCCTTTTTAATAACAAAATGGGCTTTTCTGCCTGCCGAAGTATAGCCAAGTTCTCCCAGAGGAAAATCCCAGTTACTGGTGTGAGGGGCTACCATCAGGATGCATTTGTCGAAATCCGGGGTTAGAGCCTCGAATTTCCAACCTATTAATTTAAGTATAATCTGTGCTAACTTTTTCATTATGATTTGCGTTTATTATTTCACAAAGATACGTTTTTTTCAATTCGTACTGAAAAATCAGTATCTTTGCCCCAATAGTTTTTAGGTTATTGGATTGTATTTCATTATACTATAGGTTATGAATCCCGATTATATTTTTGAATCAAGTTGGGAGGTTTGCAATAGGGTTGGAGGTATTTATGCCGTTCTTTCTACCAGAGCCAGGACGCTACAGCTTCAGCACAAGGATCAGGTTTTTTTCATTGGTCCGGACCTGGGTTCTCAGAACTTTTGTTTTAAGGAATCGCCACGTTTGTTGTCTGCATGGAAAAAACAAGCGGCCCAAGAAGGACTTCAGGTTCGTGTAGGCCGCTGGGATGTTCCTGGAAAGCCTATTGTCATTCTGCTCAAGTTTGAAAAGTATTATGCAAATAAAAACAAGATATACGCCGATTTCTGGAAATGGTTTGGAGTCGATTCGCTGAATGCTTTCGGTGACTATGATGAATCCTGTATGTTTGCTTATGCTTGTGGGGAAGTGATCAAAAGTTATACCAGCTTTGCCGGTATAACGGACAGAAATGTTATTGCGCATTTCAATGAATGGACCACTGGGTTTGGCCTTCTTTACTGTAAGAAATATTTGCCGGACGTCGCCACCGTTTTTACAACGCATGCCACTTCCATAGGACGTTCCATTTGCGGAAACAACAAGCCGCTTTATGATTTTCTGTCGGATTACAACGGAGATCAGATGGCTCGTGAACTCAACATGGTTTCCAAACATTCTGTGGAAAAGATTGCTGCCCGGGAGGCCGATTGCTTTACCACGGTAAGTGACATTACTGCCAAAGAATGTAAACAATTGTTGGATAAACAGCCGGATATTGTGACTCCCAACGGTTTTGAAGATGAGTTTGTGCCCAAAGGAAAAAATGCCGATCTTGTTAGAAAATCCAGCAGAGAGCTCATAACCAGGGTTACGGAAGCGTTGTTTGGCTATAGTCTGTCTGAAGATCCGTTGTTTATAGGTATTAGTGGTCGTGGGGAAATCAGGAACAAAGGCCTTGATGTTTATGTGGATGTCCTGAACTATTTGAAAGGGCAGTCGTCTCTTCAACGTGAAATCGTGGCATTCATTGCTGTTCCAGGTGATGTGAGCGCTCCCCGTGCTGAAATTTTGGAGCGGTTGAACCATCCGGAAATGAAAGTTGACGGGCCGATTTATTTTCCTTTTACCACACACTGGCTCAATCATATCGAATCCGATCGCATTTTAAACCTGATCCGGTACAAGGGTTTCAGAAATGCCCAAAAAGACAGGGTGAAGGTGATTTATGTACCTTGTTACCTGAATGGGGATGACGGAATTTTCAACAGGTCCTATTTCGATTTGTTGGGTGCGTTGGACCTGACGGTCTTTCCATCGTATTATGAACCTTGGGGATATACCCCACTTGAAAGTATTGCTTTTTCTATCCCAACCATAACCACCAATCTGGCAGGTTTTGGATGTTGGGCTTTGAAGGAAGGCGATGAAAAAGGTATAACCGATGGGGTGGCTGTGGTGTCGCGTTCCGATCACAACTTCAGGGATGCAGTCAAGGAAATAGCATTGACCGTTATGGATTATGCGCAGAAAAGCGATTCAGAAAGAGCTTTAATTGGAGAAAGGGCACGTTTGCTTTCCAAAAAAGCGTTATGGTCGGAATTTATATCTGCATACGAAAAGGCCTATTCCATAGCCCTGAATAAAAAGAAGAGTAAAAAGCTATAGTTTGACAATAAAATTATATTTTAGCGCAAATCCTATGGAAGGATTTGGCCGTCATTTTAATAATTTGAATACATGAAAGTTAAGGTAAATAATGCAAACCATAAGCTATGGGCTGAGGTTATTGTGAAATCGTCCATGCCCCCGGGACTGGAAAAACTGAAAGAAATTGCCCAGAATGTTTGGTGGTCCTGGAACTATGAGGCTGTGAACTTGTTTCGTGAGGTTGATCCGGAATTTGAGACTGCTTTCGGCGGAAATCCGATTCTGATGCTTGAAAATTCTATGTATCAGCGCCTTGAAGAGATGACTACCAACAAATCTTTTATGACTCGTTTGGAGAGTGTCTATGCTGATTTTTGCAATTACATCAATACTCCGGTCAATACAGAGATCCCAAGTGTGGCTTATTTCAGCATGGAATATGGTTTGACCGATGTTTTAAAAATATATTCCGGTGGTCTGGGTGTGTTGGCCGGCGATTATCTGAAGGAAGCTTCCGATTGCAATGTCAATATGGTGGCTGTTGGTTTCCTGTACCGAAACGGCTATTTTACGCAGGCTTTGTCCATGGATGGTCAGCAAATTGCTGTCTATGAACCTCAGGACTTCAATAAAATTCCTTTGGCACAGGTGAAAGATGCCAACAATAATCCTTTCATCCTGACATTGGATTTTCCCGGTTATCAGGTTTTCTGCAATGTTTGGAAGGTTTCTGTGGGCCGTGTCCCACTGTACCTGTTGGATACGGATACTCCGCTCAACAGTGAGTACGACAGGCAGATTACTGCGCAGTTGTATGGCGGAGATTGGGAAAACCGTCTTAAACAGGAATATCTTTTGGGTGTAGGTGGTATACAACTACTTAATGCGCTTGGTATCAAGAAACAGGTTTATCATTGCAATGAAGGGCATGCTGCCTTGATTAACGCTCAGCGTCTGGTCGATTTGATTTCCGATTTCCGATTGACTTTCAGTCAGGCTCTCGAAGTCGTTCGCGCATCCGGATTATATACGGTACATACACCTGTTCCAGCTGGCCACGATCAGTTTGAGGAAGGCCTTTTTGCCAAATATATGAGTTCTTTCCCTTCCAAACTGGGTATCAGTTGGGATGACTTTGTGGATCTTGGACGTGAAAATCCGGGAACACCGGGTGAAAAATTCTCCATGAGTGTCTTTGCCTGCAATTGCTGCCAGGAAGTAAACGGTGTCAGCTGGTTGCATGGAAAGGTTTCCCAGGAAATGTTCAGTCCCATCTGGAAGGGCTATTTCCCGGAAGAACTACATGTCAGCTATGTGACCAATGGGGTGCACATGCCGACATGGACTGCTTCTGAATGGCAAAAACTCTATCTGAAGAATTTTGGTCCTGAATGGCTGGCCGATCAGTCCAATGCCAAGCATTGGGAAAAGATTTATAAGGTGAGTGACGAGGAAGTCTGGGAAACCCGTCAGATCCTCAAACACAAGCTGATTGAATACATTCGTGCCAAATACAGAGAAAATTGGCTCAAGGGGCAGGGAGATCCTTCCCGTGTGATGTCCATCCTTGAAAAGATTAATCCCAATGCGCTCATCATTGGCTTTGGCCGTCGTTTTGCCACCTATAAGAGGGCGCATTTGCTTTTTACCAATCTGGAACGTCTTTCAAAGATTGTCAATAATCCCGACTATCCGGTACAGTTCGTTTTTACAGGTAAAGCCCACCCGGCCGATGGCGGTGGCCAGAGTCTGATCAAGCATATTGTAGAGGTTTCAAGAATGCCGGAATTTGAAGGAAAAATTATTTTCCTCGAAAATTACGACATGGCTTTAGCCAAACGCCTTATTTCCGGTGTCGATATCTGGTTGAATACCCCGACCCGTCCGTTGGAAGCATCCGGAACGTCCGGTCAGAAAGCTGAAATGAACGGAGTTCTTAACTTCTCCGTACTTGATGGCTGGTGGTTGGAAGGCTATGTGAAGGGTGCCGGTTGGGCCCTGACAGAAAAAAACACCTACGACAATCCTCAATTTCAGGATCAACTTGATGCATCAACTATTTACAGCATGTTGGAAAACGAGATCGTCCCACTTTATTTTGCCAAAAATGAAAAAGGCTATTCTCCAGAGTGGGTGATGTACATCAAAAATTCCATAGCGAAGATTGCCCCCCGTTTCACCACCAAGCGTATGCTTGAAGATTACATCAATAAGTTCTATGTAAACCTGGCTACCAGGTCAAAATATTTGACCGATAACAATTTTGAGAAAGCCATTGCGATGGCAGCCTGGAAGGAAAGAGTGGTCGATGAATGGGATAACATAACCGTGGAAAGGAAGGACATACCCGAAAAGTTGATCAACGATCCGCATGTGGGTGAGGAGTATAAATTTGGCGTAACGCTTGGAAATGTGACCGATAACGGCATTACCGTTGAGCTGGTGTTCAATTACGTGAAACCGGATGGTTCCAGGTATATCAAGACTGCTGAAATGAATCTTGTCCGTGCTGAGAATGGAAAGCTCGTTTTTGAAATGGACTACAAGCTCAAGAAAGCCGGTGCGTTCCGTTATGGGTTCAGGATGGTGCCGAAGCATCCGGACCTGCCTCATCGTCAGGACTTCTGCTATGTGAGGTGGTTTTAAGAAACTTCATCGAGATATAAAAATGGCTGCCCAACGATTGATCTGGGCAGCCATTTTTGTATCCGGACAGGATGTTCTCTATTCGATAATTTTCTGGAATTTCAGCCAATCCAGGCATAGAGATTTCCAGATTTCATGATATTCGAAGTTCTCGTGGTAGCCCCAACCATGTCCGCCTTTGGGGAAGATGTACATGGATGCACTAACGTTGTTGGCTTTCAGTGCGGCATAGAAGTTTACGCTGTTGATGGGTGGAACGGCCTTGTCATCGTCGCTTAAAAGGAGCAGGGTGGGAGGGGTGTCCTTGGTCACCTGCATTTCGTTGGAGTAGTAGTTGGCCGAGTCCTTGCTGTAGTTTTCGCCAAGCAGATTGTTGCGTGTACCTCCATGGGTGGCTTCATGCATGGTCACTACCGGGTAGAACAGGATCATGAAGTCGGGACGGCAGCTGTATGTGCTGACAGGAATCGGTTGGGGAGCAACGATCTTCTTGTTCTTTTTGGTGGCTTTTATTGGCTGAGGAACAAAAGGTGTGCCCAGGTCAAAGTGTGTTCCTGCCGTTGATGCCAAATGACCTCCTGCTGAGAATCCGCTAATGCCGACCTTTCCGGGATTAATGCCCCATTCTGCTGCTCTGCTGCGGATGATGCGCATGGCTTGCTGGGCATCTTTCAGAGGAATGTATGAATGTCTGTTGGGCAGGCGGTATTTCAGAACAATGCCGGTAATGCCGTTTTCGTTAAGCCATTGGGCTATCTGTGTGCCTTCGTGACGCGCAGCCTGACCGCTGTAGCCGCCTCCTGGACAAATAAGTACTGCTGCACCTGTGTTTTTGGCCGAATCGGCAAAGTAAACAGTCATTCCTGGATTGGAAACATTGGAGATGTTATCGTTTTTGATGATTTCTTCACCGGTGAGTCCGTTGCTTTCAGGAACACCGTTTGGCCACAGTACTACTTTCACAGGCTCTTTTGCGTAGCTGGTACCAAAAGCCAGGCTGAATAAAGCTGCCATGATAAAATAATTTCGCATGATAGATTTTTGATTTGTTTAGATGTATAGGTTTGTTTTGATGGACAAAAATACAGGAAAAAGCTATAGTATACACTTTTTTTTATAAAAACAGTGTCTTGGAAAGATGCCTTGTTTGCATTGTCTGCTGTTTTTTTGTTTTAACGATGAACTTATTGTGGTATAAAATCATTTATGATAATATAAAACAGAAGCCATCATTGGTTTACTGTTTGAATGATTTAGTGCTGTTCAATCAATAACTATTTACAAAATGAAAAAGAACATGGGATCTGCCGACAGAATTATCCGGGTGATAATCGCGGCTATTATTTTAGTCCTATATTTTACAAATATTATAGAGGGGACGTTGTGTCTTATTTTGCTGGTAGTCTCTGCTATTTTTACATTAACAAGCATTGCCGGTATTTGTCCTCTATATTCTGTTTTCGGTTTATCAACCTGTGGCAGAAAAAAGAAATGACAGAAAGAAGGGGCAGGCTGTTTTGCCTGCTTCTTGCGAATAGAGTTTTCTCTAAAGTTTTGTCAGTATGAGAAAGGGTATTCTAACATTTCTTTTTGCTATTGTTTATATTCTGGAACTGTTTGCCCAGGCAGATAGCCTGAATGTTTATGACATGAATTTATCCCAGCTTGCAGAAATTAAAATATCCTCAGCTTCAAAGATTGTCCAGAATATCAAGGAAGTTCCTTCCTCCGTTTTTGTTATCACCGGGCAACAGATCAAAGAAAATGCCTATACAACCCTGGAGGATGCACTTAGCGATTTGCCAGGCTTTCAGTTTAGGAATATCCAAGGAATAAACAGTTATGTATTCCAGCGTGGGGTGCCTAACCAGAACAATCTTTCTCTGGTCCTGATTGACGGGGTTCAGATCAATGAGCTTAACTCCGGCGGTTTTTATGGTGGTGGACAGTACAACCTGACCAATGTGGATCGTATTGAAATTGTATACGGACCTTCTTCTGTAGCCTATGGAACCAATGCCATGACCGGTGTTATCAACATTATTACCAAGAATCCCTTAAAGCAGGAAAATACCTTTCATACATCGGTGGGTTCATTTAATACTCTGTCCAATGATTTTCTTTTTTCTTATGCCAACAAAGAACAGACGTTGGGTGTATCGTTTTCCGGGCTGACCAAGAAAACCGATAAAGGCAATCTGAAAGGAGGGGCTGGAGACAACAACTGGACAGATTTGATGGATAATTATGAAAAGGATTATTCCTACGATCTGAAGGTTTTGGCCAAGGATTTTGTCATTGGTATGAATTATCAGAATAAGCAGACTTCCACAGCCACATTATTTAAAACGGTCGGCACCGATTACAAGGATTATGGTACGCTGTGGAACATCCGGTTTATCAATAATTATGTAAGGTATCAGAAGAAGCTTTCAGATACGTTTGGTTTTTCTTCGACTTTGTACAACCGCAATGCGACTGTGCTGCCCAACACGGTTTATTATGTTTTGGACTCTGTTCAGGTGGGTTATTACAGACCCAATAACCTGACAGGATTGGAGGCTATATTTAATTATACATCCGGTAAAATTTTTTCATTGACCAGTGGCCTAACTTTTGAGCATGAATGGCTGGCAAAATCCAATACCCTGTCTTTTAGCGCGTCTGCTGACCAGAGGCCTCCAAGACCGGATAAGCCGCAGATAGTCCAGAACAATTTAACCAGTTTTTTTCTTGAGCCAAGGCTTACGTTGGTCCATAATCTTTATGTATCCGGTGGATTCCGTTACGACATGAGCAGTATCTATGATCAGAAACTGACTCCGCGGGTTGGATTGATTTATCAGTTGTCAAAGCATTTGGTACGTCTTTCCTATGCGGAGGCTTTTAGAGCTCCCAAGGCCTGGGATTACACGGATGGCCTCGGAAATACGTCCCTGAATCCAGAAGAAATGAAATCATTGGAAGCCGCTTTCGTCTTTTCTTTTTGGGAAAAGATGCAAATCAATTTGACCGGATATTCCAATCATTTGAACAATGTCCTCACCAAAGAATTCCTGCCCAATGGTTACCGATGGACAAACAGTGGTGAAATAAACACGCATGGCCTGGAGTTTTTGGCCAGATTTTCGGAAGGTAGGTTCTATTCGTCCATGAGCTATACTTATAATCACAGTATGGATGAGGCCGGTCATAGTATGCCTGAGATAAGCCGGAGTACAGGAAATGCTTTTGTGGCTTATTCCTTCAGTAAGAAACTGAAGGTGAATATGCGATCCTATTATGTGAGCAAAAGGCAGAATCTCAAGTTGATATCTTCGACCCAAAGCATGTATGTGGATCCTTATCTAACTCTGAGTGGTACGGTTTCTTTGCTGGATATCAACGGTTTTGATGTTCAGCTGTCTGGAAGGAATCTGCTCAATAAGGAGTATTACCATACATCAAACAGGGATCCGGACAGGTATCGTCAGCCTCAACGGCTATTGATGATTACTTTGGGGTATACATTCAAAACGAACGAGTAAGATGAAAAACGGTAAGTATATATTGGCTATCCTGATCTGTTTTCTTTTACCGAGTGTGAATAGCCATGCCCAGCAGTTGGAACGTAAGGTTGCATTGTCTGCCTATATCTATAATTTTGCGAAAAATATTCTTTGGCAAAACGAGGATGCAATCAAGGAATTTCATTTTCTGGTGGTAGGACAGGATGATGGAGTTGTGCAGGAAATGAAGAAGCTGTCCAGTAGAAAGCTCAGGAACAAATCCATAAAGGTTTTATCTGCTTCGCGTCTAAAAGATTTTTCAAATGTCAATCTTATTTTTCTTTTGAATGGCAAAGACGAGGAACTTGCCCGCGTGTTTGATCTTGTGGAAGGTAAAAATATACTGTTGGTCAGTGATAACTATAAGGATGAAAGGGTCATGATGATCAATTTCTACGATACGGAGAATGGGACACTCCGTTTTAAAATCAACAAGCCAAACATCATCAATCAGCACCTTCGCATTATGGACGACATGATCCTGCTTGGCGGAACGGAAATTGATGTGGCGAATCTGTATCATGAGGCTCAACAATCATTGAGAGAGCTTCAGAAGCATAGCGATTTGCTTGAGGGTAATCTTGCGCAGCTGGAGAAAACGATAGCAGAGAAGAACAAAGAGGTGCAGATTAGTAAGGATAGCCTTCTGAGCCAGACCCTAAGAATACAAAGTCAGCAGAATGTTCTTTTGAATCAGGGTGTATTGCTTAAACAAAGGGAATCGGAATTGCTGTTTCAGGATGAGCATATTCTAAAACAGCAGCAACTGTCCACGCTCCAGACGCAAAGGCTGAACAAGCTGTCAAAAAATCTTGATGAAGGGAGCAGGCTTTATGAAAAACAAAAAAAAGATATTCTGCACCAGAGGTCTGAGATTGATGCTCAGGCCAGAATATTGAAGAATCAAGGGCAAACCATCAATCGGCAACGTTATGTAGTGTTCTCTCTTTTTACCCTGATTGTCATGGTTGCAGTGATTGTCTTTTCCATCCTGAGAAATTATAAGGTGAAGAAAAAACTTGCCATTGAGTTGGAAAACAGGGTGATGGAGCGCACCAACGACCTGAATCTGCTGAATGAGCAATTGAAGGTGGAACTTGCCGAGCGTAAACTTGCAGAAGAGTCCTTGCGGATGAGCGAGGAGCGGTACCGATATTTGTTTGAACAAAATCCGGCCAATATGCTCATCTATGATTATCAAACCTTGCAGTTGCTGGCTGTCAACGAAGCTTTTGTGAAAGATTACGGATATACCGTAAATGAAGCATTGACCATGTATCTTCCCGATTTGTATCCTAAAGATGAAAAGGTCTCCATCACCAAACTTGCCCGAAAAATTTCCGGATATTCTTATGCAGGAGAGTGGCATCATGTCAAGAAGGACGGGACGGCCTTTCCCATCATAGCGACTTCACACGATGCTGTATTTATGGGGAAAGATTGCCGTATAGCTGTTTTAACAGATGTAACAAAGCTCAAGCAGGCAGAAGAAAAGATCCAGAAGATGAATCAGGTGCTTGAGGACAGGGTAGCGGAGCGTACCGCTCAATTGGTAAACATCAACAAAGAACTTGAAACTTTTAGCTATTCCATATCCCACGACCTGCGTGCGCCGTTGCGCGCTATTCTGGGCTTCTCCCAAATACTTTTGAACAGGCACAGGAATTCGATGAACGAAGAAGGACAGCAATATATGGGTTATATTGTGGAGGCTAGTATCCGGATGGAGCAACTCATCAATGATTTGCTCAATTATTCCCGTCTTGGACGAAAGGATATAAACCTGCGTCCAATACCTCTGGGAGATATTCTATCTGAAATATACCAGGATTTTAAGCAAAGGCTGGAAGAGATTGGTGGCGTTCTGGTAAGGGATGAGACTTATCCGGTATTGATGGGAGACGAAAGCCTGTTCCGGCAGATTTTTACCAATCTGATCGAAAATGCCGTGACCTACAGGCGTCTTGATGTGAGCCTTGAGATCAGGGTGCATTGTGAATCCGGGGAGAGTGCCACACGGATCAAGGTTGTGGATAATGGCATCGGCATACCGGAAGAATACTCGGAGAAGATCTTCAATATTTTTCAACGTTTACACAGCGAAGAGGAATATCCCGGGACAGGCATTGGACTGGCTACCGTCCGTAAGTCTGTTAGTATGCTAAAGGGTAAAATCTGGGTTGAGTCTGTGGTGGGTGAAGGTAGCACTTTCATTATCGAACTGCCTAACAATAAAATGATAGACTAATATGGAAATGCAAGCTCAAATTCTTTTGGTGGAAGATAATCACATGGATGTAGTTTTGACTCTGGATGCCTTTCGGGAAGCAAAATTGAAAAATAAGGTCAATGTAGCACGAAACGGGCAGGAGGCTCTTGATTATCTTTTCGGTCATGGAAAATTCTCGGACAGAAAAGAGTATCCAATGCCGACCTTGATTCTACTTGATCTCAAGATGCCTGGAATTGATGGATTTGAGGTATTGCGACAGATAAAACGGACAGAAATCCTCAAACGGATTCCGGTCATTATTCTGACATCATCCAAGGAGGAAGGAGACCGTGCATTGACGTATGATATAGGGGCGAACAGCTATCTGCTCAAACCGGTTTCTTTTGACGGTTTTGTCTCTGTTGTGAAAAAAATTGAAGATTACTGGTTTACCCTGAATATAAAAGCTCCTGGCGTATAAAGTTCTTTTTAAATGGAAAAAATTCGGATTTTACATATTGACGACAGTATACATGACCGCATGCTTGTAATGGATGCCCTGGAAAAGGAGTCTTCCGACTTTGAGGTGGTTGGTGTCGATTCTCGTGAAAAATTTGAAGAGCACCTGTTGGCAAGCGATTTTGACATGGTTCTCAGTGATTTTGACATTCTGGGTTTCGAAGGACTGGAGGTTTTAAGGATCGTCAAAAACAAGAATCGGGACATTCCAGTTATCATCGTGACAGGAACCGGATCAGAAGAAGTAGCCATCGAAGCCATGAAAATGGGAGCCTCCGATTACATCATCAAGTCTGCAAACCATATACGGGGCATAGGCCATTCCATCATGATGGTACTTGAAAACAAGAGGACGCAGGAAGCAAGTCGAAGGGCAATGGCAGCCCAGCGCGAAAGTGAAGATCTCTATAGATCCATTTATGATAATTCCTCTGTGGCGATTTTACTGACTGCGCCTGATGATGGTCTTGTTCTTTCTGCCAATGGCTTTGCTTGCCAGTTGTTTGAAATGACGGAGGAAGAACTTTGCCAGGCTGGCAGGGAGGGTCTTATTGATCATTCGGACAATAGAGTGGCAGAGTTGATGAGGGATCGTACGGAGCATGGCCATGCAAAAGGTGAACTTACCTTCGTAAAAAAAGGAGGTACCAAATTCCAGGCGGAAATATCTTCTGTCATTTTTTACGATAAAGACGGAAATAAAAGAAGTAGTATGGTTATCCGGGACCTGACCGAACAGCGTGCGGCGGAGAAAAAATTGATAACCATGAGCAAGGCCATTGAACAAAGTCCTACTTCCATTATTATAACCGATGCCAGAGGAACAATCGAATTTGTCAACAATCAGTTTACCGAGTTTATGCAGTATACGCTCAGCGATGTAGAAGGGAAAAGACCGCGTATATTCAATGAGGGGCATACCTCCAAAGAAAAATTTGATGAAATGTGGGAGACTCTGCATTCGGGAAAAACCTGGTTTGGTGAGTCTGAAAACCGCAAAAAGGACGGAACAAGGTTTATTGAAAATGCGATAATCTCACCATTGATCAAAGCTAGTGGAGCCATCAGCAATTACATTCTCATCATGGAAGATATCACCGAGAAGAAAAAGATGCTGGACGACCTGATCGTGGCAAAAGAAAAGGCGGAAGAGAGCGACAGGTTGAAAACCGCTTTTCTTCACAATATTTCGCACGAGATACGTACACCAATGAATGCGATTATAGGATTCTCCGGCTTTTTGACCGACCCTGACCTTTCCCTTGAAAAGCGCATGCAGTTTACGGATGTCATCGTACAAAGCAGCAACCAACTGCTTTCCATTATAACCGATATCATCAGCATAGCGACGATAGAGGCCGGACAGGAAAAAATACAGGATGAGGAGGTCAATCTGAACTCTCTTCTCCGGCTGTTGTATGATCAGTTTTTGCTGAAGGCAAGGAAGCAAAAGATTGAACTGGAATATAAAACCACCTTGTCGGATGAGGATTCCCTGATAATGATAGATGATATAAAACTGAATGAAATACTCAATAATTTGATAGGCAATGCCCTGAAGTTTACGGATCACGGTCGTGTAGGCTACAGGTATGATTTGAAAGGTGAGTTTCTGGAGTTTTGTGTGTATGACACAGGCATTGGGGTAGCCCATGAGATGCAGGATGAAATCTTTCAGCGTTTTCGTCAGGTGGAATACACTTCCAACCGCCAGTTTGGCGGTGCAGGGCTGGGGCTTTCCATTTCAAAGTCTTATGTGGAATTGTTGGGTGGCAAAATTTGGTTGAAGTCGGAACTGGGCAAAGGTTCGGAATTCTATTTTACAATACCTTACAAGAAGGTTGGTAAGCCAACCATTGTAGAAAATCGAACAGCGAATGAACTAAAATACGACGATATGGATAATAAGAAAATACTGGTCGCGGAAGATGAAAGGACAAACTATATGTTGCTTGTTGCTCTTCTATCAAAGTTAAACCTGCATATTATCAGGGCAGAAAATGGTGTCCAGGCCGTGGAACTTTGCGACAAGAATCCCGATTTCGACTTGGTTCTGATGGATATCAAGATGCCGGAAATGGATGGTTTTGAAGCGACAAGACGCATCAAGAAAAAATATCCGGATTTGCCTGTCATAGCCCTTACTGCGTTCACCTCCGATCTTGACAAGCAGAAAGCTTTTGATTGTGGGTGTTCCGAATTTGTTGGCAAACCTATTGACAGAAATGAACTTATAGCTAAAATAAACATGTTCCTTAAAAAATAGGGTTGAATTTAAAGCTTAAGTACTTTGTTTAGGATGAAAACGATCCATATATTTGTTGACGTTAAATAGAAATTTTATGAAACAGCAGGGTTTTTCCATCAAGAAAAGAATTAGGAGCTTTGGGTACGCCATCAACGGCTTGAAAATCCTGGTAAAGGAAGAACATAATGCCAGAATTCATTTGTTTGTAACGCTTTGCGTGGTATTGGCCGGTGCTTTGCTTCGTATCTCGGCCATTGAATGGGTGGCTGTCGTTTTTGCCATCGGCCTTGTCATTGCGCTTGAGGCAGTGAATTCGTCCATTGAGAATCTGGCAGATTTTGTTTCACCCGAAAAGCACCATTGGATCAAAAAGATCAAGGATTTGGCCGCAGCTGCTGTTTTGGTGGGAGCCATTGCTTCTGTCATTGTCGGATTGATTGTTTTTGTACCCAAAATTCTGAATCTTTTCTGTTGACAGCCTAACCTGTTCTTGTTAGCAATCGTGAATATTCTTTTTGAATTTTCACTACTTCTGGGGATTTCCGTTCTTTTCTGTCTGTGGTACTTTTGTGGTGCACAATAAATGTTGAAGCGATGAAATGTCCCTTACTTTCTTTCTCCTTTTTTTCGTTTTTTCTTTTTCCCCTTTCTGCTCAGGATATGCCTGTGCAAAAAGAATCCTCCTTCTCTACCAACCTTTCCTATACGGGGGATGTTGTATCTAGCTTTTTTGGTGGCATAAAGAGTGGCTCCTGTTATCTGGGTATGGTCAATGCCGGTTTTTCTTTTGATACAGAGAAGGCTGGATTATGGAAAGGCGGACAGTTTTTCTTTTATGGAACCAATACGCACGGATCAACTCCTTCTGCAAGTCTGGTAGGTGATTTTCAGGTGACTTCCAATATTGAGGCCGGTGACATGACTTTTATTCAGGAGTTCTGGTATATGCAACGTCTTGGAAAGCTTTCTACCACCATTGGTGTTCAGGATCTCAATGCCGGATTTGCTTTTAGTGAAGGAGGCAGTATGTATCTGAATAGCTCCTTTGGCGTACATTCAACCATCACAAACAACATTCCTAGCCCAATCTTTCCATTGACGGCTTTTGGATGGCAACTCCAGTACGATTTTTCGGAGAAAACGAATGTGAAAATTGTCTTGTTTGACGGCTTGCCGGATGGTATGAGGGGTACGGCACATAATCTTCCATGGGATCTGAGTTTTGAGGAGGGTTATCTGGCTGTCGTTGAAGCGGACCATTCTGTTGTATTTTCAGAGAATTTGTCTGGAACATACAAGATAGGCGGGTATTACCACAATCACCTTGGAAAGACTTTTAATTCAGATAATTGTGAGGATCACGGTTTTTATATGGTGGCAGACCAGGAACTTTTTCGCAATACAGAAGACAGGGTGCTGTCCGCATTTATCCAGGCTAGTGTAAGCCCGGCCTCAAAGAATGAAAATTCTAACTATCTGGGGGCAGGTCTCAACTACAAAAAGCCTTTTTCTTGCCGTCCGGATGATGTCCTTGGATTAGCTGTAGCACGGGCGGGGTTGAATCACCGTTTCTATTCGAATGAAACGGCTGTTGAGATGACCTACAGGGCTCAATTGACTGGAAACTTTTATCTGCAACCAGACATTCAGTATATCGTTCATCCGTCCGGAACCGAAGAAAATCTCGACAATGCACTGGTTGGTATTGTCAGGTTTGGTTTGGATTTTTAAATCAAGAAGTATGATTCAGACAATAATTGTTTTTGTTATCGTTGGGCTGGCTGTTTTATATGTGGTTCGTTCTGCCAGGAAAAATAGCAAATCCGGTGCATGCAATGGATGCACTTGTGATTGCGCCTTGAAGTGTAGTAAATAAGGCTTGTAACTGCTTTTATTTTTCCTTGATGAAATAGCTGCATTTAAGATCTCCTGAGGCTGTGTGGCTGGTTCTTTCCACCTGAATTTTTTCTCCCAGCAGCTTTTGGATATTCTCAATTTCCGCCTTACAGAAGCCTCCGCAGCTTTTTGCTGCTGAACAAATGGGGCAATTGTTTTCTGTAAAGAAATAACAGCCCTCGGATTCTTCCCATTCTGCCATGTAGCCTTCTTCAGTCCTTATCCTTGTAAGGTTTTCCAGTTTTTCCCGGATTGTGTCCTGATCTTTCAATGCTTCTTTGTATCTGGAATAATCGTTCTTTTGTTTGACCTCAATGATTTGCATCAAGGCTTCATTACCTAGAATGTCCCGGATGGAGTCTAAAAGCTGAACAGCCAACCTGGCATGTGTATCCGGAAACTGGACTTCCCCTTTTTTTCCTAGGTGAAACAAAGTCGTTGGTCTTCCTACCCCTTTTACGCTGGAAGTGGACGTGACATACCCTTCTTTTTCCAGTTTTTCAAGGTGTTGGCGCATGCCTTCGTTGGTTATGCCCGAAAGTTGGGCCAGTTGGGCTATGGACATTGGACCTTTTAGCTTGATATTCAATAAGATGGTTTCCTGATTCTTATTCATGACAAAAATATTTAATAATAAAACAAGTAAAAGCTTGTTTTATTATGCAAATGTACTATCTTTGTATCAAATAAACAAACACAAAGTAATTATGATAAAGCAAATAGTGTTGTTAAACCTTTTAATACTTACAACTATGTCATTCAAATTACCGGATTTACCGTATGCGTATAACGCATTGGAAGTCAGTTTCGATGCAACAACGATGGAAATACATCATACCAAACACCATCAGGCTTATGTCAATAACCTCAACAATGCTGTTGCTGGTACAGAAGCGGAGGGTAAGACCTTGGAAGAACTTTTTGTAAATATGGATAAGTACAGCGCTGCCATAAGGAACAATGCTGGCGGGCATTACAACCATTCTCTTTTCTGGAATTTACTTTCTCCAACTCCTGCATTGTTGCCTTCTGGAGATTTGAAGGTGGAGATTGAAGCCAAGTGGGGAAGTCTTGACAAGTTCAAGGAAGAATTCAACAAGGCGGCGGTAAGCCGATTCGGTTCTGGATGGGCCTGGTTGTGCGTACTTGAAGATGGAGATCTTGAAATCTGTTCAACACCCAATCAGGACAATCCTTTGATGAAAGATGCTGCTTGCAGTGGAAAACCCATCTTGTGCCTCGATGTATGGGAACACGCATACTATCTGAAGTACCAAAACCGCAGGCCCGATTATATCAATGCTTTTTGGAGTGTGCTCGACTGGAAAGCCGTTGAAAAGAATTATGAAGATGCGGTGGAATAATCTGAAGGAAAGGCTGTAATCCTTTTGAGTACGTTTAAAACACCCATTTGAGTGTGTTGATTCTATAACGTTGATTTTTAGTATAACGCTATTTTAGGACGAGACACATACAAATAAATTGAGGGTGTCTCAGACTTTTGAGACACCCTCTTTTTATTTATTTTTAAAAGAATTTTTTCCGGATTATTTGTAGATGTAGCTGTTGTTTCTGTAATCTGTCTTGTCAAGATACCAGTCAGAAAAGGATCCTCCCAACGTGGTAACCCATGAGTTGAATTTCTGATAGGCTTTGTCAATGATGGTAGTCTCTGTCGGATATTGGAATGAAGCAGGGAAGTTCAGACCCCATGGAAAATTCTGGGTTGCTACGTAGTATTTGCCATTGCTTACATCTGTACGGTCTTCGTTTTTTCCGAAATAGCCGGTATTGACCAAATCGGTAGGAACTTTTCCGGCGAGGTGTACCTCACGACCACGTTCGGAATCTATATTTACGATTAGGAAGGGGTTGTAGGGCGCAGTACCCAAGGTGTTTGCTGCGACCGGGCTTTTTAACTGGATGTTAATCGTGATGTCTTTTTCTGCTGCAGTATTGCCTCCGACAGTCGTATTGACCATGTTAGCTCCGAAAAGTTTGATGATGTCGTCGCAAACAGGTATGACGGCTTTGGTTTGTCCGGATTCAGTTCCGTTTGTGTTCAGCTTAAAGTTGTTGGAAAGGATGGATGCGCCAGTAACGGATGTAATATTGTCGGCTGAGGTTTCCAGCTGGAAAGCAAAACCGTTGCGTTGTACAGCTCCAGCCGCTCTGACCTTGAATGTGGCTGTTATTTCCGTAACTTCATTCTTGGCATTGGTGATGGTCTTGAAGTTGTAGTCGGTCACAAAGTCGTTGAAGTCGTAATCTCCTTTTGCCGGCCATTGGTCTTCAAAAGCAAGCGTGCCAAATTGATCTTTACCGGGATAATAGTTCTGGAAAGCCTTGTCTGCCGATTCCGGGAACTCATCTTCCGTATCTTTTACACCGTCATGATCGGTGTCTTCCGGATCCTGAATGACAATCATATCGTCTGTCTGAACAGCGGTGATTGGATTGGCCGTGGCATAGAATAAGTCGTCGTTGAAGTCTTCGTCGCTTCCTTTGCCGGGTACGCGTCGAATATCCTCAAATCCGATGACCATTTTTTCTTCTGTTTTGTCGTATAGAATCAGGTTCTGTTGTGGTTTCAGGTTTTTATCGTTGAATTCAGGGATGGAATATTGCCAGCCATAACCGTTTGTGATCTTATTTCCGTTCCAGCCGTTTGAAATGAGGAACCAGCTTACGGTGATGCCCTTAGGAAAGACATCGGACCATGTGCTGGTATTTTCATCGTAATATTTCAGTTTTACTTTGTTGCCTTCACGGAGTGCACCACCTGATCCGTAGAACGATGCGTTGGGGAATACAACAATGGCCTTGCTAATCTGGGATGCTGAAGTCGGTGGGGTGTTTGTGGGATAGTAAAAATAACCCAGGGTATTGCAATAGCCGGCACCTTCTGAAACGAAAGTCACCCACAGCTCACAGTTTTCAATGAGTTTGATGTTTGCCTTGGATGCATCGTTCAGATAGTCTGGATTTTTGGATGGAACGCTGTATCCTTCGGGAAGCGAAGCATTGATCCTCGATTTCAGGCCGTTGGATATATCGTCGGAGGTTTCCCTGGTTACGGGGACACCATTGTTGCTGAAGGAGCTGAGTAACCAGGTATTTGTTAAATTGGTGTACTGATAAGGATTGGAAATCTTTTGGTTGCCCTGCCCATTGCTTTTTCCGGGTTGTGCATTTGTTATAAGGGACAAGCACAGGGTTGCGGTAAGTATGATGTATTTTTTCATAATGAAATATCTGGAGATAATATTGAGTGGCTTCATAAAAAGGAACAATCGTTGATTTTGGAGAAATCGGACTTGTTATTCTTCTGCAATGCCATAACCGGCAGGATGAATGTTAAAGTTCAGATCTCCGGTAATGTTTGCAATGGTATCCGGATTTGCATATCCGGGGTATCTGGTCACTACATAGATTTCCTTCAGATAGGAAGGTATGTCGAGCTTGGTCTCGGCATGGCCTGTGCTGCTTGTCAGAAGTTTGGCCACAGGGCTTGTGGTTGCAACAATCGTTCCGGTTGTATCAACGGGAGAGTCGAAATAAATTTCAACGACAACACCGGGTACCGCTGCATCTTTCATGTTTTTTACGTTTACACCTATGTTTTTGCTTGTGGTGGTTGCATAATCAAAAGCTGAGTACACGACTTCGTCGTCTTTAGATTCTTCATCCAACAGGGTGTTTTTCACACAGCTGTCAAGCGTAAAAACTGCAAATGTACCAAGGATCAAAGCCCCCAGTCTTATGTGCCAATTTTGTTTTTTCATTTGTTGTTCTCTTATTGTAGTTTATACGTGTATTTTGGGAATATTAGCCAAGAACTTATTCTTGTTTGCCTGTTAACAAAGCAGTAAAAGCCCGCTTCTAAAAAATCACGCGAAAGTAATTCTTATAAATCGGTTTCACAAATATTTAATCAAGAAAATTAAAGTATAATTCACTATTTAATGTTTTTTGAGAACAACCGGTTTTGTTATTCAAAAAGAGGATATGCTGCGGCCGGATAACTCTGTTAGTATTTATAAAAAGGCTGGATACACTATAGTATTTGATCCGGATGTTTTTGACCGACCTTCTGCTTTTGCAAGACTGTACGATGATCGAACAAAAACACCTTTGGATTGTTCTATTGTCGAAGTGTATTATGTTTTGTGAGGTATGACTTTTTGAGACTATTGGCCCAGGCATTTTTGATGTTTTAACTTGAAATAGTGTCATTATGGAAAAGATTGATATTCATGCTTCAATACATTCGGTACCCGATACTAGCTTTATCGGGAAGCTGAGGAAGCTGACGGATCTTCTTATTGATCTACCGACCGAAGCACAATGGGAATATGCATGTCGTGCTGGTACGACCTCTGGCTTCAATAATGGAACAGACTGCATAGGTAGTAACCGGGATGATAACTTCGTAGATATCAATCTTGATCCTATAGGTTGGTACGGTGGAAATTGGAACTGGGCCGGAGAAGAAAGTTCCAGAAGTCGGGAAGGTGGAGCCAGAAAACCAAACGATTGGGGGCTGTATGACATGCATGGTCAGCTATGGGAATTTTGTCTGGATTGGTACGGTGAATATCTTTTCAATGACAAAACCGATCCGATAGGTGCTCCAAGAGGAAATCGCCGGGTAACCCGGGGTGGGAGCTGGCATGCATGGCCAGCCTTGTGCAGAAGTGCCAACCGGCACTTCGAGCGAGGGCGCTTTCTGGGGCAAGGTTTTAGAATTGTTTGTCACTCCGATAGCAGGATAAACCCGGTGACCCAATGCATCATCATTGATGTGGATCCGGCAAGATCCGGTCCTGTACTCAGGCTTTTTGAAAATGCTCCTGACGATTTGGTAACAAACCCAGCCTATAAGACAAACCTCCTGGTGCTTCAACGAATCAAGGCCGGTACGTTTATGATGGGATCTCCTTCTACCGAAATTGGCCGTGATGATGATGAGAATCAACGGGAAACGACTATCTCCAACGATTTTTTCATGGGTGTTTTCCATGTGACCCAAAAACAATGGGAAAACATTATGGGTGAAAATCCCAGTACCAATAAAAATGAAACATATCCTGTGGAGACTGTGGGATGGGAAGAGGTGCGCGGTGGATTCTGGCCGGTGCCGCATGAAGCGGAAACGTTGTTTGAATCTACTTTTTGTGGAAAATTGTCCAGTATCACCGGCTTGATTTTTGACCTTCCAACCGAGGCGCGCTGGGAATATGCCTGTCGGGCCGGAACAATGACGGCCTACAACAATGGAAAGGATTGCCAGACTAATGAAAGTGGCGAAAATGTCAAGGATGCGCATTTGGAGGACCTTGCCTTTTACGATGGTAACTGGAGTTGGGAGCAGGAGTCCAGGAACAATTCCGGAAGGACAGTAGGACAGCGTCAACCCAACAAGTGGAACCTGTATGACATGCATGGCATGGTCTGGGAATATTGCAAAGACTGGTATGGGCCTTATTCCGGAACGGAAGAAAAAGATCCCTCGGGTATTTCTACCGGTATCAAGAAGGTGTGTAGAGGTGGTAACTGGCATTCCTGGCCTGCAGAATGTCGTTCGGCCAACAGGCAGAAAGCACGTGGAGCATACGGTGGTCAGGGCATTCGTATTGTTTGTGAGCACGACCATATTCCCCCGGATACGGAATATCTTGTGGTTGAGCTTCCAAAATGTGAAAAGAGCAGAGCTAAAATGCGTTTTGTAACGGGAGAGATACCAGATTTGGCTATCAATACGGATTACAAGACCACCCATATTGTACTGAAGAGAATTCAGGCAGGTTCGTTTATGATGGGCTCGCCCAAGGATGAGCTCGGCCGCTACGTGGATGAAGTACAGCATAAAGTTACGCTTACACGTGACTATTTTATGGGCGTTTTCCCAGTAACCCAGAAACAATGGGAATTGATCATGTGTTACAATAACAGCATCGTAAAATATCCCATGATTCCTGTTGACAACATGAACTGGGAAGAATGTACCATTTAGGTCTTTTCCGTGCGAACGGGAATGCGATGAATGCAATCAAACGGATCAAGATATGGAAGTGGATATTATCAATCACGAAGGTGTCGTGTGCATCATTATTGACGGACGAATAGACAACAACACTGTTCCTTGTCTTCAATCTCACATCCTGGAAAATTTAGCACTGGCTGAGAAAGCCGTTATTGACTTGAGTAAACTGGAGTACCTTTCCAGCGAAGGACTGTCTTTGTTGCTGCAGGTCTATCATCACGTCGATGCCAACGAAGGTAAGGTCATCTTGGCCGGAGTTTCCAAATCGCTCCTGGAGACCATGAATGTGGCCGGTTTTGTTGAACACTTTGGGTTTGCAAAAAACATAGAAGAAGCCCTTCAGTTATTTTGATATCGAATGGAAAAAATTCATGAAGAAATAGAATGTTATCCCACTCATGAACTGAATGGGGTCAAATACCGTCAGGGGCAGGCTGTTCCACTGGGTGCGTCCCTGGTCCCCGGCGGCGTGAACTTTTCTGTTTACTCAAGTACTGCAACTGCTTGTACTTTGGTTTTGTATGTTAGGAACGAGGAGCGCCCTTTTGCAGAAATTCCGTTGCCTCTTGAATTCAAAATTGGTTATGTCTTTTCCGTCATGATTTTGGGCCAGGATTTCAGGAATCTGGAATATGGGTATCGTATGGATGGACCTTATAAACCTCAATCAGGCTTTTGTTTTGACAAGAATGCAGTTCTTTTTGATCCCTATGCCAAAGTGATTAATGGAAGAAACATCTGGATGGGGCCTTTACGCTGGAAAAAATCCTATCCTTACCGTTCCTGTGTCCTTTTTGATGACTTTGATTGGGAAGGAGACAAGCCGCTGGAAAAATCCATAGAGGATCTCATTATTTATGAAACTCATATCCGGAGCCTGACTTGCCATGCTTCTTCAGAGGTAAGGAATCCAGGAACCTTTGAGGGACTCCGGGAAAAAATACCGTATTTGCTTGATCTTGGAATAAACTGTGTGGAACTGATGCCGATTTATGAATTCGATGAAGGCGAAAGCGACCCCCGACATCCTGAAAACAAAGACAAACTGGTCAATTACTGGGGGTACGAGGCTTTGAACTTTTTTGCCCCCAAAGCCGGTTATGCCGCGGTCGGGAAGGATGGCATGCAGGTAAATGAGTTTAAATCGTTGGTTAAGGCACTTCACAAGAACGGAATCGAAGTGATTCTGGATGTGGTGTTCAATCACACGTTGGAAGGAGGACAGCAAGGCCCGGTTTTGTCTTTCAAGGGGATTGACAACAAAACCTACTACCTGCTTACACCGGAAGGCTTTTATCGTAATGTCTCTGGCATGAGCAATACTTTAAACAGCAATCATCCCGTAGTAAGGACTATGGTTCTGGATTGTCTCAGGCATTGGGCTTCCGAGTACCATATAGATGGCTTTCGCTTCAATCTGGCTGCTGTGCTGGGATGGTCCGACGATTTTGGTCCGCGGAAGAACCAGCCAGTCCTTGAAATGCTGGCTTTTGATCCTGTACTTGCCAAGTGCAAACTGATAGCCCAGGCCTGGGAAGCCGGCGGCCTGTGTCATGACAAACAGGCGTCTTGCTGTGGTCGTTGGGCGGAATGGAACACCAAATATCGAAATACGATTCGCCATTTTCTGAAAGGTGATGAGGATTTTCTGGAAGATTTGGCACAAAGAGTTATGGGATCTCCCGACCTTTATTGGTCAAGGGGTGCCAATTCAAGCATCAATTTTGTGACCTGTCACGAAGGCTTTACGCTCAAAGACCTGGTTTCTTATAATACGAAACACAATGAGGCCAACCTTGAGAACAATCTCGATGGGAGGAACGATACCATCAGTTGGAATTGTGGGGTTGAAGGCGAGACGGACGTGCCCGGGGTCAATGAATTACGTCACCGGCAGATTAAAAATGCGCTGGCCATTTTAATGGTGAGCCAGGGGGTCCCCATGATCCTGATGGGGGATGAAATGGGCCGTAGCCAGCAAGGAAACAACAATGCCTATTGTCACGACAACGAGATCAATTGGCTCGATTGGACGTTGAAGGAAAAGAATGCCGATTTGTATGCCTTTGCCAGACATATGATTCATTTTAGGCACAGACATGTCTATCTGAGGAACAAAAACCATTTGCATGAATCTTCGATTTTGAACGAAGGTGCTCCTGTTATTTCTTTTCATGGCATTAAGGCATGGAGACCGGAGTGGTCAAATTCAAAGCATGTCTTTGCATTCATGCTGGACGGGGAGTATGCTCAAAACAAAGAAAGAAAGGATGATTTCATTTATGTGGCCATGAACATGTATTGGGAAGCTCTGCTTTTTGAACTGCCCCAATTACCCGAGAAAAAGCTATGGCATTTGTCCGTTGACACAGGAAAGCCGTCTCCTGAAGATTTCCATCCATTGTCTAAAGAGCCCAGGCTTAAAGAACAGCATCGATTGATGGTCGGAGCACGTTCCGTCATCGTTCTGGTCGGGAAATAAAAGGATCACCTTTCCGCTTATTTTTTCAATTTCAGCTCGTACAGATCGTTTCTGCGGTCTTTCAGATTTCGGACAGAACCGTATGTGTGCAATTCGTTCAAAAGGTTGAGGTCCACGTCTGATACCATGATCATCTCCGTGTTTGGAGTGGCTTCGGCGCATTTTCCATCGGTCGGGAAGGCGAAGTCACATGGTGCGAAAACCCCTGATTGTGCATACTGGATGTCCATATTGTGAACTCTGGGGAGATTGCCTACACTTCCTGCTATCACTACATAACATTCATTCTCTATGGCACGTGCCTGTGCACAGATGCGTACCCGGGAGTATCCGTTTTGCGTGTCGGTGAGAAATGGAACAAAGAGCACCTGCATGCCTTGGTCGGCCATGATACGGGTCAGCTCGGGGTACTCCACGTCGTAGCAGATCAATATGCCGATTCTGGCGCAGTCCGTGTCGAAGGTCTTGATGATCTTGCCCCCGGATAATCCCCAGCTTTTGGTTTCATCGGGGGTGACATGTATTTTTTCGTAGGTGTCGAATGTTCCGTCGCGCCGGCAAAGAAACCCCACATTGTAAAGATCGTCTCCCCGAAGCTGCGGCATGCTGCCGGTAATGATGTTGATGTTGTAGCTGATGGCCAGGTTGATAAAACGTTTCCGCATATCGTTGGTGTACTTGGCCAGCTCGCGTATGGCTTGGGACTCTCCCAGATGATTGAATTTGGCCATCAGGGGGGCATTGAAATATTCAGGGAAAAGCACAAAGTCGGCTTTGTAGTCTGAAACAGCGTCGACAAAAAACTCAACTTGTTCAAATACGTCGTCTATGGTTTTGTAGGAACGCATCTGCCATTGTACAAGTCCAAGTCTGATGGAGGTTTTCTGGGGAATGAAATCTTGTGTGGGTGGCTGATAGTAAATATTGTCCCATTGAAGCAAGCAGGCGTAATGCCTGGATTCCTCGTCATTGGGCAGGTAATTGGTCATGACCTTGCGTACGTGAAAGTCGTTGGAGAGCTGGAACGTAAGTACCGGATCGTAGATTTCCTTTTTGCTGACTTTCTGGATATACTCTTTGGGACGCAAATCTTCGGAATAGATGTGGTAGTTGGGGATTCTTCCTCCAAACATGATGGCTTTCAGGTTGAGTGTTTCGCAAAGTTCCTTGCGATACTCGTACATTCTCCTGGCCAGCCGAAGGCCGCGATAGTCCGGGTGGATAAAGACTTCAATGCCGTAAAGGATATTACCTTTGGGGTTGTGTGTGTCAAAAGTCTCATGTCCGGTCACGGAATCGTAGGTGTGGTCGTTTTTCACCTTGTCGTAGTCGACGATGATGGAAAGGGCACATCCTACAATTTTCTTGTCCACGACTGTGACGATCTGGCCCTCCGGAAACAAGTCGATGAGTTTTTCTATCTGCTTGTGCGACCAAAAGACATCGCTTCCGTCTGTATATGTTCTGGTGAAGGATTGCGCAAGCGAGGCGTAGTCATCGATTTGCAAAGGGCGTACGGTTACTTTATTGATTCTGGGCATTGATTCCATATTGTAGATGTTGGGTTTTGCAGAAAAAAGCCGGCTGGTCCGTTGTGCCTTTTTCTGATTCTGTCTGTAAAAATAGCGTTTATTCTGTCATATAAACCATCTTTTTCATGGATAAATTAAAGGTGAGAAACTGAAGTTGTTTATGACACCAAATGAATAAATAATTAACATTTAAAAAAGTTTAAAAATGAGCCGGAGGGCTGATTTAAATATGTATCTTCCACAGATTTTTTTTCAAAAAAACACTTTTATACCTTAAATCCTTAATTTAATGAACAAGTTTATCAAAATCAGTCTCTTAGTGGTTTCGTTGCTGGGAATTTGCACGGGTGTGCAGGCCAGTGAGGCAGACTTGGCCATTCCTGATTTGCATCAGGGTACATACCACATTTTTGGAGGGTCTGTCACCTCCTGGGATTTCCTTTTTTATGGTGCCCTGATCATCACGGGTACGTTGTTTTTCAGTTTGTTCCTGTTTCATCAGATTCACAAGAAGCCGGTGCATGAATCGATGGCCAAAGTGGCTTCCATTATCTATGCAACTTGCCGTACTTATCTTTTGCAACAGGGAAAATTCCTTTTGATGCTTTTTGCCATCATTGCTGTGATTTTTTCCATTTATTTCTTTGGTTTGGTAGGGCAAACCTTTTCTGTCGTACTTCGGGTTCTGATGTTTTCCATCATCGGTATGGCAGGTTCTTACAGTGTCGCCTGGTATGGCATACGTGTGAATACCTATGCGAATGCCCGCACCGCTTTTGCCGCTCTGAAGGGAAAGCCTTTTGATGTAGTTTACATTCCTTTACGTGCAGGTATGAGTGTTGGGCTTTTTCTTATTTCCCTCGAATTGGTGATGATGGTTTCCATCTTGCTGTTTGTACCACGTGAGATTGTGGGTGTCTGCTTCCTTGGATTTGCCATTGGTGAGTCTTTGGGTGCCAGTGCTCTTCGTATTGCCGGAGGTATTTTCACTAAAATTGCCGATATTGGCTCCGACCTGATGAAAGTGATCTTTAAAGTCAAGGAGGATGATCCCCGAAATCCCGGTGTTATTGCAGACTGTACTGGTGACAATGCCGGTGACAGCGTAGGACCTACAGCCGATGGATTTGAAACCTATGGTGTAACAGGTGTTGCCTTGATCACCTTCATCACTTTGGCGATTGACGATCCCAACATTCAGTCCAAACTGATTGTTTGGATATTCGGTATGCGTTTCCTGATGGATTTTCTTTCGGGTTGCTCTTTCTTTATCAATCAAGCCATTTCCAAAACGATATGCAACAGGGCTGAGAAAAACAACAAAAAGGATATTGACTTTGAAATACCTTTGATGCGACTGATCTGGATTGCTGCGACTTTGTGCATTTGCGCTGCGTTTTTCATGAGCCATTTATTACTCTCAGATCTTGCCGATCCTACTGCTTGGTGGAAACTGGCTGTGATCATTGCTTGCGGTATACTGGCTGCAGTTCTGATACCTGAATTTACCAAGATATTCACCGGTTCCAAGTCTCAGCATGTACAGGAGATCGTAACAGCTTCCCGTGAAGGCGGTGCTTCTTTAAATATTCTGTCCGGTGTTGTGACCGGAAATTTGAGCGCTTTCTGGACAGGGCTGTTGCTTGCAGGTCTTATGGGTATTGCTTATTTTACGGCCAGTCTTGGACTGGATGCACTACTGGGGCCGCATACCGCCATTTTTGCGTTTGGTTTGGTAGCTTTCGGCCTTTTGTGCATGGGACCCGTCACCATTGCCGTGGACAGCTACGGACCTGTAACGGACAATGCCCAATCGGTATTTGAACTTTCCCAGATAGAACAGATCCCGGGAATTACTGAGTCCATTGAGAAGGAATATGGTTTCACCCCTGACTTTGAGTTGGGCAAACATTATCTGGAAGCCAATGACTCCGCCGGAAATACCTTCAAGGCAACGGCCAAGCCTGTGTTGATCGGAACGGCTGTTTGCGGATCGACGACTATGATTTTTTCCATCATACTTCTGCTTGAAAAGGTGGGTATGATGCATTTGTCTCTGACCGATGCGCCGGTAATCCTTGGGCTTATTTGCGGAGGTGCTGTGATTTACTGGTTCAGCGGTGCTTCTATGCTGGCAGTTACCACTGGTGCTTACCGGGCCGTACAGTTTATCAAGAGAACTTTTGATTTCAATAAGACGGAAGCGGATCTGGAAGATTCCAAGTCTGTGGTGAAGATTTGCACGCTGTATGCTCAAAAAGGCATGTGGAACATCTTCATTGCGCTGATTTCCCTGACCCTGGCTTTTGCCTTTCTGGATCCGAACTTCTTTGTGGCCTATTTGATTTCCATTGCTGTTTTTGGGCTCTTTCAGGCTATTTATATGGCCAATGCGGGCGGAAGTTGGGACAATGCCAAGAAAGTGGTGGAAGTGGACTTAAAAGAAAAAAATACACCTCTTCATGAAGCTGCTGTCGTGGGTGATACGGTTGGAGATCCCTTCAAGGATACCTCTTCGGTTTCTCTGAACCCCATCATTAAATTTTCCACGTTGTTTGGTCTTTTGGCTACCGAAATCTGTATCGGCATGAAAGCCAACCCTGCACTCGATTATTCCATGTATGTGGCCATTCCGTTTTTCATTCTTGGCCTGATATTCGTATGGAGGTCGTTCTATAGCATGCGAATCCCGAAAGAAGATTAAGGTATAAAAAAACAAAAAAAGACCACTTCAGGAAAATCGGAAGTGGTCTTTTTTTTATCGGGAAGAGGCTTCTTTCCGGAAAGAGGAAGGCTGTATCAAGGATGTTTGATGCGGCATATCTTTTTTAGGACTAGTTAGGATTAAAGGATGAAACCTTTGATTTTCAGGTATTCGATGATGACTTCGACGGCTTTATCCAAACCGATCTGCCCGGTGTCTATGCTCAGGTCGTAGTTGTTGGCGTCGTTCCATTCTTTTTCCGTGTAGGTTTTGCAGTAGCTTCTTCTGCTTTTGTCCGTTTGGACAATTATCTTGTCTGCTTCAGCTTTTGATACCTGGTAAAGCTTCTGAATCCTTTCGCTGCGGAAGTCTGCGTTGGCGTGCAGGTAGATGTTCACCAGTCCGGGATATCCTTTCAGTATATGAAAACCGCAACGTCCAATGATCACTGCAGGTTTCTCTTTTGCAATGTGCCTGATGACATCGGTTTCGGCATCGAAGAGTTCCCGGTCTGTGGGTGGCATCACTTTTTGGGCGACATAAGCTTCCGGTACATAGGCTGAGTTTTGGAAAACGGATTCCCAGAACGATGGGGCTTTTTCATCCCGGAAATCCACATCTTCTTCTTTTACGGAAAGGGCTTGGGCTGCATTACGTATGATTTCCCGGTCTGCATAAAAGATGCTCAGCTTGTCTGCCAGTTTCTGTCCGATGCAGGCTCCTCCACTTCCGATTTGCCGGCTGATGGTAATGATAAAAGGGGTAATCTGTTTCATGTTCGTTCCTCCTACGATGTTATGCTGTTTCATACAATAACAACCAGGTGGCTGTATTTGTTGCAACAAGTGGACACATTCCTTTATCTCCGGTATAAGGAATTGTGAAGCGTATTTAGGACGAACCTTTTTGTCGAGACCATTGTATTTGCAAAAGCCTCTTTTTCAGATTTTTTTCCATCCGGCCCTATGCGGGCATACTTTTCTGCAGTTGTTGCAGATGGTGATTGGTGCACCTTTTTTGGTAGAGCTTTCAGAATACAGACGGCAGTTCTTTTGTATCACCGAGTCTTTTTTCAAGGCCCCTGAAGGACAGTTTTTGATGCATAGGTTGCAACTGTCTGAACAAAAGTCGTAATTGATGATTGGGTCAGGCTCCAGATCGGCATTGGTCAATACCGCTCCCAATTTCAACAGGTTTCCGTATTCGGAGTTGCAGAGCAGGGTATTCCTGCCTATGATACCCAGACCTGCCAGATAGCCTGCATGTTTCAGCGACAACAGCCCTTTGCCTGTCATGGAATCTTTATCCCAGTATTCATAAGGTTCCGACGGAATGGGCATGGCAGAAATATTCTGACGTTCCAGCTTAACGGAAATGTCCAGAGAAAGCCTCAGTACTTCGTGAAGGGCGATATCATCCACAAAGGAATAAGGAATATAAGATTTGGTGTAAAAGACACTTTCAGGTATTTTTTTTGCAAAAACGATGATTGATTTACAGTCTGGGTAAATATCTCTGGGCTGAAAACCATCGGGATGGGTGTTGAATCTCTCCACCGAGGCAATGCCACACAGGTCTGCGCCCAATGATCGTACAATGTCTTTAATTTGCTGTGAGTTTGCCATAGTGAGTCTTTTTTTTGGTTACCGGTTGCTTTTACCGGAATGTGTTGGTCCGGAACAAAATTTTAAACACATCCGTAGCAGCCTGCAGTGGTCTGGAATGGTGTTCGTGATGTGGATTCATATGAATGTAAATATAAAAAGACGAAAAATAAGAAACAATTAAGGAAATGTAAGAAAATATTAAGAATAAATAGTTAATGATGCCCTATATTTGAACCGTTGCTTATGCAGCCATAATAAAGCGTTTTTTCACTCTATCGTAAAACCTTTTCTTTGTTACTAGAGATAAATAACCATAGATACCCTTAGATTGTAGATGTTGAATAGTAATTTAATTGTTTGATTGATTAAGTCCCCCGGATAAGATGTCCGGAGGACTTTTTCTTTTTATGCTTCTGCTGCTATTTCTTCTTTCTTTATCTGGAGCATTTTGCCTCTGGTCTTGTCTGTTTTGGCTTTCTCAATGGCATCTACCAGATACAAAGCATCGTATTTTGACATGCCTTGCATCTTGAATATTATTTTATCGCCGGCTGAAGCGATGATGGCCAGATGAGCCTTTGTGGCAAAGAAGAGAACAAGGAAAAGACCGGCAACGGCAATGCCGATAGGGGCGAATTCCTTGAACTCAGGGCTTTTGAACAGGATGTAAGTTGCTGCAGCGGAGATGGCTGCCAAAAAAAGGAAAGTGATGTAACATCTGAAGCGAATTGAAACTGAACGAACTTCATCGATCAGGATGCTTACGGTATCGTTTGAACCCAAATTCGAGCGGTGATATCTTATGCGTTCGGTGGTCAATATGAGTTCTCTGCTGCCATTCTTGAGTTCCTTGATGGTGGATTCGTTTTCAAATGAGGATGATTGTTCCATGATTTTAGTTGATTATTGATTTGTATTGGCTTTAATTACCAATGCAAAATTAAACAAAGTGTTGTCCGTTGTGCTTTATTGTTTGCCTTTTTTAAATAAAACGTCAATTCGGGCTTACTGCTTCATACCGCATCAGCACTCGGAAATATTGACCGGAATGTTGGCTAGTCCGCCTTCAGAGGTTTCCTTGTATTTTGTGTTCATATCCCTGGCTGTATCCAGCATAGTTTTGATAACATTGTCCAGGTTGAGCCTGGCTGCGGCAGAATCACTTTCCAGAGCGATGTTGGATGCCGTGATGGCTTTGATGGCACCCATGCAGTTGCGTTCGATGCAGGGTATCTGTACCAGACCGCCAATGGGGTCGCATGTCATACCCAGATGGTGCTCCATGGCAATCTCGGCTGCCTGAAGCACTTGTTCCTTCCTGCCTCCGAGTGCTTCGGTCAGGCCTGCGGCCGCCATGGAACTCGATACTCCGATTTCAGCCTGACAACCGCCCATAGCGGCTGATATGGTGGCTTTTTTCTTGTACAGCGTACCGATTTCGCCGGCTGTGATGATGAAATTCACGATTTCGTCTACATCGAAATAGGGAATGAAACAATAGGCATACATCAAAACGGCCGGGATAACACCGGAAGCACCATTGGTAGGAGCGGTAATGATTCTGCCGAACGAAGCGTTCTCTTCATTGACAGCCAGTGCAAAGACACTCACCCATTTGTTGACGGTGGTGAAATCGTTTGGCCCTTTTTTGATGGTAGCGATCCATTCGTCGGCATTCCTGAATTTTTGGCCATGCAGCAGATGGTTGTTCATGTCGTAAGCCCTTCGTCTCACATTCAGACCGCCGGGCAATATGCCCGATTTGTTTATTCCTCTGAAAATGCACTGCTTGATTTCGCTCCAGATGAGAAGGGCCTGTTCCCTGGTCTCCGTTTCGCTGCGCCATGCCGTTTCGTTGAGCAATATGAGTTCGGAAATACGTAGGTTAAGCTTATTGCAATTATCCAGAATGGCTTGTGCGTTGTGGCAAGGATATGGAGTTACGATAGGCTTCTGCGGGGTTTGAGCGGTGTCTCCTGTTACCACAAAGCCACCGCCTATGGAAAAATATTCTTTGGAAACGGTGGTGTCGTCTTTCAGCAAAGCCTCAAATTGCAATCCGTTGGGATGAAAGTGAAGGCTCTTGTTGTATTCGAAAACAATATGCTTGGCGTAATTGAAGAAAATAACCTGATTGTCCGAGATTGGAAGAAGACCGGTTTTCTTGATAAGATCCACCTTATCTTGGATGGCATTGGTGTCGACGGTAATGTAGTTTTCGTTTGAAAGTCCCATCATCACGGCAATGTCGGTACCGTGTCCTTTGCCTGTTTTTGCCAGGGAGCCGTAAAGGAAAGTCCTGATTTCTTTCACTTCCTTTAGTTTGTCCAGTTTTTTGAGATAATCCAGAAATAGTTCCGCAGCTCGCCATGGCCCCATGGTGTGCGAACTCGAAGGCCCGATTCCTACTTTTATAATGTCAAATACACTTAGTGATTCCATATTGGTTTTCGTTTAAAAGGAAGAAAGGACCTGGTAGCGGTTTCTCCTGTGCAATGATATGTATTTTCCGCTGAATGGCAATGGAGAAAATGTCCGATTTGTCAGCTCGGTTATAAGGTTAAGGGACTAGGACGACTTTTATGTCTATTTACTCGTGTTTCTATAATGCGAGGGCGTCATTCCCGTATGTTTTTTAAAGTACTTGCATAAGAATGCTTCGCCGGGGTAGTTCAAGTTGTCTGCTATTTCTTTAAGGGTGGTGGATGTTGACTTTAGCTGTAGTTTGAGCTCGGTGATGGCAAACTTATCAATGAGATTCTTGGCTGAAGTTCCTACGCTCTCTTTGGTGATGATGGACAGGTATTTTGGAGTAATGCAAAGTTTTCCTGCATAGAAAGCGACTTCTCTGTTGGTTGTGTTCGTCGATATCAGATGGAAAAATTCTTCCAGCAATTCCTTTTTATGTTTCCGTTGATGGGCGCTAATCTCGTTGCTTGTCATGACTTTATTGTACAACTCCAGGTAAAAATTGTGCAACAAGTTCAAGATAATTTCACGGCGGCAGAGATTTTCTTTATCGCAAAACTTGTTGTACATGATTGTAAAGCATTCCGCAAAAAGTTTATCCTTTTCTGGTTCTGGCAAAGGGTACTTCACGACTTCTTTGAGAAAACCGATAAATGTAGCCGGAAACCTGTACATGATATCGTCAATCCATTCGTTGGAGAACGAAAAATAGGCCAGGGAAAAGTCCTCCGACTTTTCATTGCAATCCAGTATCTGTCCAGGAAAAACAACCGCAATATCGTTGGGGGAGAAGTGAAATTTACGCAAGTCCACTTCTATTTCTGCATGGCCATGCAGGCAAATATATGCCATGCATGTATCTATCCGGCAAGGGGAATACTTGATGGGCAACCCTTTGTAAAACAGCGAAATGTTAAAGCTTTCCTCAAGGTTTGTCCTGTGTTCCGGAAAAAGATTTGGATCCATTTTTTGTTCTTAATTTGTATGCAAAAGTACCTTTTTTTAGGATTCTTAGGTTCTTTTTTGTGGAAAAAAGGGCAATTTATGTAGAAAACGGGATAGCTTGTTGCTGGTCTATAATCCCGACCTTTGCAAGCCAAAAAAATAAACAAAAAAGAATGAATCTACAGAAAAAAAGTGCTTCTATTTTAGTGCTTTGCGTCTTGTTTCTGAATGCACAAAGCCTTGCTGCTCAAGTCCCGAGAATATTGACCTTATCCGAAGTGTATGAGTTGGCCATTGCCAACAGTAAACAGTTGAAATTGTCCAAAACCGAAGTGGAAACGGCCCGGTTAGCCACAAATTTAGCAAAAACCGCCTTATCTCCAAGCATTGATGTCAATCTTTCTACATCGTATCTTGGTAATGGTCTGATAATGGACAGGGATTTTTCCGGTGCGATGAGTGTTTCAATGCCACATTTCGGCAACAATTTTGGAATAGAAGCTTCACAGGTGGTTTTTGCTGGTGGAGCTATATCCTCCGGTATTCAAAAGGCAAGGTTGGAAGAGCAAGTGGCCCAACTTGGTGAGGACCGAAAACAGCTGGACATTTGCTTTCTTGTTACAGGCTATTATCTTGACCTGTACAAGCTGAAAAACGAGCGTGAAGTTTTCCTGAAAAATATTGAACAGACCAAGTTGCTCATGGAGCAGATCAAGTCAAAAGAAAAACAGGGAATGGCTCTGGGCAGCGATGTTACACGTCATGAGCTGATGTTGCAAAGTATGAAGTTGGCTCTTATAGAGGTGGAAAACAACAGTAAAATCCTCAACAACCAACTGGTTGCAACACTTGGACTGCCATTCGCTACCCAAATCATCCCGGATGCTTCTGTGCTCGACCTGGATTTGAGAACCGTAAGTAAGGAAAACCTTCTTCAATCGGCAGCCGAAAACCTTCCTGAGTTGAAAACCGCTGCCTTGAACAAGAAAATAGCTGCAGAAGAGTTGCGTATGGCGAAAGCGGATTATTATCCCAGCGTCGCACTTGTGGCAGCCAACAACTTCGATGGCCCTATCCTGATAGAAGTTCCGACCATCAACAAGAATTTCAATTATTGGTACGTGGGAGTGGGAGTGAAATACAGTCTTGCCTCCCTTTACAAGACCAAGCGTAAGGTGAATCTTGCAAACACTAAGCGACAAATAGCCTCCGATGCCGAAGCGGTAATTCAGGAACAGACACAAGTTGCTGTATTTAGCGCATACACCAAACTCAATGAATCGTTCGAGAAGCTGGCTGTCCATGAAACCAGCAGCCGTTTGGCCGATGAAAATTACCGTGTTATCAACAACCGTTATCTGAGTGATTTGGTTTTGATCACTGAAATGCTCGATGCCAGCAACACCAAGCTCAACGCTGAATTACAGGTGGTAAATGCCAGGCTCGATGTCATATACAGCTATTACAGGCTGCAAAGGGAAATAGGAAAAATGTATAAATAGGTTGTTTAAAGAATTTGTTTTTAGGTAAAAAAAAGATTGTTATGTCAAAGAAGAAAAAGAAATTGATTTATAATGTCGTTGTCGGTTTGTTGTTGTTTGGTTGCATTGTATGGGTGTGTGCAAAGTTTGTACATCTCGGGAATGTGGAGTTTACCGACAATGCGCAAGTCAAACAGCAGATAGTTCCGGTAAATTCTCGTGTTCAAGGATTTATCAAGAAGATTTGTTTCAAGGAATATCAAAGGGTAAAAAAAGGAGATACCCTGGTTATTGTTGAAGACGCTGAATACCGCTACCGGATAGCTCAGGCAGAGGCCGATTACAAAAATGCCATCGTTGGCAAGAAGGCCATGGGTACCACCATCTTGACCACGCAAAGCAATATCGGCGTGTCGGAAGCAGGCATAGAGGAAAGCAAGGTGCGTCTTGAGAATGCAGAAAAGGAATACCAACGCTACAAAAAGCTTTTAACTCAAAAATCCGTAACACCGCAGCAATTTGATGCCATCAGTACCAACTACGAAGCAGCCAAAGCCCGTTACGAACAAATGCAGCGTCAGCGTAACACCACCTCCTTGGTGAAAAACGAACAGACCATGCGCCTGGACCAAAACGATGCAGGCATTAAGCAGGCCAAAGCGGCCTTGGAACTAGCCCGTCTGAATCTTTCTTACACCGTAATTGTAGCACCGTGCGATGGCGTTACCGGTCGCAAGAATATTGAAGAAGGACAGATGATTCAACCAGGTCAGGCATTGCTTGATGTGGTGAACGATACTGAGAAATGGATTATAGCCAATTATAAGGAAACCCAGTTGGCCAACATTAAGGAAGGTCAGCTTGTGGAAGCCGAAGTGGACGCTATTCCCGACGTCCTGTTTAAAGGGAAGGTGAAAGCCATCTCACGTGCCACCGGGGCTAGCTTCTCCCTTTTTCCACAAGACAATTCTGCCGGAAATTTTGTAAAGGTAGAGCAACGTATCCCTGTACGTATTGAGTTTTCCAATGAAAACAAGGCTCAAGATCTTGATAGGCTTCGCGCCGGTATGAATGTGGAGTGTGAGGTGAAATACTAAAGCTATGCATCACGAATCAGTTCCATTCTCTCTACTTGATATTAGGAGTTTTGTGCCGGAAAAAGTCAGGCCGTGGATCCTTTTCTCATTTTTCATCATCTTTCAGCTTTCTGGAGGCGTTTACCTGGCTGCAGTCAGCGAAATGTCCGGCTCGCTGGCTCTGATGCAGGAAGATATTCTGATGGCCGGATACGCTTCTTTGGTGGGATTGGCACTCACTTTCACCATTATGTTCCGTCTTAAGTTCCGTTTTTCGCTTAAGACGTCGTTACTGACAACGGCTTCCGGGCTTATTGTCTGCAACCTGATTTGTCTGCATACAGGCAGCGTTCCTGTACTTGTCGCAACTTGTTTTGTCGCCGGGGTTTTACGTATGTGGGGCACATTTGCCTGCAATTCAGCCATCCAGCTCTGGGTAACACCGGTCCGCGACATGGCGGTTTGGTTTTGCTACATCAACCTGTTTGTGCAAGGCTGTATACAATTTACAGGCCTGGTCACCATTTATGTCTCTTTTTTAACCCAATGGGAATACATGCACTGGCTTATCATCGGGCTGTTGTTTTGTCTCATATTGGTGACCTTTATATGCTTTCGTCACTACCGGTCCATGAAAAAGCTTCCGCTGAAAGGTATCGATTGGATGGGGGGCCTGCTTTGGGCAGCCACCATTTTGTGTGCTATTTTTGTACTCAATTATGGTGATTATTACGATTGGTTCTATTCCACACAGATTTGGATGGGTACGATTTTTGGATTCCTTGCACTGGGACTCAATATCTGGCGTGCCTCTTTTGTGGAAGAACCGTATATCGCTTTGCAAACCTGGCGCTTCAGAAATGTCTGGCTCACATTTGTGCTATACGTTGTGGTCGATATCCTGGTTAGTCCTACACACCTTTTTGAACCGATCTATACGGAAGGTATCCTGGGTTTTGATTCGCTGAATGTGGCATCGATCGATTGGATGGTTGTGCTTGGAACTGCTTGTGGGGCCTTATTTTGCTACCATACTTTCGCATTGCAAAAGTGGACATTCAAAACCTTGACGTTGATTGGCTTTTCACTCATTGTCGCTTATCTGATGATTATGTACTTCCTGATCGATTTCAATCTGTCCAAGGAAATGCTTTATTTCCCCATTTTTCTCCGGGGTATGGGCTATGTTATTCTATCAATTACCTTTCTCACAGCGCTTTCCGGAATACCTTTCCAGAACTTTTCTCAGTCGCTTACCATACAGGCATTCATCAGTGCCTGTTGCGGATCTTTGGTCGGATCAGCCATTTTGACCGGGCTGTATAAGTATACTTTGAAGAAAAACGTTTTGTTGCTTGGTGCTAATCTGGACCATGTTAATTTGTCCGTTAACCAAGTTTCGCTCGGTTCTCTTTTCGGCAGGTTGCAAGAGCAGGCTATCCTGGTGAGCATGAAGGAAATTTATGGCTGGCTCTGCATTCTGGGACTCTTTTGTCTTATGGCCTTTTTCCTGAAGGAAAGCTCCCTTCGTCCAACCTCGCTGCATCCGAAATTCAGTACGATCCGGCGCACGGTAAAACATCAGTTAAAGATGTACAGCATCATCAAAGACGATTAGTTTTATTTTCTGTTTGACCGATAAAGAAGAAAAGCGTAGCCTTGAGGGGTTGCGCTTTTCTGGTTTTGTTTGTGGTAGGATGCTACTTGTCGCTTTTCTTTTCAACCTGTTTGAATATTTCTTTCATCATGTCAATCTGGACTTTTTGCAATTCCAGGAGTTCTTGTTGCTGATCCATGAAAAAATGGTCCATTTTTTCATGGAGTGCCCTTATCTCCAACTCCGACTTAAGGTTTATCATATAGTCTTTCTTGGCCCTGTCTCTGTCTTTTTCTTCCTGTCTGTTTTGACTCATCATGATTACAGGTGCTTGCAATGCAGCCAGGCAAGATAGTATCAGGTTGAGAAGGATAAATGGGTATGGGTCAAATCCTTTGTTGAAAAGCCAAAAAACATTCAAGGAAATCCAAAGGAGAATAAAGACACCGAATGAAATGATGAATGTCCAGCTACCACCGAACGAGGCAACCTTGTCGGCCACTTTTTGTCCCATGGACAAGAGCTGATTCTCCTCGCCTTCAATTTTGTCTGTCAGTGTTGAATGGCTTGTGACGGAGGTCAGTACCGTTTTTTCGAGATTGGTCAATTCCCCGATTTCCTTAATCAGATAATCCGAGATGGCTTTTTCCCTATATTTGTTGAGTTCGCTTAAAGAGAGAAAGCCGTCGTGTGAAAACTGTGGGTTCTCTTTCTGGATTACATCCAGGATAGAATGTCTGACTGTCTTGGCCGATACTTTTTCGGAGATCGGGAATTCCATGTTTGAAATATCGCTGCGAAAAGTTTTCATAGTTATGTTTTCTATGTGAGGGAAATGATTTATTGACGCTGGCGGTTAATTTCTGAAAAATTCATTGATCAGATAAAGGATAATATCTTCATCGCTTCCGTATCTGTCTTTCAGTATATTCCATGTTTTACCACTAAATTTAAACTGATTGCCACTGCTGTCACTGTAGTTCCACTTGTCAAAAATATCCTTTTTCAGTGAAGCCTGTACTCTATCTGACTGGTATTCTATATTCCCGGACAGATCCCTTTTTATGGAGGTTTTCACGTTATTTATTTTTTCTTCGTAAGTGGGGTGGCCGAAAATGTCCTTACCAAATTCGACTTTGTTGTTTCTGTTGTCTTCTATGATTATTTTATCAAAGATATCGACGGAAAATTTTGCCTTGTATTGGCTTTCCAAACGGTATTTATGAATCAGATATCTAAAGAAGTCTGCCTGGGCTTCTTTGTTTCTCAGTACGTCTTTGTACTTCAAATCAAGATACTTTTTTTCATAAGTCAATTCATTGTCGTTATTGTCTGAAAAAATCAGATTGTTAAAGATGTCTTTTTTCAGATAAGCTTTGTATGATCCTTCTCTTGGCTCATATTGCAGGTTACCGAAAATGTCCACCTCCAAGTGCTGGGCAAAAATTTGAAGGCTTGTCGCAGCCAGAAATAGAATTATAAGAAGTCTTTTCATAATGAATGGTGCTGGTAATTTATAATTATAAAACTTTGTAAGGCTATTGTCATAGCCTTTTGCCTATTATTACTGGTCTTCCAACAAATATCGTAAAGTTTTCTGAAACATGACTAAATAAAAAGGGAATTCGTAGAGGTCGTTCAAAAACCTTTTTTGGGTGCAACGTTAAAATCTTCTTCGGAACGATTTGTTTTTTGTAGGCTCTTGCCAGCATTGAATTGCCAGTTTATGCTAAACTGGAGAGGCACCGACAATTTGATGTTACCCTCGTAACGGCTGGAATAGTTTGCTGTTTTGAATTCAGAGGCATTGTATACAAAGAATCGGGAGAAAGGCAGGTAGCTTTCGATGCCGACCTTCAGATTTTTCAGAAAGGCTTTGTTGAGTGAAAGGAAGTAAAGGACGTCACAATGGTCGTTGTCCTGAATGTTATTTTTGGGTGTGGCGTATTGTCCTGAAAAGGAGAAGGTGAAGTTGTACTTGAACGATACGATAGCGGACATTCCCATTTCCAGGCCAAGGCTGTTTCTATTGATTACTTCATGAGCTTTTGCAAGTTCGTTGCCTATGGTTTGCTGATCGTAAAACCTGATGTAAGGATTTAGGCTGGAATTGCCCAGTCTGAGGGAACCCAGAAGTTGTATACCGAACTGCTGTATGGTGCCCAGGTTGTTGGGTTGTGTTTCGAAGGCTTGGTCGTCGTTTAGGTAAGTCAGGTTGTTGATGGCATCTGTCGTGTTGTTGTAATACAGACGGGTGGCCATATAATTACCCTTAATTGCAATCGAATGTTCGAGGTAGAGATTCTTTTGCATTTGGGGTTTCAGTAAAGGGTTACCTATACGTATCGAAGTGGGGTTTTCTATAGTGGTATAATTGTCCAGCTGGTAGATGTTGGGACGGTTGATGGAATGGCTTAGGGAGAGCTGAATGTTTTGGGTTGATGTGAGCCTGTACTTGAGGTTGAGGTTTGGAAAAAAGGAAGCTATTTGATGATTGGATACGCCATTGATGGCTGTAAGGGATTTTTCGAAACGAAGCCCTATTTTCAGATCGTATTGGGCTCCTTTCCATGTCAGAGCTCCGTAGGTTGCAAAAACTTTTTCGTTGCTTTTGAAAGTTTCTGAATAGTTATCTCTGGAGGTTCCCAATCTGGCTTTGACGCCGGTGCTGAGGTTCAACTTCCGGCTAAGCGGCCGATTATAGTCTATTTTTGCAATAGCGGTATTCGACTGTGGCTTCGTGGTGTTGATCTGGGTGGGAAGACTGTTGTCCTTGTAGGTGTAGACGCTTGTATTTTCTGCATTTGAGTTGTAGTTACTGATATCGATCATGATTTCATGCCCTTTTTCTTTTAAAGTGTGTTTGTAATAGAGAGAATAGAAGGTGGCGGCGTTTTTGTCGGTGTCATCTTTTCTGGCTTTCCAAAATTGGTTGGTTTTTTCTTGGACCTGCAATTCGGTTGTACCGTCAAACTCTGCTGAGTAGGGGTTATAAAAAGCATAAAAATTGAATTGATTTTTATTGTTTGGAGAATAGTCGATGCCGTAATGAAGGTGGTGGCTCCAGTTTCTCTGGCCGACATTCTGGATGTAGCTGGCTGTGTAGGTGTCTGTCTTTTTGGTAGTGTTTTCTACTATATCAAAATAGCTGAGTTCTCCGTTGTAAGTCGTGTAAAGGTTGAATTTCCCAATGCTGTAGTTGAGGTTGGCGGTAGGAAACATGTATGTTTCGTTTATGTTGGTGGGAGCTTCTACGTAAATTTGTCCGCTGAGGCCCGGTTTGTGCTCTTTTTTTAGGATAATATCGATGGTTCCGGTGGCGTTACCGTCCTGATCTGCTGCACCGGAACTAGTCACTTCGATTTTATCTATTTGTTTTGGATCTAATTGACCGAGGAAGCTCTTATCCCGCTGCTTGCCATCTACCAGAAGGAGAATGTCTTTGCTTCCCATGATGGATATATTTCGTTTGAAATCGATTTGAATGCCGGGTATGAGCTTTAACAGATCTGTGCCTGTGCCGGAGGCATCTGTCATTTTTTTGGTTATCAGGTAAGTGGTTTTGTCAATCTCGGATTTTACACTGGAACTGTGTCCGGTAACTACAATTTCCCCGATAGTTGAATTCTTGAACTCGTAAATCTTTTCGGTGGAAGTTGTATCCATGGCTGGCTGCAATTTTGCCGGACTGATTTCGGATTCCTGTGCAAGTGTCCCGTGACTGATGAACATCGATACTCCAAATAGTATCAGCATTTTTTCTTTTTTCATTTCTTTTTTGAGGCAAAGAAAAGACGCTTCGAAAAGAGATGCAATGAAGGGGGATACACGACAAGGATTTGTTGCAGGTTGAAAAAGTTTCGCTTTTTTCTGTTACGAACGGCAATTTTTTGGTATGGAGGTTATAGGTACTGCCGGATATGGTTGCTGAAATCCTGGGCTTTTTGCCTTGATACGGGAATCTCAGCCTCCGTTCCGGTGAGCTTCAGGCGGTAGCCAAGGGTGTTCCCTTTTTGTGAACGTACCTTCTTAACGTTGACGATAAAGGCACGATGTGTCCTTATATAGTAAGGAATGGTGAACATCTGTTGTTCGATGTTGCTGATGGAGTTGCGGATTACTTTTTTTTGGATACGTCCATCCATGTCCAGATAAAAATTTACGTAGTTGCCTTCGGATTCTGCATAGATGAACTGACTTGGGTAAAAACTCAACTTCTCTTTCTTGAGCTGAGACTTAATCTGCACTAACTCCTCGACTTGTTCCTGAATGGAATTGGTAGCGACTGGATTAATATCTTCTTCGATTTCTCTGGCGAAGATGTATTTATGGTTGAAAAGGATGGAGATTGTAAAGGGTAGCAGTCCGATGATGAATGTATTTTTGCAGGAGTTTAGATAGGTGCTCATGTTCCATCGGTCTGTGTGCGCTTCTATAATGAATCCCACAAAATAAATGATGGTGCTAATCAGAAGTAGGATAAGAAAATCCAGAATAAGCTCTTTTAGTAATGTCCATTCATGCGACTTTGAAAAATAACGAAACTTTTTTAGGATCTGGATGAACCAGATGACCGGAAAGAAAGGAGAAATACAATAAATAGCCATGGTGCCCCAATAACTGAAAAGTGGGGATTCGTGTGTGATGGCTGGCCGATAGACAAGCACGAACAGAAAAGCAAACACCAGCACGATTAGTGTTCCAACATAAGGCTTTCTGATGACATAGCTCTGAGGGTATCTTTTCCTGGACCAACTGGAAATCTTTTCTGACATTGATAAAGGTTGGTTATTTTCGTATGCCAAATATAATCAAAATATGTTACCTGTTCTTCGGCATGTCTATAGATTGAAAAAGAAAAGCCCCAATCTTGGGGAAAGGGGCTTGTTCTGCTCTTTATCCAAAAATCATCGTATTGTTTGGATTAATGGCTGTAAATCTTTAGGCATTGGGATACAGTGTTCGGACGATGCCCATTTCAAGGCCTCTTAATTCAGCTAGTCCTTTAAGCATACCGATGGCTGAATAGCCTGGGTTGATTTTTTTCTTCAGGTCATCAAGCATCTGGTGGCCGTGGTCGGCACGGATGGCTATGGAACATTGACGCTTTTGTTGCAGTTGGATGAGTGCTTTCATGACTTCGTACATATTGGCATCACCTTCAAGATGGTTGGCTTCGTAGAAATTGCCTTCTCCGTCGCTTTGGGTGCTTCTCAGGTGCATGAAGTCGATCCGGTCGCCAAAACGTTCAATCATGTGGATCAGGTCGTTGTCCAAGCGTTCGCCCAGTGAGCCGATGCAGATGCAGAAACCGTTGGATTTGTTGGGTACGGCTTCCACTAGAAGTTCCATGTCTTTTTCGGTACTCATGATGCGAGGCAAACCCAATACGGGTCTTGGTGGATCGTCCGGATGGATGACCAGCTTGACGCCGACTTCATCAGCCACGGGGCATATTTCGGAAAGGAAATGGATGAGGTTGCTTCTGAGCTTTTCTGCATCGATGCCTTTGTACCTGTCCAGTTCGGCCTGAAATTGCTCTACGGTGAAGCTTTCTTCGGAACCGGGAAGACCTGCCAGCATATTACGGGTTAGAGTTTTCTTTTCTTCGTCGGACATGCTTTCAAAACGTGCTTTGGCTTTTTCTATCTGTTTGTCGGTGTATTCCTTTTCTGCGTTCGGACGCTTCAGGATGAAAAGGTCGAAGGCGATGAAGGCAGCCTGCTCGAAACGAAGGGCTTTGGAACCGTCGGGTAGGGTATAGGCCAGGTCGGTGCGGGTCCAATCAAGTACAGGCATAAAATTGTAGGTCACAATAAAGATACCACAAGCAGCCAGATTACGGATAGACTGTTTGTAGTTTTCGATGTATTTCTGAAAATCGCCGGTTTGGGTCTTGATGTGTTCATGTACCGGGACGCTCTCCACGACGGACCATGTCAGGCCCGCGGCTTCGATCGTGTTTTTTCTTTCCAGGATGTCCTTTACGGTCCATACTTCACCGTTCGGAATCTGGTGCAAGGCTGAAACGATACCGGTTGCACCACCTTGTCTGATGTCCCAGAGGCTTACCGGATCCTTCGGTCCGTACCAACGCCATGTTTGTTCTGCGTAATAAATCATAGTATAAATTGTTTTTTATTGTTTGGAGCTCTGCAAAGATACGTGGTCTGATTTGATGTTGCAAATTACGAAAAGCGTTCCCTAAAATAAGCGTTTGGTTGTGTATATTTTTTGTATTTTTGTGCATTATCATCGGATAAAGTCTTTATCCTTTGGATTGCGACTTTTGAATGCTTTACAAACCAGCATTAATTTATGGAATATTTACTAAAAATAGGTATATGAATAAACGAATCTATTATTTGCCAATGGCTCTTTGCACGCTTTCTACAGGTCTGTTAGCTGCTGACCTGAATACGGACCATGGTCTGAAAATTGTAAATCTGGATATGAATGCCAAGCCGGGAAACGACTTCTGCAGGTTTGCCACCGGTGGGTGGCAGGATGCAAATCCTATTCCGGATGAGTTTTCCCGTTATGGTTCATTTGATAAATTGCGTGAAAACAACCAGAAGCAAATCAAGGATCTGATTGAGGAAATGGGCAGGACGACCCACCAGAAGGGTACAGGTGCACAGAAAATCGGCGATCTGTACCGTATGGGTATCGACAGTGCTAAGCTGAATGCCGATGGTGCTTCACCTATCAAGCCCCAGTTGAAGGTCATCAAGGCTGCCAAAAGCAAGACCGATATTGTTCGTCTGACGGCAGAGCTCGAGAGATGGGGCGCAGCTCCTTTTTTCAGTATATATATAGGTCCTGACGACATGAACAGTTCCGTGAATATCCTCCATATTTCCCAGGGTGGTCTGGGACTGGATGAACGCGACTATTATGTCCAGACAGACGATGACTCGAAAAAACTGTTGGCCGAGTATTCAAAGCTCATTGTCAGGCAATTTATTAATGCCGGCTATAGTCAAACTGCAGCCCAAAAGGCATCCAGCTCTGTCCTTGAGATTGAGACTGCACTTGCCGTGGCTCACTTTGAAAAGGAAAAGACCCGTATTCCAGAATTGAACTATCATAAACTTGCTGTAAATCAATTGAATGATTCAGTCGCTGCTTTTGAATGGGGCGTTTTTTTCAACACTGCCGGCATGAAAGACCTGAAGGATCTGAATGTGGGCCAGATTGAACCTATTGCTGCTGCTGCCAAATTAATCAAAAGTACCCCGATTGATAAACTGAAAGACTATTTGTCGTGGTGTCTCATCAATCAAGCTGCTGGCTATCTGAGTGATGATTTCGTAAATGCGAACTTTGATTTCTACGGAAAGGTGATGAGTGGTGCCAAGGTTATCAAGCCACGTTGGAAACGTACCGTATCCACGATCGATGCTGTATTGGGCGAAGAAGTCGGTCAATTGTACGTGGCCAGATATTTTCCTGCTCAGGCTAAAGAACGTATGCTTAAGCTGGTGGAGAATTTGAAGCTTTCACTGGGTGAACGCATTCGTGAACAGGACTGGATGAGCGAAGAAACCAAGGCCAAGGCTCTTGACAAACTGAGTGCTTTTATCGTCAAGATCGGCTATCCTGACAAATGGAGGGATTACTCTGCTCTTGAAATCAAGAATGACAGCTATTGGGCCAACATGCTCCGCTCTTCAGCGTTTGATTACAATTATTATCTGAATAAACTTGGTAAACCGGTGGATAAGTCCGAGTGGCTCATGACTCCTCAAACCGTCAACGCTTATTACAACCCTACTACCAATGAAATCTGCTTCCCTGCAGGTATTCTTCAGGAACCCTTTTTCTACATGAATGCAGACGATGCTGTCAATTATGGAGCCATAGGTGTGGTGATTGGCCACGAGATGACCCACGGGTTTGATGATCAGGGTTGTAAATACGACAAGTTCGGGAATCTGACCAATTGGTGGACAGACAGCGATGCCACACAGTTCCGCGACCGCACCAAAGTGTTGGAAGACTATTTCAATAGCATTGTCGTTTTGAACGATGTACATGCCAACGGCACATTTACTTTAGGTGAAAATATTGCCGACCACGGCGGCTTGCAGATTGCATTCAATGCACTTAAGAAAACGGAACAGGGTAAAACGGCCGACAAGATTGACGGATTTACTCCACAACAACGTTTTTTCCTGGCCTATGCCAACCTTTGGGCAGGAAATGTACGCAACGAAGAGATGCTCCGTCTTACCAAACTGGATCCCCACTCATTGGGGAAATGGCGCATCAATGGTGCTTTACCCCACATTGACGCCTGGTATGAGGCATTTAACATCAAGGAAGGCGACCCGATGTTTTTGCCAAAGGAAAAAAGAGCTTCTGTATGGTAATTAAAAATCCATGCCTATAAAATTGAATGGCTGCCCTATAAAAAGGGTGGCCATTTTTTTATCTTTAATGAATAAAAAGAGTTATTTTTGCAAAGGAACCCTTCGTCAATATATTGTTCCTCAAAACTTTGAACAATGTTCTGGAAAAATACAAAATACAGTCTGTCTGGTGTTCTGCAAGTATTCATTCGCCTCATGATGGGCGTTTGCTTGCCCGTTATCCTGGTGACGCTGTTTTCTGCCTGTTCTCCCATTTGGTCGAGAATGAAAAGAAGGGTGGAAGCCGATCTGGCGGCTAAGGCTTTGCTCGAGAGGCAGAATCTATTGTATTCCGATTCGTTTGTGTCTGTTTATCAGAATTGGGTTCCCGAAGCCGAAGGTGCTTACAGTCTTCAATATTTGCAGGCCGATTCCAGTCTTGACATAAAGACCTCCAGGGGACTGACCCTTTGGTACAGGCAGCCTTTGGAAGGCGATTACCGGATCTTTTACGAAGCTTTTGTTGTAGACAAGGGCGATTCGCTCGATAGGGTGAGTGATCTGGATTGTTTCTGGATGGCCTCCGATCCGCGTAGCCCGGATAGCCTTTTTAACAGGATGGAATTTCGAAAAGGGGCGGTAGGTCGCAATTATTCCTTGCAACTGTACAATATGAGCGTAGGTGGAAACTCCAATACGCTTACCCGGTTCCGTCGCTTCAATGGCAACTACGACGATTTTCATCAGGAAATGAAACGCCCGGATGTCTTGTGTGAATACAGGGACAAAGCTCACCTGATCAGTCCAAATCATTGGTATACCATAGAGATAAGAATGAAACAGGGACGCATTCAGTATTTGCTGGATGGCGAGACTCTGGTGGATTTTGTGGATTCTGCCCCTCTTCTGAAAGGTTGGTTTGGCGTTCGAAGTTCTGAAAATCACCTGCGTATTCGAAATTTTAAAGTTTACAAATTGTAATTGCTCAATTTTGAGTGTTTTGTGCAATTTTATTCCGTCTTTTAGCTTATTTTTACCATTAATCCCGATGCGGCTTCATATATTTTTCTACCTTTGTGACGTTTAATTAATGAATTTTATAAACCTATAATAGAGGAAAACCTGCGTTTTTTGCATCTCATGCATCTTTTTTTGTCTTGATATGCAGACGCGTGGAAAGTCCTTGCGAAAAAATAATAGTATGAAACCATCTCACATTGAACATTTGGGGATTGCTGTAAATAGTTTGGAAGAAGCTATCCCGTTTTTCGAAAAAGTTCTTGAACTGGAATGTTATGCAGTTGAAGAAGTAGCTGACCAAAAAGTAAAAACTGCTTTTTTCAAGGTTGGTCAAACCAAAATAGAATTACTGGAATCTACAGATCCTGAAGGCACAATCGCTAAGTTTATTGCAAACAAAGGTCAGGGTGTTCACCACGTTGCGTTTGCAGTGGAGGGAGTACAAAAAGCCCTTGATTTTGTTTCCGAACAAGGTGTAAGGCTTATTGACAAGGCTCCCAGAAAAGGTGCTGAAGGTCTTAACATCGCTTTTCTGCATCCGAAATCCACCTGCGGAGTGTTGATGGAACTGTGTGAAAATCCTAACAAATAACTTAATACATCAAATATGAGTACTCAACTGGAAAAAGTAAAGGAACTTATTGAACTCCGCACTCAGGCGCGTCTTGGCGGTGGCGAGAAAGCCATCCAAAAGCAGCATGATAAAGGAAAATATACTGCTCGTGAACGTATCGACATGTTGCTTGATGAAGGAAGCTTCGAAGAATTTGATATGTTTGTAAAACATCGTTGCACCAACTTCGGTCAGGATAGCAAACATTACCTTGGTGATGGTGTTGTTACCGGTTATGGAACGATTGACGGCCGTTTGGTCTATGTTTTTGCTCAGGACTTTACTGTTTGGGGCGGTTCCTTGTCGGAAACCATGGCTCTTAAAATCTGTAAGGTAATGGATCAGGCCATGAAAATGGGTGCTCCTGTTATTGGTATCAACGACTCGGGTGGTGCTCGTATTCAGGAAGGCATTAACGCTTTGGCGGGATATGCTGAAATTTTCCAACGCAATATCCTTGCATCGGGCGTCATTCCACAAATTTCCGGAATTTTCGGTCCTTGTGCCGGTGGAGCTGTTTATTCTCCTGCTCTGACCGACTTTACCATCATGACCAAAGGTACTTCCTACATGTTCTTGACAGGCCCTAAGGTTGTGAAGACCGTTACCGGTGAAGATGTAACCCAGGAACAGCTTGGTGGTGCTTCCGTTCATTCAACCAAGAGTGGTGTAACCCATTTTGCTGTTGAAGATGAAGAAGAAGGATTGAAACTCATCCGCGACTTGCTCAGCTTTATTCCTCAGAACAATCTGGAAGAAACACCTATCATTGATTGTGAAGATCCAATCAACCGCTTGGAAGACTCTTTGAACCAGATCATTCCGGATAGTCCAAACAAGCCTTACGATATGTTTGAAGTGATTGGTGCCATTGTCGACAATGGAGAATTCCTTCAGGTTCATGGTGATTACGCTAAGAACATCATTATCGGTTTTGCCCGTTTCAACGGACAGTCTGTTGGTATCGTTGCCAACCAGCCTAAAATGTTGGCCGGTGTACTCGACAGCAATGCTTCACGCAAAGCTGCACGCTTTGTTCGCTTCTGCGACTGCTTCAACATTCCATTGGTTACTTTGGTTGACGTCCCAGGTTTCTTGCCGGGTACAGGCCAGGAATACGGCGGTGTTATCACCCATGGAGCAAAATTGCTTTATGCTTATGGTGAAGCGACCGTTCCTAAGGTAACGGTAACACTCCGCAAATCTTACGGTGGTGCTCACATTGTGATGAGCTGCAAGCAATTGCGTGGAGATATCAACTATGCATGGCCTACTGCCGAAATTGCCGTAATGGGTGCTTCCGGTGCTGTAGAAGTGTTGTATGCCAAAGAAGTAAAGGCTGCGGAAGATCCTGCTGCCGTAGCTGCTGCCAAGGAACAGGAATACATCGATGCATTTCAGAACCCGTACAAAGCTGCTCAATATGGTTATATCGACGATGTTATCGAACCTCGCAACACTCGTTTCCGCGTGATTCGTGCCTTGCAACAGCTGGCAACCAAGAAATTAACCAATCCGGCTAAGAAACACGGTAATATACCTTTATAAGTATGAAGAAGCTAATAAACATTTTGTCCGCTTCCTCTGATTGTGGTACTACGCCATGCGCAGACCAGTCAAAGGGAGGTGAGGAAGTGATTCCCGGTGAAATTTGTGCCGCTATTTCAATGGCACTCCTGGAATTGGATAACGAGGTACACGATATTGAAAACACGATTTTGACCATATCCCGTACTCAACGTCCATATTCGCCCTGGAGTTCCAAGATTTATAGTATGAACAAGACTCCGAATTTTATTCCTAATAGAAGAAGTTAAGCTTCTGCAATGAATTAATCAAATTAAAAACATTCGTACAAATGAAGGCATTTAGATATAAAATAAACGGCACTCAATACAGAGTGGATGTTCTCAGCGAAGAAGAAACCGTTGTAGAGCTCGAGGTGAACGGCACTCCTTATACCGTGGAAATTGAACGTCCGGCAAAGAAGAAAACCGAAAAACTGACACGTCCTGCAGCAGCTCCTGTATCTGCATCCGGCACTCCTTTGGTTACCCCCAAGAAAGCAGCCGGTCCTGGTGGTGCGGTGAAGTCTCCGCTTCCCGGTGTCATCCTCGACATTCTGGTAAATGTAGGCGATACCGTCAAGACCGGTGACAAGTTGTTGCTTCTTGAAGCCATGAAGATGGAAAATACCATTTCCAGCGACCATGCGGGTAAGGTATTGGAAATCCGTGTAGGCAAAGGCGATTCAGTGCTTGAAGGTGCTGACTTAATCATCATTGGATAAGCCGTCTGTTTTAAGCAGGCATTTTACAATATCAAGGAAACGCAGGATTTTATTCTTGCGTTTCCTTTTTTTATGGCTAAAAAAGGACAATAAAAAAGGCTGGCTCAAAAATGGCCAACCTTCCGAGAATGGTATGCTTTCCTTTAGAGGCTTTTTCCAAATAAAAAGTAAACAAGTGCTGCAATACCTGCACTGACCGGAATGGTCAGAATCCACGCAACCATCAGGCTTTTTGTAACGCCCCAGCGTACCGCGGACAAGCGTTTTACAGCTCCCACACCGATAATGGCACCGGTGATGGTGTGTGTGGTGCTTACCGGGACTTTGAGGGCTTCGGAAAGATATAAGGTCAGAGCACCGGCAGTTTCAGCTGCGACTCCTTCCAGTGGAGTCACTTTGGTAATACGCGATCCCATGGTCTTGATAATTCTCCATCCACCGGACATGGTTCCCAGGGATATGGCGGTGAAACAGGAAAATGCCACCCAATCCGGCATTTCGCCAATGGAGTGAATACCCATGTCGATGCCATTCTGTGAGTATGCGGCAAACAAGGCCGCAGCAATAATACCCATAACCTTTTGAGAGTCGTTCAAACCGTGACCTATACTGAACAAACCGGATGAAACCAATTGCAGCCGCTTGAACCAGTGATTGGCACGGTGCGGGTTCATTTTCTTGAACGCGTGCATGATCAGAATGGTTATCAACGAAGAAAAAGCCATACCGATGAGTGGTGCCAAAAGGATGAAGGCTGCGATTTTGCCGATGACATCGCCTTTGATAGACTCCAGGCCACTGGTTGTGAATCCGCTGGCCATGATGGTGCTCATAATGGCCGCTCCGGCAAAACCGCCGATCAGTGTATGCGAGGAGGAGGATGGAATGCCAAGCCACCAGGTAGCCAGATTCCAGATGATGGCGGCGACAATGCCTGAGAAAATAACCGGTAAAGTGATAAATTCTTCCACGACCGACTTGGAAACCGTGTTGGCAATACCAAATTCACCAATAACGTATTTTGCAATAAAGAAAGCTACAAAATTGAAAGCTGCAGCCCAAAGTACTGCCTGAAAAGGCGAAAGAACCTTTGTGGATACCACCGTTGCGATGGAGTTGGCTGCATCGTGGAACCCATTGATAAAATCAAATAATAAAGCCAGTATGATAATCGTTATTAAGAGACTCATTGCTTGAATTTATGAGGTTATGCGTACTTGACGATGATGGTCTTGATGATTTTTCCTACATATTCTGCAGCATCCGTAGCTTTCTCAAGCTCGTACATGATTTCCTTGAGTTTGATAATCTCAATGCCGTCCTTTTCTTTTTCGAACAGGTCAATGATGAAATGTTCGTATACGTCGTCGGCCCTGTTTTCGATGTCGTGCAGTTCGGTGCAATATTCCTTGATCTTCTTGGAATCCTTTTTCAGAACGTCCAGTTCATCCACTGCCTTGCCAATGCATACGGCTCCTTCGCGGATGAGGCGGGCAAGATCCAGAGCGGCGGACGGCATGGTTTTGGGGTTATAGAGTACAATTCGTTTAGCGCAACTGTTGATGTAGTCTGTCACATCATCAAGCCTGCCTGCCAGATGGTTGATGTCTTCACGGTCAAACGGGGTTATGAAGGTGGAATTCAGCTCATCGAAAATGCGGTTTGACAAGGTGTCACCTTTTCTTTCCTGTTCCTTGATTTTCTTGTAATATTCAATAGCAGACTCGTGGTCACTTTTCTGGACACATTCAATAATCAGGTCTGAAGCAACCAGCATGACCTCTGACATGTCTTTCAGGATGGGAAAGAACTTCGGTTCTTTTGGTGTGAATTTGCTAAAAAATGAATTGTTCATAAATTTTATTTTTGTAAATGGTTGATATATACATCAGAATATCAATATTCCGGATTCTGGAAAATCCACCAGGACCTTTATAAGGTTCTTGAGCGTAAAAATACATAAAATTCATCGGATTAAGAGAATCCGGTTTGTATTATTTTCAGGCTTTATACTCTGTTTCAATCTGGATGAAAAGGTCTGTTGATGATTTATTAACGCATATCCATGCGTCCAATCCGGCCGGAAGCTATAGTTCCGCCGTAAGCCGCACGTTCACTTGTCTTCCTGTCAGGTAATTGGGAACGGCCCATTGCGTATTGTTCATGTCTGTGACCCAATAATATGAATTAACGTTTTGAATGCCCAAAAGGTTGAAGCAATCCAAGCCAATCCAAATTTTTCTAAAGTGTTTTAAAAGGCCGGATTTCATGATTTGGTCTTCACCGCTGACCAGAAGTCTTGAAAGGCCAATATCCACGCGCCTGTATGGAGGCATGCGAAGGGTTGCGTAGCTTTTGCCGCTGTCCGGGGGGCCGAAGGGCAGCCCGTCTGCCCAGACGACTTTCAGGTTCATGATAAGTTTGGGGTTGTTGGGGAAGTAATCCTGAAAAAAGAGTGAAACATTGTATCGTTGTTCGTTGGGTCTGGAAAGGGTTATCCCATCGATGGTTTCGCGGCTTTTCATCAGGGAAAGGCTGATCCAGGAGTCCTTGCCCGGAACAAACTCGCCGAAGAGCTTCATGTCAAGGCCTGTGGTGAAACCTTCGGCCATGTTTTTCCCGCAGTAGCGGATGCGTACATTGTCCACCGTGTATGGGATCAGGTTGCTCATATCCTTGTAGTAGGCTTCGGCCGTGAACTTGAAAGGCCTGTTCAGCCCAATGAAATGATAATCCATACCTGCTACGTAATGGACGGTTTTTTGCGCCTTGATGTTTCTGTTCAGCTTTATTTCGGTAATGCCGCCGATGGTTGCGGTGTCGCGGAGCTCTTTGTAAAAAGGAGCCTGATAGTAGATGCCGGATGCAAGTCTGAAAGTATAGTTCTGATTGGTGGTAGGAAGGTAGGTAATGGCGCCTCTGGGACTGATCAGTGTTTCACCGTTAAAATCCCAGTGATTTCCACGGACTCCGCCCGTCAGGATGAAAAGTCCGCTGTTGTTTCTATATTGCCAGATGCTCTGTATGTATCCGGTGAGGCGATTGCTCTCCATATTGGCTTGTGAGTGCAGGCTGTAAACCATTCGGATTTCCGTGTTATTGTAGGGTAGGGCGTAACCCGCGGAGTCACGCATTTCCCACTCTTTCATCCGGTCGCTGATGTGTTCCCGTTGATAGCCAAAGCCCCATTGGATTTCCTGTTCTCCGGTCTTCCATTTCCCGTTGTGGGTAATATTGAAGACTTTTGCGGTCAAGTGGTTTCTGGCATGTTCGTGGTAGGTGCCAACTCCAAGCAATGTCGTATTGGTTGAGTCGGCCTTGCCATTGTTAATGGGGGTTTCGTTTAGCCAGTACTGGCCTGTTATGTCGTAATTCTCATCTTCCTCTGTCTGGTAAATTGAGCTTTGGAGGCTAAGCTTCAGGTTTTTCCTTAATGTCTTGTTGAGGCTGAAAGCTCCAAAGGCTGTGCGGAATAGATCACGTTCCTGACCGTCAAAATAGACGTTGAGGCTGAATCTATTGGTGTAGGTGCCAAAGTCGGTCTCCCTGTCGCGCGGCTTGAACTGGTAGCTGTTTTGGGAGAAGTTTCCCAGAAAACTCAATTCCAGAGAAGAGGAAAGCTGATAGGTCAGATAGGTCTGGTAATCGATGAAGGAGGGATTGTATTCTCCCTTGGTGTCCAGGGTGCCCAGCAGGTAGGAATTTGTCTTGTAACGCAAACCGTGTATTTGGGTGAATCTGCCGTTTTTGGAGGCTTGTCCCACATAGAGGTTTGCTCCCAGCAGGCTGAGGGAGGCGATCGCTTCCGTTTTGTCCGGCTTCTTGTATTGGATATCAAGTACCGAGGACATCTTGTCTCCGAAACGGGCATCGAAGCCACCGGCAGAAAACCGTACATTCTCTACCATTTCTGGGTTGACAAAGCTAAGCCCTTCCTGTTGCCCAGCCCTGATGAGCAGGGGACGGTATACTTCCGTACCGTTTACATAGACCAGATTCTCATCGTAGTTTCCTCCGCGCACCGAGTATTGTGAACTGAGTTCGTTGTTGGAGCTGACTCCGGCGAAGGTGACGAGCAGGGCTTCGATGCTCCCTCCCGAAGCATCGGGCAGGAGGCGGATGTTTGAAGCGTCAAGGTTTTCGAGCCGGCTGGTCTGTCTTTGCTGTCCCTTGACCACGACTTCGTCCAGTACTTTGTCTGAGGTTCGCAGAATAACGTTCACCCGCATTCTTCTCATTCCGGCCGGTATGATTCTGGTGGCTGTATGGTAGGAAAGGCAGCTGTATTTCAGTATAATGGTGTCTTTTTCGGCAAGTCTGAGGGTATAAAAACCGTTTTCGTCCGAATGGGTTGCAGTCTGACCGTTCAGCTCGGAGATATTGGCCTGTCCGAGCGCATGGTTTTTTGAATCTGTCACAAATCCGGAGATGGTGATGGAGCCTTCCGCGGAGAGGGAAAGCAGACAAACCGTAGTAAAGAGGATGAGCAGGGTCGCTCTTTTTCTGTGAATCATATTGATCTGGCTAAAACCGCAGGGCGACTGCCAATACATGTCTCTGTGAATTTATAAATCTAAGGAAATAAACGTATATTTGTCGTCAATATTGTAATGAACTATGGATAACCTTTTAGAATTATTGCGCACTCGCAGAAGCATCAGAAAATTCCGGGATACACAAATCAGCCCCGATCTGGTGGAACAGCTCATGCAGGCTGTACTCATGTCTCCCTCGTCCAAACGCTCCACTCCCTGGCAGTTTGTTATGGTGGACGATCCTGCAATGTTGAAATCCCTGTCCATATGCAAAAAGGCCGGAAGCCAGCTCATAGAGGGGGCTTCCTTGGCTGTGGTGGTACTGGCGGATCCTGAAAGCAGCGATGTCTGGATTGAAGATGCTTCGATTGCCACTTTTGTGCTGAATCTGGAAGCCGAAGACCTGGGCCTTGGCTCTTGTTGGGTGCAGATCCGTGAGAGAAAGTCCGCGGAAGGTGAAGATTCGGAAGTCGTGGTTCGCCGTTTGCTGGATATTCCAGAAAATTTACGGGTAGAAAGCATTGTTGCCATTGGCGTCAAGGATGAGGTAAAGAAGCCTTTTGACGAAACGCGCATGCAATGGGAAAAAATTCACATCGGTACATTCGGCCGGTCTAAATAAAAGTACGGATGCAAATATGTCTGATTGGTGCCGGAAATCTTGCGACCAGCCTTGCGCCGGCGCTTGCTGAAAAAGGCCATCGTTTCTTGCAGGTTTATAGTCGCTCGGAGTCCTCTGCCGGAAAACTGGCCGGTGTTTTGGATTGCCAGGCGGTGGTCGATCCTCGGCAGATCTGTCCGAAAGCGGATCTATATATATGTGCCCTGAAAGACGATGCTTTGTCGCAGGTTTTGCCCCATGTGGATTTTGGAAAAGGGATGCTTGTGCATACGGCCGGAAGCCTGCCTATGGATGTGTTGGCTGCCTATACTTCAAATTATGGTGTTTTTTATCCTTTGCAGTCTTTCAGCAAGCAAAGGCCGGTCGATTTTAGAACGGTGCCGTTCTTTATAGAGGCTGCCAAAACCGACGGTCTGAATCAGCTTCGGCTGTTGGCTTCGTGTCTCAGTGAACATGTGATTCCGGCAAACTCGGATCAACGCCGGCAATTGCATTTGGCAGCTGTTTTTGCCAATAATTTTGTAAACTATCTGTATAGTATAGCCAAAGATCTGGTGGATGAAAAGAATATTGACTTTAAATATCTTCTGCCGCTCATTCAAGAGACCGCCGATAAGCTCCACTCTCTTTCTCCGGTGCAGGCCCAAACCGGACCTGCTATCCGCTTCGACCGCAACGTGATAGACAAACACCTGCAATTGCTTGCCGGACATTCAGAGTGGCAAAGCCTTTACGAAGCACTTAGCAAGGGTATATACGAACGAATTTCAATAGAATAATAGAACATGAGTACGATTCCTCACGATTTAAAAACGATCAAAGCTGTCATTTTCGATGTTGACGGCGTGCTGTCATCCAACATCATTCCTTTGCATATTTCAGGCGAGCCAATGCGAACAGCCAATCTCAAGGATGGTTATGCCATTGTGCAGGCTGTCAGAAAGGGTCTGACGGTGGCCATTATAAGTGGTGGCCGCTCGGAGGCGGTGCGAAAAAGATTCGAAGGACTTGGGGTCACTCATATCTATCTTGGTGCAAGCGACAAGAAAAAAGATCTGGATGATTTTCTTCAAAAAACAGGTATTAAGCTGGAGGAAATTGCTTACATGGGAGATGATATACCCGATTACGAGGTGATGTGTAAGGTTGGATTACCCGCATGTCCTGCTGATGCGGCTTCCGAAATTAAGGCCATCGCCAAATATATTTCACACGTAAAAGGTGGTGAAGGCTGTGGCCGTGATCTGGTGGAACAGATCATGAAAGCTCAGGGACTTTGGATGATGGGAACCGAGGCGTTTGGTTGGTAAAAGGCTAAAAGATGCTTGAAAATATTTCCGGATACAATCTGATTCTGGCTTCCAATTCGCCCAGACGAAATGAACTGATGACAGGCTTGGGACTTAAGTATACCGTCAGGACACTGAAGGCTGTGGATGAATCTTATCCGGATACGCTTAAAGGTGCCGATGTGGCTGGTTACATCGCTGTAAAAAAGGCTGAAGCTTTCAAAAAATACATGAAAGCAAACGATCTGGTCATCACGGCCGATACGATTGTGTGCAAGGATGGAGAGGTCTACGGCAAACCTGTGGACAGGGAAGATGCCGTGCGAATGTTGAAATCGTTGTCGGGCTCTAGCCATTGGGTTTATACCGGAGTCTGTCTTTTCAGCCGCCAATGTCAAAGATCCTTTACGGTTGCAACGGAAGTGACTTTTTCTGTTTTGACTGAGGATGAAATAAACCATTATGTGGATCACTTCAAGCCGCTTGACAAAGCTGGCGCTTATGGGGTGCAGGAGTGGATCGGTTTTGTCGGGGTTGAACGGATTTCCGGTTCTTATTTTAATGTTATGGGACTTCCTGTTCATAAATTGTATACTATTTTAAAAGATTTTCCACCCTTTTGTGATTAAATTTGATTTATTTTCCGGGAATTGGAAACTTTAAAACTCTTCCAGTTTCCTTGTAAACATCAGTCTGTCAACATTTTACAAAGTGTTAAAATATTTATTGTGTATTTTAACATAAAATTGATGGTTCTTTACTTTCAATGACGTATTTTTGTCGTGAATTTATATCGACAAATGGATCAGAATCAAAGAACAAATATTAAGAAAACGGCAGCGAAGCTTTTCCTGAAGTACGGTCTCCGTAGTGTAAGCATCGATGATATTTGTAATGAACTCCGTATTTCCAAAAAAACTTTTTATGCCCATTTCAGTCAGAAAGAGGCTCTGATTGAATCGGTTTTGATGGAGCATAACGAAAAGGAGCTCAAAAAACAAGACTTTAAGCCTGGGCCATGCGAATGCACCGGTAATGCCATTGATTATTTGATGCAGGCTTCTGCTTTTCATTCATCCAACAAGAATGACCGTTTTGTAAACTTCTTTTACGATCTTCAGAAATACTATCCGGAAATTCACAAAAGAATGTCTCAGCACAATCAGGGACATATCCGGGAAAAAGTCCGCGAAAACATTTTGTTAGGTATAGAGGAAAACCTTTTCCGGTCGAATTTTGATCTGGAATTGATGGTCCGTTTCATTACGGTGCAATTCGTCACTATGACCAGCATCACCTCGAAAGATCTTAGCAAAGCCTCCATGCGTAAAGGCATGGAACTTGTGATGGATGTGTATATCCGTGCACTGTGTAACAGGGCCGGGCTGGATTATTACGAACAGCTTCTGGAAAAACAATCACAGGAAGTCCAGGTGGATGAAGAACCCATGAAGGATGAAGATATCGACCGCATGATTGACATGATTATTGACCATCCCGATGAAGTCCGACAAATTGTGAAAAATCAGGAGATTATTAAATAGGTTAGTTTTATATCAAAATTCAAATTAGAAAATTTGACGATGAAAAAAGTTTTTATTTGGTTACTTATTGCTTCCGGTACATGTACCGCGGTGCAAGCCCAGGAGGCAAACGTTCCGTCTCCGGCAGCAACGGGTCAGGAAGTGCTGAAAAGCTGGTCTCTTTCGCTTGACCAGGCAAAAACACATGCTATGGAATACAACAGGAGCATGAAAAAAGCCGGTCTGGCTGCAGAGCAGGCCCAAGCTGCAAAATGGGCGGCTATAGCCAACTATTTGCCGCAGAGCAGCATATCCATGTCTTATAACAACTATCTGGGCGCAAGCCTGGAGATCATGGGGAACAAGATTTCCATGGCACCATCCAGCACGGCTGCGCTTCAGATATCCCAGGCTATTTTCAATGCCAATGCGATTGTGGGCATTCAACTGGCGGAGCTTAGTAAAAAATTGTCGGATAACACCATTGAACAAACGGAGCTTACCGTCAAGGAAAATATATCCACAGCTTATTATTCAATTCTTGTATCTGAAGAGAATAAACGCATTCTGGAGAAGAATGTCGAGAATATCCGGACACTGGTAAAAGCGACTCATTCCAAGGTTAGCGTAGGCATCAGCGAACAAACGGAAGCCGATCAAATGGACGTGACACTGGCCAATCTGGAAAATACACTCCAGACTGTGAACCGCAATATCGAGCTGGCCTACAATTCCATGCGCCTGCTTCTTGGCATTGGTGTGAACGACGGAATCCAGCTGACCGATAACCTGGCATTCCTTACAGACAGGAACAATTCCTATGATTTGCTGGCACAACCGTTTATTCTGGAAAACAACCCCGATATGAAGGCCAGTAACCTGGCTCTTGAAATGAACAAGAAACAGCTTGATTCTTCCAAGGCTGCCATGCTGCCAAGTTTGTCGGCCGTTTTTCAGCACAATGAAAAAATCATGAAGAGTGGCTTTGATATGACCATGAAAAATACTCTGGTCTTGTCTGCCAGTCTGCCATTGTTTGTAGGAGGCAAGAATCTGGCCGGTATCAAAAAAGCCAAACTGGGATATCTTTCGTCACAGGAAGACAATTTGCAGGCAAAAGACCAACTCGGACTCCAGGAAAAGCAACTTCGCTACAATTTGAAAAGTGCTCAGGCCAGTTATGAATTGCAGAAGAAAAACATCGAGGTTTCCCAGCGTGTTTTTGACAACATCACCAAAAAATACGAACAAGGGCTTTCTTCCAGTCTTGAACTGACTACTGCCAACAACAACCTACTTACTGCACAGAGCAATTACATCAGTGCCGTGCTGACTTTGCTGAATGCACAGGATTCCCTGAAAAAATTACTCGGTTTGCTTTAATTATTCAAGTAGATAATCATAAAAATAATCATACAGACAATGAAACGAATTAGTTTTTCAATTGTATTAGCTTTTGCTATGACAGCATTGAGCTTTCAGTCCTGCTCTTCAGGTAAAAAGGATGAAACGAAAAAAGTGGAAGAAACCGTAAATGTCAAGGTCGCTACGCTGCAGGCACAATCCATTGGACGTGTTTTGGAGTTCTCCGCCAACACCGAAGCCTGGGAGGAAGTGAATCTGGTTCCTGTATCTCCAGGTCGCATCGACAGGATTTATGTGGAAGTCGGTAGCCGTGTAAGTTCAGGCCAGACGTTGGTACAAATGGATCAGACCAGTCTTCGTCAGGCAAAACTGAATATCAACAACCAGCAGAACGACTTCAAGCGTTATGAAACCCTGCATGAAACGGGTGCCATTTCACAACAAACATATGATCAGACCAAAACCTCGCTGGATGTACAAAAGACCAGCCTGGCTTATCTGGCAAAAAATACCCGCATCAGCGCTCCTTTCAGTGGCGTCATCACTGCCAAGAACTATGAAAACGGAGAATTGTACTCAGGTGCGCTGCCTATTGTGACGATTGCTCAGTTGGGTAGTCTGAAGGCAAACATCGATGTGCCTGAAAGTTTCTATCCTATGGTTAGGAAGGGAATGAAGGCCGTTATCAAATGTGATACTTATGAGGGGCAGGAGTTCACCGCTACGGTTACCAATGTATATCCTACGGTGAATTCGTCTGCGCACACATTCCAGGTGGAACTGAAAATACCGAACAGCAATCAGAAACTGATCCCAGGTATGTTTGTACGTGCTACGCTTGAAATGGGAGATGCAAAAGTGATGGTTGTTCCTTATCAGTCTGTTATGAAACTGCAGGGATCCAACGAACGTTACGTATTCCTTGACAGGAATGGTGTGGCTGAACGTGTGACGGTGACCTTGGGTAGCCGTTTCGACGATAAGGTTGAACTGATTTCTGACAGGATCAGCGAAGGAGACCGTTTGGTGACAGCAGGCCAGGGTAAATTGAAAAATGGAGACAAGCTTAATATTGTCAAGTAAGGACTTGCTTTAGCGATCAAAAAAATTAATCAGAAAGAATATGAGTTTATATAAAAGTGCTGTAAACAAACCTGTTACTACCTTGATGATCTTTGTGGCCATCATGTTGGCCGGTTTGTATTCACTGACCAATCTCCCGATTGACCAATATCCGGAGATAGAGCCGCCGTATGTGACGGTTATGACCACCTATTCCGGTGCAAATGCATCCGAAATAGAGACTAATGTGACTAAAAAGCTTGAGGATGCTTTCAACAGTGTTCAGGGAGTTAAAGAAATTACTTCCACCTCGCAGGACAATATGTCCATGGTCACCTTGGAATTCAACTATGGCAAGAATCTGGATGAATCTGTAAACGACGTTCGTGACTGCATTGACCGTATTTATGATTATCTGCCGGATGGTTGCGCCCGTCCTGCCATCTATAAGCTGAGTACCAGTATGATGCCAGTCATGATGTATACCATCACGGCCAAAGAAAGTTACATGGGACTGGAAAAGATTCTGGATGATCAGATTGCCAATCCGTTGAAACGTATTGATGGAATCGGTGCCATTTCGGTGACCGGTGCGCCTGAAAGATACATTTATGTGAACATTGACCCCAATAAGCTGGATGCTCACGGCCTGACACTGGAACAAGTTTCGGCTGCAGTATCCAACAACAACCTGAATTTACCGGCCGGTTCCGTCAAGATGGGAGCCGAAAGTTATCAGCTGCGTGTTCAGGGTGAATTTGTGGAAAGCGATGAAATCAATAACCTCATAGTTGGAACGTTCAACGGTGCATCCGTATTCATGCGGGATATTGCTGAAGTGCGTGATACCAGAAAAGATGTATCGCTGATAGAGCAGGCCAATGGTGCACAGGCCGTTCGTTTGATGATTACCCGTCAGTCCGGAGCCAACTCGGTTTCTGTATGTAACCAGGTGAAAGAACAGATGGAAACGCTTCAGAAATCATTGCCTTCTGATGTGAAGGTCAATATTGTCTATGACTCGTCCAAATTTATCAAGAACTCAGTCAATGAGCTTTCAGAAACGTTGTTGTATGCCTTGCTCTTTGTGGTCATCGTGGTGCTCCTTTTCCTCGGAAGGCTGCGTGCCACCTTTATTATTGCTCTGACCATTCCTATATCGTTGCTTTCGGCGGGCATTTACCTGTTTGCAACGGGAGGTACTCTGAATATCATTTCGCTTTCCTCTTTGTCCATAGCCATCGGCTTGGTGGTGGACGACGCCATTGTGGTTCTCGAGAATATTGCCAAGCATATCAAGCGAGGCAGTAGTCCACGGGAGGCGGCCATCTATGCAACCAATGAAGTATGGGTTTCTGTGGTTGTCACGACCTTGGTGATTGTGGCCGTGTTTATGCCTTTGACCATGATCAGTGGTATGATGGGTGTGATGTTCAAGCAGCTCGGCTGGATCATCTCCATTACGGTGACTATATCCATGCTTGCTGCCATTACAATAACCCCGATGCTTTCTGCCAAATTTCTTCAGGCACAAAGCAAGGATGACAAACCCCGTTGGTGGGACCGTCATATCGGTACCGCTCTTGACAGACTGGACCACTGGTATGGAAAAATCATTCATTGGGCGCTGTTGCATAAAAAAACGATCTTGTTTTCAGCTTTGGGCATCTTTGTGGCATCCATGGGGCTGTTTAAATTCATTGGAACCGACTTTATGCCTGCTGCCGACCAGAGCCAGTTGAGAGCAGCCATTGAGGTGCAAAGAGGAACACGGGTGGAAGAGACGATGAAAACAACACATCTGATCGAGGCTTACATTACCGAACATTGTCCGGAAGTAACCTTGCTGTCCAGCTCTACCGGTTCGAATGACGATGGTGGTATTGCCGCCTTGTTTACAACCTCCGGTACAAACATGATCAACCTGACCCTTAAGCTGGCTGACGTAAAGGACAGAAAGCGCAGCGATGTTCAGATTGCGGAAGAAATTCGTGCTTACCTCAAGACAATACCCGAAGTGGTCAATTATTCCGTGACTGCTGGCGGTATGAGTATGTCTTCCGGAGCAAGTACGGTCGATGTTGAAATTTTCGGCTACGACTTTAATAAAACCAATGCTCTGGCTCAAAAGATCAAGGCTCGTTGCGAAGCACTACCAGGTGCCAGGGACGTTGCTATTAGCCGTAAGGATGATAAGGCAGAATTGCAGGTAGTGCTGGACAAAGAGAAACTGGCCCGTCATGGACTGAACAGTGCGACTGTTTCCACCTATATCCGTAACCGTACGAATGGAACGGCTGCCGGCTATTTTAAGGAAGACGGTGATGAATACGACATCGTGGTTCGTTTGAAGGAGGAATCCCGAAACACCATTTCCGAGCTTGAAGAATTGACCATTCCGACTCCGGCAGGCGCCAAAATCAAACTTAAGGAACTTGGTGAAATCAAGGAATTCTGGTCACCGCCGAATATTGAGCGTAAACGTCGTGAACGTATGGTCAAAGTATCCGTTACACCGGTCGGTGTACCGCTCGGTACTATGGCCGAAGAGATTAAGACATCGTTAAAGGGAGTTGATGTGCCTCAGGATGTCATCGTCAACGTCGGTGGTACCTACGAGGATCAGGAGGAATCCTTTTCCAGCATCGGCTTGCTTTTGTTGGTGGTTTGTATGTTAGTCTATGTGGTGATGGCCTCTCAGTTTGAATCGTATGCCAAGCCGTTTGTTATCATGTTTGCCATTCCATTTGCCATAAGCGGTGCGGCCATCGCCCTGTTTATTACCGGAACGGATTTGAGTATGATTGCCGCCCTTGGTTTGATCATGCTCGTGGGTATCGTAGTCAAGAACGGTATTGTGCTGGTCGATTTTATCAACCTGACCCGTGACCGTGGGCATGAACTCAACGAAGCCCTTGAAATTGCCGGCCGTTCCCGTTTGCGTCCTGTGCTCATGACTTCTCTGACAGCCATCCTGGGTATGTTCCCTATGGCACTGGGTATTGGTGAGGGTTCCGAAATCTGGGCTCCGATGGGTATTACCATCATCGGTGGTATGATATTCTCCACTGTTGTGACATTGATCCTGGTTCCGGTGCTCTACGCCTTGTTTGCCCGTCATGGTGAGCGGGACAAGCAGAACGCTGTCCGTAAGCAGTTTGTATTTATGAATGATAAAGACAAAGAAATAAAAAACTAAAAATATGAAAGCAGTATTTATCATATACAACCAGACCAATTCGGAGCGAGTGGATTATTTGTTCGACCGTTTGTCCATCAGAGGGTTTACTTCCTGGGAAAAGGTCGATGGCAGAGGCAGTGTGGATGGAGAGCCCCGTATGGGCACCCATACCTGGCCGGAAATGAACTCGGCCGCCATTACCATCATTGAAGATGAAAGGGTGGATGAACTTCTGAAATACATCAAGAAAATGGATGAACGAAACCCCGAAGCGGGAATCCGTGCCTTTGTGTGGAATATCGAAAAAACAGTTTAAAGTAGGAGTTTTTATATTTTATGTTAAGACGGGAGGTCACTCAATTACTTTTGGGTGACCTCTTTTTTATGGTGCGAAAACCATAAATTTTACCTTACTTTGCATTCACATCATTGTCTCATGAATTTAGTCATAGATCAGGGTAATACGATATGCAAATTGGCACTCTTTGAAACTGGGGATGAGCCTTTGGAAGTCATTATGTGCAATGATTTGACTGTGAATTTTTTGAGGGATGTCCTGAATCAATGGCGTCCGGATGCCTGCATCCTTTCGTCCGTGAAGAGGCTGAATAAGAAACTATCTGAATACTTGCGTGCACATGTCGTGAATTTTCTCCAGTTGGATTCCACGACTGCACTTCCCCTCAGGAATGCCTATAAGACGCCTCATACGCTGGGGCTTGACCGTATAGCTGCGGCGGTGGGTGCATGGAGCTTTCAGCCGGGAAAGCCATTGCTGGTCATAGACATGGGAACAGCCATAACCTATGACTTTGTTCGTAAAGATGGAGCCTATATGGGTGGAAACATTGCTCCGGGGTTGCAAATGCGGCTCAGCGCGCTGCATCGTTTTACCGACAGGTTGCCCCTGATCGAGCCTTCTCCGGTCTTTGAACAGATGGGACTGGATACAGAAACGGCTATTCGTTCAGGTGTTATGCAAGGCATCGTGTATGAAGTGGAGGGCTACTTTAATGAACTACAACATATGCATCCCGATCTTTTCGCTTTTTTAACAGGCGGTGACCTATTTTATTTTGATGGCAAACTAAAAAATACCATCTTTGCGAGCAAAATTTTGGTTCTCATTGGTCTAAACAGAATATTAAACTATAATGTCCATTCGTAAAACGCTTTTTGCAGCCTTGTCGCTGTTCTTACTACTGAGCAATGTGTCTGCTCAGAATACCAATTCTGTTTATAGCCGTTACGGCTATGGAATTTTGGATAATCCTGCTTTAGGAAAGAGTCGTGCTATGGGAGGAATCGGCTACGGACTTCGTGACAATGGTTCTATCAATATGCTCAACCCGGCTTCTTATTCTGCGGTGGATACCATGAACTTTGTTTTTGACTTTGGAGTGTCTTCCTCTTATTCCAGATTTGAGGAAAATGGTCAGAAGCAGTCCAATCCCAATGGTAAATTCGATTATGTGGCCATGAAGATTCCCTTGAAAAAATACTGGGGAGCCACGTTGGGACTAGTGCCATATTCGAATGTTGGCTATTCCTTCAGCTCCGATGAGACCACTTCCACCGGCGATGTGAACTATACAAAAACTTATCAGGGATCAGGAGGCTTGAATGCCGTTTTCCTGGGTACAGGTATATCTTTAGGGAAACATGTTTCGTTGGGTGCTAACATGAAATACGTCTTCGGATCGTTGGTTTATAGTGGATCGACCACTTATGAAAGTTCCAGTATCTATAGCTACTACCCCTCTAAAACAGTTTATCTTGGTGCACCAAGTCTGGATCTGGGTTTCCAGTATCAGACAAAAGTTGGAAAGAAAGGCCGGGCTGTGTTGGGTGCTACTTTTACCGATGGTAGTGCTTTTACGATGAACGATATCTATAGTGTCAAGCTGACACCGGGTGTTGATACCGTCACAACGACGACACATGCGAATTACGACTTGCCCAATACGATTGGTTTCGGTGCTTCCTATACCTATGACAACCGTTTCACGGTAGGACTCGACTTTCAGAAACAAGCTTGGAGCAAGGCCTATTTTGCTGGTGTCAAGGATTCTTTGGCCGACAATACAAGGATTGCTTTCGGTATGGAATATTTGCCATCTCTGATTGCACGCAGCTATTTCAATGCCATCAAATACCGTTTTGGTGTGCAGTACAACGATTCCTATCTCAAATTGCCTCAGGGAAATCTCAAGAATGTAGGGGTGTCTCTCGGTTTTGGCTTGCCGCTCAAGAATCAGAGATCGGTCATCAACCTTTCTTTCGAAGCAGGTAAGATGATAACACCGACAAGTACCATCATTCAGGAAAATTATTACAGGGTGTCCTTGGACATGTCGTTCAACGAAGTTTGGTTTTTCAAGCGTAAACTCTGATCCGGATTTTATGAATCGGATAGGGCGATTCACTGTTAACTTATTATCTTATAATCTTGTCGGATATCAAATTAAATAACCGTTTGAGTTTCGTAGGAGCATTGGGTGTTGTCATCCTGATGTTCCTTTCTGCTGCATGCAACTCTGAAAAAAAGGAGTTCTTGCCCAGTTTTAAAAAAAGGGCCGATGTCCCTGCCATGTATACAGATTCTGTAACCACGCTCATCTCCGATTCCGGACGTATCCGTTACCGCATCAAGACTGAAGTTTGGAAAATCTATGACAAGGCCGCAGATCCATACTGGTTTTTTCCTAAAAAAGTCTATCTGGAACGCTTTAACGATAGTTTGAAGACCGAATCGCTTCTTCAATGCGATACGGCCCGCTATTTCTCCAACCGTAAGATATGGGAGCTCAAGAAGAATGTCCGGATGGTGAGCCTTAAAGGCGAGGATTTCCAGACGCAATTGCTTTATTGGGACCAAAGACAACAGCGCATCTACTCAGACTCGTTCATCCGGATTGAACAGAAAGACAAAATAATTACCGGCTACGGTTTTGAATCAAATGAGAGTATGACCAAGTACAAGATACTCAAGGTGGAAGCCATTTTCCCCATGGATACTGAAGAGTCAGGGGCTTTGCAAGAGGAGCCGAAAGCTGTAAAATAAACAAATATACATACCGTTTAAACATTTTTTTGTATATTCGCAGGCTGAAAAAAGAAACATTTTAACTCTTTCTTAACCTAGCAACTAATTTAAAACATACATTTCTTATATGGCAACCTTACAGAAAATCAGGAATAAAGCTGGCCTATTGGCACTTATAATCGGTTTTGCTTTATTTGCTTTTATCATCGGAGATTTTTTGAATTCCGGTTCTTCTCTCTTCCGTCAGTCTCAAGAAAAAATAGCTAAGATTGGTAACACCTCTTTGGACTACAAGGAATATGAAGCCCGTATCACAGAGATGGAAGAGGTTTACAAAGTGCAGACCGGGCAAAATTCATTGGATGATGCTATTGTTGGACAAATCCGTGAATCAGTATATGAAACCATTGTTCGTGAACGTCTTTTGGACGAGCAGGCCGAAATGTTGGGTGTGACCGTGACCGGAAAAGAAATTTTCAATATGATCAATGGCGTCAATGTTCATCCCATGATTCAGCAATTGCCGATTTTCAAGAATCCTCAGACAGGAGCTTTCGACCGTACCATCATGATGAATTTCCTGCAAACCATTCAAAAGGAAGATTTGTCACAATACCCTGCCGATGCCCAGGAACAGATTGCCAAACTGAAAAAATACTGGATGTTTTGGGAAAACAATCTCAAGTATACACGTCTGGAAGAAAAGATCAATACATTGCTTAGCAAAGCTGTACAAGCAAACTCAATCGATGCTAAGGCTTCTTTTGCAGATCGTAGCGTCAGCGTTGACTTTGATTATGTGTTCCAGCCATTCACTTCAATGCCCGATTCGCTTTTTAAAGTCAGTAAGTCGGAAATCAAGAGCCGTTACAAGGAACAGAAAGAACGTTTCGTACAGAAACCTTACCGCTCCGCTAAATACGTTGTTGTGAACGTACAGGCCAGCAAGCAGGACTATAAGGCGATCGAAACGAGCATCAACAAACTTTCTGCTGAATTTGCAACTGCAGCTGACTATGCAAGTTTTGTGGATGAAAATTCGGATAATTCCTATGTTGACTGCTATATTGCAAACAGCGCGTTTGCTCCTGCAGTGAAAAACTTCATACAGAATTCAGGTGCAGGCGCATTCCTGAAACCTACGTTCGATCAGAATACTTTTGTCATGGCACGTCTTATTGATAAGACCGTTGCTCCGGACTCTGTAAATGCCCGTCAGATCGTTCTCGGACCTAACGACACTGCTTTGGCAGACAGTCTTCTTAGCGTGATCCGTAAAGGTGGTAATTTTGCAGCCCTAGCTGCCAAATATTCCAAAAGCGGTGGTAATGCAGAAATAGGCTGGTTCCGTGAAATTGACGGTATGGCCCTTGGCGCTTCTTTCGTTAGATCCTGCTTTAGCGCTCCGCTGAATTCTGCTTTCACGGTCAAGACCAAAAATTCCCTGAATATTGTTGAGGTTACAGCAAAGACAGCTCCTGTTGCCAAGTCAAAGGTCGCTTTGGTTGCCATGCAGGTTACTCCAAGCTCTGCCACTTACAGCTCCATTTACAACAAGTTGAACAGAGTTGTTGCTGAAAACATGAATGCAGATGACTTCTTTAAAGCTGCAGCCAAAGCCGGCTATGAAGTGCACGATGCCCAGATGGTTCGCTCAACGGACAATACCTTGGCTCAAATCCCTGAGATGAGGCAGGCTGTACGTTATATCTACAACAATAAAGTTGGCAACATTTCCGGTATCTTGGAAAATCAAAACAACCAGTTTGTGGTTGTAGGCATTACCGCCATAAACGACGGGGACTATCAATCTGTCGAGAATGTCGAAAAGATTCTGAAACAAGAAATCATTGCTGAAAAGAAAGCCGACAAGATTGCTGAAAATCTGAAAGCGAAGAATGCAGCATCGCTTGAAGCCTTGGCTCAGTCAGCCAAGCTGAGAATCGATACAGCTCGTTTCGTGAATTTCTCCATCAGCCGAATTGCCGGAATAGGTCAGGAACCAGCTTTGATCTCTGCCGTCACGACTGCTCCTAAAGATAAGATGTCGGAACCGGTCAAAGGTAAGAATGGCGTTTATGTGTTCAAGGTCGTTTCTAAAACCAAATCTCAGGAAGTATTCAATCTTGCCCAGGAAAAGGCAACCTGGAATGCTACCAACATGTATCGCCTGATGTACCAGTCTTTCGATGCTGTTCGCAATGCAACCAAGATCAAGGATTCACGCATACGATTCTATTAAAAAAAAGATCCCTGTTAACGGGCTTAAATAAAAAATGAAAACGGGGTGGTTATCACCCCGTTTTTTTGTCTTCATATATATGGATAAATTTCAGATACTTGGAAAAAGACCGGACGAGGTCAGGGCATGGGTGCTTGAGCAAGGAATGCCTTCGTATGCGGCCAAACAATTGAATGAGTGGATATACGTAAAACGTGTAAAGCATTTTGACGATATGACCAACCTTTCCAAGTCCAATCGTGCCCTGCTGAATGAGAAGGCAGACCTAGGCTTTTCCGATCCGGTGCATGCTTCACATTCCAAGGATGGAACCATCAAGTATCTTTTTGAGACCATACAGGGTGCTTTGGTGGAAAGCGTCTATATCCCCGAGACGGACCGTGCGACACTTTGTGTGTCCTCGCAGTACGGTTGTAAGATGGGTTGTGAGTTCTGCATGACAGGGCGCATGGGCTTTAAGGCCCAGTTGTCGGCTCAGGAAATACTCAATCAGATCCTATCCATTCCAGAATCAGAAACCCTGACAAATATCGTCTTTATGGGAATGGGTGAGCCCATGGACAATATAGAACAAGTGTTGAGGGCTCTGGACATCCTGACTTCGGAAGACGGCTTTGCCTGGAGTCCTAAAAGAATCACTGTTTCTACCATTGGAGTTCATCCCGGATTGCTCCGCTTCTTGAACGAGAGCAAATGTCATCTTGCCGTGAGCCTGCATACACCGCTCTCCGATCAGCGCCTGGAATGGATGCCCTCGGAGAAAGCCTGGCCTCTTGAGGAAACCATACGTATCCTCAAGAATTACGATTTCAGTAAGCAACGGAGGCTTTCGTTTGAATACATTGTCTTCAAAGGCCTGAACGATTCTCCTGCTCATGCAAAAAGCCTGCTTGCGCTTTTACGTGGACTCGATTGCAGGGTTAATCTCATTCGTTTCCATACCATTCCAAACACACCTTTCAAAAGTCCTGACGAAATGACGGTTCAGAGGTTTGCCGATTACCTGAATGCAAAAGGCTTGAAAACGACCATCCGCAGATCGAGGGGAGAGGACATACAGGCGGCTTGTGGACTGCTTTCCACTCAAAAAGGCCGGTCTTAATATTTTTTTTATTCCTGGCAGTTGAAAGGTTTTTTCTTCGTATCTTGTCAGCAATTTTGTCAGTATAACCTATGGAAGAGAAAAAAATACGTGTTGGGATTACCCAAGGAGATATCAACGGTGTTGGTTATGAAGTGATTCTCAAGACACTTTCCGATGCCAGAGTCTATGAAAACCAAGCTGTCGTCATTTATGGTTCTGCAAAAGTCGCTGCATACCACAAGAAAGCACTTGATTTGAACGGGGTCAACCTGACGGTTGTCAATTCAGGCCGTGATGCCGCATTTGGTAAGGTGAGCATTGTCAATTGTACCGATGAAGAAGTAAAGGTTGAGTTGTCTCATTCAACCCCTATCGCCGGAAAAGCTTCCTTTCAAGCTTTGGAAAGAGCCTGCAAGGAGCTGAAGGATGGTTTGATTGACGTCCTGGTCACCGCACCTATCAATAAAAGCAACATACAGTCCGAAAATTTCCATTTTCCAGGCCATACCGAATATCTGGAGTCGGTCTTCGGTGAGGGCAAAAGCGGCCTCATGCTGATGGTCAGCCCTGTGATGCGTGTGGCTGTGGCCACGGGACATATTCCTTTGTCGGAGGTCCCTTCTGCACTTGATGTACAAGGACTGGTTACAAAATTGAAGATACTTAATAAATCCTTGATCCGCGATTTCAGTATCGTAAGACCGCGAATTGCCGTTCTGGGACTCAATCCACATGCAGGAGACAACAACCTGATTGGAAAGGAAGATCAGGAAATTATAGCAGAAGCAGTGAAGAAAGCCCAGGAACAGCACATCTGCTGTTTTGGCCCTATTCCTGCCGATGGTTTCTTCGGTTCAGGCGATTTCAGAAAATACGACGGAATCCTGGCTATGTACCACGACCAGGGGCTGATTCCATTTAAGGCGCTAAGTATGGAAAGCGGAGTTAATTACACTGCCGGACTTCCGATTGTACGTACTTCTCCGGCGCATGGAACGGCTTATTCCATTGCCGGTCAAAATGTCGCTTCCGAAGAGTCTTTCCGTGAAGCTTATTATATGGCCTGTGACATTTATCAAAGCAGGCAGAATTATGCAGAGATTTCCAAGAACCCTTTGCGTAAACAATTTGTTGTACAATCCGGAGATTTATCCGATCTCCCGATGCCAGAGGACAATTAAAAAATACAGTCGTGGATATTCAACAAGTTAAACAACGATTTGCAATTATTGGCAATTCGCCCGAATTGAACCGTGCCATCGATGTGGCGGTTCAGGTTGCCCCAACTGACCTTTCGGTACTTGTAACCGGCGAGAGCGGGGTCGGTAAGGAAAGTTTTCCACAGATTATTCATCAGTTTAGTCATCGCAAGCATGGCCCGTATATTGCTGTAAACTGTGGTGCCATACCTGAGGGAACGATCGATTCTGAACTTTTTGGTCATGAGAAAGGATCCTTTACGGGGGCATTGGCCGACCGGAAAGGCTATTTCGAGGTAGCCGACGGCGGCACTATTTTTTTGGATGAAGTAGGGGAATTGCCTCTTTCCACGCAGGCCAGACTTTTGCGCGTCCTTGAAACCGGAGAGTTTATACGGGTGGGTTCTTCCAAAACAATGAAAACCAATGTACGCATTGTGGCCGCCACGAATGTGAATCTGGCGGAAGCAATAACCAACAATCATTTCAGAGAAGACCTGTACTACAGGCTCAATACCGTTCCCATCGCTGTGCCTCCCTTGCGTGACCGAACGGATGACATACTGAGGCTGTTTCGGAAATTTGCCGCTGATTTCGCCGAAAAATACCGCATGCCTGTCGTTCAGCTTACGGACGATGCCAGATCCATGCTGACTTCCTACCGTTGGCCAGGAAATATCCGTCAGCTCAAAAATATTGCGGAACAGATTTCTATCATCGAGCAACAGCGAGAAATATCGTCGGCTATCCTGCGCACCTATTTGCCGGACAATTCCATAGAAAAATATCCAGCCCTGTATTCCGAGGGACATATTTCGTCTTCCGAACAGCGTTCTTTTAACAGCGAGCGGGAAATTCTGTATCAGGTTCTTTTTGATATGAAAAAAGATATGAACGACCTGAAGCTTCTTGTTAATGATCTGATGCAAAAGAACGGTACCGATGCCGGTAATTTTCAGGCGAAGGATTTCAAGACCTATCCGCCGTTCTATCCTACGGATCCTGTGCAGAAAGATATCAGAACGGCAACGCCCAACATCCAGGATACGGAGGAGTATGTGGAGGAATCCTATTCTCTGGAAGATATGGAGAAAGAAGCCATCAGAAAGGCCCTTGAGAGGAATGGAGGCAAACGCAAGAATGCTGCGGCCGACCTGAATATCTCCGAACGTACGCTTTATCGCAAAATAAAAGAATACAAACTGGATTAATCTTTATATGTTCAAACGTTTTTTTGCCATCTTTATACCGTTGCTTGTGCTTTCGGGATGTACCATTTCCTATAAGTTCAATGGGGCCTCCATTGACTATACCAAAGTCAAGACCATATCCGTACAGGATTTTCCCATACAGGCAACGCTGGTTTACGCTCCTCTTTCCCCCGCCTTTACGGAAGGATTGAAAGACATGTTCATCCGACAGACCAAACTTAAGATGATCAAGAAAGACGGTGATCTGCAGATCGATGGGGAGATTGTTGGTTATGACCTAACCCCAATGGCTACGCAATCGGATGGTTATGCCTCTGAAACGAAGCTTACCGTAACGGTGAATGTGCGTTTTGTGAACACCACCAAACCGGAAGAAAATTTTGAACAGAAATTTTCTGCATTCAAAACCTTTCAGTCCACCTCTATGCTGGAAGATGTTCAGGATCAACTCATAGAGGAAATAACCAAGGAAATAGCTCAAAGCATTTTCAATAAAACCGTGGCTAATTGGTGATATGGATTTAGGTAATCTTGTACTTTGGTTAAGGAATCCGTCGCTATTGGACAGAGATAGTTTGGATCAACTCAGGGCGATACTCGAAAAGTATCCTTGCTTTACCGTTGCCAGAACCCTCTATCTGAAAAATTTGCTGGTTCTTGAAGATCTTCATTTTTCCAAAGAGCTCATCCGGACTGCCGTATCTGTGCCTGATCGCAGGCGGATGTACTATTTTGTGGAGGACAGGCCCATGCCTGAGCCTGTTTATACCAATGAACGCGAATTGTCGGAAGGTGAGGGCTTCTCCATTATTGACCGTTTCCTTCATATCTCGGACAGCGATGAGATGGCCTCCGAACAGCCGGAGCAGAATCCGATTGGGATGGAGGTTGAAGCTTCGGACGTGGAAGTGCAGGAAAGCGATCGGGAGTCTATTCGGGATTTGCTGGATTTGCCGGAAGCGGACAGTGTCTTTTCACTGGATTATACTGCTTATTTATCGCAAACTATGACTTCGGGAAAAGAAGCCGATAGACAGGAACCGGAGAATGCGATGCCTGGGCAGGATCTGATAGACGCTTTTTTATCAAACTCATCAGAAATAGAGTCCAATCCTGTAAGGTTGCAGAAGGAGGATCCGGTGCAGGCAGCAGAAAGAGCAGCGTGTGAGCCCGTTGACGATGAAAAAGCCTCGGCGACAGATCTGCCAGACGATTCATTTACTGAAACATTGGCAAAAATCTACCTCAAGCAGAAAAGATATGATAAGGCTCTTGAAATATTCAAGAGTTTGAGCTTGAAATATCCGGAAAAAAATGTTTACTTTGCAGACCAAATTAGATACTTGGAGAAACTGATTAATAACATAAAAAACAATTAAAGATATGTACCTTCTCATTACCATCCTCATTTTCCTTGCAGCCATCATCCTGATTTTAATCGTATTGGTTCAGAATTCAAAAGGCGGTGGTTTATCTTCCGGTTTTTCTGCATCTAACCAGGTAATGGGCGTTAGAAAAACGACAGACTTTTTGGAAAAGGCAACCTGGTCATTGGCTGGTGTGATTGCCTTGCTCAGCATTGTTTCCGCCGGTTTTGTAACCAATGGCGATACGGGCGTTGTAAAGGAATCCATTATCAAGGATGAAGTTGAAAATGCAGTCAATGTAGATCCGAACATCACGTCTCCGAACTTTGGTTCTAAGCAAGAAGCTGCTGGATCTGCTGCTCCTGCCAAGGAACAAGCTCCTGCTCAGTCTGCACCTGCACAATCCGCTCCTGCTGCACCTGCTGCAAAATAAGAATTTGAAACAGAGACCATCCGAAGGTTTCATTAAGATATTTCAAAGGCTGTCTTTTCAAAGGGCGGCCTTTGCTTTTTCATATGAGGTATTGTCAATGCCTTTACCATTAAAATCAATATTTTTTGCCCGATGAAAATCAGATTGAACAAAAGGATCTTCTTTTTTTTCCTGCTTATGGTTGTTGCCTCTGGATGCAAAAATAAAGGGGCTGGAAACGACAAAAGAGATGAAGTCCGGCCGGACAGTAGCATGACCCTGAAGTATGCAAAAGGATTTTCGGTGGATTATTTCAAAGGCTACAGTCGCGTAACCGTGAAAAATCCCTGGAAGAAAGGTGCCCTGCTCGGATGCTATTACCTGGTAAAGGATACCCTGGTTAAGACGCCGGATGATGGTATCCGGCTGCTTGTCCCGCTCAAAACAATAGTTTCCGCCTCCTGTACTCATTACACTTTCCTGTCCATGTTGGGCCAGTCCGGCAGGGTGGTTGGGATCTGCAACGCTGCTCAGGCTTACGATCCATATATGAGGTCCGCTTTAGCAAAGGGGAAAGTCACCGATTTGGGCGATCCATTTCAGATGGATGTGGAACGTTGCCTTTTGCTGAAGCCTCAGGCTGTCATGGTGACAGGCATTAACCAGCAGGATGAAAAGACGACCCGCATTTCTGAAGCCGGCATTCCGGTAATCTATAACAATGAGTGGATGGAACCGGACCTTTTGGGCAGGGCTGAGTGGATACGTTTTGTGGCTTGTTTCTTTTGCAAGGAGACATTGGCCGACAGTCTTTTTTCCGGTGTTGAACGTAATTACCTTTGCTTAAAGGTACTGGCTTCCAAAGCTGCAACCCCCAAACCCAAAGTGCTTTCCGGAGATAATTTCAGGGGGACTTGGTATTTGCCGGGTGGTAGAAGTTTCACGGCTCAACTCTTTTCTGATGCCGGAGCTGATTACATTTATAGGAATGATACAACCACGGGGAGCAATCCTTATACCTTCGAGCAAGTGTTACGCGACCTGAATGACGCCGATGTCTGGGTAGGGGCAACCAATGGAACCACATTGAGCGACCTGCTGAAAGTGGATGAACGGTACAAGCTTTTTAAACCATTCAGAGAAAAGAAAATCTATACATACCTCAACCGAACGACTCCGCAAGGTGGAAATGATTACTGGGAAAGCGCCGTGGCTTATCCGGACAGATTGCTGGCCGATTTTATCAAATTATTCCATCCCGAGCTTTTGCCCGATCATTCCTGGGTCTATCTGAAAAAAATGAATTAAATTCGTCCAAAAATCGAAGGAATGTCTCGTAACGGAATCCTGTTTGTTGTTCTGTCCCTGTTTCTGGTGCTTCTTTTTCTGGCGGATCTGGCCTTCGGAAGTATCTGGATTCCGTTTCATGAAATCAAAGCCGTCATTACCGGTGATGCGTCCGATTCCATTTATAGGGAAATACTCCTGAATTATCGCCTGCCCAAGGCCATAACCGCAGTGTTGGCGGGTTCGGCCCTGGCTGTATCGGGTTTGCTGATGCAAACGTTGTTTCGCAATCCTCTTGCCGGACCCGATGTGCTTGGTGTCAATGCAGGTGCCAGCCTTGGTGTGGCAATGATAACCATGTTGTCTTCCGCTACCGGCTCTTTTTTACTTGGTTACGGATCCTGGGGACTGGTGACTGCTGCTGTCCTGGGGGCGGTTTGTGTCCTTCTTTTGGTAATCGTTGCTTCCATTAAGGTGCCGGATCTGGTATCCTTGCTTATTATCGGAATGATGTTTGGTTATATTGCCAGCTCTATTGTGAGCTTGCTTCAGAATGTGAGCAATCCCGATACCCTGAAAATTTTTGTTATATGGACGTTTGGTAGCCTGAGTGCTGTTTCCTGGTCTATGATGCCTGTTTTGATGGCCGTGGTGGGTGTGGGGCTGTTGATGGCTTTTTTGTTGCAGAAACCGCTTAATGCGTTGCTGCTCGGTGAGAATTATGCACGCGCTCTTGGCGTTTCCATTCCCCGTGTCCGGTTTCTGATAATTATGGCCACGGCTTTGCTGGCTGGAGGAGTTACGGCCTTTGCAGGTCCGATAGCCTTTGTGGGTGTGACAGTACCTCATATTGCCAGAGGCTTGTCCGGGAGCTGGAACCATCGGATCGTACTGCCTATGTCCATTCTTTGCGGATCGTCTCTTTTGATTCTTTGCGATGTGGCTTCCCAATTGCCTGTATTTTCAACCGGTCTGCCCATCAATTCTGTGACCGCCCTGTTTGGCGCCCCCCTGATTATATGGATTCTGCTCAAGAAGTCAAGGTAGGATTCAGCTACTGGAAATTGGAAGTGTCTGGGTGACAAATGGTAAGAACAAAGTCCTTTTCAACGCGGTAGTCGATTTGAAAGTTTGTTTTTTTTCTCAAGGCAACAGCCTTGAAGTTCCCTTTTAAAGAGGGCTTTTGCATGTCGAAAATGCGAAGTTCATTGATAAAGTCAACACCTTCATCCGGAATAGCCTTGAATATGGCTTCTTTGGCGCTCCAGTGTAACAGTAAGGCTGTGGTTTCCTCTTCCGCTTTCATACCGGCAAGGTTTGCTTCCTCCTGAGGGTGTATGAATTTTTTGCGGACTTTGACCACGCGGTCAGATCTTTGCTCTATATCTATTCCTGTATTTTGGTCTTCACTCAGAAGGACCGAGACATAGCCTTTGGTATGTGATATGCTGATGTTGGTGCTGGAGTCTAGAAGGTAGGGCCTTCCTGACGGTCGATGGTCGATGGTGGAAGGATTTATGCCCATCAGTTTGGCCAATGCCCTGACGGAGAGAAACTCAATTCTTTTGCCTGGGTTGGAAAAAGGTGGCTCGATTTCGTTTTCCAGAAGAATCTTGAGCGTTTTTTCGTCTTCCGCTATTTTCCAGATGCCGTAGCGATAATTGTCGTTCTCTTCAAAGTGGAATAGTCCCATTGCCTTTTTGCCTTTTTTGAAAATGCGAGGCCGTATCAACTAAATGGGACGGCCTCGTGTTTGCAGTTGCTGCTCTGTTTGAATCAGAAAGGAAGATCGTCGGAATTTCCGCCGGATTCCTTTGCCGGTGATGATGCAACAGAAGCCGGTTTTTGGCTCTGATTTTCATTTTGTCCGTTTTCCGGGCGTTTCCCAAGCAATTCGATGTTGTCTGCAACAATTTCCGTGGTATAGCGGGCAATGCCGTCTTTTTCCCATTTACGGGTAGTGATTTTGCCTTCCACGTAGATCTGGCTGCCTTTCTTGATGTATTTCTCGGCTATTTCAGCCAGGCCTCTCCAGGCTACGATGTTGTGCCATTCCGTACGGTCGGGGATCTGCGTTCCGTTGGCCAGGGTATATCCCCTTTCAGTGGTGGCCAATGTGATGGTAGCGACGGCTACTCCGCTGTCAAGGTATCTAACTTCGGGATCCTTGCCTACGTTGCCAACTAAGATTGCTTTGTTGATGGACATTTTTTTAAGTTGTTGGTTTATACTGTTTTTTGATATTCCGTTTGTTTTGCTGACTAAAAAATAGGCAACAGAGTATGATGATTGTTCAAATGTATATATAAAATTGATGCTTACCAAAAATAGTTTTCGTATTTGCTAAAATTAAACAAATATTAACAAAACATCAATAAAAGTGTTTATTTAAACAGCGGAAGTGCTTTTTCAAGGAAAAGATCCATCAGGCGTGAGATGGCGTATTGGTCTATTTTATTGATATTGACCTTTCTCCAGCGATCCGGAACCAGGCTTTGCTGCTGGATATGCACCGTATAGAACCTGGCATGAATGATGCGGTGCGACAGGATGTGTTTCAAATAGACCGGCGTTTCTATGCTGCATTGTTGCCCGGTCCAGGCCTTCAGGTCCTCGCGCAACAACAGGGTTTCCAGTGGGGTGTCATTCTCTGTTTCAATGAGTGGAAACTCCCAAAGGCGTTGCCAGATGTCCTTGTCCAGTCTCTGTTGCAGCCAGGTGGACTCCCCGTCTGTCAAAAAGAAATAATTGAAATGGCGTTCCTGTTTCTTGCTTCCGGCCAGTTTGACCGGAAGGCTTTGAACCAGACCTGCAGCCAGGGCATTGCAGTGTTTTGCCAATGGGCAGGTACGACAACCGGGGTTGGACGGGGTGCATTGAATGGCTCCGAAATCCATCATGGCCTGGTTGTGGGTATCCGGGTGTTTTGTGTCAAGGAGATCTTCGGCCAGGGCGGTGAACAATTTCTTACCCTCCGTAGTATTAATAGGTGTGTTTATAGCAAACAACCGCGAAAGGACTCTGAACACATTGCCGTCGACTACCGCCTTGGGAATATGGTAGGCAAAGGAAGCGATGGCAGATGCTGTATATTCGCCTACACCTTTCAGTTTCAGCAAATCTTCGTAGGTTGACGGAAATTTGCCGTCAAAATCATTCATTATCTGTACGGCTGCGGCATGCAGGTTTCTAGCTCTGCTGTAGTAGCCCAGACCCTGCCAGAGCTTTAAAAGCTCATCGGTTGGAGATTCCGCCAGGTCCCTCACGCTGGGAAAACGCTCCAGAATTGATGTGAAATAGGGCTTTCCCTGTTCAACCCTGGTCTGTTGAAGAATTATTTCCGAAAGCCAGATCCGGTAAGGATCTGTGGTTTTACGCCAGGGCAAGTCTCTTTTGCTGGACATGTACCATTCGGACAATAAGATAGTTATAGTGGAAAGATCGGATCTGGATTTCATTTGACAAAGAACGCCAAAATATCAAAATTTCGCAAAAATCTCTTTGAAAGTTTTTTTTATAGACGGGAAAGCTATATATTTGCAAGCCAAAAAATTAGAAACTAATGTATAACATATTTAAATATTTATCAAGATGACTAAAGCTGATATCGTTAACGAGATTTCCAAGAGGACGGGAGTGGATAAGGTTACTGTTTTATCGAGTGTTGAGACATTCATGGACGTTGTAAAAGAATCTTTAGCTAAAGAAGAAAATGTTTATTTGAGAGGCTTTGGTAGCTTTATCGTTAAAAGAAGAGCCCAGAAGACAGCTCGCAACATTTCTAAGAATACAACAATCATCATCCCGGAACACAACATCCCATCCTTCAAGCCGGCGAAGACCTTTGTTAATGAAGTTAAAAAATAATTTACCTATAAATTTTTTAAAAAATGCCCAGCGGAAAGAAAAGAAAAGGCCACAAGATGGCCACGCACAAGCGTAAAAAACGTCTGAAAAAGAATAGACATAAGAATAAAAAGTAATTTTTATGCAATAATTCTAACTCAAAGAATGCAAGAACAAGCTCAAAGTACTTTCAAGTCTTAGGGTTTGTTCTTTGTTTTTAACCCCATGTCTTTATCTTCTGCATGCCACCGTTTTGAAAGTCCCCGATCCAAGGCATGGTATGTAACCATAAACGACATAAAAATTAAAATTTTATAGAAACACAAACGAAAGTGGCAACTGAAATTGTTGTAGATGTTCAGCCGAAAGAGGTGTCCATTGCGATACTGGAAGACAAGAATCTGGTGGAATTCCAACAGGATACCAACAGTGTCTCGTTCTCGGTGGGTGATATCTATCTTGGCCGGGTGCATAAGCTGATGCCAGGCCTGAATGCTGCATTCGTAGATGTGGGCTATGAAAAAGATGCATTTCTTCACTATTTGGATTTAGGTACACAGTTCAATTCTCTGAATGCGTATACTAAAACTGTCATTGGTAACAAGAACAAGCAGAACTACCTGAGCAAGTTTCATTTGCTTCCCGAAATTCCGAAGGAAGGTACCATTTCCGATGTTCTGAAACCTGGACAGGAAATACTTGTACAGATAGCCAAAGAACCTATTTCGACCAAAGGACCTCGTTTAACATCCGAGATCTCTATTGCCGGAAGATTCCTGGTTTTACTTCCTTTTTCTGACAAGATTTCAGTATCAACGAAAATAAAGTCTACCGAAGAACGTGTACGTTTAAAACAATTGCTGCAGAGCATAACCCCCCGTAATTTCGGTGTCATCGTTCGAACGGTGGCCGAAGATAAAAGGGTGGCAGAACTCGACAGTGAACTCAAGGTTTTGCTTAAAAGGTGGGATGATGTCCTGGCCAAACTGACGAAAGCCAAGGCTCCGTCACTTATTTTTGAGGAAACCAGTCGTACGGTGGTCATTTTACGTGACATTTTAAACGCCTCATTCGAGCATATCCACGTCAATTCACCTCAGGCTTACGAGGAGATAAGGGATTACGTCAAGTTGATCATGCCGGAGAAAGCGGATATTGTGAAACTTTACAAAGAAAATCTGCCGATTTTTGACACGTTTGGTATCACCAAGCAAATAAAATCGTCGTTTGGAAAGACTGTTTCATTTAAAAGCGGTGCGTATCTGATCATTGAACATACAGAAGCTTTACACGTAATCGACGTCAATAGCGGTAACCGTTCCAAATCAAGCAAAGGGCAGGAAGAGAACGCCCTTGATGTGAATCTGGCAGCAGCCGATGAGGTAGCCAGACAACTTAGGCTTCGTGATATGGGCGGCATTATCGTGGTCGATTTCATTGATTTGCAGGACGGTGAGAACCGTCAGAAGGTTTATGACAGACTTCGTGAGAAGATGTCCAACGATAGAGCCAAACACAATATTCTCCCTCTTTCGAAATTTGGTCTGATGCAGATAACACGCCAGCGCGTACGTCCACAGACATTTATCGAAACCAGTGAGACTTGTCCGACTTGTTTTGGAAAAGGCAAGATCATGCCTTCTCTTTTGTTTACAGATTTATTGGAAAACAAGATCGGCTATTTGACCCATCACGTGAAAGTGAAGAAATATACATTAAGAGTCCATCCCTACGTGGCTGCTTACATTAAGAAGGGGGGATTTTTCTCCCTTGAGTGGAAGTGGCGCAGAAAATACAGTTTCGGCCTGCGGGTAATGCCCGTCCAGAACCTGACGTATTTGCAGTATCAGTTCTTTGACGCCAATGGCGAGGAGATTGATATGAAAGAAGAAATCGAAATCAAGTAAGGGCGTCCAAGGCGCTTCTGAAATCCTGATATAAAACCGGGTGTTCTTTTGGGGAAAGGACGCCCGGTTTTTGCGTATTGTGCAAACAGAAAGGGCCGGAATTATCAATTCCAGCCCTTCCCGGTAAGTCACTGTCTCTGGGTTAGACAAACATTTGTTCAATTTGTTCCTTGTATCTGTCCGATACTTCTTTACGCTTGACTTTCAGGGTGGGTGTGAGAATGTTATTTTCCACAGTCCATTCGTCCGCTATCAGTTCAAAATTTTTGATCTGTTCGTAATGAGCAAACAGCAGGTTGGTCTTGCTGATTTCTTTCTTGAAGATGGCCAGAACCTTGGGATCGGTGATCATCCCGGCATTGTCCGTATAAGCTATGTCGTGACGTTTGCAGAAGTCCTTGAGATAGACAAAGTCGGGAACAATAAGCGCTGCTGCGTATTTCTGGTTTTCGCCCACAACCATCATTTGTTCGATAAACGGAGACTTGCAGAATTCTTCCTCAATCAGTGAAGGTTGTACGTACTTTCCAAAAGAGGTCTTGAAAATGTTTTTCAGACGTCCGGTGATGACCAGATTGCCTTGTTCCGTGAATTTTCCGGCATCACCGGTGTGGAACCAACCTTCTTTGTCTATGACTTCGGCCGTGAGTTCGGGATCTTTGTAATATCCCATCATTACGTTGGGGCCACGGCAGATGATCTCATCGTTTTCGGCAATCTTGATTTCTACACCAGGTAGGGGTGGCCCTACGGTTCCTGCTACGCGGTTTCCTTTTCCGCGGGCGCTTACGGCAATGACAGGAGAGGTTTCGCTGATACCGTAGCCTTCAAAGACGGGCATTCCGATGGCGTTGAAGAAAGCGCATTGGTGTTTCTGGATGGCAGCGCCTCCGGAAACCACGATGTCGAAATTACCACCGATGGCCGCTCTCCATTTGCTGTAGATCAGCTTGTCGGCGATGGCGTGGCGGATGTTGTACCAAAGGCTGTTTTCGTCAATCCTGTATTCTTTTGCCAGATTGAAAGCCCAGTAATAGAGGAATTTTTTGAATCCGGTAAAGGTCTTGCCGGACAGATAAAGCTTGTCATACATTTTTTCCAGTACACGTGGTACGCAGGTCATCATGGTCGGGCAAACATCTTTGATGTCCTGGGCTATGGTACCCAGGTTTTCCGCATACCAGATGGAAAACCCGAGATAATGGTAGAGATAGATGATAATACGTTCGTAGGCATGGCAAAGGGGCAGAAAACTCAACGCGGTCTTGCTCCATTTGGCCGGGGTGGCTTTCAGCGCTTCCAGCTGGCTTGTAATGTTCAGATGGTTTAACATGACACCTTTGGGCAAGCCTGTCGTACCCGAAGTATAGATCATGGTAGCGAGGTCTGTCGCTTTGACGGCAGCTTTGCGTTTTGCGACTTCTTTCGGATTGGGTTGCCCTTCACCTAATTTATAGAAATCATCCAGTAAGATGGCATTTTCGGCTTCCTGCAGGCATATCATTTCCTTGAAATGCGGTACTGTTTCCAAAATGGGTTGAAGCCTTTTGGCCAAAGACTTGCTGTCGACAAACAGATATTCGATTTCAGCATGGTTGAGAATATGAACATAGTCGCTCTCGCTGATGGTCGGATAAATGGGAACAGAAACCGCTCCGATCTGCAATATAGCGTAGTCGAAGAAATTCCATTCTGGACGGTTTCCGCTAACAATACCAATTTTGGTGCCAGGTTGAACACCTTTTGCAAGAAAGGCGTAGCTGATTTTGTCAACCTGGTTTCTGTATTCTTTTATAGTGTATTTGACCCATTCATGATTTACTTTTCCGGCTATGGCTACCTGTTTCTCTGAATAGAGTGCTGCATACTGGTCGAGTAAGTCAAATATGCGAGTTACTTCCATATTGTCTTTATTGATGGTTTGTTAAATTGTGTTGTTGCAAAAGTACACTAATATTTGAAAAACCCTCGAAAATCCTGCGCAAGATTCGGAAAAGTGTGCGAAAACTTAAAACGGCAAATCGTCCTTGTCGTCGCTGTTCAGAAAATCGGGAGCCGGTATTCCGAAATCGCTTTTGCCGGCTGACGGGATCTGGGCCTGAGTTGTAGAATCGCCTTTATCGACTTTCCATGCTTTGACATCGGTGTAATACTTGCCGTTGTATTCACGGCTTTCCACGTCGAAGCTTACGGTTACTGCTTCGCCTTCACTCAGGGCAAACTGATCGATCTTGTCGCCCCAAAGGTTGAAGCAAACGAGTTTTGGATAAGCATCCCCATATTCCAATACGTATTCTTGTTTCTTCCAGATGCCATTTTTGCCTTGTCCGGATTGTAGTTGCAATACTTTTACGATTTTTCCTGATAATTCCATTGTGGTATTTGTTATAATACGACAAAAGTACAAAAAACGAAAGTTTCTGTACTTTGTGTCGTCGCTTGTTTATTGAAATAATTTTACTCTATCGGCGCGCCGGTTATTTGATGGAGTCTTGCTTGTTGAAAGCTTCCGTCATCACTTTTACGATGTTTGACATCTGTTCCGGGTTGCGCAATTTTATTTTCTGGCCTACGGTGATGGTATCCCCCGGCTTCATGTTGTTCAGCTGGTAGAGCGCTTTCAATTGCAAGCCGTACTGTTGGGCGATGCTGTGCATGGTATCGCCGGCTTTCACTCTGTGCAGAGGATATTCTCCTTCCCACCAGGACGATTTCTTGTCCAGAAACACGTGTTCACCCGGAGTTAGTTTATAATCGGAGGAGAACTCGTTGATACTGCGGATTCTGCTTGTCGAGAGGCCAAACTCTTCGGCTATGGAACTGAAGCTGTCGCCGTATTGGGCTATGATGCATGGCGTTGTGCCGACATAGAGGATATCGTGCGAAGAAAGTGGGTTGATGACTTCCTGCGGTTGCTTGTATTCCATGTTGTGATAGTCCTTGGCATTTTTCAAGGCTTCGTTGTTCAGTGTCCTGGGTTTCCTTGCCAGAACTTTGCTTTCTCTGGCCGCAGCCTTGGCTGCTGCTTTGGCTTCCTTCGCAGCCTGCTTTTCCGCCTTTATTTCTGCTCTGGTCTTTTTGCCAGCCTTTTCCTTGATAATTCTGGCGGCCTTACCTTGAGTGTATTTGTTCAGGTCGTAGGTCTCGATGATGCGGATGAGTTTGTCCGCATAGGTCTTGTCCGTGGCATACCCTGCGTTCTGCAAGCCACGGGCCCAGCCTTTGTAATCGGTCACATCCAGTTTGAACAAGGACGCATACCTCTGTCCCTGAACCAGAAACAGGGAATGGTCTTCGTAGGAATCGGCTACCTTGTCGTATTTTCGGAAGCAGGAATTCATTCCATCGTCGAAGAAATAGGCGGTTTCTCCATTCCAGTTGTTGTGGCACTTGATGCCGAAGTGGTTGTTTGACTCTTTGGCCATCTCACTTTTTCCGGCCCCTGATTCAAGCAAACCCTGAGCCAGGGTGATGCTGGCGGGAATGCCGTGGATGTTTTGCTGGAGTATGGCAATGTCGGCATATTGGCTGATGTATTCGTCGTAAGGCTTTAGATGCGTTTGTGCCTGGGTGTGTAAAAAAGTCAGACAAAAAAGGAATGGCAAGTATTTTCGAAAACTCATATATGATTTTTATTTATCTTTGTTGCAAAACAAAGGGCCATGATAGAAAAACAAATTACTGCAAAGATAGTATTTTGTGCATTGGATGAATTACCGGAATCAGAAAAAATGCTGATTCAGATGGCAAAACAGGCCTCGTCCAAAGCGTATGCGCCGTATTCCCATTTTCAGGTAGGTGCAGCCTTACTTTTGGAGAATGGTGAGATGTTTGCAGGAAACAATCAGGAGAATGCGGCATTTTCAGCTGGCCTGTGCGCCGAAAGAGTGGCTCTTTTTTATGCAAATGCCTGTTATCCGGAAGTTCCGGTGCATTCAATCGCCATTGCTGCCCAAAACCTTCTTGGATTTTCAGAGGCCCCGGTCTCTCCCTGCGGAACCTGTCGCCAGGCTCTTCTGGAGGTGGAAAACCGGCATAAGTCAAAAATCCGGATTCTGCTTTATGGGACAGATGAGATTGCCATTTTGGACTCTGTCAGAGATCTGTTGCCTCTCAGTTTTGACGGATCAACCATGGAAATCAGGGACTGATTCCTGTTTTCGGGGCTTGCGTCCAGTGTACATGGTACAGACACCAAAAGTATAGGTGACGTGTCTGGATTCTTCGAAACCCGTTTCTTCCAGTATTTTTACCATTTTTTTACCTTGAGGCACCACCTGGATGGATGCCGGCAAATATTGGTATGCCCTGTCGTCTTTTGAAAAAAGGTGTCCGGCTGCGGGAAGCACAACGGAAGAATAGAGGTTGAAGAGCTGCTTCATGGGGAAATGCTCCGGTCTGGAAAGTTCTATGATGACCATCTTGCCGCCCGGTCTAAGCACCCTGTACATTTCCGAAATGCCTTTGGCGATGTTCTCGAAATTGCGGACGCCAAATGCTACTGTAACGGCATCGAAAACATTGTCTTCAAAAGTAAGTGCTGTGCAGTCCTGTACTTCAAAGTGGATTTTTCCGTCAAGCCCAGCCGCTTTTACCTTTTGGGCACCGACTGCCATCATTCCTTCGGAAAGGTCGGCTCCGGTAATGTGGTCCGGTTTTAGCCGTTTATAGGCTTCCAGGGCAAAATCGCCGGTACCGGTTGCAATGTCCAGCATGTCTTTGGGTGCATCGTCCTTGAGACTAAGTATGGCTTTTTTCCGCCAGCTTTTGTCTTGCTGGAGAGACATGAAATGGTTCAGAAAATCGTACTTGTCGGCAATGGCGTCAAACATGCTTTCCACCTGATTGCGTTTTCGGTCTCCGTCTCCGTAGGGGAGAAGTGTTTCCGGAGTTTCGTTTGTCATATCTTACTATTTTTCCTCTTTAAAATTTTTCAAAGATAAGAAAAAAAGATTTTGGATTTTTACCTTTGTGGAGGCGGTGTGGAAGAGCTTCAAACGGTGACTGTCTTGCCTCCCCGCCATAGAATTAATAAAACTTACGGATGAAAATCGGATTGCTTTCAGATACCCATGCCTATTGGGACGATCGTTACGAAAAATATTTCTCGGAGTGTGATGAAATATGGCATGCAGGAGACATAGGCTCCATGTCGGTGGCCGACCGCCTCAGTCAAATCAAACCCTTGCGGGCTGTTTATGGAAATATTGACGGGCACCTGGAGCGCTTGCGTTTTCCACGCTATCTTAACTTTGAATGTGAAGGTATCAAGGTACTTATCACCCACATTGGTGGCTACCCGGGACGCTATGCTCCTGAAATTCTCAAGGAACTCAATGAATTCAGGCCGACACTTTTCATTTGCGGACATTCGCACATAGCCAAGGTGAAGTACGATGCCAAACGCAAGCTTTTGCACATCAATCCCGGTGCAGCCGGAAAACAGGGCTTTCACGCAGTACGGACACTGGTGCGTTTTGAGCTGACGGCGGGCAAAATTCTCAACCTGGATATGATCGAGTTGAGGGATGAGGAAAAATAGATTAAGTCGTATAGAAAAAACAGATAAGATGAATCCGAAGGTAGATGAGATGACCCCTTTTATTGTTATGGACGTTTTGGAACGAGCCAATGAGATGCAGCAGCAAGGTATTGATGTGATACATATGGAAGTCGGGGAACCGGATTTTGACATTCCTTCCTGTGTAGCGCAGGCTGCAGCCAAAGCCTATACGGAAGGAAAGACGCATTACACCCATTCACTGGGCAATCCGGAACTCCGTAAGGAAATTGCCTGTTTTTACAAGAAAGAGTACGGAGTTGAAGTGGATCCCGATTGTATTGTGGTGACTTCCGGCTCTTCGCCTGCCATTCTGATGGCGTTGATGTTGCTTTGCGAAGCGGGGAGCGAGGTGATTTTATCCAATCCGGGTTATGCCTGTTACAGCAATTTTGCCTTGGCTGTGAATGCGAAACCCGTTCCGGTGAATTTGCGTCCTGAAAACAAATTCCAGTACGATGTCAACGATATCCGTGCGAAACTCAATCAGAAGACCAGAGCTATTTTTGTGAATTCTCCCATGAACCCTACAGGCGGTTTGGTGGATGAGTCGGTCTTTCGTGAATTGGCCAGCCTGGATGTCCCCATTATTTCCGACGAGATTTATCACGGATTGGTCTATGAGGGTAGGGCCGGCAGCATCCTTGAATATACCGACAATGCCTTTGTCATCAATGGCTTTTCAAAACGCTTTGCCATGACAGGTTTAAGATTGGGTTATATGATTGCCCCGAAAAAATACATGCGTTCCTTGCAGACACTTCAGCAGAACCTGTTCATTTGTGCGCCCAGCACTGCTCAGGAAGCCGGTATAGCCGCACTCAGGGATGCCGATCCCGACGTTTGCGAAATGAGGGCTGTTTACAAGGAACGACGCGACTACATGGTCGACCGCCTCAGGAATATGGGCTTTTTGATCCATGCGGAACCCCGTGGAGCATTTTATGTATTTTGTGATGCGAGGAAATTTACAAAGGATTCTTTTGCTTTTGCTTTTGACGTTTTGGAGAAAGCACACATCGGTATCACGCCCGGCATCGATTTTGGAACGGCAGGCGAAGGCTTCCTGCGTTTCTCCTATGCAAACTCCCTGGAAAACATCAGAGAAGGGTTAAACCGATTGGAGGCTTATTTGAAAAATAGGAAGTAAGGATTTGTAAAAAACATTGACCGATTCAACCTCTTACGAAAACATCAATCTATATAAAAACCTAGGGAAATGGAGCCAAGGAGTGGGAATCCTTAAATACACTCATCAATCCATCGTAACCAAACAACACCAAACAACAATGGTTGGCCCCATTTTTCCCTAGGTCTATAGCTATCTTTCTTTTACTTCCGGTAAGCGGCCAGAATCTGTTCGCTGTATTTTTTATAAAGGCTTTTGGAAAAACCAACGGCATTTCCTTTGGGCTGGACTGGATAGGTTTCGTTGCCGTTCACCCAGCTCCATTCCCATTCCTCGATCTCTTTGTTAAAAAGTTTCTGGTCAAACGGCTTGTTTTCTTGCAGAGCCTGGCAAACCTGGGCATTGAATTTTTCCCAGCGTACTTTGTAGTAGCCGTTGAGCAATCCAGACCATTGTTTGCAGGCGTATTCCTCAAGTGTGGAATTTTTGCCGCCCCAAAGTGTAATCAGGTCTCTGGCGTTTTTTTCGTACAGTTTTCTTTCGGCATCGTTTGTTCCCATCTTTTTTGCACTCTCCAGCCAGTCGCCCAATAAGAAGTCCTTTCGGGTGGCAAGCAACTGGTCCATATCCGAGATCAGTCCGATGAACGCTTTACTGCTTGTGCGGTAAGCCTTGAGGTCTCTGTTTTGATAGTCCGCGGCCATCTGCTGTTGCAGAACGGATGCGTAGTCGGCCAGAACCTGACGGGTGACGTCGACTATGTCGTATTGGAAGCCGTCACTGTTTTTTAGGTCTTCTGCTGCGTTTATCAGATGAATCCAGGCTTTAACCAAATCCAGTGGATTGTATGGAAGTTTGGTTACGGTGAGCCATCCGGGGTTTTTAGTGAACGTTGGACGAGCTACAACGATGGATTCGGAACCGCCATAGGTCAATGTGTCTGCGTATACACTTTCACTCAGAATCTTCCATGCCGTGTCGGCTTCTGCATTTTTCTTTGCATAGCGACTCCACGCGTAATCCTTGAGCCAGGTGCTTAAGTCAATGGGGGTGTCACGCCAGACATTTTCAAGCATAAGGTCGTAGACGACAGGGTTTTGTTCGATTCCTTCCGGGGTTAGTCCAAGGCCTTGAAGTTTTCCTGATTTTGGGTTTTGCAAGGCGGCGGAAGGGTTCTGGGATACATTTTTCATCGTGCCAGACAGGTTGATGTTTTTTCCATAGTTGTGCAGCATGCACCAAATCCAGGGTTTACCAAAAAAAGATTCTGTACGCTGCCATACGGGAAAACGTTCGCTCCATAAGTCGAGAATGATCATTTGATCGTCGGGAACGACATTCAGTAAGGCCTTGATCTCTTTTGTCCCCCAGAATTTAGGGGCTTCGTGGAACAGCCAGGCCTGCATGACCCAGGTGGCTTTTGGGTCGGCCATTTGCATGGACTTGAAGACTTTATTGCTGACATCGTTCAGATAGGTGGAGTCGTTGGATGGTGGCGTGTTTTCGTTGAAGGTGTCGGCGGAATAAAGGTGGTTTGTGCCGTATATCCTGGTTTCTTCCTCGATGAATCGTTTTCCGATTTCGGTGAAGAGCGGTTCGCCCGGATCCAGAATACTTACTTCCGGAAAGCCGCACCATGAGGATGTTTTCCGGATGGTGGCATCGGGAAACCTTTCCTTGAAAGTAGGCGGGACATGGCCGGTGAAAGCTGGCAAAATGGGCGTCATTCCCAAAGATCGTTCCTGTTGGAGAATTTGTTTTTGCAACGCTTCGTGCTTGTCCATAAAACTTTGTGGAAGCGGGCCGCCCCAACCATCGAGGTTGCCCATCCAGAACCAGTTGAAATAAGCTGGCCCGCTAAAGAAGCCTTCCAGCTCCTTATCGGTAAATCCAAGGCTCTTGTAGACGTTTTTCCAGATGGAATTTTGTCCGGTTACGGCCAGCGGCATATTGATGCCGTTTAGCGCCATCCAGTCAATTTCTTTTTGCCAGCGTTTCTGATCCCACCAGCTCATCGAATAGTTGAAGGTGCAATAATTCAGATAGTAACGATATTTGTAGGGCGATTTCTTCTGGACTTTTTCCGGAATAACAGGCAGTTGCTTCGGCAAGTTCAGATTTGTTCCATTCCAGGAAATCTGGCAGTGTGCGTAATGTTTCAGGTAATAATTTAGTGCGCTGGCTACAGAAACACCGTTGTTTCCGCGAAGTACGATTTTTCCGTTAACGGATTCCAGCTCGAAAAGATCCTTTTCGTCTTCCTTGGGAATAAATGCTACTTCAAATTGATTTGCATAAGCAGGCAGGATACGCATAATCAGGTCGTTTACGGCTTCCTTCTGGGCATTTCCATTTTTACCATCGGCAAAGAGAGAGCTCGACAAAACGAGCAAACATCCGAGGAGAATAAAAGGTATGCGTTTTACTTTTTTCATATTTTATTCATTATTCAATGATGACGACGATCATATCCATCACATTGGTTGTTGTCGGCCCTGTAACAATATGACCTCCGGCTTGACGGAAAAAAGGATATGAATCGTGATTGTCCAGGTATGCTTTTGGATTCAGGCCTTGGCTGAGCGCCCTGCAAACGGTACTGGTGTCAACGACCGCTCCGGCTACCTCTGTTGGGCCGTCGTTTCCATCTGTACCGGCACTCAAGAAGGTTATACCTTCCAGATTCATGATTTGCGTCGCAATATAAAGGGCCAGGTGCTGGTTACGGCCGCCTGTTCCTGTTCCGGTGACATGAATGGTTGGTTCGCCTCCAAACAACAGGCATGCGGGCCTTGCTGTTTGGGCTTCTTTTAAAATCTGGTAAGTCGTTTTCCATATAAAATGGGCTACGGTGTTGATGTCTCCGGCTATTTCGGTTGATACAATTCTCGTGTTGAGGCCAAGCGCAGTTGCTTTTTCGCGGGCTGCCGTCAGTGCAGTGGCATTGCTGCCGATAATGCGGTTATACACTTTATAGAAAACAGGATCCTGCGGCTTGGGTGTTTCGGGAATGTTTCCGGATACACCTTCTGTTAAATGGAGCAGAAGGCTTTTGGGACAAGAACCATCCAGACCGTAGGTGTCCAGAATCGGCAGGGCTTCGCTAAAGGTGGAGGGATCCGGGCTTGTCGGGCCGGATGCTATGACATCGATGGCGTCTCCGACGACATCCGACAGGATGAGGCTGACACAGGTGGCCGGGAAGATGGCTTTTGCGAGCTGACCTCCTTTTACCATTGAGAGATGTTTGCGGACTGTATTTGTTTCTTTGATGTCGGCTCCGCTTTTCAGTAAAAGTTCATTCATCTTTCTCAGGTCACTTAAAGTCGAACCTGACGGAAAATCGGCCAGAAGAGCAGAGGCCCCTCCGGAAATCAGGCAGATGACCAGGTCGTTTTCTTTTGCTTTTCCTGCAAGATTCAGTATGTTTTTGGTGGCCTCGATGCTGTTTTCATCCGGAACGGGGTGGCCGGCTTCGTGAAGGCGTATTCTGTGCAGTTTGCACGAATGTCCATATTTGACGACGACATATCCGTCCGTGATATTTTCTCCAAGTATATCCTCAAGGCCTTTTGCCATCGTGGCGCTTGCTTTGCCGGCACCGATGACGTAGATGTTGCCCAGACTGGAAAGTTCAAATCCAAGATCTGCTATATGGAGTATACCGTCGGATATCTTTACCTGTGAACGTATCATTTTATCGGGTAATACACCTTCTATGCCTGCAAGGAATATTTTTTCTGCCAACTCTTTCATTTACTCTTACCGATTGTGCCCTGTTTTCTTTGAAGATTTCTTGCGGCCTTAGTGATTACTGTGCTTTTCTTAAATGTTGGACAAATTAAAACAATAAAAATTGTAAATACAATACTTTTGTAAAAAAATAGATAAAGATGCGGTGTTTAAACAGTATTAATAGGTAAACGAACGAATGTTATCTAAAAAAACACAGGTGTTTGTTGTCCGGATCGTTTTTCTTTTTTAGGATTTAAAATTCATTTGCATTTGTTAAAATGCAATAAAACAGCAATATAAACTTGATGACCTTCTCGATTTTATATTCTGATATAATTACTTTTATAAAATGGAATGAATAAAAAGGATAAACTTGTTAAAAAAAATAGATAAAGTTTGTCTTTCAAATAAAATAATTCCATATATTTGCCGGCAACAAAGTCAAAAAGCGCTTATGGAACTTTTCCCTTTTAAAAATGCATTTTTCGATCAGCTGGTAGGTGTGGAGCAAAAAAGATACATCTACGAGCTGAAGGTTATCAAGTACCTCTATGTGGGTGGGCATCGTACCTCCACCGAAATATGCCGGCATCTGAAAATCAGTGCACCCAATGCGCTTTCCATGCTGAACGATTTGATAGAAAAAGGAGTTGTTGAAAAAAAGGGAAGGGGCGATTCCATTGGAGGAAGAAAGCCTGACCTGTATGGCGTAAAAGACGATGCTTTTTATGTTATGGCGGTGGAGATGGATGTCTATACGACACGTATGGCCATTTTTAACGCTGCCAATGAGAATATTACCGGTGTCAGGGAAATTCCCGTGACGTTGAGCAATGATATGGAAACGCTGGAAATGCTGGCTGCAGTCATCCAGCAATTCATTAAACTATCGGGTATTGATTCGTCGCGTTTGACGGGTATTGGTATCAGTATGCCCGGTTTGATAGATTCTGTACATGGCATCAACCATACGTATTTAAATTTTGGCGACAAGCCTTTGACCAAGTTGTTGGAAGAGCGTCTGAATCGTCCTGTTTTCATTGAAAACGATGCCAACGCCATTGCTTTGGCCGAATATCGGTTTGGTGTGTCCAGATCGAAAAAGGAAGTCCTGGTGCTCTATCTGGATTTGGGTATTGGGCTTGGCATGATTTTGAACGGTAAACTCTACAAGGGTTTTTCCGGTTTTGCCGGAGAATTCAGTCATATTCATATGGTTGATGATGGTCAGCTTTGCCGCTGTGGCAAGCTGGGGTGCCTTGAAACGGTGGCCTCCGGTGCTGCGCTTGTCCAAATGGCCAAAGAAGGTATAGACCAGGGAAAAAGTTCCATTGTTTTTGGCCCGAAGGAAGAGAACGATACCAGGCTGGCTGTGAAACAGGTTGTCGGAGCTGCCTTGTCGGGTGACCAGTATGCCATAAGCATTATTTCAGAAGCCGGCCGCAATATTGGAAAAGGTTTGTCTATACTTATCCAGATACTCAATCCCGAACAAATTGTACTTAGCGGGGTTATGGCTGAAGCTGGTACCTATCTTTTGATGCCGGTCAAGCAGGCTGTCAAAACCCATTCCATGAACCAGCTGAACCAACCCACTAAAATCGAATTGTCCCAAATGGGCAGTGAGATAGGTCTGAAAGGGGCATTGGCCGTAGTAATGGAAAACATTTTTGAAGCAGTCATAAAGAATGCTGCCAAGTAAATAACATTAAATCAAAGATCATGATAAAGAATAAAGCAATAGGTGTAGATGTCGGTGGAACAAAGATGCATTTCGCATTGATTGGAAGCGGCAAGGTTATTAAGGAATTAAGATTGTCTACGGATGCGTACGGCTCTCAGGAAGCGGTACTTGAAGATTTGAAAAAGGGTGTTGGAGAATTGATGGACGATACCGTCATTGGTGTTGGTGTTGGCGTTCCCGGGCTGGTCGACCCTTCCAGAGGGATTGTTCATAATGTCCAGAACATTCCTGCCTGGAAAAATGTACCCATCCAATCAACGCTTGAAAGTTGTTTCAATGTTCCTGTCAGGGTTGGAAACGATGCCAATTGTTTTGCCCTGGGTGTCAAGTTTTTTGGCAAAGGTTTTTCCTTTTCCGATGTGATAGGAATGACGATGGGAACAGGTCTGGGAGCCGGGGTGGTCATCAACGATAACCTGTATGTCGGAAATCAGTCCATTGCCGGGGAATTTGGCGGTATCCGCTATCTGGATGCCACTTATGAAGATTATTGCAGCGGCAAGTTTTTTAATAGAAACTACGACCACGATGCACTCTATTATTCGCAGAAGGCTGCGGAAGGTGACGCAGAGGCGTTGGAAATTTACAGACAGTTTGGTCTGCATGTGGGTGAAATGCTTAAGACTGTTATGCTGTCCTTTGGGCCTCAGGCCATCATTTTCGGTGGATCTCTTTCCAAAGCGTTTCCTTATTTCAAGGGTGGAATGGATGAGTCGTTGGCCGCTTTCCCACATCAGCATGTTGTCAAATCGACTCTGATTGGCGTTTCGGATAATCCCTCCATGGCTGTTTTAGGTGCGGCTTCGCTGATTTTTTCAATAGCTGCACAGTTGCTGAACGAATAATATCAATGAATTCTGATGGCTTTGGTTACCCGCAAATATCAAAGTCGTCAGATCTGAAGAAGGGCCTCCAAGTGAGGCCCTTCGCTTTTTTGTATAGGCTCGAACGGTTATACCTGCCTGTAGAATGTTCGGAAAGTTTGATTTTACGAACGAATGGATTGTTCCGTTTCTTTTGAAAAGGCTATTCGTTTTAAATTATAGGATTTTTCCTGACGAAACGTCAGAAAAAACGATTGGGCTTGCACCCTTATTTTACCATAAACTCATAAAGCTGGTATTGCTTCTTGACCTCTTCCGGTGTCATGGACTTTACTTTCCCGTTCAGTGATTTGCTCGTGAAAGGCAAATAGCCCAGTTGAAGTCCAACCATTTTGGATATGCCTTGATAACTTTCCTGAAGCGCAGAAACCCTGCCACGGATGTCGGCGGTCAGTACCAGGCGGCCTTCACCGGCCCAACTCCTGAGCCTGGAGCGGGAGGCCTCCGAGGGGGTTTCATAGCCGAAGTTTGCTGATTTGCTGGCCAGGCTGGGGATAAACTGTGTAAAGTCTTTGGGACTTGTGAAGGAACCGGCGTATGTGAGTTTTCCCGGTTTGATGGCAAACCGGAGGTCGCTGTATAGCGTATCTTTTCCATCAACGACGATGTTGTCCACTTTTCCGCTGTCGGCAGGCAGTACGATGGCAAAAACATCGCTAAGGCTTTCCGTCGAATAGGTTTTTCCGCTGTTCATGGTTACCGTAGCCTGACAGTTACCAAACCCGTTGATGTAAAAAAGCAGGATACCGGTTTTCTTCTGGGCCTGGAAATGACTGGGTTCTATGAAGTCCTGGCGTTCTTTATAGGAGCAACCAGCGTCCTTGAACAAAATGTAGAACTTTAAAGACAAAATATACGAAAAGAAGACCATCGGCAGAATAAACCATGAAAAATTGGTTGCCGTAACACATTTTGCCAGTTTTTTGCTGCTGTAGGATAATACGGTGAGCAATAGGAATATAACAGTTCCGGCCAAACCGATGTATAAAGTGTTCATGACATTTGTTTTTATGAAATACAAACATTAAATTTACCCTGTCGTTATAACATGATCCGGCAAAAGTAAGCAAAAACCGGATGGGAGGATGTTTCTGAAGTGTAAAAAAATCTTTTCTGTAGTGAACAAAATGGATGTTGTTGAGGTTTAGTTAATTATGTGGACCTGAAAAAATGGGTTTAAAGTCCTTTTGCTCAGTGTTTGGTTGATGAATTATTGATGTTTTTAGGATTTCAAAAACTATAATCATTTTCATAAATAAACTTATTATGGAGAAAGAAGAAGTAACCGAAAATGCAGGTCAATCCAAACAACTGGATTCAGCCAATGAACTTGTGAAAAAATGGATGTGGTGGACTATGGGAGCCGGACTTATTCCTGTTCCTTTTGTTGATTTGGCCGCTGTTTCTGGTGTTCAGCTCAAGATGTTGAGTGACCTTTCCAAACTCTACAATGTCGGTTTCAGTGAAAACAAGGGTAAATCTATTGTCAGTGCCCTTATGGGTTCCATTGTTCCGAATTCATTGGCCCGCGGTAGTGTGGGTAGTATCCTCAAGATGATTCCATTGATCGGTCCGGTCATGGGCGGTGTTTCCATGTCCCTTTTCTCCGGTGCTGCGACGTATGCCATCGGCAAATGTTTTGTCCAGCATTTTGAATCGGGCGGCACCTTTCTGGATTTTGACCCTGTGAAGGTAAAGGACTATTTCTTTACGAAGTTTGAGGAGGGCAAAAAAATAGCCCAGGAAATGGAAGACAGGAAAAATAAGAAAACAGAGAAGGCCTGAGGCTTTCCTGATGATTTATTGACGTAAAGCAGATTGGTTCATCGTTATGGGGCAATCTGCTTTTTTCGTATTTAGGGTTTTGTTTACGTAAAGTCTTTTTTGCTAAACTTTTCATCAAATGTCGGTGTTAATTCTGAAAACGCTTTCCAACCTCCATTTGCCCTATGACCGGTTTAAAATTAAAGCGAATCTGCTTGTTCCTTTTTTGTTGCCTTGCCTCTTTTGAGGGGCTTTTGGCGCAGACTACCGAAAGTTGGTGGCTGAACAGTTCCCTGGTTGATTCGGTCAGGGTCCTGAGACTCCACGCCAACGGCAGTTGCAGCTACACCAGAATGCAGGGTGTGATTAGCGGGAAAACGGTCAACAATGAGATTCTTCTTGCAGCCAGAAAGGGCGTTTTTACCAATTTCGCCAGATATGGTACCGACAGGTTTGACATGAAATTAAAAAGTATGGTCAATTTGAATTATGCAACCGATGCATACTATTTCACAGATTATCTGAATGCTGACTTTACGAAATTGTTTTACGCCGAGCTGGGTTATATTTGGGAAAGGAACAGCGCTTTTCAGCTTCGGAACCGGTATACTTTTTATGGCGGTATCGGAATCAATGCCAACACCTTTGGAAAACTGAGGCTGAAGTCTTTGGTGGCTACCGGAAGGATTGATCAGGAATATACCGTTTCCGTCGATGGTCTTAATGTGGTAAAAGGACCTTATCAGGCATTTTATTGCATTCATGATGCCAATTATATCCTGAAACCGGATGTTATTTTTATGGGAAAATTTTATTACTTTACCGATCTGAAAGACACAAACCGGTACAGATTGGGTTATACCCTGAATCTCAAGGTGGGAATAGCCAGACATTTGAATCTTATGTTCGGTTATAATTATAACTTTGACAAGGAATTGTCCCTGTTGGGGCTGGTTCCCGATAACAGTACGCAGCATGCCGGGCTTGAGCTGAGTTTTTGAATGTTGCTGCTTCTAAATACAAATGAATGGACATGGAAAACATTGCGGATGAAAAACTATACCCTCTGACCTTGCCTCAGCAGAGCCTTTATTACGACTATCTCCTTTTTCAGAACGACTGCAAATACAATATGGGAGGAGCCATCCTGTTGAATGGAGAACTGGATTTGGCCCTGTTCAGAAAAGCCTACGATTATACTATTCGACAATACGACGTTTATCGTCAGCGGTTTATGGTGAAAGACGGAGAACTGTTCCAGTACTTCGTTTCCGATTTGGACATCAACATCGAATACCGTGATTTCAGGAATCATGAGGATCCGCTTGAGGATGCCATGCAATTCGTGACCAGCGAAAACCGCCAGCCGTTTCATTTCGAGGATGTCTGTCTGTACAGAGAGATGATCATACAGACAGCAGACAGGCAATTCTTCTGGTTTACCAGGTTCCATCATTTTTCCAACGACGGCTATGGGAGATCCATTGTAAACAAAGTTTTATCTGAAACCTACAATAGCTTGCTGGCAGGAGGATCCTATCCTGAAATCAAGTCCTTTCCCTATCTGGATTTTCTGGAGGACGACCTCAAGTACCGGGACTCGGACGCTTACCGGGATTCTACCGCTTTTTGGCAGAAAAAGCTTACGCCCTTGCCCGAACCGATGGATTTTACCTCCAAAAAATATGGCATGAAAGAATGCTCTCTGCACACGGAGCGCATAACCATGAACCTGCACCGGATGTGCTACAGTTCGATGCTGCATATTGCCGAGGATGCGGGGGTAACTCCTTTTCAGGCGCTTTTAGGCATTCTTTTCACGACCCTGTACAAGCTTTACGGTAAAAACGACATGATCATAGGTATGCCGGTTCTGAACCGAAGCAACCATAAATTCAGGAATACCCCGGGTTTGTTTATCAATACGATACCGGTCAGGCTGCATCTGTCTGAAGACTGGACCTTTACGGATACGTTGAACGCCATTAAGTCTGAAGTGAAAGAAAGTTACCGTCACCAGAGGCTTCCGCTTAATGAAGTCTATAAGTCTTTCCGCAGTCATCCGGAATTCAAGAATGAGTTGTTTGATGTGACTATCGTGTACCGGAAGATGGAATTTTCGCAGAAACTGGGCGATTCCAAATTCTTTGCCATTACACTTGACACCCAGACCAGAACCGAAAGCCTTAGCCTGGAGGTCGATGACTACGATGACGAAGAAAATGTCAACCTGTTTTTCGATTACAATCCGGCAGTGCTTTCCGAACAGGAAACGGTTCAGCTGGTCCGCTGCTTTGAGGCTGTGCTTTTTGAACTGATTTATTTCCCCGGTAAGAAGATTTCGGAGGTGAAAATTCTCAGTGCATTTGAACAGCACAAGATCCTGAACACTTTTAACAGTAACGGAGAACCGAAGCATGCTTCCAAAACCATTGTCGGGAAGTTTGAGGATGTGGTGCGCCGTTGGGCCGACAAGCCTGCCATTGTAGACCATGAAAGGTCACTGACGTATCGCGAACTCAATGGAAAAGCCAACCGGCTTGCCCATTTTTTGGTGGAACAACGGCATGTTGGGGTGGGTGATGTTGTTTGTCTGGCAGCGGATCGCACCATGGATGCCATTGTGGCCATGCTGGGCATCATCAAGGCTGGAGCTGTCTATCTACCTCTTGACATACATCATCCGCAGGAAAGAATCCGTTATATTGTTAAAAATAGCCGGGCCAGGTTGTTGATAACCGATCAGGAACCGTTTCTCGACCTTGCTGAGGAAGCTCTTCGGCTGAAAGATTCCGAATCTGTGAATGACAGCAATCCGGGTGTAGACATCCGTCCGGGAGATCTGGCTTACATCATCTATACGTCCGGTTCCACAGGCGTTCCAAAGGGTGTTATGATTGAGCATGAAAGTTTCATGAACATGTTTGTGAATACGATAGACCGGTTTGGTGTTACCGAAAAGGATCGTGTACTTCAGTTTGCCTCCCTGGGTTTTGATGCCTCGGTCTTTGAGATATTCCAGGCCTTGCTTACCGGGGCTGTTCTGGTCATGGCCGGTCAGGATGTCATTCGGGATCCAGGATCCTTTATCCGGTATATGGATGAGCAGCGAGTGAGCCTGGCAACGCTTCCGCCGGCCTATCTCAATGCGCTGGAAAAGCCGGAAATGCCTTTTCTGCACACGCTTATTACAGCCGGTGAGTCTCCCTTTTTGTCGGATGTGAACCATTACAAGCAGTTTAAGAAGTATATCAATGCCTATGGACCAACAGAAGCATCTGTTTGTTCGTCCTGTTTTATCGCCGAAAAAGAGGTCACTTATGCGAATTATCTGCCTGTCGGCAAGGCTGTACCTGGTGTTTTGCTCTATGTTCTCAACGACCGTCTTGAACCTATGCCTATCGGCTTTTCCGGTGAACTTTGCATCTCAGGCCCGACCCTTGCCAGGGGCTATGTCAACAACGAAGCCCTGACGGAAAAGAAATTCGTACCCAATCCTTTTGTGCCGGGTATGAGGTTGTACCGTACCGGTGACAGGGCCAGACTGCTGGCGGATGGTCGTGTTGAGTTTCTGGGCAGGCTGGATGAACAAGTCAAGATCCGAGGCAACAGGATAGAGCCCGGGGAAGTGGAAAGCCGTCTGCTAAGCCATGACCTCATCCGGGAAGCGGTTGTTCTGGATGTCGAAATGAACGGTCAAAAGGATCTTGCAGCATTCATACTTTCTTCACAAGCCATCGATTCGGCTGTGCTCAGGAAATTTTTGCTGGACTTTTTGCCGGAATACATGGTGCCGCAACACATCCTTTTTATTGATCAAATGCCTCTGACGCCCAATGGCAAGATCGATAAGGCAAGCCTCCGCAGGATGGTTACTTCCAAGAACGTTGTGGTCAGGGCGGAAAGCGCGGAACCAACCGACCTGGAGAAGATTTTGATTCCCATTTTTGAGCGTATTCTCAATTATTCTCCTGTTCGTGTTCTCGACAATTTCTTCGAACTGGGCGGTGAAAGCTTGAAAACTGCACGTCTCATCTCTAATATCAAAAAGGAACTTCAACTCGAAATCAATTTCAAATCCGTTTTTGACCATCCGACCGTCCGGGGTGTCGCCTCCGAACTGATGACGCTTGGCAGGAAAGACCAGGATGATCCCATTCATCCAGCCCCTATGCAGGAATACTATCCACTTTCCCATGCCCAGAGGCGGCTGTGGATTCTGGCTCAGGATAAGGAAAATGCTGCCGTTTACAATATGCCGGTGTCTCTTGTACTGGAGGGTGAGCTGGATACGTCTGCGTTTTCCAGGGCTGTAGACAGATTGGTGGAAAGACACGAGATTCTGAGGACTCTTTTTACCGACTTTGACGGCAACCCCATGCAGAAAGTGCTGGCTGGCTTCACCGGTATTCTGAAGATTTGCGACCTCAGTCTGGAAAAAAATGCCGCGGCCAAAGCCGATGAGCTGATTAATCGGGCAGTCATGCAACCAATCGATCTTTCCCTGGAAATACCTTTCCGTGCCTCTCTTTGGAAGATTAACGACGATAGGTATCTCTTGCTTTTCCTCATCCATCATATAGCCGGCGACGGCCTGTCCATAGGTATTCTGATGAATGAACTGACACAGTTGTACAATGCTTTCAGCAAAAAAGACAACCCTTTTGCGCTCCAGCCCCTCGGCATTCAGTACAAGGACTACTGTGTCTATGAGCGTACCATGCTGGAAAGTGAAAGATACCGCAGGGAGAAGGACTACTGGCTCAGCGTTTTGCACAGCCCCATACCTGTGCTCAACCTGCCGACCGACAGGATGCGGCCTGCCATGAAGACTTACAATGGAAAATACTTTTTCGGTGAAGTCGGCAAACCGCTGACTCTTTCTCTGGACAAGTTCTGCAAGGAAAAAGGTGTGAGTCCCTTTATGGTGCTTCTTTCTGTTGTAAACGTTCTGCTGTACAAATATACCGGCAATGAAGACCTTATAATTGGATCTCCTGTGGCCGGAAGAAATCGCCCGGAATTGGAAAATCAGGTTGGCGTTTATCTCAACACCCTGGCGTTGCGCAACAGCATCAGGGCAAGCCAAACTTTTCTTGATTTTTTGCTGGATGTCAGGATGCATTCCACCGAAGCGTTTTCCAACAGCGATTATCCTTTTGACAGTCTTGTTCAGTTGCTGCCTCTGGAAAGGGACACTTCGCGTGCCCCCCTGTTTGATGTCTTACTGCAGTATCAGGATAGAGATGTCACAACACTCAACCTTTGCCACGTCCGTTCATCCTCTTATCCGGTAGACTATACGTCCAATAAGTTTGATCTGATATTCACTTTCACGGGTAACGAAGAAAATATAAGCTTCAGCATCGGTTACAATACACAGCTTTTCGATACAACAAGGATTGAAAGGACATCCGGGCATTTGCTTAACTTGCTTTCCTGTGCCATGAACAATCCTCATGTTTCCATTCGTGAGATGGATCTGTTGGACAATACCGAGAAGATGATGCTCCGAAAGATGTCGGAAGGTTCTCTTATCAAAACCGAAGACACGACGGTGGTGGATGGTTTTGAGCGTCAGGTCAGAAAGACGCCCGAAAGACTTGCGTTGGTGTATCAGAACATCCGTCTCACTTACCGTCAGCTGAATCAGAAAGCCAACGCCGTGGCCAACAAAATACTTGGAATGCGAAACATACAGCCCGATGATGTTATCGCCATTATGGCTCCACGCACGGAACAAATACTCATTGGTATTCTGGGTATCCAGAAAGCTGGTGCTGCTTATTTACCCATCGATCCGGAATTACCGGAGGAACGCATCCGTTTCATGTTGCAGGACAGTCATGCGAACTTATTGCTGACAGAAAGCTCCCTGTTGGAAAAAGCGGGTCATGTCACGGAGGCTGTCCTTTTGAATATCGACCATCTGGAAGATCCTTCTTTTGAATCGCCTCTTCTCGGCATACCTTCTTCCAGCCTGGCTTACGTTCTTTACACTTCCGGTTCCACCGGCAGACCAAAAGGTGTGATGGTCGAGCACCATAGCCTGTATAATCTTGTCCAGGGATTGTCGAAAAGTGTTTATTCCGATGTGACAGCCTCGTTGAACATGGCCCTTTTATCGCCTTTTGTTTTTGATGCGTCGGTCAAGCAAGTATTTTATGCCTTGCTCTATGGACATTGTCTGGATATCGTTCCGGACGAAACCAGGCTGAATGGCAGGAAGTTGTTGGAGTATTATGAAAACCATCGCATCGATGTGTCCGACGGAACGCCCAGCCATTTGGAGATCCTTTTGGAAGAACTCTCTTCAACGAAAGGAGCTTATCTGCCCCAACGATTTGTCATAGGAGGTCAGCAATTGCTGAAACAAACAGTCCGTCACTTTTTTGACCTGGCTGGCGAAAACTGTCCTGTTGTTACCAATGTCTACGGGCCCACCGAATGTTGCGATGTGTCCACCAGCCTGAACATGACAAAGGCACTGGTGTCTGAAACATCCGCTCCGTTTGCAGCGATGCCCGTTGGCAAGCCTCTATGCAATGTGCAGGTCCTTATACTCGGGGACGATCTATTGCCTGTGCCCATCGGGGTTGATGGCGAACTTTGCATTGCCGGGGAAGGTTTGGCAAGGGGGTATCTGAATCAGCCGGAATTGACTGAAAGCAAATTCCTGTCGGCCGGTACTGCTGCCGGTAAAAGAGTCTACAGGACAGGTGATGTTGGTCGTTACCTGGAAGACGGTACGATCCTGCTTTCCGGAAGAACCGATGATCAGGTTAAGTTGCGGGGTTTCAGGATCGAGCTGGATGAAATAGAAAATAACCTCCGAAACTACGGCTCCATCCACTCTGCTGCTGTCGTAACGGTGGGAGAACCCAACAACCAGGAGCTGGCGGCCTACTACTACGCCACCGGAAGAGTGGAACAGGATGACTTACGGCAATTTCTTTCGCTTCATCTGCCTGTTTATATGGTCCCATCTTACCTGATTGAAATAGAAAGCCTGCCTTTGACTATCAATGGCAAGGTGGATAAGAAAGCGCTTCCCGCTCCGCTCCGAAAAACATCCGGAAAGTCCGATGATTCCTGCACGACGGATCCACTGGAATCAAAGCTTTGTAAAATTTGGAAAGAACTGCTCAAAACCGAAACGATAGGTCCTGAAGACAATTTTTTCAGATTAGGCGGCCACAGCCTGATAGCCATCAGGCTTGTGTCGAGAATTCATAAGGAATTCAACCTTGAAATAAATATTTGGGAAGTGTTCCAGTATCCGACCATTGCTTCCTTGGCCCGATTGCTGAAAAGCAAGAATCCGTCGTTGTTCAGTCAGATAGAAAAAGTGGAGGAAAAAGAATACTATCCACTTTCGCATGCACAGCGCAGGCTATGGCTGCTTTCCAGACTCGAGGGTCAGAATGTACTCTATAACCTTCCTGCTGCCTTGCATCTTTCCGGCAAGCTGGATGCAGATGTGCTGGAAAAGTCCTTTCAGGCCATTGTGCAACGGCATGAATCTTTCAGAACCTATTTCATTGAAAAAGACGGAGAACCCTTTCAGAAAATAGCGGAGAGTGTTGATTTCCACATCGAAAAGGCTGAATACGGTCCTGACTTCTGGAACAAAGACATCCTTAACAAAATGGCTGTTGACTATTTTCAGAGAAATTTTGATTTGAACAAGGCTCCTCTTCTGGAAATGAAACTGTGGCATTTGTCCGGCGAGGATTTTCTGCTTCTTTTCAACATGCATCACATCATCAGTGACGGTTGGTCCATTGAAATCATCCTCAAGGAAATGGAAACCTACTACAATGCATACCTTCGTCACGGTGCAGAGCCTTTTTCGCCTTTGCGCATCCAGTACAAGGACTATGCAAACTGGCAGAACAAGATTCTGGCAGACGAGTCCTTGAGTGGTGTCCGGGATTACTGGCACCGGAAACTCAGCAAGCCGCGACCGCTGCTCAACCTGCCTGCCGATTTTGACCGGTCGGGGACTTTCTCCATCGAAGGAAATCTGCTGCGCTATTCGCTCAGTGAAGCCAGAACCAGGTCACTTGCCGAAATCAGCACCGACCATAATTCAAGCATGTACATGACTTTGCTTACCGTTGTCTATATCCTGCTTTACAAATATACCAGGGAGGAAGACATCCTCGTGGGTTCGCCGGTGGCCGGCCGTCAGCATTACGATCTGGATAATCAGGTGGGCTTCTTTATCAATACCCTGGTGCTGCGAAATGAGGTTAAGCCTGAGTTCACTTTTCTGGAAATGCTGGAGAAAGTCAATAAAAGCCTGTCCGAAGCATTTGACAACCAACTCTATCCTTTTGACAAGCTGGTGGACGAATTGGATGTGGAAAGAATCCGTAACCGAAATCCGCTTTTCGATGTCATGGTGGCCTGGATGGTCAAGAATGGCATGTCTATGAAAATGAACTTCGACGGTGTTGAGGCAGAAGGTCTGGAATTCAGCATAACCAAGAGTATGTTTGATTTGACTTTTCTTTTCGAAGAAAACCAGGATCAGATTGTCTACGGCATTGAATACAACACTTCTCTGTTCAGGCAGGAAAGAATGGAAAGGATGTCGGAGCACTTTGTCCGGTTGATTGACAGCATCGTTTCAAACCCGAACGAACAGATCGGGCATCTGGAGATACTGACCAAATCGGAAAAAGAAAAATTGCTGCATGATTTTCATGGAACCGGTCAGATCCTGATGCCGGAAGAAAATGTGGTGAGGCTCTTTACGGACAAAGCCCTCTCGCTGCCGGATACAGTCGCCCTGGTTTGTGAACGGCAGCAAAAGACGTATAAGGAGCTGGATGAAATGTCAGACAGGGTAGCCAGTCTCCTGAAAACAAAGGCAAAAATTGAAAAAGAAAACATCGTTGCCGTGATGGTGGAAGACCCTGTTCTTTCTGTGGTGGCCTTGTTGGGAGTCATGAAAACGGGAGCGGCGTATCTGCCCATTCTTACCGAAAATCCTTTAGAAAGGATTACTTACATCCTTCAGGATAGCCAGGCCAGGGTCTTGTTGGTGGATGGAGAGATCAAAGAGCCGGAAAACTGCCTGCTTCTTGATCTCAGAATCGGCTTAACCGATGATTCCGCTTTTGTTCCGGTAAACCCGGAGCCGGAAAGTCTGGCCTATGTCATTTACACCTCCGGTTCTACCGGTAAGCCGAAAGGGGTTATGGTGGAACACCGGTCGTTGACCAACCTGATTGCATCCGTCACTCAGCAGGTTTATTCCCGGTATCCGGAATGCCAAAGGGAGCTGATGATTTCCTCTTTCGCTTTTGATGTCTCCCTCAAACAGATTTTTGCGACTCTGTGCAACGGGAATACCTTGCATATTCTGAACAAGGAGAAACGGCTCGATGCCCGGGAAATCATCCGATATATGATTGATGAGCATATCCATGTGGCCGACATTACGCCATCTCTTTTTTCCGTGATGCTTGAAGAGGGCTTCGGTTTGATGCCCAAACCCGATCTCAGGGAATTGTTTCTGGGTTCCGAAGCTTTGCCATTCAAACTTATAAAGCATTTTTATGCAAATCCGCAAAACCGCTCCATTAAACTCACAAACTTTTATGGGCCAACCGAATGTTGCGTGGAGTCGTCCAGTTACAGGTTTGATCCCGAACATCTGGATGATAACATGGATATTGCACCCATAGGCAAACCCATCCTCCATGAGCAGATGTATGTGCTGGATCCTTGCCTGAATGTTTGTCCCATAGGCATACCCGGCGAAATCTGTATAAGTGGGGCAGGGCTGGCCCGCCAATACCTGAACGATCCAGAGAATACGAGCAATAAATTTGTTCAATTTGAATTAATGGGAAATGCTCGTATTTATAAAACAGGAGACCTGGGCAGAGTGCTGGCTGACGGCAACATCGAATATCTGGGCAGGCTGGACGAACAGGTCAAGATACGTGGATATCGCGTGGAGTTGCAAGAAGTTGAGAAGCACCTGCGTGAGTTGCAGGACATCGGTGAATGTGCCGTCACTCTTTACGGGAACGAGCTGGCAGCCTATTTCACTTCGGAGGAGATGCTCGATGCAGGCAAGCTCAGAAGCCAGCTGGAACGCTCCCTGCCCAAATATATGGTGCCGGCTTACTTCCATCAAATGGAAAAAATGCCGGTATCGTCCAACGGCAAGGTCGATAAGAAACAATTGCCGGATCCCATGGCTCTGAAAAAGAAAAAGAACATCTGCGCTCCCAGGGATGAAGTCGAAAAAAGTATTCTTCGAGCCTGTACCAATGTTCTCAAAAGGGAAGGCATCGGTATGGACGACAATTTCTTTGAAATTGGAGGAAACAGCCTGAATGCAGTACGTCTTATTTCACAAATCCAGAAAGAACTGGATGTCGACCTGGCACTCAAGGACATTTTTTACAATCCTGTTTTGCTTGATATTGCCGATACCGTAAGGAAGTCCCTTTCAAGCAAAATGCCTTATGAAGCGGCCGTGGATGCCGAAAAAGAAATTGTGCCTATTTCAGATGAAGAATTGAAACTATTGTCCGAACTACAGTTTGATGATGATGAATATTAAAGAATTAAAGAGAAGAGCGTTGGCCGGAGATCTCTCAGCCCTGGAAGAGCTGAGGAAGATAGGTGCCTTGTCTGGCAACAAGTCGAAATATACCATGGAACCGGTTTCTTATGCCCAAAAAAGGCTTTGGTTTATAGACAAGATGGACAGCTCGCCAGCTTATAATCTGACAGCGGCTATTCAATTGGAAGGCAATCTGATGGTAGAATTTCTGGAAAACGCCTTTAGGGAAATTATCCGGCGCCATGAAATCCTGCGCACCTGTTTTGTGGAAATGGATGGAATGCCTTACCAGAAAATATGGAGCGAGACCCACTTTAGTCTCGATAAGATAGACCTGACTGAGGTTTTGGATCAGGACGAAAAAATTGCTTCCTTGATGGCGGAAGAGACCAACCGCTGTTTTGATCTCTCCGGCGGGCCCCTTCTGATTTGTCGTCTTCTCAGGCTGGCAGCCGGAAAGCACCTGTTGCTTTTCAACATGCACCACGTTATCACCGATGGTTGGTCCATCGGTGTGTTGATATCAGAGCTGACCCAGCTCTACAACGCTTTCTGCAAAAACGAACCTAGCCCGCTGGCTCCGCTCAGGATACAGTACAAGGACTTTGTGCAAAGGCACGGGCAGATGCTCAAAAGCGACGAAGGCCAGAAGCACCGCGACTATTGGATCCAGCAATTTTCGGGCGAGATCCAGTTTACCGAATTGCCGCCTGACCTGAAACGCCCTTTGTTCAAAACTTTCAGTGGAAAACTTCTGGAAATAGACCTGGACGAGAAGCTGCACCACCGCATTCTCAGCCAGGCTCAGAAAAGCAATGTCAGCCTTTTCATGTTTCTTGTGGCGGTTGTGGACATCCTTATCAGCAAATATACCGGAAAGAAAGATGTGACCATAGGCTCAGCCAGTTCGGGCAGAGAACAGAGGGATCTGGAAGATCAGCTCGGTTTTTATGTCAACACCATCCCCTTGCGCAATAAGGTGGGAGCCGATTTATGCTTCCTCGACTTTCTTGAGAAAGTCAAGATTCATTGCATCGAAGCCTACGATCACCAGTTTTATCCATTCGATCTTCTCATCGAAGAACTGAATCTGGAAAGGGATACCAGCCGAAATGCCCTGTTTGAGGTACTTCTTACGCTCGATGAGCTGAATGCCGATACCTTCGCCTTCGACGGAATAAAAACCACCGTTATCCGACCGGAAATTACCATGAGCAAAATGGACATCCATTTCCATTTTCAGGAATCGACGGAAGGCATGAAGATGGGCCTTGTTTACAATCCGGAGCTGTACAGCACCGGCATGATTGGAAGGCTGGTCGGGCATTTCCTGCAATTGCTGGAGAACATTCTGGATGCACCCGATACCCTGATAGGCAAACTTGAAATGATCACTCCGGCGGAAAAGGAACAAATTCTCCACCGGTTCAACAATACCAACAGAGACATACCACTTGACAAGACGCTGGCCGAGATCTTTGAAGAGACTGCAGCAAAATATCCGGATAAGCCGGCTGTTGTATATCAGGGAGTCCCTATGTCCTACAAAGAACTCAATGACAAGGCCAACGCCCTGGCGCTTTTGCTGCGAAACCAGTATTCTCTGAAGCTGGATGAAGCCGTAGTTATATGGATGGACAGGTCGCACGAACTGCTGGTCTCCATACTGGGTGTGCTCAAGGCCGGTGGTGCTTATTTACCCATTGACACTCAAATGCCCGTAGGGAGAATCAACGTTATAATGGATGACGTCAGGACACGCATTGTCTTGACCGATAGGAAAGACAACCAGAATCTTGCGGTGCCACATGTGATTCAGGTTACCTCCGGTTTCCTTTCCGGTTTGGAAGCAAGTCCCAATTTCTCCGTAGGCAAGACTTCCTCCAATTTGGCTTATATCCTTTATACCTCGGGTTCTACAGGCATGCCCAAAGGAAGCATGATTGAGGAAAAATCGGTTATCAGGCTGGTTATCAATAATATTATGACGGAAATTAGCGAAAAGGACAGGTTTTTTTCCACCTCTTCCATCTCTTTCGATGCCATAACCTACGATCTTTGGGGCAGTTTGCTCAACGGAGGTGCTTTTTATCTGGAAGACCAGAACGACTATCTGGATCCGGAAAAGCTGAAGGGCTACATCGTGAAATACGGTATCAACAAGGCTGTTTTTCCAACAGGGTTCTTTGTCCGGATGGCCGAAACAGACCAGCAAAACGACCTGGACCTTTTCCGGGGCTTTGATACCTTGCTGATCGGCGGAGATAAATTACCTCCGAAAATATCCAACTTTTTTATCCGCAAATATCCGGACTGTCTGTTGATCAATGGTTACGGACCAACCGAAAATACCTGCATCACCACTTACTATCCTGTAAAAACGGAGTTTCAGAGCGATCTGCCCATTGGCAAGCCCATATCGAACACGACGGTCTACATTTTCAACGATTCGGGAAATCTTTGTCCCATCGGAGTATCCGGAGAAATAGTCATTGGCGGTATAGGCTTATCCCGGGGGTATGTAAACCGTCAGGACCTGAACGATTCCTGCTTTGTGGAACATCCGTATTGTCCCGGTGAAAAAGTATACCGCTCCGGCGACATCGGGCAATGGACCGAAGATGGAAACCTTCTTTTTATGGGCAGGAACGACGACCAGATCAAGATCCGTGGGTTCAGGATAGAAACCGGTGAAATTGAAAACGTGGCTGTCTCATTCGTGGGTCTTACCAGTGTGAAGGTTCTGCCTCTTCAGGAAGAAGACCAGAAACAGCTGGTGCTTTACTATACGTGTTCCGGTGAAGTTCGGGAGGACGGTTTGAAACAGCATCTTGCTAAGGCTCTTCCCGAATACATGCTTCCCAAATACTTTGTCCGGATGGAGGATTTTCCGCTCAACCAGAACGGCAAGGTGGAATACAAGGCTTTTCCCAAACCGGATCTACGTTTGGAACACGAAGGTGCTTCTCTCGTCCCCGTAACACCGATGCAGAAAAAACTGGCAAAAATTTTCGAGGACATTCTGAACGTCAGAAATGTTTCTCTCACCGACAATTTCTTCATCATCGGCGGACACAGCCTCAAGGCTATCAGAGCCGTTTCCGCCATTCAGAAAGAACTGTCCGTAAAGGTAAGCCTGAAAGAGTTTTTTGCCAACTCGGACATCGCTTCCCTTGAAACCCTGATTCGTGGCAAGAAACGGGAAAGACTGGGAGATATTCCTGTTGTCCAGATTGCAGAGTACTACGAGCTGTCCCATGCGCAAAAACGTCTTTGGGTACTCGACAGGATTGAAAAATCCAGGTCGACCTACAACATACCGCTGGCCGTCACCATTTACGACGATATCGACATGGATGTCCTGCAATCAGCCCTGGACGACCTTTTGAAAAAGCACGAGTCGCTAAGAACCGTTTTTGTGGAAATCAACGGTTCGCCTTTTCAAAAAATTATTGAGCACCAACAGCTTCTCATCCGGCAACTGGATTTCAGCAAGGAAAAAGATCCTTCTGCAGCTGCTTATAAGGAAATCGTAACAGAAGCCCACCGCCCTTTCAACCTTTCTGAGTTCCCACTTGTCAGGGTGGCTGTTATCCGGCTGGATGCCGAAAAATATATTCTGTTTATCAATATCCACCACATTGTTTGTGACGGCTGGTCGGTCCATGTTCTTGTAGACGACCTGTTCGGGAGTTATCGGAATCGTCTGAGCCACCAGGCCACCGAACCACCGAAGCTGCACATCCAGTATAAGGACTATGCTGCTTGGCTTAACCAAAGGCTCAGCGGGGAGGCCAGCGCTGTAGACCGTGCCTATTGGCTGGAAAAGCTTGGCGAAGACCTCACACCTCTGGATATACCTTCCGACTTTCGGCGCCCTGCTGTCAAGACCTATGAGGGAGATACCGGTTATTACCCTTTTCCGAAAGAACTGAAAAAGGCCTTGGATACATTTAATGCTGAGAAACGAAGCAGTGTTTTCATGACCCTGACGGCAGCCCTCAAGGTCCTTTTGTACCGCTACAGCGGAAAAGAGGACATCGTCATCGGCACACCGGTGGCAGGCAGAGACCATCCGGATCTGGAAGACCAGATAGGCTACTACGTCAATACCCTGGCTTTACGCGACCGGATTAATCCCGGAAGGACGTTTGCCGAATTTCTGGAAGACGTCAAGAAGACGTCCACAGAAGGTTACACCCACCAAATGTATCCTTTCGACAAACTGGTGGAAGAGCTCAGGCTTCCCCGGGATACCAGCCGTTCCCCCTTGTTCGATGTCATGATTGTGCTGCAAAATACCGACAGCTCTTTTCTCAAAGCCTTCAAGCGGATGGAACCCTATCCGGTTCCGATGACCATCAGCAAGTTTGACCTGACTTTTAATTTCAATGATTCCGGTGAAAACCTAGAATTCCTCATCGAATACAATACGCAGTTGTACCGGAAGGAAAGGGTCGACCGGATGGCTACCCATCTGTTGACTTTGATTCAGGAAATCATAACCAATCCGGCCCAGCCCATCGGTACGGTCCAGATTCTGGATGAGAAAGAAAAGAGCGAATTGCTGTACCAATTTAATGATACGGCAGCATCCTATCCGGCTGAAAAGACCGTTGTGCAACTTTTTGAGGAAGTTGTGGCAACGTTTCCATCCAACATTGCGGTAGTCTATAAGGACCAGACGTTGACCTACGAGCAATTGAACGCCGAGGCCAACAGCATTGCACAGACTATAATGAAACAAGCTGTCTTGCAGCCGGACGAACCGGTCGGTGTGCTTGTTTCACCGTCCGGAATCCTGCCCGCCACGTTACTGGGCATTCTTAAGGCCGGAGGGGCCTATGTACCTATGGATCCGGAATATCCCGACGAAAGAATCCGGAACATACTGACCGAAAGCGGGATGAAACTTCTGCTGACCCAAACCAAGGATGAGGTTCGTCTTCGTTCGCTTTGTGGGGAGCAGGCAGAGGTCTCCATACTGAACCTGGACACTTTTTCTTTTTCGGAAACAGTCAACCCCGATTGTCCCGACATCAGCCCCGATGCGACGGCTTATGTTATTTTTACATCCGGTTCCACCGGCAAACCCAAAGGCTGCCCCATCAGTCACAGGAATCTGGTCCGGCTTCTTGTCAACGACAGGAATCCTTATGATTTTGGTCCGTCCGATGTTTGGATCATGGCCCATTCCTATTGTTTTGACTTCTCAGTCTGGGAAATGTACGGAGCACTGCTCTTTGGAGGCAAGCTCCTTGTGCCTGAACGGAACGAAGTGAGAAATATTTTCGCATTTGTCCGTTTGGTCAGCGAAAACGGGGTGACCGTTCTGAACCAAACCCCGGGTGCTTTCTATAAATTCATTGATGCGGTGCTGGAAGCCGGAGATAAAATACCGCTCAGCCTTCGCTATGTGATTTTTGGCGGAGACAAGCTCAATCCTTCCAAGTTGGCAGAATGGGTCAAGGTGTATTCCACTGCAAGAATCAGGCTTATCAATATGTATGGTATCACCGAAACAACCATTCATGTGACCTTTCATGCCCTGACCGATGAGGAAATACGCCTTTCGGACGGAAGCAGCAACATTGGTGTTCCGCTGCCTGAAACCAGGGTTTATATCCTTGACAGGGCTTTGCGGCTGGTGCCCGAAGGCGTCTATGGAGAAATCCATGTTGCCGGAACAGGACTGAGCAAAGGTTACCTGAATCGTCCTGACCTGACAGCGGAACGCTTTATTCCCAATCCATACGTTGAAAAAGACGTGATGTACAAGAGCGGAGACGTGGGGCGCTGGCTTTTCGACGGTACGCTGGAATACCTTGACCGATCCGACAGTCAGGTGCAGATACGTGGTTTTAGGGTGGAAACAGCGGAGATAGAGCTTCAGCTTCGCCGCCATTCCGATATTACCGATACCGTGGTGGTGGCGGTTGAAAAGGAGGGTACCAGGGAACTGGCTGCCTACCTTGTGACCGATAAGGAACTCAAGGTTCAGGAACTCAAGAGCTTCCTTTCTTTTGTTTTGCCCGAATATATGATTCCGTCCTATTTCATACAGATAGAGAAAATTCCGCTGACCGGCAATGGAAAGGTGGATAAGAAAGCCTTGCCACCTGCTATACAAAACATCGCTACCGGTGCTTTGTTCGAAAATCCGGTCACCAAAGTGGAAGAAGACTTGCTTGAAATTTGGCAGACGGTGCTCAATGCCAAGAGCATCAGCATTCACGACAATTTTTTTGACATCGGAGGAAATTCCATTCTTTTGGTGAAACTGCATAGTAAAATCAATGCCTTGTATCCGGATACCTTGGAGCTGACCGATCTGTTTATCAAAAGCAATATAGCAGATCAGGCTGCCTGGATCCTACAAAAACAAGAACCTGAGGAATTTGTCGATGTGGACAATTTTCAACAGCTTAAATATCACGATGTTGCTATTGTTGGAGTGGCTTCCAGAATAGGCCGATGCGAAACGACGGAAGATTTCTGGAAGGAAATCCGTGGGGGCAAGGATCTGATTGGTCCCATGCCTGAGGAAAGGATGTCCGATATCAGCAACCTGGCGTCGTTCCATCATCTGGATCCCTCTAAGCTGAGGGAGTATTGCTATTTGCCGGAAATTGATAAGTTCGATTACGGCTTCTTCAAACTTTCACCGGCTGAAGCTTCTTACATTGATCCGGGGCAGCGTTTGTTTATGGAAACCGGTTATCACGCTTTGGAAGATGCCGGATACGGTGGACACAAACTTTGGGGCAGCAAAACCGGCATTTTTATCGGCGCCAGCGACAATCTGGCCGAATATGCCAGATACATTGAAGCTACCGAGAACCCTGATCCCAATTTGATGTTTGCGGCTCAGACTCCATCCATTCTGGCCAGCCGTTTGTCTTACCACTTTAACCTGAAAGGCCCGGCTTTGTTGGTCGATACAGCCTGTTCTTCTTCGCTGGTCGCCTTGCATCTGGCCTGTCAGTCCATCCGGGAAGGAAAAATCGATTCCGCTTTGGTCGGAGCCTCCAAACTCCATTTGTTGCCGTTGGATCTGGGATCCAGGCTGGAAATCGACTCATCCGACGGCAGAACCCGCAGCTTTGATGCGACTTCCGATGGAACCGGAGGTGGGGAGGGCGTACTTGCCCTTTATCTCAAACCGTTGGAAAAAGCCATGCAGGACAACGATCATATTTACGCCGTCATCAAAGGCAGCGAGATCAACCAGGACGGTAATTCCAACGGTATTACCGCGCCCAATGCCGAAGCTCAGGCCGATGTTATCGACAAGGCCTGGCAGGATGCAGGTATCGATCCCCGTACCGTCAGCTTTATAGAGACCCACGGCACAGCCACCAGGCTGGGCGATCCCATAGAAATAGACGGCATTACCAAGGCTTTCCGGCGGTACACTTCGGAAAAAGGCTTTTGTGCCATTGGTGCTGTGAAGGCCAATATCGGTCATCTGGACACGGCAGCCGGTCTGGCCGGATTGCTGAAAGCCGTATTGAGCTTGCAGCACAGGCAGCTTACCCCATTGGCTCATTTTACGAGTCCGAACCCTGGCCTCAAAATCGAGGAAAGTCCGGTATACATCCATCGGGAACTGAAAGACTGGGCCTCGGACGGTACCCCGCTTCGTTGCGGTGTCAGCTCTTTCGGACTGAGCGGAACCAATTGCCATGTCGTGCTGGAAGAAGCCCCGGCGTTGGTTGCTCCTCTCAAGAAAGAAAAGAAGGACTGCCTTTTTGTTGTATCTGCCCGCAGCAAGGAAGGTCTGTTGGAGTATGCCGGAAAGATGGAGCAATATCTTGAACAGCATGCGGAAACGGATGCAGATAGTCTTTGCTACACCCTTTCCACCGGTAGAGGGCATTATACCCATCGTCTGGCCATTGTCTTTGACAGCTCCAGGGAGCTGCTGCGCAAACTTTCACAGACCGTTGAAAACGAACTGATACCCGTTACGGCTGACGGTATCTATTACCGCCAAGTCAAAACGGTGGCCTCCAACAAAAAGGACAGGACGTTTGAGGAAATCACCGAACAGGAAATCCGCGAACTCAGCGACAAAACCAACGAGTGCATTGCTTCCATCGATATTCACGAACTGGCAGCAGCCTATGTGAAAGGTGCCGACATCTGCTGGGAAAACTATTTTACCGGTTCGGGGCCTGCCAAATTGTCCCTTCCGCTTTATCCTTTTGAACGAAAAAGGTGTTGGGTTAAACTGCAGGCTCCCCAAGCGGAATTTACTTCCCACAGCAGGACGTATCCACGTATTTTCCTGAACAATAGTCTTATAGAAACCCCTTCGGTGGCCGTTTATGCCCGTATTTTCTCGGAAGACGACTGGTTGCTCCGTGAGCACAGGGTCTTGGACAATCCGACCCTGGTTGGCGTCTCCTATTTACAGATGGCCTACGAAGCCGGCTCGCACGTCTTTGGTTCGACCAGGTTGCACGTGGACGATTTCTATCTGCTTCAGCCATTGGCTCTGACTGAAGGAAAGGCTTTGGAGACCCTCATCACCATCCGGAACGAGGATTCTGTCCTCCAGACCGAAATCCAGTCCGGATCCAGGGAAAAAGGCTGGCTGTCCTATGCACGGTTTAAAGTGACGGAGCGTTTGACGGGTGAAACTCCTGTCTTTGATCCGACAGCCGTTCGCTCGCGCATGACCCAGTCCAGGGAGGTATTCCCCAAAGAGCCTGCTTCCGGTGAAGAAATGGTCTGGGTCAGTGATAAATGGGATTGCCTGAGAGAAGTCTATTGGAATGAAACGGAGTCTCTGGCCCGATTGAGCGTGCCGGAACGGGATATCGCTTTGGCAGGGACTTTTTTTCTATATCCTCCGTTGATGGATGCGGCACTGAGTTTTGCACTTGATGCACCCGGGTATTTGCCCTATTCCTTTGGCACGGTGGAACTGTTTGGAAAAGCATCAACAACCCTGTTTAGCCATGTCAAGCCGAAAGAATCTACAGAAACAACCCGGAGCTTTGACATGACGCTGGCCGATGAGGCCGGAACGGTCTTTGCCACTTTTCAGGATTTCACCTTTCGTAAAGTGACCAGGGAACCGGATCTTTTCCATGAACTGGTGTGGAGAAGCTGGCCGCTGAAGAAACAGGAAGACCAGATGAAGAGGATGATCACGGTGCTTTTTTCTTCCGCCTGCAACCTGCAATTGGCGGAGGCTCTTTCATCGATGGACGGCGTTTCAGCCGTCAGGATGGAAAACGGAAACTTTGCCGAAATGTTCAGGGATGGCATTCCTGAACGGATTCTTTATCTGCTCCCTGAACTGGATAAGCCCGCTGTCCTGGAGAATAAGCTCGACGGATCCCTATACCCGGCTTTCCATTTTGCCAGGTATATTTCCGCCAACCTATCCTCCAGACTGGATTTGCTGTTTGTCGGGAAAAATGTCTGTGAAATTACCGGAAACGAGCCCCGGCTCCATTCCTTGCTCTATGCTGTTGCGGGATTGGGACAGGTGATGGGACAGGAGAACCCGTCGCTGACCTGTCGTTTTCTGGACATTGATGACGATGCGTCGGCAGACGATCTCTTGCAGGAAATCGGCAACGGCTTTGCCGGAACCTACTTTTACAGAGCCCTTAGACAGGGGGAAAGATACATCCGCGAGATCAAGCCCCTTCGTCTTGATGAAAAGCCTTCCAACAACCTGATTTACCACAACGACGGCGTTTACCTCTTAACCGGAGGTACCGGAGGCATTGGTCTGGAAATGGCCCACTATTTATCCAAACAGGCTAAGGTCAGGCTGGCTTTAATCAATCGCACGGCTTTTCCGTCGAGAGAAAACTGGGATGCTGTCACCGACCAAAAGCTTTGTCGCAAGATCGGGAAAATTCGGGCTATTGAGCAGGCTGGCTCCAGCGTGCATTTCTACACGGCCGATATCAGTGATGAGGCTTGCCTGAAAACGGTTATTGCCGGTATCCGAAAAGATCTTGGCAGAATCTGTGGTGTCGTCCATGCTGCCGGTGTTCCCGGAGATGGCTTCCTCTTCAGGAAGGATTTCTCTACTTTCAGGGAAGTGATTTTGCCCAAAATACAGGGAACCGTTTACCTTAGTCAGCTGTTGAAAGAAGACCGTCCCGATTTTTTCCTGATGACTTCTGCGCTGACAGCCATTCTGCCCAGTTCCGGTCAAAGCGACTATACGGCGGCTAATGGCTTTATGGATGCCTATGCCCTGGAGTTGCGCCGAGAGGGGCTTCCAGCACTGAGTATCAACCTGACAGCCTGGAATGAAACCGGTATGGCCTTTGAACGCGGTGTGGCAGACGACGGCGTGTTCAGGTCCATCGGGACAACTACAGCCGTCGCAGCCATAGGAAAGCTTCTCCAAAAGCAACTGAGTTCAGCCGTTTTGGGAGAAACCGATCTATCAAAACTGGATGTTTCCGCTGGTCTGCCTTTCTACCTGGAACAAAAACAGCCGCTTCAAAAGGCAGCCAAGGCTGAAGCTGGAAAACAGGTACTGTTGCATGGCAAGGTCGCTTGTTCGGAGTATGAAAAAGAAATAGCTCAAATTTGGGGACAGGTTCTCGGCTATTTGGAAATCCATGTGACCGACAACTATTACGAATTGGGCGGTGATTCCATTCATGCCATCAAAATCTGTCATCTGCTGGAAAAAGCATTGGGCATTACCGTGACCATCGGTGAGCTGTTCAGTCACCTGACCATAACCGACCTGGCTGCGTTTCTTGAAACGAAGGCCGGAAAGTCCGGCCTATCCCAGTCGATTCTTCCTGCCGCCCAAAGCAATTATTATCCGGTTTCTTCGGCCCAACGCCGTCTTTTCATTCTGGACAGGCTAACCAGGGACAAGCTCAGCTATCATCTTCCTGAAATCTGGCGCCTGGAAGGAACACTCAGGGTGGATGACTTCATCCGGGCATTCCGTCAGGTTGTGGAACGTCAGGAGATACTCCGCACGACTTTTGATCTTATTCAGGACGAACCGGTCCAGTTTGTTCAGGACGAGCTGAATTTCGAAATTCCTGTCCTGAAAATGGGCGAAACCCAGGCCAGGGAACATATCCGTGGCTTTATCCGGCCTTTTGATTTGAGTCAGGCACCTTTGTTCCGTACAGAAATAGTCGAACTCTCATCGGTGGACCATCTGGTTTTGCTTGATGCCCATCACATCATTATGGATGCCTTATCGCTGGAAATACTGAAAAAAGAGATCTTCAGTCTGTACGAAGGCCGGGTTCTGGATCCGCTTCCCATCCAATACAAGGATTATTCCACTTGGCAGAACAGCATTACGGGCAAACAGGTGGCCGAAAGAGGGAAAGACTGGTGGATCGGTCGGTTCCAGGGTGAGATACCGGTTCTCGACCTTCCGCTTGACGCCCCCCGTACAGCAATCCAATCGGCACAGGCAGGAGCTCATACCTTTTGCCTGGATGAGACTCTGACCGCAGCCATCAAGAAAATGTCCGCCGAACAGGGACTTTCTACCTTTATGATCCTGCTTGGTGTATACAATCTTTTGCTGCACAAATACACCAGACAGGACGATATCATTGTGGGGGTAACCACTACGGGACGCGAAAATGAAGTCCTCAACGGAGTGCTTGGCATGTTTGTCAATAATTTACCTGTCCGATGCTTTCCGAAAGAGACCCTGAGTGTGAGAGCCTTTCTGGAAGCATTGAAGACCACGCTTGGAGAAGCCTTCGCCAATCAGGCCTATCCTTTTGACGAACTGGTTGAAAAACTGGACATCAAACGGGACCTGAACCGTTCACCCTTGTTCGACGTGGTTTTTTCCTATATGAATTTCGAGCGTGCGGACGTGCGTGCGGGTGAGCTTCGGATGTCCGACTATCAGGCGGAAACCGTCCTTTCGTCCGAATACGACATGACACTTTACGGTCTGGAAGCCGAAGATGAGATTTTCATTACCATCAAGTATAAAAAAGCCCTTTTCAAAAAGGAAAGCATCGAACGTTTGGCCGGTCATTTTACCACAATAGCTGCACTGCTTACGGAAAATATCGATCAGCCCATTGCTGCGCTGGATATCCTTTTGCCTTCGGAAAAAACAAGGCTGGAAGCTTTCAATACCCAATATGAGAAAGTCAGCGACGAGGTTGACGCTGTCGACCTGTTGCGGCAATCCTTTGCGGCAAATGCTGTCGGGAAGGCCATCCTGTGTTGCAATCAGGAAATCTCGTACCAGGACCTGGATGAAAAATCCAATCGTCTGGCTCATTACCTGCGGAGCGAACTGTCCGTAAAGCCCAATGACCTGGTGGCCCTCTTGCTCGAGAGAACAGAATCGATGGTGGTTGCCATGCTGGGTATCCTGAAAAGTGGGGCAGCCTATGTAGGCATTGACAGTGCTTATCCACAGCAAAGGGTGGATTACATTCTGGACGACAGCAAGGCCAGAATACTTGTAACCGAAAAAAACCTGCTTTCCAGAGTGGAAAGATCGGAATTGGCTATCGTGGACATCGAAGCCCCTGAACTTCTGCTTGAAAAAGCGGAAGAACCCCGTCCCATCAATATCGCCGATGATCTGGCTTACGTCATTTACACTTCGGGAAGTACTGGTGCTCCCAAAGGTGTTGCCATAACTCATAGAAACCTGTCTGTTTTTCTGAATTGGGCGATTCTGGAATTTAAGAATTCCAATTTTGACCTTGTTTACGCAACTACGTCCTATTGCTTTGACCTTTCCATTTTTGAGGTATTTTATACGCTGGCAGCAGGCAAGACTTTAAGGATTCTGAAATCCGCCCTTGAAATCCCTGCCTGGCTTGTCAAGGATGAAAAGGTACTGATCAATACCGTCCCATCTCTTTTTGCCGTCATTCGGGAAGACCTTGCCGGTTTGGAGCATTTGTCTGTCCTCAACCTGGCAGGAGAGCAGATTCCCCAGACCCTTATAGACAGCCTTGACTGCAATCTTCTTGAAGTGCGTAACCTCTATGGACCTTCCGAAGACACAACCTATTCCACCGTGTACCGTTTTGGCAACAACAAGCGAAAGGTGCTCATTGGCAAACCAATATCCAATACGCAGATTCATATCGTTGACACCAGTCTGAAGCCCGTTCCTGTGGGACATCCCGGCGAGATATGCATAGCCGGCGACGGGCTGGCCGAAGGCTACTTATACAAGGATGAACTTACCAGGGAAAAATTCATCAAAAATCCATTCGGAAAAGGCAGGCTCTACAAAACCGGTGACCTGGGCCGTTGGACGGAATCCGGTGATATCGAATACCTGGGAAGAATGGACCGTCAGGTCAAGATCCGCGGTTTCCGCATCGAGCTTGGCGAAATTGAGACCAACATCAGACGCTATCCTTCTGTGAAAAATGCCGTTGTGGTCGTTTGCGAAAAAGATTCTGGAAAGGACATTGCCGCTTACATCGTTGCTGATCCGAACATAGACATACAGCAACTAAAAGCCTATTTGACCAATATCCTGCCAGCGTATATGATTCCGCTTTATTTTATACCGATGGAAGAAATTCCGCTCACTCCCAACGGCAAGGTCGATGTGAGAGCTTTGCCAGAACCTGTCGCTGTCCACCGGGCCCAAACAATGGATACACCTGAATCCTTTAATCCGACGGAAGAAAAACTGGCTAAATTATGGAGAGCTGTACTGGAAACGGATGTTTTCGGTAAGCAGGACAGCTTTTTCAACCTGGGGGGCCACAGTCTCAAAGCCCTGAAACTGATTTCCCGCATCAACAGGACATTCAACATTCATCTTGACTTGTCGGATGTATTTGAATACCCCACCATCGAACAATTTGCCGTTTTAATGGACAGTCAAAAGAAAAAGACCTCCCTATCGGCTCTCAAACCCTTGAAAAAAGCAAAGACCTACGAGGTATCACATGCCCAGCGTCGGCTTTGGATACTGAACAGGTTGGAAAGCAAGTCTGTAGCCTACAACATTCCGATGGTTTACCATATTCCCTCAGCCATCGATGTGGATGCCCTGCAAAGGGCTTTCCATGCTCTGATTGAGAAACATGAATCTCTCAGAACCAATTTTGTCGAAATAGAAGGAGAGCCCAGACAAAGTATCCTTGATCGGTTTGACTTTACCATAAACCTCAGGGACGTCGTCGTAAAACATGGATTGGTGGAAGATTCCAAAGAGCTTGTACAGCAAGCCATCGCGATGCCGTTCGATCTCCGGGAAGCACCGCTCATCAAGGTTACTCTGCTCAGGCATCCGAATCAAGCGGAGTACATTCTTGTCATCAACGTGCACCACATTGTTCTGGACGAATGGTCCATCGATATCCTGGCCAGAGACTTGAACCTCTTTTACGACCATTTTTCCGGCCGGAAGAAACTGACCGACGAAAGCCTGCTTATGCCATCTCCGGTTCAGTACAAGGAATTTGCTCACTGGCACAACAGGCAAATTGCCGAAAAGGAGAAAACGACCAATGAACATAAGCTGTTTTGGTTGAATCAGTTCAGCAAGAACGCTCCTTGTCTTGATTTGCCCTCCGATTTCCCGAGGCCCAAAATCCAGACATTTGAAGGCAGAACGCTGTCTTTCACCTTGCCGGAATTCTTGTCTCAAGGTCTCCGAAAATTCGGTATGGAACATCAGGCCAGCGAATTTATGACCTTGTTGGCCTTGTTTCATGTGCTGTTCTCGAAATATACCGGTCAGGATGACATCGTTATCGGAACCCCCATCGCCAACCGTGAGCATCCGGACATTCAGGACCAGATCGGGTTCTTTCTCAATACCCTGGCCTTGCGCAATCAGTCCGACCGGACCGAAAACTTCAGTCAGTTCCTGAATGAGGTTAGGGAAAATACCCTGAAAGCCTTTAGCCATCAGGCTTATCCCTTTGATATGCTGGTGGACGGGTTGGAACTGGTGCGCGACCTTTCCCGTTCGCCTTTGTTCGATGTCATGCTGATATCGCAGACGCCGGCAGGAGACAAAGACCCGTCGCTTGAAGGTCTTCAGATGAAAGCGCTCGAATACGATTATCCTGTCAGTAAGTTTGACCTTTCCATCAGTTATTGCGATGAAGGCGGACTTATAAGGTTCTTCTTTGAGTACAATAAGGCACTTTTCCTGCCTGAACGTATTCAAAACATGTTCAGCCATTTCTCTACATTGGTGAAGGAGGTGCTGACCCGTCCGGAAGTCTCCATGGATCAGCTGAGTCTGGTTTCCCCCGATGAAAGAGCAGCCCTGTTGCAGCTGTCTACCGGAAACGACAGACCTTTGTCCAACGCGTCCATCGTGAGTCTCATTGAAAGGCAGGCTCAGGAAAACAGCGATGCAATGGCCATCGTTTTCAAACGGAAGAAGCTTACTTACAAGGAAGTGAACGATCAAGCCAACCGGATGTCGCAGCTGCTGTTGCAGCAAGGCCTTCAACCCGGAGACCTTGTTGCCGTGATGCTCGACCGAAGTCATTGGTCTGTTATTGCCATGTTGGCCATCATTAAGGCGGGTGGGGTTTATATGCCGGTCGATCCGAACTATCCCCCCAGCAGGATCGATTATATCCTGCGCGATAGCCAGGGCAAACGACTGATCACTTCGGAAACCTATGTCCATCAGGCCCGCTTTGATGAAAACCGCATTCTGAGGATCGAAGAGATCGAGAAACAGCTTTCTGCCTTCCCTTGCGGGAATCCGGATGTCGGAATTTCCGCCGGAACCGATGCGGCAGCTTATGTTATCTATACCTCTGGTTCCACGGGAGAACCCAAAGGCGTTTTGGGTACGCATAAGTGTTTGCTCAATCTGGTGGAATGGCAGTCGGAAAGGATAGAGCCCAAACTCCGTTCCCTACAGTTTGCTCCCCACAGCTTCGACGTTTCCGTGCAGGAAATGTTGTTTTCCCTGGCTACGGGAGGCACCTTGTACCTGATTGACAACGACACGCGTTACAAGATGGCGCTGATTGCTGAAATCATAGAAAAAGAAGCCATTGAGATATTGACCATGCCCTACAGCGCATTGAACCTTTTCCTGAATGAAACGGAAAATCCGACCCAGCTCCGGTCGCTCCGGCATCTCATCACGTCCGGTGAACAACCCTTTATCAATGAAACCCTGTCCCGATTGCTGAAAATCGATCCGGATCTGCAGTTCCACAACCAGTACGGACCTTCCGAAACCCATGTGGTTACAGCTTACACCATCCATGGAAAGATCGGAGAGGAGCCCGTTAAAATATCCATTGGCCGACCCATTGACAATACAGGCATCTATCTGTTGGACAAACAGCTGCAACCTGTTCCGGTGGGTATCCCCGGAGACCTCTATATCGGCGGTTTCAACGTAGCCCTCGGCTACATCGGCAAGCCGGAACTGACAGCCGAAAAGTTTCTGGAGAACCCTTACGGACAAGGCCGTTTGTACAAGAGCGGTGACCTTGCCAGATGGGATTTCAATGGTAATCTGGACTTTCTTGGCAGAGACGACGGACAAGTCAAGGTAAGAGGTTTTCGTATAGAACTTGGAGAAATCGAATCCTGCCTGCTCAAACATCCCTGCATCCGGGAAGCGGCGGTAAAACTCACCGGAGACGGAGAGAACAAAGAGATCGTCGCCTATTTCACCACGAATGTGGAAAAACCCGATGTGGCAGATCTGAAAGAGTTTTTGGCTGCGCAGCTTCCTGCCTATATGATACCCGGCTTTTATGTCCGGATGGACAACCTGCCCCGTACTCCGAGCGGGAAGACAGACCTTCGTTCGTTGCCGGCACCCAAGGACACCGATTCTGTTTTCAAGTCCGAATATGTTGAACCGGAAGGCGATACCGAAAAGGCAATAGCCGAGGTCTGGAGAGAGATTCTGCATCGTGAAAAGGTCAGCGTCATCGACAATTTCTTTGAGATCGGTGGTAATTCCATCAAGGCCATACAGGTGATGTCCAGAGTGCAAAAACTGCTGGGTAGAAAGACCTATCTGAACTTGATTTTCCAGCAACCTACCATTCGTCAGATGGCCGGCATCATACTGGATACGGATCTCCGGGTGAAAAATATGGAAACGGACTGTATCCTGCTCAACAAAGAATGTGAACGGAAACTGTTTTTCATGCCCCCTGGCATTGGCTATTCTTTTGCATACATGGAGTACGCCAGATTCTTTGAGGACTATTCGGTTTACGGACTCAATTTCATAGAATCCGAACAGCCTGATAAATCCATGGCTGATCTACTCATGGCTATCCAGCCTGAAGGGCCTGTTTACCTGTTTGGGCATTCCGCCGGCGGAAACATGGCGTTTGATGTGGCCTTAGAGCTGCAGGCAAGAGGCCGTCAGATTGGCGGAATTGTTTTGCTGGACAGCTACCGGCAAATGGAAGTTATTGACTGGAGCGAAGAGGAATACCTGAACGATGCCATTCTCTATATAGAACAAAACCATGCCGAATTCCTTGATGAGGAGATTCGTGACGCAGCCCTCCAAAAAATTGTAGCCTACCGGCGGTATCTGAATGCAAGAGCTGAAAATAAATATGTAAATTGCCCCATCTTTCAGATAGAAGCAACCGACGAAATTACCAACTTTGGCCGGAACATCAGCAGGACTGCCTGGAGTGAACTGGCCCCCGGATTTGAGGTTTTTGAAGGTTTCGGCGGGCACATGGACATGCTCGGAAAAGCCAATCTGGAAAGGAATGCGCTGCTCACCAATGATTTGGTGAACAGTTTGTTTGAAAAGAATGTACTAAACCCTGTCGCTTCCCTAGCCAAACAGCCCGTGGAAGAAACAGGAAATGCCTGAATCTCTGTACAGTGATGAAAACCATGAAGCTTTTTTGCGTCCCTTATTCAGGAGGAAACGAAAACTCCTATATCGATTTTAAACAATATTTGCCTTCGGGCATTGAACTCCACACGCTCTGTCTTCCGGGCAGGGGAGCAAGAATGAATGAGCCCCTTACCGATAGTGTAAAGGAACTCACTTTGGATCTTTATCAACAGATAAAAGACCGGACAGACGGAGATTATGCTCTTTACGGTCACAGCTTGGGAGCCCTGTTAGCCGCTGCCTTGTGCCGTCATATCGTTGAAAAGGATTCCAGGCGGCCCAATGTACTCTTACTGTCAGGAATGAAAGCCCCTTCCCTTGTTACCTTTAACGAACGATTCCTTTTGTCCGACGAACAACTGCTGGACACACTTCGCAGAATGGGCGGAACCCCCGAAGAATTGTTGGAAGAGAAGATTTTTCTGGAGTATATCCTGCCCATCGTCCGTTCCGATTTCAAGGCCTATGCCATGTATAAATATCAACCGGCTCCCAAGCTGAAAGTCCCCATCTCCGTGATGCTTGGCAAGCAGGAGAATATTAGCGATGAGGCCGCCGGGCTTTGGCAGCAGGAGACGGAATGCCCCATCTCCGTGCATCGTTTTGAAGGCGGACATTTTTTCATTCGAACGGAAACACAAAACGTTTGTAAATATATATCGGAGCAGTGCTTTAAATATCGTCGGCCATGATCAAAATTTATTATGCCTACACCGATATACTCCCTACAAACCGGATGGACCAGCTTGAAACAAAAATACCGGAGAGGGAAAGATTGAAACTGGATCGATTCAGACGCAAAGAAGACAAGCTTTTACATCTGACAGCCATCCTGCTTTTGTCCAAGGCCCTGAGAGAAAACGGCTTTGATCGTTACAGACTTCAGGATTTGTGTTTTACCAATGAGGGAAGACCCTTTTTTCAGAATGAGTCCTTCGATTTCAACATCTCACATTCGGGCAACATGGCTGCACTTGCCTTTTCAAACAAAGGCAGGGTGGGTATCGATCTGGAAACAATCGTGGATGTCGATTTTGTTGATTTTGAGACTGTTTTCTCCAGAGAGGTTTGGGATAAGATCCATGCCTCCGATAGCCCCATACGTCAATTCTTCTTTTTCTGGACTCAGCTGGAGAGTGCCGTCAAAGCCGATGGAAGAGGTCTGCCAGTCCTTTCGACGGCTCACACGAAGATATTGAAAGATCTGGTTCTTATTGACGGAAAGGAGTGGAGTTCACATCCTATAAACCTGGATCCTTCAATATCATGTTGTGTCTCTTCCGAAAGCAAAGACGATGCGATTGAACGGATAGAAATCAAAACTATCTAGACTTGGACAATTCTCTTTTCTTATCCTTGTTGTAACTTGCAATAAGGATGTAAACGAGGGGTATGATCGGGGTGAAGAAAAGTGAAAAGATAAAATTGGCCCAAAAGCCCAAATAGGTGTGCTTTCCCAGTAATCCAACCACAAAAGCGAGAAAAACGTAAGCCGCAGTAAGTATCATGCTGTCATTTTTAGGATTGAAATTATTTTGCAGCTCCTGCGGTGGCTGAAGCTTTCATGTTCTTAGCCATTTCTTCTCCTTGCTTGTACATTTCTGCGAAATAATCCTTCACTTTCTTAGGATCGAAATTCAGAAAAGTCCCTCCGGTGGCGAAATGCTGGATGAATACTTTTCCCAAAGCCCAGGTGGTAGCTCCAGAGAATATAGGCATGGACAAGGCTCCAAGAACGCCAATGAAAGGAATGGACTTGAACCAACTGGTGATCGTGCTTCTTGACAGCGCGTCAGCCGTAATGCCGCCTACCAAAGCTCCGATGATGGATTTCCCAAGATTCTCGGAGAACTTGACATCATAAATCTTTGCAAGTTCGCTAAGCATTTTGAGCTGAACACCCGAAACGGTAGCAACATCCAATACTGGAACCGGTATCAAACCAGCACCCATTGACCAATACATATACGTTCTGGCAACCTTGTTTGCTTTATCCAAAAGCAGTTGGTCGTCCTTCAGGGTAGAATCTTTCACTTCTTCCATGATTGGTTCTTCTTCTTCTTTCTTGTTTTCCATAACACTCCATTTTTGGTTTTGAGAATATGTTTATTAAAAACGTTTTAGTCATCGTATAGTTCACTTTCCGGAACAAGAATTATCAAGCCCCATTTGTTTGCCGGTACAGGACAGTAAAAGGCATACCATTTTTTGCCTTTGATTGGTTTATCAATTGCTATGTACCCTCTTTTTCCATGTTGAAGAGCTCTTCCTATTTGGCGTAAGATGGGCAAATTATTTTCTTCGGCCAGCGTAAATATTGTTTCGTGAAAAATAAGTTCCTTGTTGAATGCGGAGATGATGGTGCCGTTTTCCGAGACAAGAATGGGATATCCGCTCAGGGTTCTCCCGACCGATTTCACAAAATCGGTCAGCCAATCCACAGATACATCCACCGTAACGATTCCGTTGAATGTTTCCTTGTTTCCGTTGAGCTTATAGAAGGGAACCGAATAGGTCGACATCAGGGAGTTGCCTCCGCCTTCGTCGTAATAGGGTTCGCTCCAAACCGGCTTTTTCAAGGTTTTTGGTATCAGATACCAATCCTTGTAGAAATAATTGTATTTTTCTCCGTTCAGGTTGGTATATTTTACGACGTCATTTTCTCTGTATGCATAGCATGAATTGTACAAGGAATCCTTTTCAAGCCGATAGGGTTCAAATGCGATGCATGAACCGTACAATTCCTCGTTGTTGAACAGAACCGATTCGAGGAGAATATTCATCTCATCGATGTTGGCTTCATGAAATTCCAGAATGTATGCCAGATCCTGAGGCGTTTTCTGGGCCGATTCCACCACCGTGTTTATCCGCTTGACCTCTGCAGACAACCGGTTTTGATAATACTCAATCCGGATGTCTTTCTTAAATATAACCTTATAGACCATCTTCCCGGCAAAAAAGAGGAGTAGGCACCCCAGGATGAAAACCACAATAACGGCCAACCCCTGAAAATTTTTCTTGATATCTTGCAGAATCTTACTCATTGCTCCAGCCTCTATAGAAAATACGATACTCTGGCGCCTTCGTGATGTACTTGTTGTTCATCAGGAACTGTACAGCCTTATCATAATCACTCTTCAAAAGCTCACCCGTCTTAACGTTTTTGCCTTTAGGCTTGACGGCACCCTCCATGGCGTTCATCATCCAGGATGCATGAGCCCTGTTGTCTATCACTTTTTCCTGTTTTTGGTATTTTTTCAGGACCTGCAGGCTTTCATTGCGGTGTGTCAGGGCATAGTTCCAACCCTCAATGGAAGCTCTCAGGAAGTTCCGACACATCACCGGATCCTTTTTGTAGGTCTCTTCCATACAATAGATACCGTCTTCAGGGAGGTTCATCCCGTAATCCCTGAAGCGGAAAATATTCAATTCGTTCGGATTCATTCCATAGTTGATCAGGCTGTTGTATTCGTTGTAATACATGACGGCGCAAATGTCTACCCCGTCTTTTAAGAAGATGTTGACTCCTTCGTTGATGCGTATGACCTTGGCTTTGATCTTGTGCTTTTCCAGAAAACCAACGGTCAGGTCTTCGAGTACTGTTCTCCAAACCGCGATGCGCTTGCCCTGAAAATCCTTGAGGCTTTTGATGCCGGACGATTTCTTGGCTACAAACATGATTTCGCTTTGCTGAAAAATTTGCCCAACGTTCACCAATGCCGTGCCTTCTGTTCTTTCCTTGATGGCAGCGGCAAGATACATGATGCCGAAGTCGGCCTTGCCTTCCTTCAAGGAGACGGGCACATCCCTGACATAACCTCCATGTATGATGTTCACATCCAGACCGTATTTGGCATAGATTCCCTTTTCCTTGGCCATGTAGTAACCGGCAAACTGAGGTTGCGGTACCCACAGGGGCAGGAAATTCACCTTCTTCAACGGCTTGTTCTGAGCCAGCCCAAAGGAAGCAGTCAGCAGGCAGATCAGCAGAAGTATGGGAAATCTCCTATTCATTTCAATCTCTTTTATTTATCTGTATTGAGCAATAAGGGCAGGTCTTTCTGTCCGGATCCCATAATGATAATCTTGGAATTGGGAGATTTGGCAAGTTCGGAAGTAACTTCCAGACCTTTCCATTTCAGGATAGGAATCCTGGAAACTTCTTCAAATTTCCGAATACCTTCTGCCTCGATGCCTTTGCGCTTCTTTTCCTTTTCTTCGATGGCGAGTTTGTAATCAAATTCATACGACAACTGCTCTGCCACCATTTTCTTTTCAATGGATTTTGATACGATGTCCGGCAGGGTTATTTTCTTGATCAGATAGTCATCTACCACAATGTTTCTGGCTATCAGCTGCTTGTTGAGATAGTACTTGATGGTGGACTGTATGACGAGGGAGGATATCTTGTACAGTTGTTCCGGGGTGTAGTTGCCTATGATGGACATGGAAGCCGACTCGACTTCGGGGGCAACAAAGGTTTCAGCGTAGTTTACGCCGAGATTCTTATGTATCACAGGAATGGAGTCCGGTACGGCATAAAAGCGGTAAATGAATTCCACATTGATGGAAAGGCCTTCGGCTGAAAGTATCTGCATGGTATCGCTTCTGGTCTGGATCCTGGTGTTGTAAATGTACATTTTGTCCCAGGGCCAGATCACATGAAGTCCTTCACCATAGTACTCATCCAGTCGGGTACCGGTGAATCTGGACCAACGGATGCCTTGCTCTCCTGAGTCGAGCGAGATAAAAATGTTTTTCCAGAAAAAGGCGATGAAGAACACAAACAGCAACAGCACCATTGATATTCCCAGCGTATGCTTGTTCCAATAGTCTGCAACGGCCTGCTTGATTTGGTTGAATTGCACACCGGTTTCCCTGAATATTTTTTTTAATTGTGAAATCACTGACAGTCCTCCATCGTTAAATTAATATCCTCTTTTGATTACACAAATTTGCCATAATCCATCTTGACCACCCTGTCCGCTACATGGAAATAGCGGTCATCGTGACTTACGGCAATAACCGTTTTCCCTTCGGCTTTCAACTTTTTCAACAGCACATCGTAGAAATAATCCTTGAACAGAGGATCCTGGTCTGCTGCCCATTCGTCGAAAATATAGATGGGCTTGTCTTCCAGCAAGGTCACAATCAATGCAAGGCGCTTTCGCTGACCGGTGGATAGATTCTGCTGGGTAAACCTGTTGTCCCTGAATTTTGTCTTGTTGTCAATCTGCATCAGTTTGAGCAGATCGTTTACCTTTTGAGCATCAACGTTTTCCAGTCCGTAAAGTTTATCGAAGAGGTGAAAATCGTAAAAAATGGCCGAGTAGAGTTCCCTGTAGTCCTGATAATTGGAATGATCCACCAGTTTGTCGTCCACATAAATGCTCCCTGAGCCTACCTGGGTGTAAAGCATTGTCAGCGCCTTGAGCAGAGTGGTCTTGCCGCTTCCGTTTCCACCTATCAGGAAAAGAGTTTCACCTTTGTTGATGGTCAGATCAAGTGGGCCGATGGAAAAAGCCTTGTCTCCCTCATCGTTCTCAAACTGAAAATAAAGCCCTCTGAGGTCAATTCTGTTGAAGTCTGAAAATCGGTTTTCTCCTTCAATGGGGGGAATCCCATCCTGTTTCACATGCTTGTCCAACTCTTCTTCCAACTCGTTGATGTTCCTGACCGAAAGGTTGAGCTGCTCGTATTGCGGTATCATTGATACGAGAGAGGACAAAGGGCCTATGGCGAAAAGCATGGCCGTCGTGGTGCTGACAATTTCCTTGGAAAAGCCGGGATTCATTTGCGGCAGGATAAAGACAATGGCTCCGAGTACAATATAGATGAAAGCCTGCGAGAAGACCATGTTGGTGGAAAACAGGTAACCCGTGGTCTCTTTCAGCTTTTTCAGGCCGGTGGTTATTTCCTGGTGACTTTCAAACAAGTCGTTGCTTTTCCTGCGGTTCAGTTTAATTTCCTTGAGACCGTCCAGAATATCCGTCAAAGAACTGAAATATTCGATCTCGGCCTTGTTGGTTTCATCCAGTTTGGCATATACCTTTTTGTTATTCTTGTTGAAAAGCATCACTCCGATGCCTAAGATGACCAGAAGGATGATGGCTGCCGTCATGTTCAGGTAGCCTATGTAGCCGAAAATGAAGATGAGCATGATGCCCGATTGCAGGGCGGTGATCAAGTAGACCGACATTTGGGAAATAAAGACCAGCTCCTGGGTGAGACGGTTGTAGATCTTGGCATTCCCTATTTTCTCGATATTCAAAAGGTCTGTCCGGCGAATTTTGTCGGATATTCTCATTCGAATGTTACTGAGAATTTCCTCAATCATCTTGACCCCTTCCACCAGAATGTATTTTTGTGCGGTGATGAATATTCCGACTACGGCGACAAACATCAGCAGTTGTGCAATATTGCCCGATTTTGCGGTACTGCTTTGTGCAGCCAGATTGATCACTGCAAGGACGCCGGTACTGGCAAGTCCGGATATTGCAGTATACAGCCCCAGTTTGAGTAACGGTTTGTCAGATTCCTTTTTGAGAAATAGGATAAGATTCATAGGTTAAGCGCTTAGTAAATGAACCAAGGCAAGGATCAATGCTGTAAATATATAAAAGAAATTGCTATTATAATGTCAACAATGATAATAATTTTAAAGATTTGCGTTAATATTCCTGCTGCTTGTTTCAGTAAATCAGGGCAATGAAGACAAACAAACGAATTTGCCGACAGAATCGGAATCAAAAGAATCTACCCTATGATCCAGTCTGCTATGAAATGTGATTATAACCCCATTTCCTTTAATTGTTCGTCCAGGTGAATGCCATCCGCCAGGTGGATGGTTTGAAAACCAAGACTTTCTGCTGTTTTAATGTTGTTGATGTTGTCATCAATGAATAACGATTCTTCCGCTTTGAGGTGGTATCTTTTCAGCAGAATTTCAAAGATTGCCTTTTCCGGTTTGATTATTTTTTCTTCTCCGGATACGACAATTCCTTCCAGTTCCTTGAAGAACGCATATTCTTTGTAGGCCAACGGAATGGTTTCTGCCGACCAGTTGGTCAGACCGAATAGTCTGTATTTCTTTTTCAACGGCTTTAAAAGCCTGGTGTTTTCCAAAATCTCGCCTCCGAGCATCTGGATCCAATCCTTGTAATACATCTGGATCTCCTTTTGGTATTCAGGATGTTGCTTTTGGAGTGTTTCGGTGGCTTCCTTTAAGGAACGACCGGCGTCTTGCCGTGCATTCCACTCCGAGGTACAGATATTCTCAAGGAAAAAATTCATTTCGGACTTATCCGCAAAGACCTGTTTGTATAAATATTGGGGGTTCCAGTCTACCAGGACGCCTCCAAAGTCAAAAATAATGTTTTTAATATTCATATTGATGAAAATCCAGTGGTACAATCTGTTTCTGCAAATGTATGAAAAATTGCCGGCCCTTTGACCGTGATACCTTTGAATGGGGATAAATCAAAGGCCTGATTGGAGCTTCTGCAACTTGATGGTCGGAAAAGAGATGCAACTTCTATATTTGCCTCCTGTGTAAATGACCTGATCGGCCAATCTGGTCTTGCTTTGCAACGACCAGATACCGGCATAATTGGAATGTATGGAATATTCAGGGGACGAGACGGCTTTGTTTTCTGGTCTCTTCGTTCAAACGCTCATATCCCAGCAAGGTACCTTCCAGATGATGGTCGTATAAGCCACAAACAACGGTTACCGGCACTTTGATCTTAGCAGGAATGGCTTTCAGTTCTGCCCAGAATCCTTGATTCCAATAAGGATCGTTGTAGTTGGTGTTGGTGATCCAGTCCCGATACCAGGTCAGTTTTGCACCAAGCATCGTCGTGTCCATCTCCATCTGAGGCATGAAGCGGTACTGTTCGTAATAAGGGCCTTCTCGATCGTATGCGGGTTTGGTTATTTTCTCTTCTGCATTGTCGATGGCCCAGCCACTCATGATGTCCTGACGAAAAAGCCCGTCCTTGTAAACGGAGATATGGCGGTCTACCCCGTAATGGTGGAGATAAAGCCCCTTGACTTTTTCCGGAAGCCGGTCGGCGATGATCCAACCTGTTGCTGCAGTATACGATGCGCCAAAGATACCGATGGCTTTGCACCAGGATTGTCTGGCCAGCCAATCGACCATGGCAATGCCGTCTTCACGTTCGTAATCGTAAGGCCGGTAAAAACCTTCAGATCCACCTTTGCCACGGCAGTATTGGGTCACATAACCCAGCCCCCGTTTAGCGTATTCCTGACCTTCGGTCATATTGTCGCCCTTGGTCTTTCCATAGGCATACGGCGTTCGGGTCATGACAACAGGCCAGGGACCTTCGCCCTTGGGCAGGTAAATTCGGGTGAACAATTTGTATCCGTCGCCGCCTTCAACCATTTCCTCGAAGTAGGTGTATTCGTACAAAGGCTCAACACTCCATTTCTTTGCTTCGTTCTGTGCCGAAGCTCCTTCAGCAATAAGACATGCGGTAAAAATTAAGAGGGAAAAAATGTTTCTCATTGCGTTGTTTTTCAAAGGTTTTCACGTATTCCGGTTTCGGCCGGCTCTTCTATCATTTTGCCCATACGTGAACATTGATAAAAAATAGGTAAATTCGTGGATACAAATATAGCCTTTTCACCTGTTCCTTAAAATATACAGTGATGGATCCGATAGAAATGATCAAGGTAATACCCGCAGCCGTCATCGGCTTGACGGTTCATGAGTTTTCACATGCATACGTCGCTTACCGTTTGGGAGACGATACAGCAAAAAGGGAAGGCAGGATAACGCTGAACCCCTTTCAGCATATCGACTGGATGGGCTTTTTCTTGATTGTCATAGCAGGGTTTGGATGGGCAAAACCGGTGAGTTTCAATCCGGACAACTTAAAACACAAGCATCGGGATGAGATCCTGATTTCCCTTGCCGGCCCGTTGTCCAACTTAGCGACTGCGATACTGTTTTTTGTCCTTGCCCGCAGTCTCTATTTTATTCCGTTTTTCAACAGCACAGGCTTGGGGCTGGAAATCATCAACATGATTGCCATTTGGGGAGTGATCAATGTCAGTCTGTTTATTTTCAATCTGATACCACTGCCGCCACTCGATGGTTCACACGTTTATCTGACTTTTCTAAAGGAAATCAATCCGGAGCTTATGGCCAACCTGTACAAATACGGTACGCTGGCTTTGCTGGCCATTATCCTTGCCGAAAATTTCCTGCATGTCAATATTCTCCATTTGTCGGGAATGATCAATGCCGTCACCACTTTTCTGATGCAGCTGATGGCATTTCATTGAAGGTTCTTATCTGATATAACCACTTTTAACTACCGTTTCAAAGATTAGATAATTACCTTTACCGCAAAAATATTCATGGATTCCATTTCTGCTGTAAATCCCAGGAAATACTATCAAATCACCCTAGAAAAGCTGGCGCTCGAACATTCACAGGCAAAAAAGAAAAGAAACATTGTCAGTGTGGTGTTGGTTTCGTCTTTCATCCTTTTAGCCTGGTCTTTATTTCACTATTTCACAGGCCATGGCGGTGCTGTCACTTTGTCTTTGTCCATTGTTTCGGGCGTTGGATTCGTTTTCCTTTCCAGAACGGATTCCCGTTTTTTGGGGAGGATAGACTTCCTGAAAGCGCAAATGGACTGCAACCAACAAGAACTCGACTACCTGAATGGAAACTTCTCAGCTTTGGATAAAGGAGAGGAATTCATGGATGCCCATCACTCTTATGCCAACGATATGGACGTTTTTGGCGAAGAGTCCCTGTTTCAGGTCATCAATCGCACCATTACCCCAAACGGTAAGGCATTGATGGCTAGGGCTCTGCTTACTCCTTGTCTGGATAAAGCCCGGATTCTGGAAAGGCAAGAGGCCACTAAGGAGCTTGCTGCCAAAATAGACTGGTGCCGGAAGTTTATGGTCAGCGGTAAAAACCGCCGCATTACCAGAACCAGCGAAGACCTGATACAGCAATGGAAAAAGATGCCAGCCTTTTTTAGATCCGATAAGCCCAGAGTTTTCATCTACGGCTCAAACATCGTCATGCTTTTGCTGATTGTACTGAGTATTTTTACGACAAAATTTTTAGCGGTTGCCGGTTTGTGGTTTATCCTTCAGATGATGGCAGCCTTGATGCTTAGTTCAAGGATCAATAAGATGAACGAAGCGTTGGGGCAATTTATCAAGGCCTTGGGAAACTATTTTTATTTGTCCGAAGTGATTTCTGAGGGTCATTTCTCATCGGGCATGCTTGTGCAAATAGAGAAGGAGCTGTTTTCAGAAAAAAACGCATTGCAGGCTTTCTCCTCACTCAACCGTGTTCAAAACGGACTGGAAAACCGGGCGAATCTTCTGATTACCGTCCTGACCGATGGCCTGTTTCTCAACGATCTGCATTTGGTGCTCAGGCTTGAAAAATGGAGAAAAGCCCATGTTGACCACATCGATGAATGGATATCGGCCATCAACAGGATGGAAGTGTTGGTGAGTATGGCCAATTTCCGTTTCAACCATCCGGATTATGCCGTTCCACAGCCCAGCGAAGAGGTCCTTTTAGAAGCAAAATCCTTGGGACACCCACTCTTGCCCGCAGATAAGATGGTTACCAATCATTTCCGGACAGCTGCATTGCATGAACTCTATATCGTGACCGGAGCCAATATGGCAGGCAAAAGCACTTTTCTCAGGTCGGTGGGAGTGAACATGGTGCTCGCGCTGACAGGCAATGTGGTTTGCGCCCAAAGCTTCTCTTTTAAGCCCATGCAGCTTTTCTCCAGTATGCGTACCACCGACAATCTGGCCAAAGGCACTTCTTATTTCCATGCCGAATTGCTCAGGCTTAAAGCCCTGATTGAACGCGTTGGCAACGATCATCCACATTTTATCATCCTGGACGAAATGCTCAAAGGCACCAACTCCAAAGACAAGCTCAACGGCTCCATCAAGTTTCTTGACAGGCTGCTGTCCTTACCCGTTTCAGGTTTGGTCGCAACCCACGATCTGGCTCTTGGCAATCTGGCCGAGGAAAATCCGCAGCATTATTTCAACATCTGTTTTGAAATTGAACATACCGATTCAGACATTCTCTACGATTACAAGCTCAAAAAAGGTGTGAGCAAAAACATGAATGCCTCTATTCTGATGGAACGGATGGGGTTGATATGAAACGCTTATGTTTGATGTCAATTTTGTTTAGGATTCCATTAGTAATGGCTTTGAATCAGTTTCCGTAAACCATTCTTATATTGATGACCGATTGCTTGTCCACCGGAACAACCTGCTTTTGAAAACCCTTTTTGATGAATTCGAGCTGGTCTTGTTCGTCGGCTTCAATCTGATACTCACCTTTCTCATTCGTGGAGACTTTGGCTGCTTTTGATTGCCCGATGGAAATGTCGATACCGGCTATCGGAGTGCCCTGAACATCTCTTACGACACCTTGGACTGTCACCTTGTTTCCGGAACGTTTTATCACGCCATTCTGGTTTGCATTGTTGGAAAGCTCACTCTGGGAGGATCCGCCAACACGAATCGTGCAAGTCTGTACAATGTTGTCGGAAGCTTTGCCAACCTGAATCTCAAAAATACCGTCCTCGATAAACCTCTGGCCGGTTTCGTCCATCAAGGCCAGCTCACTGACTGGAACGATTAAGGTACAGGTTTTTTCCTCATTTGGTTTCAGCGAGATTTTTGTGAAAGCTTTAAGCTGTTTCACCGGAGACATAATGGTGCTCACTACGTCCCTGACATAGACCTGAACCACTTCCTTGCCTTCACGTTCACCACTGTTCTTGATACGTACAGAAACGCGGATGCTGTCGTTCTCCTTGTAGGTTTGCTTGTCGGTCTTGGCTTCCAGATAATCGAAGTTCGTGTAGCTCAGGCCATGACCGAAAGCCCATAGGGGAGCAGGACTTGAAAAGACGTAATCCCTGCCTGGATGCTCGTTGGTCCCCGGAGTTTTGTAGAAACCTTTGTCTGTTGGTAGGTAGTTGTAATATGCAGGCAGATGGCCCGTACTTTGCGGAAAAGAGAACGTGATCCTGGCCGAAGGGTTTACCTTGCCGAACAGGATGTCTGCTATGGCATTGCCTGCTTGTTCTCCGGAATACCATTGTACCAGTATGGCGGGAACATGATCTTTGATCCAGGGAATGGCAAAAGGCTTGCCGGAAACCAGTACGAAAACGACCGGTTTGCCGGTTTTGCAAACAGCTTCCACCAATTCTTGCTGAACGCCACTCAGAGAAATGTCGCTTAAATCCATGCCTTCGCCACAGTTTGAAATGACTTTGGATGAACGCACCAGAGCCGTGCTGGAACTTCCGCAAAATATCAGGGCGATGTCACTTTTTTCGGCAGCGGTCACTGCTTGAGCGAAACCGTCCTTGTTGAGAGAACCCAGGTCGCAGCCGGCAGCGTAGTTTACTTCAACCTTGCTTCCTGCCCATTGCCGGATGCCTGCCAGTGGAGTGACACCATCCTCATTGTTTTTGGTCCAGGTATAATCTCCAAACTCCACCTGGTCGGCATTGGGGCCGATAACAGCAATGCTTTTCAGCTTTTCGATGTTTAAAGGCAACAGGTTGTTTTCGTTTTTTAGCAGAACAGTCGATTCCTCGGCTATTTGCCTGGATAGTTGCACACTCTTATTGCTGTGCAGGCTCTGCATTTTGGAATACTTTTCACCGTAGGGATCCTCGAAAAGCCCCATTTCAAACTTGGCCTTTAATACCCGCGAAACGGCAAGGTCAATATATTTTACATCGAAATATCCGTTTTTTACACCGTCGGCAAGGGCAGGGAAAGAGTTGCTTGAAGCTTCCACATCCAGGCCGCTGGTCATAACCTGCCGTGAGGCTTCAAAGTCGTTGGCAGCCGTGTGGTGGAACGACTTGAGCATTTCAATGACACCCCAGTCTGAGTAAACATATCCCTTAAAACCGAATTTATTTCTTAGAATGTCCGTCAGCAAATATTTTGAAGCGGAGTTCGGAACCCTGTTCCAGGAGTTGTAGCTCGACATGACAGCCATAACGGGGGTTGACTGGAGAACCATTTCAAACGGCTTGAGATAGACTTCGTGCAAGTCTCTGATGCCGCAATCTACCGATGCCAGATTTAAGCCCCCCACCGGATTGCCGTGAGGACCGTAATGCTTCAGCATAGGTGATATGCCATGGTCCATATAGCCTTTCACCTGGGCAATACCCATTGTTCCGCAGAGAAACGGATCTTCTCCGAACGATTCTTCGACTCTTCCCCAACGCAGGTCTCTTACCACATCGACACAAGGGGCCAGCACCTGTCGGATACCCAGCTCGTGCAATTCCTCACTGATGGCACTGGTGGCCCGATAGGCCAGATCTGGATTAAAGGTGCTGCCTATGGCTATGTTTTGTGGATAGATGGTGCAACCTTCTTGTACCACTCCGTGAAGAGATTCGGCGACGGTAAAGACCGGTATTCCCAAACGTGTCTTTTCAACCATGTACTTTTGTATCTCATGAAAATTTTTCTTGCAATTTTCACCGGTCAAAGGAAATCCTTCCACAAAGCCCCAGGATATGTCTTTGCAAAAGTTTTCAAGCTTGCTGTAGACCAGTTCCTGATTGTTGAATATGTCCCAGGAATGTACGTGCCTGATCTGATCAAGCTTTTCTTCCAATGTCATTCTGCCTAAAAGGTCGTTGACCCTTGTTTCCACAGGCAGGCTCGGATTTTTATAGGGGACTGTTTCTTTGGTGGAAGAATATGCTGCCACCACCATTAATGTTGAAAATACCGTAAAGACGGCTTTCTTGAAATTCATAGTATTTTTGTTTAATAAATTGCGGATGAGTTTCTTGACTGCTTTTGTTGCAATTTCAGCTTGCAATCCTAATTTACGATCTTAGGTTCTTTGAGTAGAAATGTATTGAACGAGTTGGCCTCAAGTGTAGGTGAAAGAATTTTATCCCCGATCTTTATATTTAAGGTTCTGGCATCCTGGCTATCGTTTTGAACCACCACCACCACGCTTTGGTCTTTATTGATAAAAGCCAGTAGATTGTTGAAATCGCCACTGGTTTCCAGCAGTTTTGCACCGGGTTTCACAAAGTGGCTCAGGTGTTTCATCGTATAAAACTCGTAATTGTATTTGAAAGTTTTGGTCGATGCGTACACGCTGACAAGGGAATTTTGATGCCAGCCCCAGGTGCTGATACCACCGTCCATTAAAGAAGTGTTCCAATACATGTAGGCATTCGCCCCGTTGTTGAAATAGTGCTTCATCAAATCCCAGGTGTGTATGCAATGATTCCAGTCGTTCTTGCCGTTGCCGCATTCCTGTTCCGACTGATACAGGGTGAGATTGGGAAATTTGTTGTGAATAGAGCCGATAGCCCCTTTACCTGCCCATTGAAAGCCGACACCTTTCACGAATTTTCCACTTTCAGGATTGGTCAGGATGGTGTCGATCAGACCGGCATCAGCCCTTTCCATGGTGCCCATAAATACGTCTACGCCCAAAGCCTGCATTTGGGGTGCCAGATAAGAGATAAACCGGGAAAGACCTGTGGGTGTCCAGGTGCAACTGGGAAAAATTTGCGGGGAGTTGAACTCGTTTTGTGGCATCACCATTTCGATGCTTATCTTTTGCTGACGGTAAGCTTCGATGAATTTGGCAAAGTAAAGGGCATAAGCCTTGTAGTATTTGTCTTCTTGAATAAACATGTCTGTGCCTTCTTTTCCTTCTTTTTCCCTGGGCAAACCGTTGTTAATGCCTTTCATATCCATGCCCCATTCTTCGGATTTGAAGTTCCTATCGCCAAGTATGCTTTTTGCTGCATAATGGTGGTTGTACTTCATCCATGTGGGCGGAGACCATGGAGAGGCCCAAAGGCGGAGTGAAGGATTGTACTTTTGTGCATTCCTGATAAAAGGTATCAATGTTTCAAAATCATTACCCAGGCTGAAATGCTTCATCTCAAAATCACCATTCATTTCATCGTATGAATACCATCCGCGGGAAAAATCGTTGGCCCCCACAGGCATCCTGCAAATGGAAAAATTGGCCCCCACACCAGGAGCAAAGAGTTCACGCAGAATGCTTTCCCTGTCTTTGGCGCTCAAAACACCCAGAGATGTCCAACCCAGCTCGTTGAAGCAAGTGCCGAAACCTTCTATCGTTTGCAACGACTTTTTTAATTGAATTTCCACGTTGAATGCCTCTTTTGAAGGCTTGGCTATCAATCCCTTGTGTGTTTTCCACATCTCTGTTTGAGAGGTGGAAACCCAGTTGACTTTTGTTTGCGCAGTGGTGGAAAAGGATAGGAGAGTGGGGCAAAACAGAGCTGCTGCCATGCAGGCAGAACGAATTTTTGTGCTTTTCATGGGATGGCTTTTAAATATCCGGTAAAGAGAGCATAAATGTAAGGATTTCCTGCAAAAATGATCCATAAAAATGGCCGAAAGTTTGGTTTTAAATCCTATCCTATATTCAGACGATAAATGACCGCCCTTTTCAAATGTTTTATTCTTCAACCACTGTATAGAAAGAATCCCAACCTTTCGTACTTTGGTAAGCCAATTTGGTACCAAAAGGAACAGATAAAACACTAAATTTCTCGAGATCTCCGTCGTAGTAATTAATCCAATGGTTTTCCGGATTAAAATAATGCGTAGACCAAATTTCATCGTCTAAAGCCGGCGGCGTGAATGCTTTGCAGTGAAGAGATGCTAAACTGCTGCAATTGAAAAAAGCATGTTGTCCGATACTTGTAACCGAATGACCGATTGTAACGGAGGCTAAACCGCTGCAAGAGCAGCAAAAATAGGCAGGAATAGATTGTACCTCAGATCCGATGTTCAATGTTGTAAAAGCAGAAGGAAACAAAGGGGGACGAAGGCTCCCGAAAAAGACACATTTTGTTGCGTTAAAATTTATTGTTGCCAGTTTGTTACAACCAGAAAAATTTGGGAAATCAATTATTTGAACAGCTTTACCGATTGTAAGGGTTGTTAAGTTGGCACAACCACTAAAGGCATTCTCACAAACATGAATTACCGAATTCGGTATAACGACGGTTTCTAAACTGTTGCATTCCGCGAAACTCCCCTTTGAGATTTGTTCAATCGAACTGCCGATGGTTATATCCGTTAAACTGCTTTTGTAAAAAGCAGAATCTCCAATAATTTTGGTTTTATCAGACACCTTTACCCGTTTAATCCGGGTACATCCTCTAAAAGCATTATTACTAATAGCTATCACTTCATAGGTATTACCATCGTGCGTTGTAATGGTTTCCGGTATGGTAATATCCTCGGCTAAATGAGTATAGTTTGTATTTTTGATATCTCCATCTACAGAAACGCATAAATTATTAGATAAATAGAATGTGAAGCTATAATACAGCCCATTCTTGTCTAAAAAGCATTTTTCTGCGCCGTTGCTGTCATAGATGGTGGTTACACTGTCCGGAGAGGCATCGGTACTATAATTGCATCCTGTGGTTGCAATTATAAGCGCTATTAATGATAAGACTGAATATTTCTTCAATTTTATTGTTTCTTATTGATTGTTGCACCCAGTTAGCGGTTTACAGTTCCTTTCGTCATTGTTTCAACTGCCCCATTTTGCTCAGAATCTCGGTTAGTTCTTCTGGCTTGTTCGTTCCTATAAGCAGTTTTTTGTTGTCAGTAAATTCCAGTTGCAATCCTTTGTTGCCCGAAACATTAAAGGCTGTTCCCTTTCCAAAAAGTCCAATTCGCAACCCCCAACCCCCATATTCAGTAATTGGCGAATATTGTCTAACATAAGATTTTGTCAATCTTTCCCAAGCATAATGTTTGTATTTTAAATGAAAAGGGAAAAAACGGACATAGATCCCGTCTTTTTTTATTATCGTGTAAAGGCGAAAGTTTACAAACAAAAGTGTCAAAACCAGAGTTAGCCCTGTCGTTGCCAACAATCCCGTATCACTCATTGGTTTATCACCAAATTGCTGCCCAAAGAGAACCTGTTTGAATACGCCAAATAAGAAAAGTCCGTTGACGGCCAAAAGAATCAACCAAAGCCACCATTGTCTAAATCTTTGCCTTTCCGTAAATAAAATCTCGTTGTCCATCTTTTTGTCATTTTATGTTTTACTTTCGAATTACGGTTGTCCGACCATAACCGACAATGAGTAGCTAGCCAGTTTTTTATCTTTAAATTTGGTTGAATCAAGAAACCTTTCCTTTCCGGTTTGTAAATCAAGTTTCTTGAGTGCAATGTTGAACTCTGGACGTTCAGCAGTTATAAACATTGATGGATTAAATCCAGTCCCTCAATAATAGTCCCGGATTCAACAATCGAATATCAAAGTTTAAATTCTGGGGCTCAATACCTTTAATTGCTCTTGAATTATCAGTAAATATACGATAGACGTCAATCTTCTGGGATTTTTCTGTGAAGTTTCGCTCTCCACTTCTCAATACAGTTGCCATAGTTGCTCAGGTTCTTATGTTAAAATTAGATAAAGAGGGGCTACGCCCTATGTTTGCAAAATGAATTGAGTACTATATTTAGCATACCTTTTAGGCGTCCAGTCATTAACAACTAATTTTCAAAGCCTTGTGCCAATACAAATGAACAAATTAAATTTTGAAGGTCAAAACATTTATACTGGTTTTGACGTATATCTTAAAGACAAGTTGTTTAATTTAAAATAATTAATTACATAATGGATAGACTTCTTTGTAATAAATTAATGCTTCGTTTTTTCGCGAATGATATTACTTTTGATATCAAAGGAATTATGTTGTTTGATTGTAATATTTTGCATTGATCAAGCCTAAAATAAAAAACAATTAGATTGATCATTGTGTTTAATAAAAAAGAGGGCATCTCAAAAGTGTAATCTTTTGAGACGCCCTCTTCAAGCCTGTGTTAATTTGTTATTTGTGCTCCGCCTGTAGTATAAACATTAAAGACTTCCCATGCTTCTATTGTATTTGCTGTTGCGTACAATATGTTCGAATTATTTTGATTGACAGTAACATATAAATTGTTGACATAAGATTTCAAGGCGAACTGGGTATTTGTCACCTTTACCAAATAGAATTTCTCCCATGTACCTATGGTTGAACTCCTGGCCAATAGCTGTTTGTTTTCATCGTTCACCATACAAACATATAGGTTGTTTGCTCCAGATTTCAATGAAACGGTTCCGTCACTGTTGTTTACAATATTCAAGGTTTCCCATGCACCGCCATATGAGCTTCTGTTTGCAATTAACGGATTGGCTCCAGAATTATCGGCACAAACTATTTTGCCCGTGTTGACTCCTTTGAAATAATATGCCCCGTTGGCAATGGTGGCGGTTGAGGTTTGTTTCAATCCGGTAACCATGGCGTTGTAAACGGTCGTGTTTTTCCAGGTGCTTGATGCACCAACTGTTGCCCACTTAGACTTAATGGTTGCCTTGGAATCATTGTAAATATCAACAGTGCTTGGTGTATGATTGTAAATGCCCCAAGATGTGTTTGACCCGGTTGCTTTGTAAGCCCAGGACGTCCAATGCCAACCCTGATTGTTGTACGCATTCAAGGTGTATTTCCATGCATCAGCCAAACCAAAACAGGTAAACTCTCCAACAAAAGTCGGTACACCGTATCCGGCATTATTGATGTTGCTTACCTTGCTGTCTACATAACTTACCTGTCCACTGTAGTTGCTTACATAATTCCAGGGATAATAGTGGTATTCGTAAACGACATTTGTCCATCCGTAAACGCTTGGCCTTGGTAGATTTGCCGCATCCCAACATGACTCCATGATGATGATGTGGTCGGCATCAACTCCACGAATAACATCGTATATTTGGTCATAAAAATCCCATTGTAGGCTATATGTGGCAGCAGCCTTAATCCCAGGTTCATTTAGGATGTCGTAGGCGGCAACAGCAGGGTTGCCTTTGAAGTGATTGGCTATCTGCCACCACAACCATTTGGTCTTACCCTTGTTATCATCGTTCCACCAAAGTTGTTTTCCATCATTTACTTCACCGGAATGGTCCATTCCGTTCTGTGAACCGAATGCTCCGTGAAGATCCAGAATTACATACATGCCACGGCTTCTGCAGTTTTCAACAAACCAGTCAAGCCGATCCCAACCTCCAGCCTTGATTGCTGAATTGTCATCGGTAACAAGGTTCATGTAAGTAAAAGGCAATCGGATAACAGTCATACCCATATTTGCACAGTTGTCAAAATCCGCGGTTGTCCAGAAATTGTCTTCATAGACATCAATCAACTCATCTCTTCCCGAAGTTCCAAAGCGAGAAGTGAATGTACTCATCATGGTTTTTTGGTCGCTGGCATTGGTCGGATTCATCCACGATTCCTGAACTAGCCACCCACCAGCATTGGTTCCACGTAAAAAAACATTGGAACCTGTTCCACTGTTTTTTTTAATGAATGTTCCGTTGGTTTTTAGAAAGTCAGCCGATGTAAGACCAGTGCTAGCCAAGCTATTCGACAATCCTTCGACTGTTGAATTGTCAACAAGGCTACTGTCATTACATCCAGTGAATAAAAGGATCATGAACCCTAAAAAGGTAAACAGTTTTCTTTTTCTCATAGCTATGATTTTAGATTAATAAAAAAGTTCATTAGTGTCCACTAAAAAATCACAAAAGCTTTTTGAAATCATTGAAGGTTAGATAGTTGCAGCGCTTTCTTGGGTGCGACGATTTCAATTTATCTTTGTATTGATATTCAATACGATATGCATAAAGAGAAGTTTGTTTTTGCCCAATTATTCAATACGATATGCATAAAGAGAAGTTTGTTTTTGCCCAATTAGTCGAGTTTTTAAATCTTGATAAGTTCAGGCACATTGTGGACAGGCACCAAAGAAACCGCTATATCAAGTGTTTTACCTGCTGGAATCAGCTGCTTGTACTCATGTTCGGACAACTTTGCAACAGAAAGAGTCTGAGAGATTTGGCAATGGCTATCGGTGCACATAGGGGTAAAAGCTATCATCTGGGGTTTGGTAGTGATGTCAAGCTCAGCAATCTCTCCAAAGCAAATACCAATCGGAACTATCGCATATTTGAGGAGTTTGCCTATTACATGGTGGCCAAAGCCCAATCAAAGCGCATGGACAACATCTTCAAGCTTGGAGGGAAAGTCTATGCCTTTGATTCAACCACCATTGACTTATGTCTGAATATTTATCAATGGGCCCGTTTCAGAAAGGTCAAAGGTGGGATCAAAATCCATACCCTGTTTGATCTGGAGACCCAGATTCCTACGTTTTTCCATATAACACCTGCTGCGGTAAATGACGTAAACGCAATGGATGTTATTCCCTATGAAACAGGATCCTTTTATGTGTTTGATCGCTGTTACAATGATTTCAAGCGTTTGTTTAGAATTAATGAAACACGATCAATGTTTGTTGTGATAGCCAAGAACAATCTGCAGTACAAGGCTGTCAGGTGGAAAAGAAGGATGCCCAAAAACATTCTCTCAGATTCAGTAGTTGTTTTCACGGGATATACGAGCGAGAAGCTTTATCCGAAACCTTTACGGAGGATTGTCTTCTATGACGAAGAACAAGACCGAGAGTTCACCTTCCTAACAAATGCTTTAAGTCTTGATGCTTTGCAAGTTGCACTTCTTTACAAGAACAGATGGCAGATTGAGCTATTTTTCAAATGGATGAAGCAGCATCTCAATATCCAAAAGTTTGGGGGCGTAACTGAAAATGCTGTCCGAATCCAGATATACTCAGCTATTACCGCTTACTGTCTTGTGGCAATAGTGCATCATGACTTGAAACTGGAATGTTCCATCTACGAAATGCTTCAGATTCTCAGCATGTCACTAACGGACAAGGCCAACATAAATGATTTGCTCAACAAATCTAACTTCAACAATGTCAATGAACGATGCGGTTCAAGTGAACCAAGTTTGTTTGTTTTTTAATATTTATACAGTGCCATTTTTTAGTGGACACTAGTGAAAATACATTTATAAAATTAATTTTAAAATTTATA